>ERZ772964.24-NODE-24-length-107141-cov-25.5894_pt1 | contig 107141 bp, 107 predicted proteins | sample MGYA00580675_ERZ772964 | MGnify/ENA primary metagenome ERZ772964 (study PRJEB29015, sample SAMEA2737941) | human oral metagenome | biome: human oral; feature: human-associated habitat; material: dental | place: China | collected 2139 ... | reverse complement strand
GCACATACCTCCATTTTAGCTAGGCAAAGTGTCGGAGGGATTGGGGCTTAGTATAGTGGGAGAGTAAGTGCCTATTGACTTTCTTCGTATGCTCTGATATAATATTAATTATGAACAATGAACTGCGCGAGATTGCGCTTGATCCGCGATTGCCCGAGGGGTACGCGGCTGAGTTGAATGAAGCCCTTGACGATACCGAGCTTGAGCGCCTGGAAGGGATTTATTGCGGCGTGGTAGTCTTTCGAGACACGCAAGCTGACACCAACCCGACGACAGGCGAAATCGTGGGGTATTCGCAAACGCTTACTTTTAGCAGCGATCCATTCGACCCATTACTAATGCTGGAAAATGGGCGCGGAGGAGCATTAGAGTATAGTCTGGCTCAAGGAGTAACTCCTGAGTCAGAAAGTTACATCCGCCGTAGCGAGGAGCCGCGAAGTCTCGGCAGAAAAGCTTTGGACATCCTGAATATTCGCGGATACTGGCAGAGGAAGCGGCAAGATCAAGTACAGGCAGAGCAACTCCAATCCGTCCTGTCTTCAATTAACGATAAGCTGGAATACTGCCGGCAACATGGACGCACGGTGAGACTGGATCTATTGGCGCCCGACTCTTGCGTTTATGAAGATGCGGCTACGGGTTCGTCGACTTGCCAGGCGGCGAGGAATATTTATTTCATCGGTAACGTAGCAGTCGACCAAGAAGGTCGCGCGTCGGATACTTGGCGCGGAATCGAGGCTGTAGCTGATAGAAAAGGACTTACCAAGTACCTTAATTACCAAAAGCTGGGGCTTGGCGAGCTATTGCTAGACATACTAAAAAGCGCCGAAGACAGCTTCATATTGGACGATCAGGATAGGAGCCGCCTCGCTCGCGAGGTCTGCGATGTCATAGATGTGCGCCAAAAAATCATTGACCAAATGAAACAATTCCAGCAAGATTATGTAGATGAACAGGCGGAAACCGAAGAGCAACGCAAGCAATCTCTCCTGCGCCGTAGCTACGGCGTGATTTTGCCGTCAGATGATGAGTTTTTAGCTAGGCAAAGTGAGGAATCGTCGTTTGATGCCGAAGAAATCCAAAAAGTTGATCAGTGGCTGGTCGGGCGGATTTATAAGTTATTTAGCACGGTAAAAGAAGTCTACACTCAGGCGGAAAAGCGGAATTTAATGAGTTATTTTGCGGAGATATTCGGCACCGACGCAGACAGTCCGCTGCAAAATCTGTTTTGGAGCGAGCTTAGCCGAGCTGTTGTCGAAAGCGGCATCGATGAGCGTAGCCAAGAATTGCGCGGTCCCGTCACGTATATTGCCGACTTGCCAAATATGATAAATCTGGACGAGGCTACGAACGAAGACATACGGGCGCTGTACCAAACTTTTCGCGACAATTACGGTACCAAGCGGTTAGCACTAAAACCAGTGAAGGGTTTTATGAAAACAGTCCGCCGTGAATATTCAGCGCAGAATCGAAACCTTCGGTCGTAATCTCTTTGGAGTGGAAATAAGCAAATTGCTCAGCCTCCTCGGCGGCTCGCGGGTCGGTTAGGAGCTTCACTTTATACGCGATAATCAGCACCGGGTCGTCAAATTTATCATTCCAAGTCGGGATGATTAGCGGCTCGTCGGCGAGGATTTCGATTTCCGCCCCTAGCTCTTCGCGAAACTCACGTTTTAGCGCCTCGTGCAAACTTTCGTCATGTTCCAGCCCGCCGCCCGGCAAGTCCCAGGTTTCGCCCCGCTCGCGCACGAACAAAAGTCGTTCCGCTCCGTCGCGCACCAACCCTTTGACGGTTACTCGATAGGCTGCTTTGACATCCTTTAGCTTCATACGCTTATTCTAGCAAATTTATCAAGGTTGCGCTTGACTTTTTCGCTCTAGGGTATTAGAATGAAACTAGACAAAGCGTTAGCTCTGTCGCCAGAGTCTCCGGCGAGCGGTTTTTAAGCCACACTGGCGGGGGACTTTTTATTTTAGCTTTCTTTCGAATACCGACATGAAGTCTTTTCGATTACTTCGGAATTCTTGCTTGATTTGAACGCAAAATTCGACTCCGTCTCTGGTTATTCCGTAAAATCGTAAAAGAATGTACCCTTTTAGCTTATTTTCAACTACTTGGTCGGGGTGAATTGTGTTATTTCTAAACAAATCAAAAATACCCGGGAATCAAAACTTCCGGGTATTTTTTGGCTGCGAAAAGTTTTAGTAAACTTTCAGCAAGACTTCTCCGCCTAACTTCGCCTTGACAGCTTCGGCGCCGGTCATGACACCTTTGCTGGTCGAAACCAGCACGATGCCGCGACCTTGCTTGACTTTCGGAATATCGCTCGCGCCAGCGTAAACGCGGCGGCCTGGCTTCGACACGCGGGAGAGCTCGGTAAACGCAACGTTTTCGCCATCGTTATTGATGGTGATAACCAGCGTGCCGCGCGGTTTGCCGTCCTCTAGCTTCACGTCAGCCAAATAGTGGTTTTTGACCAATTGTTCGGCGACAACTTTCTTGAGCTTGCTGGTCGGCACGCGCACTTCTGTCTTGCCAACCATGGCAGCATTGCGGATGCGGGTCAGGAGATCCGCGATTGGGTCAGTAGATTGTAAACTCATATCTTTTTCTCCTTTCCTTTACCAACTACTCTTTGTAACGCCCGGGATATTGCCTTTCGAGGCTTCTTCGCGGAAGCGGATGCGGCTCATGCCGAAGCGGCGCATGTAGCCGCGCGGACGACCGTCTAGCATGTCGCGGTTTTTGCGGCGCGACGGGCTAGAGTTGCGCGGTAATTTTTGCAAGCCTTCCAGGTCGCCGGCTTCTTTCAGGGCGGCGCGCTTGGCGGCAAATTTCTCGATTAGCCCTGCGCGTTTTTTGTCGCGTGCAATCATTGATTTTTTCGCCATTATTTCGCCTCCTTTTCAAATGGTAAGCCGAATTTTTCGAGCAATGCGCGGCTGGCTTCTTTGTTGCCGTTTTTGATTGCAAAAGTTACCTGCATGCCGTGCACTAACTGCGTTTCTTCGAAAGTTAGCTCTGGGAAAATCGACTGGTCGGTAATGCCGAGATTGTAGTTGCCGCCCTTGTCGAATTTACTGCCGACGCCGTGAAAGTCGCGGACGCGCGGCAGGCTGACGTTTACCAAACGGTCCAAAAATTCGTACATGCGAACGCCGCGCAAGGTGACCATCACGCCGATTGGCGCGCCCATGCCTTTGCGGATTTTGAAAGTCGCAATTGATTTTTTCGCCAAGCGTTCGACCGGCGCCTGCCCGGTTACGCGCGTCAAAGTGTTTTTGACGGCAGCGAGCATACGCTTGTCGTCTTTGCTTTTACCGGTTCCTACACTCACGACGATTTTCTCGAGCTGCGGAACTTGGTTCACGTTGTCGAGCTTCAGTTCGGCCTGCAGTTCCTTGACGTACTTTTCGGTGTACAAGGCTTTCAGGCGAGGAGTGTAAACAGCGGATTTCTTGGTTTCTGCCATATTACTTAATCTCCTTATCTTTTAATTGGCGGGCTACGCGGGTTTTGACGCCGTCATTCACGGCGTAGCCGACGCGGCTGGTTTTGCCGGATTTTTCATCGACAACCAGCGCGAGCTTCGACAATTTCACTGGTACGTGAATGTCTTTTTTACCGCCGCGCGGGTTCAGCTGATTCGGTTTGACGTGGCGATGTTTCAAGCCGACGCCTTCGACGAGCGCCGTGCCGTCCTGCGGATTTACCGCGAGCACTTTGCCGGTCGTGCCTTTGCTGCTGCCCGAGATAATTTTGACTGTGTCGTCTTTGCGGATACGCTGAGCCATTACAATACCTCCGGAGCTAAGCTGATAATTTTGCCGTAGCCCATGTCGCGCAGTTCGCGCGGCACTGGACCGAACACGCGGGTTGCGCGCGGCGTTTTGTCGTCGTTGATGATGACGGCGGCGTTGTCGTCGAAACAAATCGTGCTGCCATCTTTGCGGTGAATTTGGGCGCGGGTGCGCACAACTACCGCTTTGACGACGGCTTTTTTCTTGACGTTGCCGGTCGGGCTAGCGTCCTTGACGCTCGCAACGATGATATCGCCGACGCGGGCGTAACGGCGGCGCGTACCGCCCAAAACCTTGATGCACAAAATTGATTTAGCACCGCTGTTATCGGCGACGTGCAGGCGAGTTTCTTGCTGTATCATTACTTCTCCTCCTCGTCGTGGTCGTGGTCGACCTTGTCGCTAACTTCGGCGTTTACTTCTTCTTTTAGTTCGACGCTGCCGACCGAGCGCTTTTCGATACGGTCGAGCACGAAGCTTTTACGCTTCGAAATGGGCCGGGTTTCGACAATTCGCACCGTGTCGCCCTGGCGGGCTTCGTTGTTCGCGTCGTGCGCTATATACTTACGAGTCACAGTGTACTGCTTCTTGTAAATCGGATGCGTCTGGCGCGAAGTAACAGTGACGGTGATGGTTTTGTCGGCGGCGTTAGACGTCACGACCCCAGTCAATGTCTTAGCCATTACTGTTCCTCCTTTAATTCTGCGGCGCGAATCGCGGTTTTCAATCGCGCGATTTCTTTGCGGATTTGTCCGAGCACGCGCGGGTTGACCAGCTCGCCAGCTTTGTGCGAGCGGCGCGAATCGTTCAAATCTTGCTGCTTAGTAGCGAGTTCGGCGCGCAAGTCTTCGATTGTCTTTGCGCTATCAGCTTTTTTGGCGATTGCTTTCGTGTCTGCCATCTTACGCTTCCTCCCTCTTTACGAAACGGACGCGGACGGGCAACTTGTGACCGGCGAGGCGCATCGCTTCGCGGGCAACTTCTTCGCTGACGCCCTTCATTTCGAACATAACTGTGCCGGTTTTGACCTTGGCAACGTAAAATTCCGGGTTGCCTTTGCCGCCGCCCATCTTTAGGCCAAGCGCTTTCTTGGTGACTGGCGTGTGCGGAAAGATGCGAATCCAGATTTTACCGCCGCGTTTGACGTAGCGCGTCATCGCCTGGCGGGCAGCCTCGATTTGGCGGCTAGTGATGCGCTCGTTGTCGAGGCTCTGCAAGCCGTAGTCGCCAAAAGCGACGTAATTGCCGCGCGTAGCGTTGCCGCGGTTTTTGCCGATACGGACTTTGCGGTGAGCAACTTTTTTCGGTAATAACATTACTTCATGCTCCTTTCACCCTTGTAAATCCATACCTTGATACCGATGATGCCGGTACCGTTCGGACCTTGAGCGCGCGCGACATGGAAATCGACATCGGCGCGCAGCGTGTGTAGCGGCACCGAGCCTTCAATAAACTTCTCGCGGCGGCTCATTTCGGCGCCGTTCAAGCGTCCTGCCACCTCGATACGAATACCTTTGGCGCCGGAACTGCGGCTATTTTGAATCGCCATTTTGACGGCGCGGCGGAAGTTAGCGCGGCGCTCCAACTGATGCGCGATATTCTCGGCGACGAGCTTCGCGTTCAATTCCGGCCGGCGAACCTCTTCGACGTTGATACGAATCGGCAAGCTGACGATTTTCTCGATTTCTTTCTTGAGCTCAGCGATACCAGCGCCGCCGCGGCCAATCACCACGCCGGCTTTGGCGGTGTGAATGGTTATGGTAATCAGGTTGGCACTACGCTCGACCTCGACCTTGGCGATGGTTGGGCGCGACGAGAATTTCTTCTCGATAAGCGCGCGGATTTTGCCGTCCTCGGCTAGCCAAGCCGCAAAATCCCGCTTACTAGCAAACCAACGCGAGTTCCAGGCTTTGCTGGTTTGGAGGCGGAAGCTCAGTGGGTTGACTTTTTGTCCCATTTATTTCTTCTCCTCTTTCTTTGCTGCCGGCTTTTCAGCGGGTTCAGCTTTCTTTGCTGGTTTTTTGATAACTTTTTCGACGCCCGACACCTCGACGAGAATGTGGCTCGATTTCTTTTCAAACGGCAGCGCCCGGCCGCGCGAAGCCGGCTTGTAGCGGCGCATGCGCGAACCTGCGGTGACGCTCAAGGTGGTGATTTCCAGGCTTTTCGCGTCTAGACCATGATTTTCCACGGCGTTAGCGGCGGCGCTTTTGATTGCTTTTTTGACAGCGAGCGCGGCGCGTTTCGGCGTGTGGTCTAAAATAACCTCGGCGTCGGCGACGCTGCGGCCGCGTACCAAACTAGCCACCAGGCTAACCTTGCGCGGCGTTTGGTCGACGCCTTTAATCATGGCGCGAACTGTGTGAATAGTTACTTCTGCCATTATTTCTTGTCCTTTCCACCGTGCTTGCGGAATTTGCGGGTCGGTGCGAACTCGCCGAGTTTGTGACCAACCATGTTTTCCGAAATTAGCACCGGTACATGCACGCGACCGTTATACACAGCAAAGGTGAATCCAACCATTTCTGGCGTAATCGTACTGCTGCGCGCCCAGGTCTTGATAACCGTGCGGTCGCCAACCTTCAAAGCCTTTACTTTTTTAGCAAGCTTGGCGTCGACGAATGGGCCTTTTTTGAGTGAACGACTCATAAACTACCTCTTCCTCTTTGCTTCGTGACGACTGCGGACAATCATCTTGTTAGTTGATTTGCGGCGGCGGGTCTTGAAGCCAATTGCCGGCTTACCCCAAGGCGTCTTTGGAATACGACCTGGACCGGTCTTGCCTTCACCACCGCCCATCGGGTGGTCTGCCGGGTTCATCGCCTTACCGTGAACGCTTGGTCGCCAGCCCATACGGCGGCGGCGGCCAGCGCTACCCAGCTTGACGTTCTGGTGCTGGACATTGCCAACCACGCCCAGGCTAGCTTCGCACTCCAAACGGAATTTACGAACCTCGCCCGACGGCATACGCACCATCGCGCAATTGCCTTCTTTTGCCATCAGCTGAGCTTTGGTACCGGCGGAGCGAACCATCTGCGCGCCCTTGCCCGGGTTGATTTCGATAGCGTAAATCTGCGTACCAACTGGAATACTAGCTAGCGGCATGCGGTTGCTGGTCTCGACAGGAGCGCTAGCGCCAGTTTTGATGACTGTACCTTTGGTCATGGCGGTATCTGCCAAAATGTAGTGGTATAAGTCGTGCTGATCTTTGACACGGGCGATGCGCGCGCTGCGACCTGGGTCGTACTCGATTTCCTCGACCATCAAGGTCATGCCAGCCGGCATCGCGTGATTGACCAAGCGATAGTGGCGCTTCACACCGCCGCCGCGATGGCGCACGGTGATTTTACCGGTGTTGTTGCGGCCCGCGCGCTGCTTGCCGGCTTTAATCAAGCTTTTCAACGGTTTGCGAGTCGTGATGTCGCTCAAATCCTGCGAAGTCATGCCGCGACGAGCCGGAGTAGTCGGTTTGTAAGCTTTGATTGCCATTACTTATTCTCCTCCTTGACTTCCTCTTCAAATACTTTGATTTTGCCTTCGCTCAAAACGACGTAGGCTTTTTTGCTGTCCTGGCGATGCGTCGTGCCCGGATAGCGGTTTTTGCCGCGGCTATAGCGCACCGCTTTGCCTTTTTGGACTAGCGTGGTGACTTTAGCGACTTTCGTGCCGTCGAACTGCGACTCGACTGCGGCTTTGATTTCGTTTTTGTTGGCGCTCATCGGCACATCAAACACGTAAGTGTTTTGGCTAGAAACCAAACGATAAGCTTTTTCGCTCACGCGCGGAGTGACAAGTACGAGTTTCATTACTTAACCTCCTTTGGATTGAGCCAAGCGTCGACCGCTTTCACAGCAGCCGGCGTCATGATGATTTGGTCAGCATTCAAGATGTAGTATACGCTCAAATACTGGGCGCGAACCAAGAGGGCGTTTTGCAAATTGTTCGTCGCGCGCATCAGTTCGGGCGTTTTTTCGTCGACTACCAGCAAAACGCGGCGGTCGCGCTTGAATTTTTGGCCGGCGATAAACTTCGCGATTTCGGCAGTTTTGCCAGTCGTTTTGATATCGCTCACCGTGATTTTCTTGGCTTGGTTCGCCAGCGTCAACGCTTGGCGCAGCGCCACGCGCTTACTGGTTTTCGACAGCTTCAGTTTGTAGTTTTCGTTGCCGCGCGGCCCGAAAACGACACCGCCGTGGCGCCAAATTGGGTTGCGCGTACTGCCGAAGCGAGCCCGCCCCGTCCCCTTTTGCCTCCACGGTTTTTTACCGCCGCCACGCACCTCGCCGCGCGTTTTGGTGGTTGCACTTGCCTGGCGGCTGTTCGCGAGGAACGAGTCGTACGCGAGCTTTAACAGCTCGTGATTTGGCACATCAACACCAAATACTTCCTTCGGCAAGGCTGCTTTTGCTGGCTTGGTTGATTCAGCCATTACTTAGCACCTCCTAATACGATTAAGCCCTTTTTCGGACCTGGCACCGCGCCCTTGACACCGATTAGGTTGTCTTCCGCCGAAATGTACGCAACTTTCAGGTTCTTCACCGTTACCTGCTCTGCGCCCATGCGACCCGGCATACGCTTGCCTTTGAAAATTTTCTGCGGGTACATGCTGCCGATTGAACCGACTTTGCGCGTGTTACCCTTGCCGCCGTGCGTTTTGCGGTGGCGTTTGAAGTTGTGGCGCTTGATTGTACCAGCGAAACCTTTACCTTTGCTGATACCGGTAGCATCCACGATGTCGCCGAGCTCGAACTCAGTGACATCCCACGCATCGCCGACCTTTACCTCGCCCAGGTCGTCGACACGAAATTCCCGAATTTCTTTCGGGGTTACACCGGCTGGCTTGACATGACCAGCCACGGCCTTGCTCAGGTTCTTACCCGCACCATACGCTACCTGGACTGCGTTATAGCCGTCAGTTTCGACGGACTTGACCTGAGTCACAGTCACAGGTCCGGCTTGAATCAGCGTAACCGGAGTTACGACACCATCTTCGCCGATGATTTGGGTCATACCAATCTTGGTACCGAGAAGTGCTTTCATTGCCCTCTTGCTCCCATTTAAAAGCCTCGGCGGCTGGTAGTATCCGCTTCTTCCAAAGAAGGAGCGGACTTGCCAATTCGCGCGAGTCTCTATAGTTAATATTACGCGTAAATAGAATTACGCTAGCTATTCTAGCACAGATTACTAGGGTAAGTCAAGGAAATTTTCCTGTTTTTTCCGCAGGAAATTTGGCTCGACTTAGGCTTTTGCGCCGCCCAGCCTAAATCACGATACCAGCCGGCAAAAAATACGACACAATCGCCACCACAATCAAAATTGCATACCAAATTCGCCGGTCGCTCGGGCGCTTTTCCCACAGATATACCGCCAGCATGCCGGCAACCAAACCCAGCGGCAGCGCCGACACGACGAAGCCGCCCAGGGCGAGCGGATTCCTAAACTTCAACCAAAGCGTGCCCGCCAGCACCACAATCACCAGCTTCAACAGATAAACACCGTCCGGCTCGTTCATCTTTTCGTTGCCGCGCCGGCTAAAAATCCGATTGCGCGCGTAAGTGCGCTGCCTGTGTTTCCGGGACATATCACCAGTATAGCATAGGCGGCATGGTTGAGCGCCCGATTTTGCGCAAATCTAACCCAAAATCATCGCAAATATATCATGGCGCGCATATTTCAAACACAAAAACAGCCCCGCACTTCTAGCAGGGCTGTTTTCTCCAAAAACGCGAATTACATGCGAATTTCGGCGTCGACACCAGCCGGCAGCGACAGATTTTGCAGATTATCAATTGTTTTCGGCGTGGCATTCGAGATGTCAATCAAGCGCTTGTGAACGCGCATTTCAAAAGCTTCGCCGCCCATTTTGTAGACATGCGGGCTTTTGACCACCGTGTAAGTGCTGCGGCGGGTCGGTAGCGGCACCGGGCCGGCAACCGTCGCACCCGTGCGAATCGCCGTATCGACGATTTGCTTGGCTGATTGGTCGATTAGTTTGTGGTCGTACGCCTTTAGGCGAATCCGAATTTTCAGACCTTGGTCTTTTGCGTCTGCCATCGTGACTCCTTTGCTCCAGCGTAACCTCGGCTCGAATCGGTTTCGTTAGCGTCTGGTCGAGTTATCGCAGAGCGATTAGTTGTATCAATCATATACTATATCAGGGTTTTTAGCAGATTACAACCATTGACAAGTTGACAAAACTGTGCTATAATATATAGATAGAGGCGTCGTCCTGGCGCCTGGCTCTGCTTGGCGGCAGAGTTTCACGATTTTCTAGAGCCAAAAGGAGGTGAAAGTCGTGAAGCGAGCGATTTCCGAAATAGTCCAAGACTTTGGACTATTTCAGCTCATCGCCGCTATCATTTTTCTGATAGCGGTGTCCGCCTTTGGGACATGGTTACTTCTATATCCAGTGTCCCATTAACTACTAACGGGCAGTCTTCCTCTGTCCGCTAGCACCACACCCCAGCCCGGGTCGAGTCTCCACCCGAGAGACTCCCCGGCTGGGGCTTTTTCACTATTCGAAAAAAAACGAAAACACCCCGGTTAATTCCAGGGTGTTTTCGTGTAGCGTGCTAGCGCAAACTACTTGATGATGTTCGTCACGACACCAGCGCCAACAGTGCGGCCGCCTTCGCGGATAGCGAAGTCCTGACCTTTATCCATGGCGATTGGGGCGAGCAATTTCACCTTGAATGTGACCTGGTCGCCTGGCATAACCATCTCTTTGTCGGCTGGCAATTCGACTTCGCCCGTCACGTCCGTGGTGCGGAAGTAGAACTGCGGCTTGTAGCCCTTGCTGAACGGTGTGTGGCGTCCGCCCTCTTCTTTCTTGAGGATGTAAACTTCCGCCTCGAACTCGGTGTGCGGCGTCAAAGTGCCTGGCGCGACGATGACCTGACCGCGCTCAATTTGCTCGCGCTCGATACCGCGCAGCAGCAAACCGGCGTTGTCGCCAGCTTGACCCTGGTCGAGCGTCTTTTTGAACGCCTCGATACCAGTGACAACCGAACTTTGCGTCTCTTTCAAGCCAACGATTTCAACTGGGTCGTTCAGCTTGATGACACCCTGCTCGATACGACCAGTCGCAACCGTACCGCGGCCTTTGATCGAGAAGACGTCTTCGATCGGCATCAAGAACGGCTTGTCTAGGTCGCGCTGCGGCAACTCGAAGTAGTCGTCCATCGCTTTGACCAATTCCATGATTGCGTCTTCGGCTTCTTTGTCGCCCTCAAGCGCTTTGGTAGCCGAACCCTTAATAATCGGCGCGTTGTCGCCATCGTAACCGTTTTTGGTGAGCAGTTCGCGAACGTCCATTTCGACCAGCTCGACCAATTCTGGGTCGGCGAGGTCCATCTTGTTGAGGAAGACGACAATCTTCGGCACGCCAACCTGGTGAGCAAGCAGCACGTGCTCGCGAGTCTGCGGCAGCGGACCGTCGTTTGCCGCGACCACCAGCACAGCACCGTCGATTTGGGCAGCACCGGTAATCATGTTCTTGACATAGTCGGCGTGACCCGGCATATCGACGTGCGCGTAGTGGCGCTTTTCGCTCTCGTACTCTTGGTGCGAAGTCGCGATGGTGATACCGCGCGCTTTTTCTTCTGGCGCGTTGTCGATGTCGTCGTAGTTCTTTGGTTTGTTAACGTCGCTTGGAAGACGCTTCGCCAACACATGAGTGATAGCAGCAGTCAAAGTCGTTTTACCGTGGTCGACGTGACCCATGGTACCGACGTTGATGTGAGGCTTTGAACGGTCAAAGTCTGCCATAAGGGTGGTTCTCCTTAATTTTAAGTTATATTTCACGACGCGCCCGCCGCCGAAGCAACAAACACCTCGACAAAAACGCGTCGCGCGTTGCTACTAATTATAGTGGAAGCGGGCGATTATGTAAACACCTGCTTTGCCGGGCAGCGAAGCTTGCAAAAATTTTGAATCATTACGCTATGCTTGACTTTCTGTCCAATTATCGATATATATATATATCAGCTTTTGCTGGCAAGTCCGAGCAAATTATTGCTCCTTGCCATGGCGAAAGCTGTACTTTGACAAGCAAGCCGGCACGAGGCGAGGTTCGGCTGTTTTTTATACCCGAAAAATAGCGGAACCTCATCTCGTGCTACCAGAAAAGCACGGGGCTCTAACTCCAAAGCGGAGAGAGCGGCGGTTTTGCCGTGAGGTCGCAGAGAGGAGAGGCAAATGCCTCACCACTACTTCATTGGAATCAATACAGAGGTTGAAATTGTTAACCTCAGGACGGGTGAGGTCTCCGTCTTTACTCTGAAGGACACCCTTCAGAGCGATGTTAAGATTTCAATCAAAGATCAAGATGTGGTAGCGAATCCATACCACCCCGATGCGTTGCGCGTGCCCGATCTCAAGGTTGGAAAGACTGTTCAGATATGGGATTCTCATATGCGAGCCAGGTCCTACACATTCATGGTCAACGGCAAGCCATCGCCGTGTTCCTGCAAATTCAGCCTCTTTGACGATACGGAAGTGGGGCGCGAAACCCCGCTTTGGGAATTGCCTATAATCAGGATTCGTAGACGTAGGTATACGCAGGAAAACGTACACTTGGAAGAGATAGGCGTTATACCATACACGCTCAGGGGAGGTAAACTGCTCTGGAATGGTCAAGGGCTCTGTTGCATAGAGCCCGACTAAGCGAATATGGCAAGTGAGCACTTCCAGTCGTCCGCCCGACTAGCCAAAACTCCACTGCCCGCCCCGGTGTTTTTTGGTAGCTTGCTTGTCATATTCGCTCCATGAATGCGTGTTCATGCTGATGAGTCCAAAAGGACGAAAGCGAATCATTCCCTACATCTACTTAGGCTTATCTTTTTATTATAGCACACTCCGCGTGCTTTGTCAATTCGCTAATGCTTCGAAAAATGAGCGGACTTTGGCGTGGCTCGAGCGTTTGATGACTTTTTCGGGCAATCCATCCTCGATAACTTTGCCGCCGTCCAAAAATATGATGCGCGACGCCACATCGCGCGCAAACGACATTTCGTGCGTGACGATAACCATGGTGATGCCGGTGCTGGCGAGCTTGCGAATGACCGCCAAAACCTCGTCGACCATTTCGGGGTCGAGCGCGCTGGTCGGCTCGTCGAACAGCAAAACTTTCGGCTGCATCGCCATGGCGCGGGCGATGGCGACGCGTTGTTTTTGCCCGCCCGACAGGTGGCTGGGAAACTCGCCCGCTTTTTCGCGCAGCCCGACTTTGTCTAGCGCTTCAAGCGCAGTTTGCCGCGCCTTGCGCTTGGACAGTTTGCGAACTTTGGTCAGCGCCAGCGTGATATTATCGATGACGTTCATATTCGGAAACAAATTGAACTGCTGAAACACCATACCGATGTCGGCGCGCGCTTGATTCAGGTTGGTGTGCGGGTCGGTCATGTCGATGCCGTTTACCAGCACTCGCCCGCTGGTCGGCACTTCCGTCAGGTTGATGCAGCGCAGCAGCGTGCTTTTGCCGCCGCCGCTCGAGCCCAAAATCACGACGACTTCACCTTGGTCAATTTGCAAATCGATACCTTTGAGTACGTGGTTTTTGCCGAATTTTTTGTGCAAATTTTCGATTTCAATCACTTTCTTTTAGCCTCCTTTCGACGCGGCGCATCAGGCGCGTGAATACGGTCGTCAATCCCAGGTACAATAGCGCAGCGGCAAACAGCGATTCAAATGCCGTCGCGGTCTGGAAGCGGATATTATCGGCGCCGCGCATCAGGTCGTTCATACCAATCCAGCCGACAATCGAAGTCTCTTTGAGCAGCGTGATAAACTCGCTAATCAGCGCCGGCAGCGAAGTTTTCAGCGCCTGCGGCAGCACGACGTAGCGCATGGTTTGCCAGCGGCTAAGCCCCAGCGAACGCGCCGCTTCGACCTGCCCGCGGTCGACGCCTTCGATACCGCCGCGAATAATTTCCGCCACATAAGCGCCGCTATTAATTCCAAACGCCAGGCTGGCAATCCACAGCTTAGACACGCTGCGGTACGAACCGAAAACCACGTAGTACATGATGAGCAGCTGCACCAACGCCGGCGTGCCGCGAATAATCACCGTATAGATGTTCGCCAGTCCGGCAATCGGGCGCCAGCGCTGCAAACGCGGCGATTTGCTGCGCCCAAGCGGCTGCCACTGCGATTGCTGCATCAGCGCAATCACCAGACCGATAACGACGCCGATTATCGTGGAAAATACCGTCAAAAGCAGCGTAACTTCCAGCCCGCGCGTCAGGTATAAATAGCGCTCGCCGCCGAAAAGAATTTCAAAAGCATTCATGAGGCGTCTACTCCGAAATGTTTTTTGACCAGCGCGTCGTAGCGACCGTCTTTTTTCATAGCTTTGATACTGTCGTTGACTTGCTTCAAGAGCTCAGTGTTACCTTTTTTGATGGCGATAGCGTAATCTTCCCGCGATAGATCGCGCGCTAACATGGTCAATTCCGGGTTGGTCGCCAAATACTGGGTAGCGGGACCGTTGTCCATGATGGCGGCGTCGATGCGGCGCGCATTTAGCTCTTGCATGACGTTCGAGGTCGCCGGCAACTGCACGACCGAGGCGCCGCTGATTTTGTGCGCCAAAGTGTCGCCCGTCGTGCCCAGCTGCACGCCGATGCGCTTGCCGGTTAGGTCGTCGATAGATTCGATGTTAGAACCGGTTTTTGGCACGATAACTTTTTGCGACGCCGTGTAGTATGTCGCCGAAAATTCCGCGTTTTTGGCGCGATCTGGCGTGACCGTCATGCCGGCGGCAATCAAATCGATGCGTCCGGCTTGCAGCGCCGGCAGCAGCCCGTCAAACGAGATTTCCTCGATTTGCAGCGAGCGGTTGGTGTCTTTGGCGATTTCACGCACCAAATCGACATCGAAGCCGACGACATTTTGCCCCTGTTTGTACTCAAACGGCTTGAAGCCCGGGTCGGTGCCCATGATGAGCGTCTTTTCTAGCCCGCTGCCCGAAGAGGAGCTAGTGCCAGCCTGAGGATTGATTTCGGTATCCCAATACATGTAGCCCACTGCCGCGGCGCAAAGCACGCCAATCGCCGCCCATTTTAGGCGCGCCAGGAATTTTTTTTGCTTTTGCCGCCACCGCATACCTAAAAGTATAAGCGGATTCTTTGTGTCATGCAAGTGTTTGGCGGCTAGTTTCGCTCCGATTTCGAGTTTTTCGGGGAGTGCTAGCAAAAAACCGAGGCGCTTATCACCTCAGTTTTTGCGGGTAGTTTCTGCGAGCGAATTACTTGCTGCGTTTTTCGATGATTTCGGCAGCCACGTTCGGCGGAACTTCTTCGTAGTGCGCCAGTTCCATCGTGCTGGCAGCGCGGCCTTGGCTCATGCTGCGAATGTCCGACGTGTAGCCAAACATGTTCGCCAGCGGCACGATAGCTTTGATTAGCTTGGCGCCGCCCATCAAATCGTCCATGCTTTCGATACGGCCGCGGCGGCTATTCAGGTCGCCGATGATGTCGCCCATGAACTCTTCCGGCGTCGTGACTTCGACGTGCATGACGGGTTCTAGCAGCACTGGATTGGCTTGTTTGATACCGTCGCGCGCCGCCAGGCTACCTGCCAAGCTAAAGGCGAGTTCGCTAGAGTCGACATCGTGGTAGCTACCGTCGTAAAGCGTCGCTTTGACGTCCACCACCGGATAGCCGGCGACAACACCGCCGTCCAGCGTTTCGCAAATACCTTTTTGCACCGCCGGACGATACTCTTGCGGAACCACGCCGCCCTTGATTTCGTCGATAAATTCGAAACCTTTGCCCGGCTCGTTCGGCTCAAATCGCACCCAAACATCGCCGTACTGACCGCGGCCGCCGGACTGCTTGGCATGCTTACCTTGCACTTCGGCAGTACCGCGAATGGTTTCGCGGAAGGCAACTTGCGGCTCGCCGACGTTAGCTTCGACGTTAAATTCGCGCTTCATACGGTCGATTAGAATTTCTAAGTGCAGCTCGCCCATGCCGCTCATAATCGTCTGACCAGTTTCTTCGTCGGTGTGAATGCGGAAAGTCGGGTCTTCTTCGGCTAGGCGCTGCAGCGCGATGCCCATTTTTTCTTGGTCGGCTTTGGTTTTCGGCTCGACCGCGATAGAAACCGGCGGGTCTGGAAATTCAATGCTCTCGAGCGCAATCGGGTGGCTCAAATCAGCCAACGTGTTGCCGGTGAAAGTATTTTTCAGACCAACCACCGCCGCGATATCGCCGGCGCCGACTTCGTTAATTTCTTCACGCTTGTCGGCATGCATACGCACGATGCGCCCGATGCGCTCTTTTTCGCCGGTCGTGGTGTTGAGCACGTAGCTGCCGGCTTTTAGCACGCCCGAGTAAACGCGGATGAAAATCAGCTTGCCGACAAACGGGTCGGCAGCGATTTTGAACGCCAAGGCTGCCATCGGTTCTTTGTTGTCCGGCTTGCGGCTAACTTCGTCGCCAGTTTTCGGGTTTTTGCCCCAAATTTCGTCGACGTCGAGCGGGCTCGGCAGGTAGTCAGTCATGACGTCGAGCAATTTCTCGACGATTACGCCGCGGCCGTCGCCGCCCGTCACCAAGAAGAAGTCGCCCTCTAGCACGCGCTTGCGCAGCGCCATTTTTAGCTCGTCTTTGGTGATTGATTCTTCGCCTTCGTCCAGGAATTTCATCATCAATTCGTCGTCGGCTTCGACAGCATTTTCGACCAGCAAGCTGCGGGCGTTTTTGGCTTTTTCTAGCATGTCGGCTGGAATTTCGCCCTCAATCAGCTGCTTGTCGGTGAAATCGTTGTAGGTGTAGGCTTTCATTTCCACCAAGTCGACCACGCCGCAAACGTCTTTTTCGAAGCCGATTGGCAAGTGAATCGGGAAAGCTTGCTTGCTCAAACGGCTATGAATGCTCTCGAGCGATTTGTAAAAATCGCCGCCAGTTTGGTTGATTTTGTTGATGAAACAAACGCGCGGCACACCGTATTTGTTCGCCTGGCGCCACACAGTTTCGGACTGCGCCTCGACGCCCATTTTGCCGTCAAACACCGTGACAGCGCCGTCTAGCACGCGAAGCGAGCGCTCCACCTCGGCAGTAAAATCGATGTGTCCCGGCGTGTCGATGATGTTGATTTTATGACCTTTCCAAAAACAAGTCACAGCAGCCGAAGTGATGGTGATACCGCGCTCTTTTTCCTGCGCCATCCAGTCGGTGGTCGCGCCGTCGCCGTCGCCTTTCACTTCGCCGATTTTGTGGTTGATACCGGTACGATACAAAATCCCCTCGGTGGTGGTGGTTTTGCCCGCGTCAATATGCGCGATGATACCGATGTTGCGATACTTTTCGAGCGCAATGTCTTTTGAGTTTGCCATACGGCTCCTTTTCTCCTTTATTGCCTATTTTGAAGCATTAGTAATAGCTCTTCGAGGTCTATTGTAGCATATTTTGCGCGGGGTGAGAAGTTTGCGATGATGCTAGAAACTCTTCAATTGAGCCTTCAGTTAGCCCGCTTTATAGATACTGGCTCAGGACTACTCCTCTATAAGTTTGCCCGAAAGCACGCGAGAGCGCAACGCATACTGCTCTAGATACGGTATCCGCCACTCGTCGTTTGCGCCATAGTTCTCCCGCATAAATTGTAGATTTTTCCGATCGCGGCTTATTCTTTCTTCACGGCTTTTAATCAAATCTGGATTACTTCCGCCTATACAAGAACTGGACCGCGCTATTCGTCTTTCGAAAAAATCTGCAGTCAACTCATTATTTGGCGACATAGCCGGATTGGCAGTAGCAACATCCACCCACGCCATAAACCCAGCGGCTAAAAACCTCCTGTAACACTCACGCTCTTCCGCTTCATCTCCTTCAACTTTCTCGTCTGATACTAAAACTAAATCCTCGTTTCCTGTTTTGCGTTGGTAGGCAAGAGCTACTCTAAGTTCTTCTTCAGAAACATATTCCAGCATTCCTGCCCGGATTAATCCATCAGAGTCGTTCAACTTAAAAGGCATCCGTTTTAGAGAGAAATCTTGCGGCGGTCGAATATACAAAGCTTTCTCGCTCCCGACAATATAGTTCTTTAAATCATCTCTTGAGACACCGGAACCATGCATCACTTCCCCTGCAACGATACGAGAGGTTCGACCGTTGCCGTCCCCGAATAAATGAGTCAAAACAATAGCCCCGCCAGCGACCAGTCCTGCATATTTTAGCGCCTGCTCAGTTGAGTAATTGTCATTAGACAAAATATTGTTTGCGACACCATCCCACGCATACATAAATAATTTCGGCTTGTCTTCGGGGTGAGGAGGTTGAAGACTGCCAGTAGAGACGCCTTCGCCATCAAATTCATGATACTGGTCAGCTTCACCAGTTTCGACGAGCGAGCGGATATTCTGAACATGGTGCAACATAGCTTCGCCGTCCATTTGAGAAAAATACTCTCGCCTAGCATCAGGGTTCGCTAGATGCTCGGATGTCTGAAAATAGTTAAAAACACTTTCTAGAGCGGCTTCGCTCTTAGGTAATTCCACTGGATAATAGGGTAATTCCGATATAGTGTCGTTCATGCTTGCAAAAATAACCTTGATCTTTAGTACTACTTTTATTATAGCATACTTGACTGATTCTTGCAAGCATTTTAACGCACGCTCTCTTAGGTTGGTATTTACAACCCCTGTTTTCAGCCTTGAGAGCTATATGGAGGATTATTCTGCCCCTGCCCGGGCGGCACCGGCTGCGGGTATGGCGGCTGGGGTGGCTGCGGCTGCGGCGCCGGTGCTTGCGGATACGGTGGAGCTACTGGCTGCGGATATTGCGGCTGAACCGGCGCTTGAGCAGGCGGCTGCGGCGATACTGGCGGCGGGTAGTTACCGCGCGGCGGCTGGTTCGGATAAGCAACTGGCTGCGGCGGCACCGGCGCATAGTTCGGCTGCCCCTGATAGTACGGGTTTTGCGGATATCGCGGCGGATACTGACCGAGGTGCGGATTGCGCTTTTTGCCAGACGAAGCAGCCAGCGCAACTGCCCCTACGATTGCAATTATCAGGATAAAACCGCCGCCGCCAAACAGCAGCACCATCACCACCGCGACCGCCCCTTCGGCATCAGAGGACAACTCGACACTCTCAGCTTCCATGGCAACCGGGCTATCGTATTTAGCCTCGGAATCCGGCGTAGCTTTGGATACTTCGAGGAACTTCGAGACCAAATAGTTGTTCGGGTAAACTTCGTTTAAGCGCTGGAATGCTTTCGCCGCTTCGCTGTATTTTCCAGAGGCGAAACTGCTCAAGCCGCTCACCCACAGCTTCGTGAGCTCGCCGCCAGGATTGATTTGCACATTGTTTTTACTAGCCATGGCTTTCAAATCTTCGATATCGCGCGCGACGCCCCGCCCGAAACAATCGCTAATATCAGAGCCAGAGCCGCAGTTTCTACTCACGCTACTATAAGTATTTAGCCCGACCTGCTTGCCGCTGGCGTCTATCGTCGGACCGCCGCTGTTGCCCGAAGCTATCCGCGTAGCCATCATGAAGACTTTATGCCCGCCAGCGACAGACGACACGTAGCTCAGCGACCCCTGCGTGACGCTAGGCACGGTTTTGGACAACTTAGTATCCGCGCCGTTGTCGACTGCGGCTGGATAGCCGATGGCAGTCAGCATGTCGCCAGCCTTGAGGTTCGACGATTTGCCGAGCTCGATAGCCGGGAACTGCCCCTTGGCTTTCAGGATAGCGACGTCGCTTTTGTCGCTGTTTGAATCGAAGTAGGTTGATGTCGCGTCAACTTCGGCGTCGACCAGCGAAGCCTCTAGGTTCGTCGCCGTGTAATTCCAGCTCCAATCAGAAGTTCCGTTTTCCGCGTTTTTCAAACGAATCGGGTCGTCCGAGGTTTGAATCACGTAGCGTTTTCTGTCGTTGCCGAAGCCGATATTGCTTTTGGGGACTAGACTGGCGTAATTAAAGAGTTTTTCGAACGACGCCGTATCGCCAGATTTGGCGTTTTCGACAAGTTCGTTTAGCTCGCTCGCTGTCGCATAGCCCGCCTCCTGCAAAAATTTCACATACACGTTCAGCTGCTCCTCGGTAGATATCGAATGCAGCAGCGATTGGTCGTCGACATGAGCGACGTGCCCGTTGGTCGCAATATAGCCGTCGCTTGAGATGATAGAGCCGCTACCGACGCCGCCGTTGCATAGACCAGCCAAATTAAGCGTTGCGCCATTTGTCGCCTTGTAAGTCAAATCGGCGCAACGAATCGAGCCGACGCGAACTGTGGCGATTTGATTGCGCGCCACCACGCTGATGAGCGTTTTGGTATCTACATCGCCAGTCGGCATGTTGGTAGTCGTGGTATCGATGGCGCCTCCCTGCGAAGCGGCTTTGGCATAAACCGGGGCGGACGCCTTGCTAAGCAACGCCTCGCGCATCTCTGCCGTCGGTTTAGTGAACTTCATATCCCGGATGATTCCCTCTAACTCCGTCTTTTCGCCCATTCGGTCGGAATAAACCGTCTCCACCGACATGGCGTAGGGCCGCCCGCCGTGAACCGTCAGGTAGTGATAAGAGTGAAAAAGCGGAATCGTGCCGCCAGAATAAGACTGAGTCACGACTTCGTCGACCAATTTGAACGCTTGACCGTTTATTTTTAAGTCCGAGACGGTCGATTTGTTGCCGCGTTTTTCGATTTCGGATTGCCGCGCGATTGCGTATAAATCTAAATCGGAGTATTTCGAAGTGTCCTTGTATTTATCCGGCATGGCCGACCGGTCGAAATAGTTCTTTGCGCGCGACGTATTGATGCGCAGATACGGGCGCGCCGACGACTTGGTAGCAGACGAATCGCCGCCGACGCTCGCCAGGTCGTTGCCTTTCCCTTGCCGGTAGCCAATTTCGAGAATCACGTACGAGCGCTGCTCTTTTAGCTCGTCGTCAGAGTAAGTCGTCGCGCTGTAGGTTTCGGCGTTTGAATCGTCGTTCAGCACGTGCCCCGTAGCTTTCATGGTTTTCTTGTCGAAGCTCGTTTCGAAGCCATAATTCGACTTGACTGTCAATACGTCGGCGTTATCCGAATTCGACGTCATGATTTCGCGAATTTTATTTTCGGCTTCGGGGTTTACTCTGGTCGCGCCAGGACGAACGACCAGCAAAAACACCGCCGCGACGATAAGCAAAACGCCCAGCGCAGCGCCGGCGATGACCGCAATTTTGAGCCGAGCGCGCCGCTTAGGATTTTGCGCGTTTGGCGGGGTTTGCTGATTTTGCGCGTCTAGCGGCGGCTTGTCTGCAGGCGCTTCCGCAGCAGTTTCCGAACTAAAATTAGCAGGTTTTACATCTTTGGCTGCACCAACCGACTCAGCCGAGTGCTTCGCACTTTTCATAAGCTTAATTATATACAAAAAATCGTGGAACTCAAAAACACCACCGCTGGCATAGGTGGTGTTTTTTCGAGCCAGCAGCCCGGCTAGCCGCGCGCGAAGTGCGCGAAGGCGCGGTTGGCTTCTGCCATTTTGTGCGTGTCTTCCTTCTTTTTGAAAGCGATGCCGGTTTCGTTGCAGGCGTCGACGATTTCGGTCGCCAGGCGCTTGCTGTACGGCATGCCGCTCTTTGAGCGCGCTGCCTGCACCAGCCACATGAACGCGAAGTGCTGCTGGCGGTGACCCTGAATCGGGAACGGAATCTGATAGTTCGCTCCACCGACGCGGCGCGATTTCACCTCGAAGCTAGGACTGATGTTTTTGATGCATTTTTCGAAAACTTCTAGCGGGTCTTCGCTTTTCAGCGTTTTGGCAGCTTGTTCGAGCGCGCTATAAACGGCGCGTTCCGCCACCAATTTTTTGCCGTCCAGCATCGACTTGTTAATCAAACACTGTACCAGCACGCTCTGATATTTGCGGTCTGGCTGCAGTTGGCGCTGCAATTTCTTGGTAACTTTACGAGGCATGATTACTTATCCTCCTTTTTGGCGCCGTATTTCGAACGGCCTTGTTTGCGTTTGGCGACGCCTTGCAGGTCGAGCGCGCCGCGCACGATATGATAACGCACACCCGGCAAATCCGGCACGCGTCCGCCGCGCACCAGCACGACTGCGTGTTCTTGCAGGTTGTGGCCTTCGCCGCCGATGTAAGCCCAAACTTCGTGGCCGTTAGTCAAGCGGACGCGCGCTACTTTGCGCAGCGCCGAGTTCGGTTTTTTCGGGGTTTTGGTCGTCACTTTGACGCAAACGCCGCGTTTGAGCGGTGCGTTTTGGTCGTAGTAGCGAACTTTCAGCGCGTTGTGAATCCGCCCGAGCGCCGGCGATTTCGACTTTTTCGCCGCCGTCTTGCGCGATTTACGCACCAATTGGTTGATAGTTGGCATAAATTTACCTGTCCTTCACACTTTTAATAATTGATTTCGAGCTTGCTAAAGGCTCTAAAAATACGCGCACAATCCAGCAGCAATCTGTTCATACGCTTTCTAGCGGCAAGCGCCCTTCAGAAAACAGAACGCTAACTACTAGAGAAACTCTATACTTCTATTATAGCACAGATGACCCCGGTTTGTCCATAGTCTGAAGTGGTGAATTTTTTGGTTAAGCCTGAATTTGCGAGAATATGGCGCTTGGCGGCTTCGTTTCTGCCGGGGGACGCGCCGCCCGCTTTACTTTTTGACAAATCGGTATTACAATCGTAGATGTCGCGTAATTTGCGCGGATGTGGCGGAATTGGTAGACGCGCTAGCTTCAGGTGCTAGTGTCCCTCGGGACATGGAGGTTCAAGTCCTCTCATCCGTACCATTATCGAAAATATAGAAAATCGCCCTTTTCCGGGGCGGTTTTTGGTTTAATTTAAGCAAAATATAACGAAATTTCACAAAAAGCTTGACTATCTGTCCAGTTATTGATATATATATATCAGATTTCATAGCAATCCAGCGGGGAATCTTATATCTGAGAGGAGAAAGAAATGTCCGCAGGACATTTTCCGGAGGGTATCCAAGATGCCCTCATGAAAGTCGAAGAGTGTACTTCCGAGGAGGCTTTCGATAGCCTCCTCGTGGAAACAGGTCTCACGGTAGAAATCTTCACTCTTACAGTTTCTGGTCTCGTCTTGACCAGGGACACCCTCGGCATGAGCGCCCTTCGTACGCTCATTGCACAGCTCGCTCTTCTCAAGAGCGAGCAAATCGAGGAGGTGATGTTCACGGAAATCATTAAAGATTTCGACGCCTAACTCCTCCACGCCCTAGACAGTTGAGCCACCCCGGGCAGATGCCCGTGCGCTCCTGTCTGGGGTGGCTTTTCGTTTGGGATGATAATCAAAATCGCAGAGTGCCGTCAATCATGTCGGCTATCAGGCGCGCATCGTTTAGCTGCTTGACGCCTGGATTTAGCGTGCCGCGCGGGTCGAATAGCTTGCGAATCGCCTGGTACATATCGACGCGGCGCGCACCGATTGGCTCGTACGCAAACTGGCTGAGCAGCCGCCCCTCGCCGTGCTGACCGATGATAGCGCCGTCGTATCGATGAACCAGCCGCGCCGTTTCGTCTAGCAGGCGCATGATTTTTTGCCGGTCGCTCGGGTGCGCCATGGCAGCCAGCGGGTAGGTCGACACCAAACCGGTCAGACCATCGACCGCTAACGGCAACTCGACGCGCAGTTTGCTGCCCAGCGCCGCCAGCGCCCCCGAAAAGTCTTCGAATCGCTCCGGCGGGATAAACCAGTTAGACAAAATCGGCGGCAAGCCAACTCCCGCGCGGTCGGACAAAACCGAGTAGCGCGCGATATCGAGCAGCGACAAAATCGAGTCAAGCGAGTCCTCGTCCATCAGTGTAACCGAAATTTCGATAGCGGCGCCAAACATTTTTTCCAGCTTTTTTATGCCTTTGGAGCGGGCGCGGGTATTGAAATCGTCGAAGCCTACAACTATAACAGCCTGTGGTTCGGCGTCGCCAAGCTTCTGGAACCACGGCGCAGCATGACCAGCTTGCGCCGCCCGCCGAACCAGCGCCGCGTCGAAATATTTGACAAACGCCGGATTGAACCGCTGCAATTCGTCTAGCGCGTCGCGCGCCATATCCGCCGAAGCGAACGTCACCACTGCCGCATTTAGGTGCTGGCTGCGAAAATCAACCTGCAAAATCATTTCGCTGATAACTCCTAGCGTGCCCTGGCTGCCGATAAACAGCGGTGTCAAGTCGGTGCTGCCATCGCGGTCGCGCACGCTTGCGATGCTGTTGTAGCCTGTCTGGTCGCGCTCGTGAATGGCGTTGATTTCGTCGGCGTAATCTTCCAAAATCGCGTCGATGCCGCGGTAAATATCACCCTCTAGGTCTTGCTGACCTTTTTTGCGGTTTATTTCGCGCTTGCTGATTTTGCCAGTTTGGATAATTTCGCCGTTTGCCAGCACGATTTCGAGCTGCTGGACGTTCGCGGCGAGCGTGCCGTATTTGCCCGCCAAATATCCCGCCGCATTGTCCGCCACCGCGCCGCCGATGGTACCGCGCTCGTCCAGACCAGCCAGCGCCAAAACGCCCGCGCCCTGCAATCCAAGCGCCGCATTGAGCGCGCCGACCGACACTCCCGGTTGCAGGCGTATCAGGCGCTGCTTACTGTCGTATTCGAAAATTCTATTCATGTGCTCGGCTAGAGAAATCTGCGCGCCGCGCCCGATTGCGCCGCCGCCTAGTCCATAACCCGCGCCCCGCGCCACCAAAGGCAAAGCGTGTCCGCGCTCGGATAATTGCCAAGAAAACCGCGCCGTTTTGCGAATGTCGCTGGTGTTGCGCGGCGATACAATCATCTCGGGAGTAGCCGCCAAAATACCCGCGTCCCGCGCCCTAGCCGCACGCAAATCCGTGCGAAAATCTACTTCGCCTGCCAAATGTCCGCGCAGATAAGTTGCGACTTTGCTCATCAATTACCCCTTATTCCTAATCGTTTACGTTTGTTTACATTTTAACACAAGCGCAGTCGAATGAAAAATTTTTCGGGACATAAATCCTAGGCGAATTTGGCAGACGCAAAACGCGCATTTATATTGTGGCAATTTTCCCGGCATCTTGCTATACTAGCTATAGCAATTGCTACCCATGCGGATGTGGTGGAATTGGTAGACACGCATGCCTTAGGAGCATGTGCCTCACGGCGTGAAGGTTCAAGTCCTTTCATCCGCACCAGAATACGGATTTTTTCGAAATTATTACCACTCTCTATAGATATAAAACAGATCTGCCGGCTGTCCTATGAGCTGAATATCGAATTTCAAACTCGGTTCGACCTTCGAACTAGCATTATGAATCCTAAAAGAAATTTGCCATCCGTTATCCATGATTAAAATAAGAGTATTTTTGTATCCATCCTTTAGAGTAAGTTCGATTATTCTAGTCGGCAACGATACGGTCGGAACATGAATTTTTGGCTGTTCGTTTGCGGCGGCTTGATTTAGAGTCCCAGATAAGTTAAATGGCATAATTGTTGTGTATTTACTACGGTGAATCAATTTGTAGTAGTCGCCGCCATTGCTGCCGAGCAAATATTTTATCAGATCATCCACGATATTGTTTGAATCATTCAGTCGTCGAAACTCGTTCGCAAATGCTGTCAAAAGTGGTACGTAAACTTCGTCTTCTTTATTTGTTAAATCCCGCCAAAGTTTTCGCTCATTTTTCCAGTTTTTCAATTTTGAGAAAATCGGTCTTATCTCTTCAGAATATTCTTCAGAACAACCGATTCCAAACCATTTTTTACCAAAGTCTATTTTTTGAGATAGCCGGGAGTGCTTCAGCGCGGCATGATTATGTTTAACAGAAATACCAATTTTCCATTTAATATTGCGACGAATAACCAGAACATCTCTTATGTCGCCAGCTTGCTCGGCAACATTGTCTGGCTGCAAACATACCGTTAAGATGTCGCCGCCATCTTCGAGAATTTTAGGTTCCATTTCGATGATGACGTTGATTCCTGCTTTTGCTGACTGTATCATTTCAGATCTATCTTTGTCGGAAATATCATTTTCGTACCTCGACTTTGCGATACGCAGGCTTTCATTTTGCTCTATTTCTACGCGACGAACCGGAGATACTATTGCTTGCAAAGCTAAAACACAGGCATATTCGTAAGCCTTGCCTTTTATGGATGAATTTCTGGTATCCATTATTTTAAATCCTCTTTGATTTTTTTAGCGATCGCATAAGCTAAATTGACTGGAACGGCATTGCCAATCATCTTGTATCCATTAGCGATGTCTTCGTACTTAAATATAAAGTCATCTGGAAAGGTTTGAATTCTAGCACATTCACGCACCGATAAACGGCGGTACTTATCTTCGTGTCCTGGCTCAAAAATTCGCTTATTTTGAGATACGAGCTTCATCTTAGGGGCTTTCGGGTGGATCGGGGCGTGCCGTCCGCCAGCTTGAATCGTAAACGAAGGCTCGTTCCACGAACGAACTCTATTTCTTGACATATAAATTGTTGAGAAGCCACCGTTCATATATTCGTGATTAGGGGTAGTCAATTCGCTTCCATTGGTTTTGTTTTTGTTTTTTGCTGGTTTTGCTTGCCCTAAATCCCAAATAGCATCTTTCAAAACTGGCTTATATTTTTCTGGCTCTGGAAACTCAAACTTTTTCTTCAAATCTTTACGATAGCCAACGATGATAACCCGCAAGCGATTTTGCGGCACATTGTAGTCGTTTGCGTCAACTAATTTCCAAGAAACCGCGTACCCGGCATCTTCAAATGATTTAATGAAACCATTGAAACTCTCTGCATGTTTTGGATGTAAAATTCCTGATACGTTTTCCACCAAAAAGAACTTTGGTTGTTTCACCTTGAGTATCCGGATGTAATCATTAAAAAGTTGTCCGCGGCTATCACTTATTCCACGACCAGCACCCGCCTCGCTCCAGCTCTGACAAGGAGGGCCGCCGACGATTCCGTCCGCTTCTGGTATCTCATCGGGCGAAATATCAACTACGCTTCTTTTGTCTAATTTTGTTTTTGGAAAATTGTGCTCAAAGGTAGCCCAGATGGTTTTGTCGTATTCGTTCGCCCAGATTGTGCGAAAACCTGCTTTCTCAAATCCAAGGTCTAACCCTCCAGCCCCTGTAAATAGCGACACTATTTTTGTAGGCATTGGTTATAATCCCTTTTAACTATTAATGCTAATGATAATTATAACACATGCTATGCGTTCTATAGTATCTACAAGATGTCTTGCGTAGTTTCGGCGAGACGGGGTGCAGAGGACCCGTCAAACTGCTCCGCAGGGGTTTTGGTTTTTAGTTTTTGGAAGCAACATCGGTAAACGCTTGCGTTTTATGCAAATTTATGCTATAATGAATATTATGGAACGTCCACAAACAACCCCCGAACTTAACCAGATACGTGTTCGCGGTCTGTACGAGGAGCGATTTACTGATACGTCTTATCTATCAGCTGAATTATCAATGCCTCAGGATTTGGCTCGTCTTGCAGTGGATTTTGACAATGGTAACACGTCCTTGCGCGATGTAGGCGAAATGGGCGCTTGGCGACGAAAACTCATTCTTGACTTATACCAGGAGAAGTCAATTAAAGAAATGGCCACCGACGCTCCTTTTTTATTTACCGTGCCAGTTATGAATCTACACGATAGAGTTGTTCATGGAGAACGAGACCAGAGTATTGGTCACAACTTTTTTGTAAATGCTAGCTGGTTTCTTTCTTATGACATGTCTTGGGCGAAGCAGTTTAACGATTACATTCAAGTCAATTCAGGTTTGTCTGTCATAGATATTGCACATAACCCTCGCATAGATAAAGATTCGCTGTTGGCTGCATTCACCGATACCAGTACTCTATCGCCAGACGAGATGGCGATAGTAGGTGTCTATTTAGCCGGTCGCTCTCGTATGGGTGAACAATATCAGCAAGATAAGTACGGTGAAGTAATGGAATACACCAAGGGTCAGGTTTTTGCTACAACTCAAGAAATTGCCAGAACAACAGGTTTACGCACAGATATGCTCAATCGTGCATCAGGACAATTGCAGCGAACTACTTTTGGTAGTTTTGATCATCTTGCTACCATGGTAACGTCAGATAACCGCGATGGGGTAATGGGAGACTACCAGACTGGATCGCTAAGACTGGAAGTTCTAGCCAAAGGTACTGCTCGAAACGCAGTGGAGCGCACCAAAGAAGAGGCCTATCATATAATAGCTCACGAATTAAACCATGCAGCTTCAGCACAGGATAGCAAGACTAGAGTCGGACTCAAGATGAACGACCAAGGACTAGAGCTAGATGAAGGCATGACCGAATATCTTGCACAGCTGGCAATCGGCAGTCCCAATATAGAGCGAATGGCAGACGGTAGCGTGTATGTGTCAGAGTATACACCCTATAGAGAGGCCGTGTTTACTATGCTTGTATTACATCAACAATTTAAGGCTGGTAGAAATAACCACTTTGCTACACTGTTTAACGCGTATCATGGAGATATGCGCAGTCTAGCACACCTAAAACAAGCACTTGATGCATTCTATCAACATGAAACTGGCATAGCTCTCATTTCTGGCATTTAGTGCTAAAATGGATTCTAGCTTGGACGTAAAATCTCACCATTTCAGAGCAACCGAAAATTACCGCCCGAATTAGGGCGGTTTTTTATAACCGCCAAAAGCTTAAACCGTTCCTATCTCGCCTTTTCACCAATCCTTGACAAGCCTCATTTTTGGGAGTAATCTACAACGTAACATACTATAGCTTCAAGTAGTGCGAACAAAAGGAGGTGTCGCGTGCGAGGGAAGATTTTTCAGGGCGTTAAGCCTGTTGTTATTGCTATAGCAACCGTCGTTGTTTTGGGATTGTCGGCGTTCTGGGCTATACTTTTTCAAGCCGTTTTTCAGCGGCAACAACAAGCAAGAAAGCCAATCAATATCAGCCGAGAACAACCGCACAAATGGGGGGTGGCAGCCAATCTAAAGATTTAGACGAAGACAAAACCGCAGAAGAATCTGACCAAACTTCTGATGATAATCAAGAAGAGCAAACAACCAGCGCCACGCAGCGCTGGACTCGAAACGCGCGCTCCAGGCAGCGACAAACAAACGCGCGTTCGGGAGGCGCGGCTGGGGTTAGCACTAATTCCACTCCTGGGTCCAACATAGCTAACTACACTATCAAATACGCAGACGAGTCTGGCAAAGTCGTCCTCAGCCGCACCGGACAGGGTCTGCCGGGTCAAGAAATTACGGTGGATGCCGAGGATATGTTTGATAAGGGCTACGAGATTTTTGATACGAAGCGCAAGTCCATCAAGCTGGCTAGCGGCGCCAATGAAATCGTTTTCAAGGTCGGCAAAGCGCGCGAACTGATGTCGCTAGCCGAATTCACCAAGCACGAGGTCAGGTATGATTATCCAATCGAATTTCGCAATCTCGATTTCACCGGTCGGCAAGAAGATTTGCAGGATTTCGTTGTCAAGAAAATTTATCACCGCGAAAAGGATACTGGCGTGTTCTACGGCACCAAAGACCAAGCCGAACTGATCCGCAAGACGATGCTCAACGGTTCGTTCCAGGGCGCTTACGCACGCTACGCTTATAATATTCGGACATTCCTACCAAGCATATCGAGGGCGATAAGTATGAGCTGAAAATCGAATTTGACTACGTCGAGCACCCGGAATGGATACAGCTTGGCGAGCAAAAAGTCACCGAATTTTATCAAAAATACAGTAAACTGAACCCCAGCGATATCGAAAAAGCCAAGCTGATTCAAGATTGGCTGATGAAAAATATCACTGTTTTCACCCCGCCAAACAACAAGCCCTAATGGTTTTACAACACCGGCGGGCAGCGCCGCGTTCACTTCCCGTCTTCGGTGATGATTGACCACGAGGGTGTCTGCCTGAGCTACGCCATGACTTACGCGCGGCTGGCGGAGCGCATGGGCTTGGAAGTGTGAGTGATTCAGGGCTGGAACGGCATGAGCACAGTTGGTCAGGTCAGCCCGCCGCCTCAGCTTTTCTTGAACGCCGCCGAAAAGATGTTCCTAAACCCGGACACTACGACTTACCGGCTGGATTACTTTAATCACGCTTGGAATTTAGTGAAAGTTGGCGGCAATTGGTATCACGTCGATACATTCCAGGATATCGGGCTGATGCAGTATACGCCCGATGAAAACAAAGAGCCGTACCATTATTTCCTGAGGTCGGACGAGTTTATGCGCCAGCACGTCTACAAAATGGGTAAATTTGCCCAGCGCGAATACAACCTGCAGCGCGCTTGGAACCGCAACCGCATCCCGGCATCAACTGGGTCGAAAAATGAGTAGGTCAAGGGGCTGCCGAATTTGGCGCAGTAAGACCTACATAAAATCAAAAGCAGCGGGTTTTTGGCTCGCTGCCTTTGTTTTTGCGCAAAAAAACAGCCCGCAAGAGAACGAGCTATTTTATCTCCCAGAAAATATGAGAACTCACACTTCTCGGCGGAAAGAGGTGAGAAAAGCATTACCATAACTACGATTGTCCACCACAACAATTCCGTTTTTTAGATTCGGCCCCTCACCTCTTCCTGAATGTGATAATACCATACGTCCGCCGTGTTTGAGAAGCCCAAAAAGCTTGCTGATTGTGGAAAACTGCAGGTCGTTGTACGGCGGGTCGGCGAATATTATGTCATACGTGCCAGCTCCGCCCGATTCAATCCAAGAATTAACAGAGGCGTTTATGATTTTTGCCTCGTTTTCGGCGCCTAGCGATACCACATTTTTGCTTAAAATTTTTTGTGCAATTTTGTCGCGCTCGACAAACGTCGCATGGCTAGCGCCGCGGCTGAGCGCTTCTAACCCGACCGCGCCGGTACCGGCAAACGCGTCGAGCACCGACGCGCCGACAACTTCGCTGCCGAGGCTATTAAACATCGCGTTGCGAATCCGCTCGCCCATCGGTTTGGTACGAGTATTGTCGGCGTGCGGCGCATCCAGCTTGCGCCCGCCGTATTTGCCGGCGATGACGCGAATTTGGCTCATAGCCCAGCCTCGCGGCACGCACTGTACCAGAAAAACGTGATGACGTTGGCGATTAGTGGAATCAGCGTTTTGCGGGTTTGCAGCGCCAAACGGGTCGTCCAGCCACGCTTCCAAAATTCTTGGTACATATCGAGCGCGTAGACTTCTTGCACGGCGTCCAAAAAGGTAGCTTCTAGACCTTTTTTGCCGGCGGCTTCAATCCAGTCGATTGACGGCGTCGAGTCCGAAAACTTGGTAGTTTTGATGCTAGTCGCCACGCCCAGCTCAAACAGCAAATGCGTTGCGAAAACGCCTTTGGCACCCCAGTATTCCCAATTTTTTTTGAGCGTATCGCGCGCGCCCGCACCCCTGATGATATTTTTTTCGATTAACGAAAAGCGCTCGTCGTGCGGGCGCCCCCACAACTCTTCGATTTTTTCTGCCAGAGGATAATGATGCGCTGGTGTCAAGCCGTCGGTAATCGCGTGCGCCAGCCACGCCGCTTCAAACGCCGCGCGCTCTTGATTGCGCGTTTTCAGCGCCTGCACTAGGTTGGCGTAATGGTCCATCACCGCCTGCACTAGCGCCGTGTCGTCCGGGTTACTGGGGTCGATGAAATGCCACGGCTCGTCGACGCTCGGGCTTTTGCGTTTGATGCCGTCCGGACCGTTATTGCCCTCGAAATGCAAAATATCGCGCACCGCCGGAAAACCGCGCCCCGCGCCCGGCAGCCGCCGCAAGTCGCGCCGCGCAATCCGGTCGATTTTTTGGTGAACGCCGATGAAATTTCCAGAGTGCGAACGAAAGGTCGTACCATTATACATAGCGTCTAGTATAACACGCCGGGGGCGGCTTTGAATTTAATTTAGTGTCGTCAGCCGCTGGTTGTGGCGGACTTTTTCGGCAAGCAGGGGGTAATCTTCGAGCGGTTCGCCGCTGGCGATGAAGCGCTTGGCAGCTTTTTGGGCGCGCGCGATTAGCTGCGTGTCGGCAAGTGTCGCGATTTGCAGATTCAGCGCGCCGTGCTGCATGCGCCCGTAAATTTCACCCGGGCCGCGCAACTGCATATCGACCTCCGCCAGATGAAATCCGTCGTTGGATTTTTCGATTTCGCGCAGGCGCTGGCTGGGCTTGTTGTTGGTGCCGAGCATCAGATAGCAATAACTTTGGTGGTCGCCGCGCCCGACCCGCCCGCGTAGCTGGTGCAGCTGACTCAAGCCGAAATTATCGGCGTCCTCAATCATCATAATGGTCGCATTTGGTACATCGACGCCGACCTCGACCACCGTTGTGCTAACCAAAATATCGTATTTTTTGTCCTTGAAATCTTGCATAATTCGGTCTTTTTCGTCGGCGGACATTTTGCCGTGCAGCTGCGCGATGCGGCGATGTCCGAAAATGCTGTTTTTTAGGCGTTTGTATTCGGCTTCGACGCTTTTGCGGTCGCTAGCGCTGCTGTCGGCTATGAGGCTGCAAATGACGTAAGCCTGCCGCCCCGCCGCCAGTTGTTCGTCAATCGCCACGTAAGCGGACGCGCGCGAGGGCGGCGAGACGATTTTGGTGATGATTTCTTTGCGTCCGCGCGGGCGTTCGTTTAGGATAGAGACGTCTAATTCGCCATAGACCGTGAGCGCCAGGCTACGCGGAATCGGCGTGGCGGTCATGGCTAGCAGGTGCGGCATGAAAGGTGTATTGGCGGGTGATACGGGTGGTCGTGAGGGTGATGATACAGGTTCTGAATCTGTGATTATTACCGCTGCCTCGTCCCGAGAGACCAGGCGCGCAGCCCTAGGCTCGCGGGCGAGGCACGGAGATGAAGAACCTATATCATCACCCGTAGTATTGTTGATAATCACAGATTCAGAGCATGCATTATCGCCCTTGCTACTTTTCGCATCCCCTACCTTGCCTAGCAATTTCTGGCGCTGCTCGACGCCGAAACGGTGCTGCTCGTCAATCACCACGAAACCCAGGCGGTGAAACTTCACCTTGTCCTGAATCAACGCGTGCGTACCGACCACCACATCGACCGCGCCGCTAGCGATTTGCTCGTAAAGGATAGTGCGCGCCTTTCCCTTGACGCTGCCAATCAGCAAACCAACCGACACGCCAAACGGCGCCAACAGCTGCGATGAAGTCTCGGCGTGCTGCCGCGCCAAAATCTCGGTTGGCGCCATAAACGCCGTCTGATAGCCCGCGCTCGCCGCCTGGCGCGCCGCCAGCCCCGCCACGACGGTTTTGCCGCTGCCGACATCGCCCTGCAGCAGACGGTTCATCGGCGCCGCCCGCTCGAAATCCTGCAAAATATCCCACGCCGCCCGGCGCTGCGCGTTGGTTAGTGTAAACGGCAAATTCTGCACAAAATCCTGCACCACGGACTGCTCAAACGGAATCGCAAACCCCGCCAGCTTTTGATTATCGATTTTGTTCAGCTGGCTAGCCAGCACTAGTTCAAATAATTCCTCGAACGCCAACCGCTCGCGCGCCTGCCCAACTTCTGTATCGCTGCGCGGAAAATGCATCGCCGAAATCGCCGCCGCGCGGCTAACCAAATGCTCCGACTGCACAACGCTCGGCGGCAGCGTCTCTGGCAAAACGCTCATCAGCGGGCGCAGCTGCTCGATTACCTTGCGCACAACCGTCGTTTTGAGACCGCGCACCGCGTGGTAAACCGGCAGCAATCGGTCAGCCTGCACCGGCAATTGCTTGGCAGCCTCGGCGCTAGGATTGGTCAGCTGGTAGCGCCCGTAATTATACTCAAACACGCCGCTGAAATAAAACCATTCGTCGCTGCCGCCCAGCTGCTGCGTGCGGTACGGCTGATTGAACCACACCGCATTTAATTTGCCGCTATCGTCCGCTAGCACCGCCGTTGTCAGGCGCAAACCGCGGCGCACCGGCCGGGTGCTAATTTTTTCGCAGCGGGCGCGAATCGTCGCTTTGCCGGGTTTTAGCTCGGCGATAGGCGCGACCTGCGTGAAATCCTCGTGGCGCATCGGCAAAAACGCCAGAATATCGCCCACCGTCTGCAATCCCGCCTGGCGCAGCTGCGCCGCCGTTTTGGGTCCGACCCCTTTGATTTGGTCCAGGCTAGTCGAAAGATTCATATCTCCATTGTACTAATTTCGACGCCAAAATGCTGTGAATTTCGCTCAAAAGCGGTAGAGTTTTTGTCAAAATCAACCCTTCTAGCCCGCAAAATTTGCATTTTCTGCGCGTTTATGTTATAATAAGAAGATAGACTATGAAACTTCTCGCCAGGCTAGCGATTTAGCCCGCCGCCAAAAACCCTCGCCGCGAAATCTCAATCTAACCCGCCAGCAAAACTATTCCGTCACCGCCAAAACACCCTCGAGCGCGTAAGCCGTGTCCTGCCAGCGCTCAACGGCGATACAGTCGATACCGAACTGCTTCACCGGATAATCGTTGCCGCCCTCTTCTAATTTGTCGCCAAAAAACAGGATTTCGTCCTTTGAAACGCCCGTCGCTTCCATCAATTTTTTCATGCCATAGGCTTTATCGACGCCGATTTTGGTAACATCGACGCTGGTGGCGCCGCCGAGCCGCACCTCGAACTCCGGCAGCTGCGCCGCCGCATCATCGCGCATTTGCTCGCGGACTTCTTTGTTGGCTTCCGCCCAAGCGTATTTTTTCTCGGGCGACGCTTGCTGACCGAGCGCCGAATATGTCACTTGGCTCAGGCGGTCTTCGATGATTTCGCCGTCCGGATTTTCTTCCCACAGATTAAATTTGCGCGCCGAAGCTTCCAATACGCCGACGATTTTCGCCTTTTGCTCCGGCGTGAAATCCTCTTTGTAGTGCGCCGTCCACTCGCCGCTGGCAGCATCGAAAGTATAATAGCGCGTACCGCAAGTCGGCATCATGTGGAAACGCGCCAATAGTTCAGGCTGGACGGACATTTTGTCGATGACTTGCTTTTGAAATTGTTCAAATTTGCCGCCCGAAATGACGCAAACTTGATATTTTTCGAGCAATCGGCTCAATAATTCTGCCATGCGCGGCGAAATCGCCGACTTCGACACCGCCAGCGTGTCGTCCAAATCAAACCCGATAATTTTCTTCATGCTGCCTCCTTATCGCACCAAAATGAAATTATTTTTGCCTTTTTTGAGCAGCGCCGTGCCCTCGAGCGGCATGTCGCCGGCGATTTTCGAACCGTTGACGCTGACCGCATTGTTCGCAATCAAGCGCCGCGCTTCGCCGTTCGACGCCGCCGCGCCGCCCTCGACCAGCGCCGCGACCACAGTTGTATCAGTGTCAACCACCGGAATTTCGCGCGCCAGTTCGTCCAGGTCGGCGCTATTTAGCGACGCGACATCTTCGCCGCCAAACAACACGCCGGTCACACGTTCGACGCTTTCGCGGCGCTCGCGGCCGTGCACCAAGTCGGTAACTTCGCGCGCCAAAGTTTTTTGCAGGGCGCGCTCGCCCGGATTCAAGCGGTGATTATCAATCAAAGCTTCGACCGTTTCGCGCTCCAACATGGTGTAAATTTTGATGAGGTCTTCGCCAGTTTCGTCGTCGCAGTTCAGCCAGAACTGATAGAACTGGTACGGGCTGGTTTTGCCGGCGTCCAGCCAGACGGCGCCGCCCTCGGATTTACCGAATTTCACGCCGGTTTGCTTGTTTATCACGAGCGGTGCGGTGAATACGTGCGCTTCGCCGCCGTCTAATTTGCGAATCAAGCTCACGCCGGTGACGCTATTGCCCCACTGGTCGGCGCCCGCTAGCTGCAGCGTCGCGCCTTTTTCGCGGTACAGGTGCAAGAAATCATAGCCCTGAATCAGCGCGTAGCTAAATTCGCCGTAACTGATGCCGCTGCCGCCCTCGCCGATGCGCTGCTGGACAAACTCGCGGTCTAATAGCTGTGTCATGCTGACGTGTTTGCCGATTTGGTGCAGAAAATCGATGTAGTTGATATCGCGGAACCAATCAGCGTTATCGACAATTTCGAAATCTTTGCCGTCGAAAATCTGCGCAAACTGCCGCCGCAAACTCGCGACGTTATGCGCCACGGTTTCGGCATTGCGCAAATCGCGCTCTTGTTTTTTGCCGTCGGGGTCGCCAATCATACCGGTCGCGCCGCCAACCAGCAAAATCGGTTTGTGGCCGTACTCGATGAAATGCCGGCACATCATCATCGCCGCTAGATTGCCGACTTGCATACTGTCAGCGCTCGGGTCGGCGCCGAAATAAAATGTACGCTTCTCGCCGTCAAGTTCCTTGATATCCGAAAACGTCGTCTGATTGACGAATCCGCGCCAGGTCAGTTCTTCGCTTAGCGTCATTTTACGTCCTTTCTTCGATAATTGCTAACCAGTGTTAGTGTAGCACAAAAGGACTAGCCGGACGAAATAAATAGTGCTATTATGTATATAATATTGCTTATGGGGAAAATACTGTGAAGAAAAAGGTATCAGCGAAAGGTGTTAGCGTTTACTCCAATCTGGCGCACAAACGGCAGGTTAAAAAGGACGCCAAAGCACGCAAAAAAGCCGAATATTTAGCGACTTTGCCGAAACACCCGGTCAAGCGGCTGCTTTATCGGCTGCACCCGAAGCGTGTCGCGAAGTATTGGTTCAGCAAGCAGGGCTTGTTTATGCTGCTGAAAATTTCCGGCGTCTGCGTGCTGCTGGTGGTGCTGATGGGCACGGCGCTGTTCGCTTACTACCGCAAAGACCTCGACCAAATCAATCCGGATACTTTGTCGCAGCGCGTCCGCACGACTGTCACCAAGTACTACGACCGCAACAATAAACTCCTGTGGGAAGACAAAGGCGACGGCGATTACACGCTGGTGGTCGACCACAAAAACATCGCGCCGTGCATGAATCAGGCGACCGTCGCGATTGAAGACAAAGATTTTTATAAGCACGGCGGCGTTAGTATTTCCGGCATCACGCGCGCTTTGCTCAGCAACGCGCAGGGCAATGCCGTTCAGGGCGGCTCGACGCTGACGCAGCAGCTGATTAAGCAGGTATTTTTCCGCGACGAAGCTGCCAAACGCGGTATCGCCGGTATTCCGCGCAAAATCAAAGAGATTATTCTGGCGGTCGAAGTCGAACGCATGTACAGCAAAGACCAGATTTTGGGGCTGTATTTGAATGAGTCGCCGTACGGCGGGCGGCGCAACGGCGTAGAATCGGCGGCGCAGACTTATTTCAGTAAATCGTCGAAAGATTTAACTTTGCCGGAGTGCGCGCTGCTGGCGGCTATCCCGAACAACCCTAGCGTTTACAATCCATACAACGTCGCCGGGCGCAATGCTTTGTTGTCGCGCCAGCGCAAGGTACTCGATAGCATGGTCGAGATGAAATACATCACCAAAGAGCAAGCTGCGGAGGCGAAAAAAGTCGCCATTATGGATACGGTAAAGCCGCTGGCCGACCAATATGCAGACGTGAAAGCGCCGCATTTCGTGCAAATGGTCAAGGAGCAATTAGAAAGCGAGCTCGGCAAAACCATCGTCGGCGAAGGCGGCCTGACGGTTAAAACGACGCTCGATTTAGACGTGCAAAACACGCTCGAAGCCAATATGGAGGCTATCTTTAGCGGCAAAATGACGAACCGCGACTGCGGTTACCGCAACTGTGCTTCGTACGCTGGTTTTTCTAACGGCGCTGCCGCCATCGAAGACACCAAGACCGGGCAGCTACTCGCGCTGATGGGCAGCCGCGATTTCAATTACCCGGGATTCGGGCAAGACAACGCCGCCACCGCCTTTATTCAGCCGGGGTCGTCGATTAAGCCGTTCGTTTACGCGCAGCTATTTTCCGAGCAAGGCAGCGGCAAACAAAACTACGGCAGCGGCTCGGTGCTAGCCGACACCAAAACCACTTTCCCGGGCAATTACACGCCGCAAAACGCCGACAATAAATTCCAGAACAACATCAATGTCCGCGAGGCGCTGGCCCGTTCGCGCAACATTCCCGCTATCAAGGCGATGGCGATTAACGAGCAGAATAACTCCGGCAGCACCTGGGCGCTGATTCGCAACGCCGGCAACAAATATTACTGCACCAACGGCTCGGACGCGCAGGCTGGACTGTCTAGCTCAATCGGCAGCTGCGGCACGCGTCTGATTGACCACGTCAACGCTTACGCCACTCTTAGCCGCCAGGGTGCTTTCGTACCGCAGACGACTATCTTGAAAGTCTCGAACAGCAACGGCGAAACGCTCAAAGAATACAAGGCTTCCAGCAAGCAAGTCATCAACCCGCAAGCCGCTTACATCGTGACTGACATTTTGGGCGACTCGAAAGCCCGCGCTGGTCTGGGCTGGAACCAAGACTACCTGCCAACGCTCAGCGGAATCGGCGTCCGTACCGCGGTCAAAACCGGCACTAGTAACGGCGAAATCAACGGCCGGGTCGCGTCGAAAGACATCTGGGCGGCTGGCTACACACCGAGCTTGTCGATGGCTGTTTGGTTCGGCAACTCCGACACCTCGCTGCTAAAAAACGGTAACTCGCTGATTCCTGCCATGTTCTTCGACAAAACTTTGGCGAGCGTTTCGCAGTCGTACGCCAGCCAAAAGAAGCTCGACCTAAAAGATTGGTACACAGCGCCGAGCGGTATTCAGACAATCGACGGGCAGATTTACCCATCGTATTACAATAAATCTACCGGCACGTCAACCGCGAAAATGACATTCGACAAAGTCTCGAAGAAAAAAGCCACTGACTGCACGCCGGAAAGCGCGAAAATCGAGATCGGCATCACGAAAGCAGTCGACGCTTTCACCAAAAAGGACATCATAACTTCGAGCGACAGCGCCTACGACCCCGAGCACGACGACGATGTCCACCGCTGCGACGACGCCAAACCGACCGTCAGCATCACGACGACGGCGAGCGGCACGGTTTCGGTCACGTACACGCACGGCACACACACATTGCAATCGGTCGAGATATCTTCCGGCGGCTCGGTAATCGCCAGCAAACAAGTTAGCGAAAACGGCACCTGGACGCTATCGTCGAGCGAGCTTGCTTCGGCGAGCGGCACTTTGTCGGCGGTCGTAACCGACTCGGCATACTATACTGCCAGTAACAGCGCTACTTACAAAAAGCCCGATTCTTCGAGCAGCACATAAAAAGTGGCAGCAAAACCGCCAAGCTAAAAAACGCTAGCTGACTTGGCTAGCGTTTTTAGTTTTCGGACGAATTATTGCTGATTGACTAGTTTAATCAAATCGTCTTCGTGATTTTTGCGCGCACCCGCGGCGCTTCGTCCGCGCGGGCGAGCTGGTTTTTTGGCGGGCGATTGGGGTGATTTTGCGGGCGGCTGAGCCGAAGCGGCATTTTTGCTGCGCGCGTTTCGACCGCTAGCCGGCGCTGAATTTGTCGAATTTACCGGCTTTTCCGAAGTTTTAGACGGCGCCGACTTCGTCCGTTTGACCTTTTCGCCCGCCGGGGCGCGGCCTTGCGGCTTTTGTTTAACCGAGCCGGCAAGGCGGCGATTATTCGCCTTGCTGCCGTCATCATTGATTTTTGCAAACATCATACGCCCCGCCGCCGTCTGCAAATTGCGCACGATTTCTACCGTGTGCGTTTGCCCGATTTTGGAGCTGGCTTGCTCCACCACGACCATGGTGCCATCCGGCAAATAGCCAACCGCCTGGTGCGAATCTTGACCTTTTTGAATCAGTTCTAAGACCAATTTTTCGCCTGGCAGATACTCCATACGCAAACTCTGCGCCAGCTCGTTTAGATTTAGCACTTCCGTACCCTCGACGGCAGCAACTTTGTTCAAGTTATAATCAAGTGTCATGATGAGAGCGCCGTGCTGCTTGGCGAGCGACAAAAGCCGGTCGTCGACACCTTCGCGCGCGCGGCTACCGTCTTGCAGCAGCTCGACCTCGACGCGCTCCATCGCCTGCAATTCCGTCACCACATCTAACCCGTGGCGCGCCCGCGCCCGTTTGTCGCTATCGGCATGGTCAGCCAAAAACTGCAGCTCGCCAATCACCGAGCGCGGAATCACCAGCGTACCGCCGACAAAGCCCGTCGCCGCCACCGCGACGATACGCCCGTCCATCAGCACCGACGTATCGACCAAAATCGCGCGATTTTTGGCTCTTATATTCGTTTTGGGCAATCGAGCGAGCAAATACGACACCTCGCCCAAAATTAGCAGCGTCACCGCCAGCAAAACTATATCTTTTGTTTCCATAATTTCCTTTCTTTTTAGGAGGCTCTTGCCCCGCAGTTAAACTACTTCATGTAGTCGATGAGCGCCTGGCGCAAATCGCGCACGCCGCGCACAAATGAATTCTTTTTGCCCGATTTCGGGGCGATTGCCTGCGTGAATCCGAGCTTTTTCGCTTCTAACACGCGTTTGTCGGCTAGCTGCGCCGAACGAATTTCGCCGCCCAGACCTACCTCGCCAAACACCACCAAACCGTCGTCGAGCTTACGCCCCGCCGCTGCCGAAGCAATTGCCATCGCAACCGCCAAATCAGCCGCCGGGTCGGCGAGCTTCAACCCGCCCACTACATTTATATAAATATCTTTATCGGATAAATTCAGTTTGGTGCGCTTTTCGAGCACCGCGATTAGCAGGTTGAGGCGATTCAAATCGAATCCGCTCGCCGTCCTCTTAGGATACCCGAAATTTGTCGAATTGACAAGGGCTTGAATTTCTACCAAAATCGGACGATTACCCTCTAGCGTCGCCAGTACCACCGAGCCGTCGGCGTTTTGCCGCTCAGCTAGCAGCGCTGCCGACGGATTTTCTACCACGCTCAAGCCGTTTTCGTTCATCTCGAAAATCGCCGCTTCGCTGGTCGAGCCGTAGCGATTTTTGACCGCGCGCACCACCTTGAATCCGCCGTAGCGGTCGCCTTCGAATTGCAAAACGACATCGACCAGATGCTCCAGGACTTTCGGTCCGGCAATCGAACCTTCCTTGGTGACATGCCCGACCAGCACCACCGCCGCGCCGGACGCTTTGGCGGCGCGAATGATAGCGTTCGAGGAATTAGTAATCTGGCTGACCGTGCCGGGCGCGCTGGAAATTTCCGCCAGACTGAGCGTTTGAATGCTGTCAATTATCGCTAATTTGTACGCGCTGCTGCGAATCGTCGCGGCGATGTCGTCGGCGCTGGTGCTCGCCGCAAAATGCAAATCATCGCCTGCCGCCGCGCCTAGGCGCGTAGCGCGCAGTTTGACCTGGCTGGCGCTTTCCTCGCCACTAACGTACAGCACGCTATTTGACTCGGCGATATGCGCCGCCACTTGCATCAGCAAAGTCGATTTGCCGATGCCGGGCTGCCCGGCGAGCAGCATGACGCCGCCCGGCAAAATTCCGCCGCCTAGCACAGCGTCGAGGTCGGCGATGCCGGTCGAGAGGCGTTTGACGGAATCTTCTGCCGCAATTGAGCGCATCGACTGCGCCTTTAGTACCTTGCCGCGCGACGCGCTACGCGCCACCGCCGAGCTGCCGCCATCGCTGCTGGGCGCTTGCTCGACCAGCGTGTTCCATTCGCCGCAATTTTCGCATTTGCCAGTCCATTTCGGATAGCTCGCGCCGCACTGCTGACAAACGAAGCTGCTGCGGTTACGAGCCACTGCTCACTCCTGTCGGCGCCGAGACGCCGTTGATGCTTTCGTTCAACTGATTGACTTTGACTGCTAGATTATTTAACTTGACAACATCATCATTATATGCTGAAATACGCGCGTTCAAATTTGTCTGGCGGGTATTTAGCGCGTTGATTCGCCGCTGCAGAGCAGCCCGCGCCGCCGCGAAATCCGCCTGCGAAGTAAATTCGCCGCCGCGCGCCCGCTCGTTAAAACTCGCGATATCGGAATTGAGCTGCGCCAAATCAGTCCGATAAACTTCGATATCCCGCTTAATCTGCTCCGACTCCGTCTCCAGCTTCTTTTGCAAAGCCTCCGCCTCGGCGGTGACGCGCTCAAAGACGGCATTGTAAGCCTGATTTTTGGCGACAATCGAAGCGCGGTCGGTGAAATAACGCTCGTAGTAGCGCTCAAGCTCCGGGTCGAGCTGCGTTATCGTCGTACCGATGATGGAATGCAATTCGTCGATTTCCGCCCCAGGCTCGGCTGATTTATAGTACTCCATCGCTTTGGCGATATCGGGATTGTCTTTGATTTTTTGGTATTGCCGCTGAATCATCGCGTTGACCTGCGGTTTTTCGAAAATATTCAACCTATCGTACTGCGCGTGCAGCAGCTCGTGCGCCGCCGTTACCTCTTTGGCATCCGCTAGTTCCTCATTTTTGATATCGAAAAGATAGATTCGGTCGCGGTAATAACAGCCCAAAATCGCCGCCGTGCGCTCGGTGCTTTTGCAGTGCTTGTTGAAATCGCTGCCTGATTCAATCGCTGGGCGCGTCGCCCGAAAAGTACGCTGCGCGCCAGGGGTCAGCTTGATTGACGCTTCGACCGCCGCTACGTCCGCCGGCGGCGTGAAATTAGCAGCATTGAAGATATCGAGCGCGGTGCGGCCGTACAAATACCCGCCCGCGACAGCCGCGATGACTACCGCTAGCCCGACGAGTTTCGATACTACGCTACGCTTGGTCGATTTCGCTGCGCCGTTCAATCGCGATTTCCCCTTTCTTTATGCCTACTTCTAGGATATCACCTTTTTGGTAATTATTCGCGAGAACGCCCTCGGCGATAGCGTGCTCGACCTCGTCCTCGATAACGCGCCGCAGCGGCCGCGCGCCGTATTTCACAGTATAACCCTTGTCGATGAGGTAGCGCTTGGCGCCTGGCGTAATCTTTAGTGCCAAACCCTGGCGCACCAGCCGCTGGCGCAATTCGCCTATCAGCAAATCGAAAATCTTGCCAACTTCGGCGCGCGTCAGCGCCCGGAACGTCACGATGCCGTCGAGACGATTGATTAACTCGGGGCGCATATATTTCTCGAGCGCCTCGCGCGTCAGGCGGGCGTTGCGTTCGTGCAGCGAATCAAGCTGCCGGCTATGCGAACTGCGCGAGTGAAACCCGAGCTCCGACTCTTTCATCATCTGGTCGGCACCGAGGTTGCTGGTCAAGATGATAATCGTGTTGCGGAAACTAACTTCGCGCCCTTTGGCGTCGGTCAGCGTGCCGTCTTCGAGCAGCTGCAAAAGCAGATTAAAGACGTCCGGGTGGGCTTTTTCGATTTCGTCGAATAGCACGACACTGTACGGCTGGCGGCGAATTTTGTCGGTTAATTTGCCGCCGTCCTCGTAGCCGACATAGCCCGCCGGCGCGCCCAGCAAACGCGAAGTATTGTGTTTTTCGCCAAATTCGCTCATGTCAATTTTGACCAGCGCGTCTTCGCTGCCAAACACCTCGCGCGCCAGCACTTTCGCCAGCTGCGTTTTACCGACGCCGGTCGGACCCATAAACACGAAACTGCCAATCGGGCGCCGGCTGCTCGCCACGCCGCTTCGGCTGCGGCGAATCGCCCGGGCGACTTTTTGAATCGCTTCGCGCTGCCCGATGATGTATTTACCGAGGTGCTTTTCGAGATGGCGCAGCAATTTCGCCTCGCTAGTTTGCACTTTTTCGACCGGAATATTCGTCATCACCGCGATAGCGTGCGCGATATCGTCGTCCGCCAGCTGAATCGCCTGCTTGCCTTCTTCGGCGACTTTTTCGACTTCTAACTTCTGGCTGATTTGGCTAATCCGCTGCTTGTACAGTGCCGCGCGCTCGTAATCTTCGTGCGTCACCGCTTCGTCCATGCGCTCGTTCAAATGCTTCAATTCCTTTAGGTAATTGCGCTGGCGGCTCGGCACGTGCCCCTGTTTGACGCGGACGCGCGCCGCCGCTTCGTCCAGCACGTCGATAGCTTTGTCCGGCATGAAGCGGTCGCTGATATAGCGGTCGCTCATATACACCGCCGACTCAATCACCTCGTCGGTAATCGCCACGCCGTGATGTTTTTCGTAGTAATTTTTCAAGCCTTTCAAAATAGAAATCGCCTGCGCCAGCGTCGGTTCTTTGACGACAATCGTCTGAAAACGCCGCTCCAGCGCCGTGTCTTTTTCGATGTGCTTGCGGTATTCGTCGAGCGTGGTCGCGCCAATCATGTGCAGCTCGCCGCGTGCCAAAGCCGGCTTCAAAATATTCGCCGCGTCCATCGAACCTTCAGCCGCGCCCGCGCCCACCAGCAAGTGCAACTCGTCGATAAAAACAATCACGTTGCCCTGTTTTTTGACTTCTGCCACGACTTTTTTCAGGCGGTCTTCGAACTCGCCGCGGTACTTCGTGCCGGCAATCATCGCCGCCATATCGAGCATAATCACGCGCTTATCCAGCAAATGCACCGGCACGTCTTCGTGCACGATGCGCTGCGCCAAACCCTCGACAATCGCCGTCTTACCGACGCCCGGCTCGCCGATTAAAACCGGGTTATTTTTGGTGCGTCGGCTCAAAATCGTAATCATGCGCTCCAGCTCTTTGTCGCGCCCAATCATCGGGTCGAGCTCGCCCGCCGCCGCTTTCGCCGTCAAATCAATCCCAAAAACATTGAGCGCCCCGCCGCGCACGCCGCCGCGCCGCCGCGGTTCGGTCGCGACATCGCCGTGCTCGTTGCGGTTTTCTTCGAAAGAATTTTCGAGCATGCTCATGACCTTTTCGACGTCCACTCCCATGTCGCGCAGCAGCGTCGTCGCCCGGGCGTTGCCTTGGCGCAAAACGCTGTACAAAATATGCTCCGTACCCAAAAAATCATGATTATACTCTTTGGCGGCTTCCCAAGCCATGCGCAGTGTCAACAGCGCCGTCTCGCTCAAACCCACCACGCCGGTGCTAGTCACCACGCGCGACGGTTTGATGTCCAGCGCCAATTCCGCTTGCTGCAAGGTTACGCCGGCGTCCGCCAGCACTTTCGCCGCCGAACTCGAGCCTTGCGCCAAAACGCCCAGCAGCAAGTGCTCCGTCCCGATGTAATTGCTGCCGTTACCGCGAGCAATCGCGTCGGCATGCTGGACGCTAGCGCGCGCGTTATCTGTCAAATGTGAAATAAATTCCGTAAAATCTTCTGGCATCATGGTTTGCCCTCCGTTTCTCGGGCATAATCACCCGGGTACTTTTCAGTATACAGATAAAATTAGCACTCGTCAAGCTAGAGTGCTAATTTTGCTGTAATCTGCCGTAGTCGAATTCTATTCTTGGTCTTCAATCGCTGCGAACAAACCTTCTTCGATATTTTTGCGCGGTTTCTTTTCGGCCGGCTTGGTGACAGCTGTTTCGATATCAAGTTCGTAGCCTGTCAAGCGGCTCGCCAACCGCACATTTTGCCCGCCGCGGCCGATAGCAATCGACTGCTGGTCTTCGGTCACCAGCACTTTCGCCGACTTGCTCTCTTTGTCGATTTCGACTTTCACGATTTCCGCCGGGCTGAGCGCGTTGCGAATGTACGTGTCGATATTGTCGTCGTAAGTCACGATGTCGATTTTTTCTTGGTCGCCGATTTCATTCATGACCGCATTGACGCGCGTGCCGTGCCCGCCGACGAAAGTGCCGACCGGGTCGACGCCCGGCACCGTGCTCGCGACAGCCAATTTAGTGCGGCGTCCCGCTTCGCGCGCGATACCCCTGATTTCGACCGCGCCCGTTTCCATTTCCGGCACTTCTTGGCGGAACAGGTATTCGATGAAAGCTTCGCTGCCGCGGCTCAAAATTAACTGCGGTCCGCGCCCGTCGCGCTCGATGTCTTTGATTAGCACCTTGATTCGCTGCCCGACCGAATAATATTCGCCCTGGATTTGCTCGCCTAGCGGCAAAATTCCGGTCGCTTTGCCTAGCTCGATGCGCACCACGCGCGGTTCAACGCGCTGCACCACGCCCGTCGCGACCGTGCCGATTTTGTCCTCGAACTCAGCCAGCACCACCTCGCGCTCCGCTTCGCGTAGCCGCTGCAAAACGACTTGCTTGGCAGTCTGCGCCGCCACGCGCCCGAAACTCGTCACGTCGTGCGTTTCGACCACGACTTCGCCGCCAAGCTCGGCATTTTCGTCGATTTTTTGCGCATCTTCCAGGCTAATTTGATTGATGTCGTTTTCGACTTCTTCGACGACCGTTTTCACGACTGACACTTTCGCCGTGCCGTCGTTGATATTCAGCTCGGCGTGGACATTCTGCTCGCGCTCGCCGTTGTCGCGGCGCCACGCCGCAGCGATTGCCTGCTCAATCACATTCAAGACCGCGTCTTCAGGCAGCCCTTTTTCTTCTGCGATAGTGCGCATCGCTAGCGTCATTTGTTTCACATTCAAATCTTGCATTTTTCGCCCCTTTCTTACGAAAAATTCCGACCTAGCGGCCGGATTAGTACAATTTCATTATAGCATAATTTGTATTAACGTCAACATATATATTATACTCCTTTTGAGTGCAAAAGTCAATAGCCAAAGGTGTTATAATACTACGTATGCAACTATCCGATTTTCACTATGACATTCCAAACGAACTAATCGCCGACCAGCCGCCAGCCGTGCGCGGCACCTCGCGGCTGCTGGTACTAGATAGGCAAACCGGCGCGATTTCCGACCGCCGCTACCCGGACGTGGTCGATTATTTACGCGCCGGCGACGTGCTGGTCATCAACGACACGAAAGTGTTGAAAGCCCGCCTGCGCGCCCGCAAACCAAGCGGCGGCGAGCGCGAGTTGGTACTAGTCGAGCAGCACGGTTTAAGCGACGATTGGTTTCGGCACAAAGTGCTTTATCGCCGCAAATTACGCGCCGGCGAAACTCTGATAGTCGGCAGCGACGAGTTAATCGTCGAGGAAATTCTGGGCGGCGGAATCGCGGTCATTCGCAGCCAGCGCAGCCTGCTCGACATCGCCGAAGAATACGGCACCGTGCCGCTGCCGCCCTACATGAACCGCGACGCCACGCCCGCCGATATCGAGCGCTACCAAACCGTTTTCTCGCGCGCAGTCGGCTCGGTCGCTGCCCCGACTGCCAGCCTAAATATGACCGGCGAAATCTTGGCGCAGCTAAGCGCCAAAGGCGTCACCGTTGCGCGCGCCACGCTGCACGTCGGGCTGGGCACTTTTTTGCCGATTCGCGTGGATGATGTCGCCAAGCACACCATGCACCAGGAATATTTTTCAATTCCCGCTAGCACCGTAGCCGCGATTCAAGCCGCGAAGGCGGGCGGCAGCCGCGTGGTTGCGCTCGGCACCACGATGACGCGCACACTCGAATACGCTCACCAGCAAATCCTGCACCAGCCGCCGCACAATATCAGCGGCGAAGCGGATATTTTTATCTATCCGGGCTATGAATTTCAGGTTATCGACGCGCTCATCACGAATTTTCACCTGCCGGAAAGCACCGTTCTGATGCTCGCGGCGGCATTTGCCGGCTGGGATAAGCTGCGCCCCGCCTACGAACACGCTATTGCTGGGCGCTATAAATTTTTCAGCTACGGCGATAGTATGCTGATTTCGTAAACTCGCCCATAGGACTTTTCTGCCACCAAAAATGCTATACTATAACCTATGCAATCGGCTTTGGCTTTTGAAATTACCCGCCAGCTGCCCGGCACTTTGGCGCGGGCGGGCGTGATTCGGACGCCGCACGGCGATATCCAAACGCCGGCGTTTATAGCTGGCGGCACCAAGGCGACTGTCAAGGCGCTGACGCCGGAGCAAGTGCGGGATTACGGCGCGCAGGCGGTTTTGGCGAACACTTACCATCTGATGCTACGACCGGGCGCGCACGTGGTGCAAGCCGCCGGCGGGCTGGGCGCGTTTATGAATTGGGGCGGACCAACTTTTACCGATAGCGGCGGTTTTCAGATTTTTAGCTTGGGAATCGCGTACAAAAAAGGCATCGACGCCGTGGCGCACACCCAAAAAGGCGACACCAAACTTGCCAAACACTCGAAACAGCAATTAGTCAAGATTACCGACCAGGGCGCACAGTTTCGTTCGCACCTAGACGGCAGCAAAATCCTGATGACGCCGGAATCGTCGATGGAACTGCAGCACCAAATCGGCGCCGATATTCACATGGCGTTTGACGAACTGACCGCGCCGCTCGCCTCGCGCGAAACGATAGCGGCGGCGATGAACCGCACGCACGCCTGGGCGGAGCGCTGCCTAAAGCGCCACCTTGAATTAAACGCCGAACACGCCAAACGCGGCGAACCGCTGCAGGCGCTTTACGGCGTCGTGCAGGGCGCGCGCCACGAACGTTTGCGGCGCGAATCTGCCGCGTTTTTGGGCGGGCGCGAATTCGACGGCTACGGCATCGGCGGCGTGTTTGAGCCGGGCGAAATCCCCAGCGTCCTGGGCTGGGTGAACGAAACTTTACCCGCACAAAAGCCGCGCCATTTTCTCGGCATGGGTTCGCAGCCGGCGGATTTGTTTTTGGGCGTGGAATACGGCGCAGATACGTTTGACTGCGTGGCTCCGACCCGCCAAGCCCGCAACGGCGCGCTCTACACGCTTGACGGGCGCATCAACATCGGCAATGCGCGCTTTCGCGAGGATTTTGCGCCTATCGACGCCGAGTGCGACTGCCACACCTGCCAAAATTACACGCGCGCTTACATCAACCATTTGTTCCGCGCGAACGAAATTTTGGGCGCGACGCTAGCGAGCATTCACAACGAACGCTTCGTGATTCGAACCGTTGACCAAATTCGCCAGTCGCTGATTGATTCGACATTTTTCGACTTCAAAAAACAATTTTTGGCGCGCTACTACGGCGGCAAATTACCTGCCGGCGTGGCGCTCGACTAATCGACCAAAAACCTAGCGGGCATTTCGTAAACGTCGGTTTTTTCGCGCTTTTTGACAATTGCAATTAAGTGCAAAGTTAGCGGCGAAACGATAATTTCTACCGCCATTTTGAGCGCAAACACCGTCGTAATTAGCGTGAAAAGCGACCCGAGCGGCATCGTGCCCGCAAACGCGACCGCGCTGAACAGCACCGTATCGACCGCGCTGCCAACCGCCGAACTGCCAATCATACGAAACCACAGCCCCCGACCTTTGGTCTGGACTTTGGCGCGCGCCATCACGTACGCGTTCAAAATTTCGCCGAAAAACAGCGCTACTAGCGACGCCGCGACGATACGCCACACCACGCCCAGCGTCGAATCGTACGCCGCTTGGTTCGTCCAGTCGGCGCTCGCCGGCAGCACTTGCACCAGCCAAAAAGTCGCCGACGCCAGCAGCATCATCGCCACGCTAATCGCAATCAGCCGGCGCATTCGCCGAAACCCGTACACCTCGGTGATGATATCGCCCGCGATATACGCCAGCGGGAACAGCACCGTGCCAGCATCGAACACCAGAGGTCCGACGGCGACGATTTTCGTACTCGCGATATTGCTGACGATAAGCGTCGTGACGAAAAGCGCCGCCAGCACGTCGTAGGCGGGCAGTGATTTTTTGCGCTTTAGGAAACCAAACATAACTTAAATTATACCTTACTAGGTACGGTTGAAGCAAAGCGTGCGGATACAGCTTGCCGCCAAACTTTAACCTTACGCCGGCACCGTTTGCTCGGGGCAGACTGCTAGCACGCGCGTCATGGCGGATTTTTCCGGCTCGGTTACCCAGAGCGCGTATTTCCGCTTGACGGCGATTTGGCGGGCGACGTATTGGCAGCGAAACGGCTTGTTGCTCGGCAGCCAGGTCGCGGCATCGCCATCGCTTTTTTGCTGATTCGCCGGACCGTCCACCGCTAGCAGTTCCAGCGGGTCGTTCGCCAGCTGCACGCGCTGCTCGGCAGAAAGCTGCTGCGCGCCAGTTTGCCAAGCGTTGCTGAGCGCCACCACATGGTCGACCTGCACAGCCGCGCTGGTTTGCGCGCCGCGCCTAAACTCGATGGTTTCGCCGGTGTAAGGGTCGCTCAAAGTGCCGCTCGACACCTTGCAATTGTCGTCCGCCACCACCGGATTCGCCAAATCGCGCCGCAAAATTAAATTGCGCGTATCGCAGCCGTCTGTTCGCGCCCAGCCGTCGCCAAATTGCGACCGTTTATAACCCGTTTTGGGCGCGCGCCCCTTGACTGGCAGCGTTTCCAGCACCGCACTCGCCAATTCTCCGCCGCTAGAAGACGGCGTTTCGTTTGGCGCCAAGCCTGGCATGTTAGACGCGATATACGCGCCCAATGCCGCTAATGTGGTTATAATTACTACAAATCTTCGCCGACGCTGGTGCATATGCTTAGTATAACATCTCTGTTATACTGGTTGTATGGACCGATTATTTTCTCAATTTATTCCCGAACATTACGAAATCCGCTGGGACTTGACGCGCGCGCACGACAAGCGCCGCATCGCCGGCACGACGACAATCACCGGACAGCAGGTCGTCGACGGCACGATTCGCCTGCACGCCAAAGATTTGAATGTGTCGCGCGTGCTTGTCAACCAGCAGGAAGTGTCGGAGTTTTTCACCAAAAACGACGAGCTGATAATTCCGCACCCGGGCGCCAATCAAGTGGTGATTACCATCGATTTTTCGCTGCGCCTAACCGACGCTATGCACGGAATTTACCCCTGTTATTTCAAAGTTGGCGGCAAGCAGCAAGAACTCTACGCCACGCAGTTCGAAAGCCACCACGCCCGCGAAGCCTTTCCGTGCATCGACGAGCCGGAAGCCAAGGCGACTTTCGACATTTCGCTGGTTTCCGACCTGCCCGTACTGCTCAGTAATATGCCGATTGTTTCCCGCGAGGCAAACGCCACCACTTTCGCGACCACGCCGCGCATGAGCACTTATCTGGTCGCCTTTGCTGCGGGCGAACTGCAACGCGCCACAGCGCACACCGCCAGCGGCGTCGAAGTCAATGTTTACGCGACGATGGCGCAACCCGCCGCCAGCCTGTCGTGGGCGCTCGACCATGCCGCGCGGACGATTGACTTTTTCGATGAATATTTCGGCGTGCCTTACCCGCTGCCGAAATCCGACCACATCGCTCTGCCTGATTTTTCGAGCGGCGCGATGGAAAACTGGGGGCTAATCACCTACCGCGAAGTTGCGCTGCTCGCCGACCCCGCGACCGCCAGCGTATCGAGCAAACAGTACATCGCCACCGTCATCGCGCACGAACTCAGTCATCAATGGTTCGGCAACTTGGTTACCATGAAGTGGTGGAATAATTTGTGGCTCAACGAAAGTTTCGCCACGCTGATGGAATATTTGGCGACCGACGCGCTCCACCCCGAGTGGCGCCAGTGGGACGAGTTCGCCAGCAACGAAGGAACCGCCGCGCTGCGCCGCGACTGCATCGACGGCGTGCAGCCAGTACAGGTCGATGTGTCGAGCCCGGCAGAAATCGGCGCGCTTTTCGATGGCGCTATCGTCTACGCCAAGGGCGGACGCCTGCTGCGCATGGTGCAAACTTGGATTGGCGACGAGGCGTTTCGGCGCGGCTTGGCTGATTATTTCACGAAATTCCAGTACGACAACACCGACGGTGATGATTTGTGGAATTGTTTGAGCAATGCTAGCGGCAAAGACGTCGGCGGTTTGATGAATACGTGGATTTCGCAGCCCGGCTATCCGGTGGTACGCGCCGCGCTCGCTGACGGCAAGCTCGCGCTTTCGCAGGAACAATTTTTCGTCGGACCGCACCAGCCGGCAGACCGCTTGTGGCCGATACCGCTGGGCGCGAACGATTCTAGTTTGCCCGAAATGCTGACCGAAAAATCGCTCGACATGCCGTATTTTGGCGCCGGCGCGCTGCTGCTAAACGCCGCGAACACCGGGCATTTCATCACGCTCTACGACGATGAGCTGCGCGGGCGCATCATGCGGGCGATTTTGGCGGGCGAACTGGAACCATCGACTAAGGCGCAATACTTAAACGAGCAATTGCTTCTGATGCGCGGCGGGCTATTGCCGAGCAGCGCGCTGGTCGATTTGCTATCCGCCTACAAAAACGAATCCGACCAAAAAGTCTGGGAAATCATGTCGCTGGCGCTAGGCGAGCTCAAAAAATTCGTCGACTACGACGAGGGCGCCGAACGCATGCTGCGCGCCTTTGCCGCCGACCTGGCGCGCGAGCAGTACATCCGCCTGGGCTGGAGCGCCGCGCCGGGCGAATCCGAGCAAGACACCAAACTACGCGCCATCGTCATCAGCCACATGTTGTACGGCGAGGACGACGACGCAATCCAGCGGGCGCGCGAACTGTACCGCGCGAACTCGCTAGAGCAGCTCAACGCCGAGCTGCGCCCGCTCATCATCGGCGCCGTCGTCCGCCACGACCCGCAGCCGCACCATACCGTCCGCGCGCTGCTGCAGGCGTACGAAAACTCCGCCTCTGCCGAACTGCGCAACGACATCGCGTCGGGCATCACCGCCACGCGCGATCTGGGCGAATTGAAACATCTGGTTCGCCTGCTCACCAACACGCGGGTCATTCGCAGCCAAGATACGCTGCATTGGTTTGTCGATTTACTGCGCAACCGCGACGGGCGCGCGCTCGCCTGGAAATGGCTGCGCGACAACTGGAAATGGGTCGAAAAGACCTTTGCTAGCGACAAAAGCCACGATTATTTCCCGCGCTACGCCGCCAGCTTGTTGATGACGCGCCAGCAACTCGCCGAATACCGCGAATTTTTCACGCCGCTGCGCAGCGATTTGTCGCTGGTTCGGGCTATCGATATGGGAATTTTGGATTTAGAGGGCAAATTAGACTTAATCGACCGCGACGCTCCAGGGGTAATCGCCGCATTATCGCGCGATTTTGCTTAAAAAGTATTGACTTTATCGTCCATATGTGATATATATATTAGCTTTTGTTGACGAGTTCGAGTAAATCCTTGTCCGAAAGTGTTATTTGACAAGCAGACCAGAATTTTTTTGAGAAATCGGCGCGGACATGCGATGTCGCTAGGCGGAAAGGCTTAGAGGACGGCGCTTGTCCGCGCCGAGTGTGATGAACTTGGTTTTCGCGGGTTGAACCTATCCGTTTCTAGAGGAAGGGGGCGGCAAACATGACCGCCAACAGGGACGTCGAGTCCCGGCTCTTTTCTCGGGGCGCAGTGATTTGCGCACTGAGAAAAGATGTGCGCCCCTCCACCCGCGAGGTGGAGGACGAGAGGTGGGAGCTAAAGAGCTTCCTCCTCTCGGAGTCTGACGACTACCGATCCCTGTCAAGGGATTGCATGCCCATTTGGATGGGCGAGATGGTCTCCGAGGTCGTTTACGGTCTCGGAGAGTGGTGGCTTTCCGTTCTTGCCAGCACTGAGGAGTGCTGGCAGGGTGACAAATTGAAAGTAACTCCGGTGCCCGACGAGGCGCTGGAGTACTGGCTCCGGGAGGTTTGCGGGCAGTACAAGTTTGCCTGCTGACCTCCTCCGAACATGACAGCTTTCTCAATTCTTGCGGGCAACTCGTCCCAAAATTCTTGAGTCTGCTTGTCATGTTCGCTCCGCAGATGCGTGTCTGCGCTGATGAGTCCAAAAGGACGAAAGCGAACTAGTTTATCTCGACGATTTGCTGCACGCGCGGCGGCGAGCTGCCCGATACGTCTGCTGCCAGCAGGTGGATTTCATAGCCGCCAAAGTGCGGGTTTTGCGCCAAAAACAGCTCCGCTGCGAAGCGAATTTGCCGCTGTTTGCGCGCAGTAATCGCCTCTAGACCGCCGCCGCGAACGGCATTTTTGCGGTATTTTACTTCGGTGAAACAAAGGATTTCTCCTTTTTTCGAAACGATATCAATCTCGCACCAGCGCGTTCGCCAATTCCGCGCAATAATTTCGTGCCCGTCGGCCGCCAACGCTTCGGCGGCGGCGGTTTCGCCTGCGTCACCGATGGCGCGGGTGGTTTGCGCGGATTGGCGAACAGCGGGCGGAGGCGATTCATCCGTCTCAGAGTACTCTTTACGGGTGGCTACGCCAGCCCGTGGCGTTCGGCTGACGGGGCAAGCGCCACACGCAGCCTCTTCGACAGACAAATCGCCTCCGCCCTTCCCGCCAGCGCGACTACCCCGATACTTCGCCAGCGGCGCGAAACTCAGCCGATGCTCCGGCGTCACGCCGAACTTGTCGATCGCCGCCCGATGCTTCGCCACGCCGTAGCCCGCATTGCTGCCGAAACCATACTCAGGATACAGCTCGCCTTGCTGGCGCATGTAATCATCGCGCGCTACTTTAGCGATAATCGACGCCGCCGACACGCTCGGCACCAGCAAATCCGCCTTTTTCATAGTCGAAACGAACCGAGCCTTGCCAGTCCCCGCGAGGAAATTCACCGTCCCGTCGATGATAATTTCATGATACGCTATATGTAGCGTATCCACCATTTTCACAGCCCGCCGGCACGCTAAATGTAGCGCCTGACTGAGTCCGATTTCGTCAATTTCTGCCGCACTCACCCAGCCCAGTCCATAGCCAGCCGCCCGCTCGCGAATCTCTATATCTAGCGCTTCGCGGCGCTTTTTCGTCAGCTTTTTGCTATCCGTCAAGCCCTCAATCTTCGCGCCACCCAGCACCACCGCGCCGACCACCAGCGGCCCCGCCCACGGCCCGCGCCCAACTTCGTCGATACCGAGAATCATGTTTTGATTGTAGCAAAGACCAGACCTAGCGCGCAACGAAAAACCCAGCCGCTGCGCAGCGTGTCAAAGCCAAAAACCTAGACCTCACTCACCCTAATCAAACTCTTAATCGCTTGGCGCTGATCCATTTTAGCGTAAGCTTCGGCGATATGGTCGAGGTCGGTTTCGTAAGTAAAAACGCGCCCGGGGTTAATCGCGCCCGTTAGCACAGCGTCGAGCAATTCCGGCACATAAGCGCGCGTCGGAGCCGGGCCGCCGTGCACGCCGACCGACGCGAAGAATATTTTCGCAAACGGCACGTGAACGTCGTGCGGCACGCCGACAGTACCGACGATAGCGCCCGGACGCGCAATATTAAAGGCGGTTTGCATGGAAGCGTCATTGCCGACACACTCCATCACCGCATCGACGCCGACACCCTCTTCGCACAAAGCTTTGACCTTGGCTTCGCCCTCCGCCCCGCGCTCCGCTACGATATCGGTTGCGCCAAACTCGCGCCCCAAAGCCTGCCGGTCTTCGTGCCGGCTCATCAAAATTATCCGCTCGGCGCCGAGCATTTTAGCGGCAATCACCGCGCACAAACCGACCGCGCCGTCGCCGACCACCGCCACAGTCTGGCCGGGCTTGACCTGCGCCATTTTGGCAGCATGATAACCCGTGCCCATGACGTCGCTGAGGGTGAGCAGCGATTTCAATTGGTCGTCGGTGTAGTCGCCTGCCGGTATTTTGTAGAGCGAGCCGTCGGCGAGCGGCACGTAAGAATATTCCGCTTGCCCAGTGCCGTACCAGCCGCCGTGCAGACAGTTCGTTTGCCGTCCGGCGCGGCAATTAGCGCAAGTACCGTCGCTCAAACCAAACGGAATGATGACGAAATCGCCCGGCTGGAAATTTTTGACGTTAGAGCCGACCTCTTCAATGACGCCGACGCCCTCGTGTCCGACCTGGCTACCCGGTTCGCGGTCGCTGTCGATACCGCGGTAAAACCACAAATCGCTGCCGCAAACGCAAGCCCGCACCACGCGAATCACCGCGCCAGTTGTGTCTTGCACCACCGGCTTGTCGCGCTCCTCGACGACGATTTGCCCTTTTCCTCTATAAATTGCCGCTTTCATAGCCCCTCCTTTGGTTATGTTTATATTGTATATTTTAGGCGGAGCGCTAGTCAAATCGCGCCAAACGAAAACCAGCGCCCCGTCGATTTCGCGTTGGAAAACGGGGCACTAGTAAAGTCTAACTTGATTAAAAGTTCAAGCGCTGGCTGCGGCTTATTTAGCGGCGTGGCGCGCTTCGACCTCGGCAGCTTTGGCGTCGAGTTCGGCTTGTTTGGCTTCTTCGGCGGCTTTCTTTTCGGCAGCTGCTTTGGCTTTTTCTTCTTTCAGGCGCTCGGCTTCAGCTTCGGCGTGCGCGTCGCGAACCGAGTTGACGGCTTCGCGGTCGAATTGCACGGCGGTCAAGCGGGCTGATTTACCGCTGCGCTGGCGCAAGTAGCTGAGGAAGTTGCGGCGTACCTTGGCGCGGCGCACGACTTCGACTTTTTCGACCAGCGGGCTGTGCAGCAAAAATGACTTTTCCACGCCGATACCGCTCGCGACCTTGCGCACCGTGATGCGGCTGGTTTGCTGACCTTTGTTGTCGGTGCGAATCACTACGCCCTCGAACATCTGGATACGCTCTTTGTTGCCTTCTTTAATTTTTTGGTGCACGCGCACAGTGTCGCCGCTGCGGACGTCAACAACTTGAGCTTTTTTCTGCTCGTCGTTAACTTTTTGAATCAGTGCAAAACTCATTTCTCTCTCGCTTATAAAATTATTATTACAATTCAGTTACTAATTCTAGCACGAAACGCCGGTGATAGCAAGCTTTACGCCGCGTAAACTTCGCCGCGCGGGGAACGGCGAGACAGCTTATTTATCGCGGCGCGAAGCTATATATGGTCGAGAAGGTTATTGTTTGCCGTCGAGCAATCTCTCTGTAGGCTTTTCAGCCTCTGGACTATCGCCGGGGATACGCCTGAAAAACGGTCCGATTTCGTCATCTTCCGTCCTACCAAATACCGGTATATCGTTTTCGTCGTAGAGAGCGCCCGTCCCCTCGCTAAAGGACGTGCACTGAACAATATCAAACCCCACACCCCCATTAATCGTAACTTCCTCGCCACCGTGGCGCGGATGCTCCTTAAACTCGCCGTCTTCGTATACGTACAATTTGGTCTTTTTTTCGTCGAGCGGTTGCTTCTCGCCTGGCTGCTGGCACGACGGATCGCCGTCGATGGTGACAAGCGGGCGAATCGCGATGTCGCCATCACCGGCATTATCGCGAAAAGCTGCCGGAGCGACCCAAACCCCGCCATCGTCTAGGGCTTGGCGGACGCTTTCGACGGTTGGCGCCTTGTTAATCGCGCCGCAAGATGCAACGCCAGGCAGCGAAAGCGCTACCGCCGCTGTCGCAGCCATGAGCTTCCCTAGCTCATCTTTCGGTTTCTTCAGCAAGTTTCCTTTAGTCAGCAGTTTCTCCATAATGTCCTCCTTGAGATTTTGCTTCTTTAATAGTACACCAACACCCTGGTCGCTACAAGCGCAACTACTACGCTATTTTACCGTTCGACGAGCACGTGATACCAGCAGTCTTTGCGGCGGTCAAATCTTCAAGCATGGCGGCATGCCGGTCGAGCACGGCATATAATTCCGAAATATCTTCTTTTGTCGCCATATTGTCAAACTTTTCGTTAATTTCAGCACGCATTTCCTGAACGTACTTGAATAATTTCATAAACTGGTCGTCGCTCATACTCCCAGTATACCAAATTTAGCGTATAATAGGCGTATGGATTACAACAAACTAGCACTCGAACTACACGAAAAATATAAGGGTAAAATTACGACCAGCCTGCGCGATCAGCGGACGTTGGGGCGCGACGAGCTGAGCGCTTATTACAGCCCGGGCGTCGCGGCGGTCAGCCGGGCGATTGCCGAAAATCCGGCGGATTTGGGGCGCTACACATGGACGAATAATTTGGTGGCGGTAATTTCCGACGGCTCGGCGATCTTGGGCCTGGGTGATCTCGGGCCAAAAGCCGCTATGCCGGTGATGGAGGGCAAAGGTCTGCTGTTCAAGCATTTCGCCGGCGTCGATAGCGTGCCGATTGTGCTGGATGTACACGAGCCAGAGGAAATCATCGCGGCGGTTAAAGCGATTGCGCCAAGTTTCGGGGCAATTAATCTGGAGGATATCGCCGCGCCGAAATGTTTTGAAATCGAAGAGCGTCTGAAAGCCGAGCTGGATATTCCGGTATTTCACGACGACCAACATGGCACCGCGGTGGTGGTTTTGGCGGGGTTGATTAATGCCGCTAAAGTTACCGGCAAAAACCTGGCCGACTGCAAAGTGGTGATGATCGGCGCTGGAGCGGCTGGCACTGCTATCGCCAAACTGCTACATCTGTACGGTATGGAGAATATTTACGCCGTTGATAGCCGCGGCATTATTTCGGACGCTCGTGATGATTTGAATGCTGAGAAAACCGCCTTGAAAGCGTATATGCGGACTGATATTTCGGGTACGCTGGACGATGCGATTGCTGGTGCCGACATCTTCATCGGCGTATCAAAACCGGGCTTGCTAACCCCAGAAATGGTCGCCAAAATGGCGGACAACCCAATCGTTTTCGCCCTGGCAAATCCGGTGCCGGAAATTATGCCGGACGTAGCAAAAGAGGCGGGCGTCGCCGTCATCGCGACAGGAAGAAGCGATTTCCCGAACCAAGTCAACAACGCCCTAGCCTTCCCTGGCATTTTCCGCGGCGCGCTAGATAATGGCGTGAGGAAAATCACCGACCAGCACAAAATTGCTGCCGCCGAAGCGCTGGCCGCCCTAGCAGACAACCCAACCGCGGACGAAGTCATCCCATCGCCGTTTGATGAGCGTGTTGTATCAGCGGTCTCGGCAGTGATCAAATAATACCAAAAGTGAAAAACCCGCCCTTCCGGCGGAGATGGGAGTTCTATTGGCGATTAAACCAAGACTCGACCATCTCCAGTCGGAAGAGGCGGGTGAGGAGACCTTGAGCGCACTCTCAAAATCTCATGAAGAAATGAAATCTAATGCCCCGAGTGCGCGGGGCGAGCGGAGGGGTCAGGAGGGGTCAGGAAGCGTCAAACGCCTCCTTCACCTCCTGGAATATCTCTCGCCAGCGGCGAGCATCCCAGGGGTCGGGCTGCTCCCAACCCCCAACACCATCGATGACATAGGCCGGGGTGCAACCCGGCCCAGCCTGCACCATGAGGGTGCAGGATAAACCCTCCACCCGGAGATCTACGTCCCCGGGGGAGTTATATTCATCAACGAAAAAGTGCGCACCGAGGCCGGCGGTCTCGGCGTAGTCGCCCAGCTGGAGCGCGGCGGCTTCCGCCGTCACGCTCGGATCATCATAGAGGGAGGCCTTAGCGACCTCCTCTAGATACGCACGGGGCACCTCGCCCCGCACGTACCCTCCCTCCATGGGGAGGGCGTCAGCCATGGCGGACAGAGCCGCCTCGGCCGCGCACCGGCGCGCCGAAACGGCGCGCTCGAAAGCCTCAAAGGGGGTGGGGGTAGCGATGGTCGGCTGGGTCATTTTAGACCCCTCTCTGCCCCATTCCGGGGCGATAGTGAAGTCTGACCGTTTCAGACTCTCTATTTACACATAAAAACACAAATAGCCAGCGGAGTTATTTGTGAAAAACTTTTTTATATCTTGGTAGAGAGTCTGAAATCCTACAACCATAAGCGGTGATTATCAGATTTCATTCTTTTTAGGGTGCATACCTACTCAACCTGCTAGAGGGAGTGGTATACTATTATACTATCACACATCACGCTGTTTGTCAAGAGTTTTAGAGGTGTTTTTGTAGTTTTTGTCAAATCCGGACAACCGTCACCACCCAACTTTCGCAAAAAACACCAAAAACCAGCTTAAATCACCCGAGCGACCTCTTCTAGCGTCGTCTCGCCGCGCAGTGCTGCCAGTACGCCGGATTGTTCGAGCGTCAGCATGCCGGCTTTTTTGGCGGCTTTTTCAATTGTTTCCGGGTGGACGTCCTCGACATCGCCGCGGATAAATTTCTGGATTTCTTCGGTGACTATCATCTGCTCCATAATCACCATGCGCCCCCGGTAGCCAAACGGCGCGTCACTGCTCGGGCGCGGCCGCCACAGCCGGAAAGTGTCTAGGTCGGGACATTCGATATCGCTAGGAATATCCGCCAGCACGCGCCTAACGTAATTACGCGTCGCTTCGTCCGGCTCGTACTCCTCTTTGGTGCTATCGACCAGCCGGCGCACCAGACGCTGCGCGATAACCAGCCGAATCGCGCTGGAAAAAATCGGGTTGACGCCAATCATATCAATCATGCGGCTAAACGCCGTGCTGGTCGAATTGGCGTGAAAACTCGACAGCACCAAATGCCCGGTAATCGACGCCTGAATGGCGGTGCGCGCCGTATCGACATCGCGAATCTCGCCGACCATCACCACATCGGGGTCTAGGCGCAAAACGCTGCGCAAACCTTCGCCGAAACTCTGACCGTGCGTGGTGTCAATCGGAATTTGCGAAATGCCGCTCAGGCTATACTCCACCGGGTCTTCAAGCGTAATCAGCTTGCGGTCGTTGGTGTTTAGCGCATTCAAGATACTATAGAGCGTGGTCGATTTACCGCTACCGGTCGGACCGACCATCAGCACCAGCCCGCGCGGGTGGCTGATAACTTCGTTGATTTCATGGCGCTGACGCGGCGGTATGCCCAGCAAATCCAAATTTAGCAAGCTCTCGTCGAAATTAAACAAACGCAGCACCGCGTCCTGCCCGTACACCGTCGGCACGGTTTCGACGCGGATATTTAGCAAGTGCGTGCCCTGCTCGGTGGTGATTTCGCGCTGCATATGCCCCGACTGCGACTGGTGCGACGCCGTACTGATGCCGGCGCGACTAGCCAGCTCGCCCATAATCACGCGGTAGCGGTCGCGCTCCAGATGCGCCACCGGATGCAGCGCGCCGTCCACGCGCATGCGCACGCGAATGTTGTCGCGCTCATTTTCGATGTGAATGTCGCTCGCGCCCAGCCGGTCGGCTTGCTTGATGACGAAATCAAACAAATCGCTGCTGGTCACAGAGTTCAAAACTTGGCTAACTTCGGCGATGGTGTCGCTGTCGCCCTCTTTGGCGATTTTTATATCCTGGTAGACAGTTTGGCGCGGCGGGTCGTAGCGCAACATCAAGGCGCGGTAGCCGCTCAAGCTGATTAGTAAAAACTTGACCTGCTCGCCGCGGTCTTCGTATTTGCGGCGCATGGTTTGCAGCAGCGACTGCGGCGTCTGCGAAGTTATACCGAACTGAAACAACACTTCGTTGCCGCCCTTTGCCAGCGGCACGATTCTATCCTGGTGCATTTGCTGAATCGGCAGCAAATCCTTGACTAGCGGCATGTCGTGCTCGATATCGCGCGTATCCAGATACGGCAGCCCCAAAATCGCTGCCCTCTGCTGCGTCGAACGTTCGTCTTGGTCGCGCCGGCGGCGCTGAACTTCTTGCTCGTCCATCACGTCTATTTTAGCAAAAAGCTCATGGCAATTTCTAGTGTACAATGATAATATGCCGAAAATCATCGTCATCGCCCACAATATTCGCTCGACGCACAATGTCGGGTCGATTTTTCGTAGCGCCGAAGGATTTGGCGTGGAGCGGATAATTCTGAGCGGCTACACTCCCTACCCGAGTTTGACCTTGCGACCCAGCGCGCCGACCTGCGCTTATGTCGAAGGCGAGGTTTGCCCAGCCGACCCGCGCCTGCCGCACATCGTCGAAAAGTTGACGGCGCAGATTCACAAAACCGCGCTTGGCGCCGAAGTTTTGGTGCCGTTCGAGTACCGCGAGATGCCGAATTTGGACGAGCTGCGGGCGGATGGTTATAGAATCGTGGCGCTGGAGCAAGCGGCAAATTCGATTAGTTTGCCAGAGTACCGCGCGCCGGGTAAGGTGGCGCTGCTGCTGGGCGAAGAAGTTCACGGCGTGCCGGCGGAGTTGCTGGCGCAAGCCGACGACATCGTCGAAATTCCGATGTTCGGGCAAAAAGAATCGTTTAATGTGTCAGTGGCTTGCGGCGTGGCACTGTATGGGCTGCGGTACGGCTAAGCTTGTGTTTTGCGGTTGACAGAGTGATTTATTTGTTTTGAAATTATTGTAAAATTAGCTACGACTTAACAGAGGTGAGTTTATGTATTATGCCATGATTTTAGGCAAAATGCTTGACTTTTTGTCCAATTATCGATATATATATATCAGCTTTTGCTCAAAGTTTAGGATATTGGGCGGAAGTCGCCCTTTAGCTTTGAGTGAAACTTCTCTTGAAGGAGAGAACTGTGTTTTTAGACGTCATCTTCCTTGTTGTTGCAGTACTTAGTACGGTAATTGGTGCCGTAAGCCATGATGACACACTCATGGACAGGGGTATATCGCTTACCACACTGTCCGTATTGTTTTTCGTAGCCAGAGAGCTGCGAGAAGCGAGAAAGGAGATGGAGGCCGAAAAAAAGGGAGAGGACGCCGACGCGTCCTGATGCCCGCCAGAAAATAGCTCGCTGATTCGCGATTCAATCTGATTGAGAATCTATAAAGATTTTCTCAGATTGGCGACAGTCTGTTCAGCTTGAGCTGCGTTTCGGCGGGCTATTTTCTTTGGTTTGATTTTTGGGCGTTTGGCGCCAAGTTTCACTTCACCACGACGCATTCGTCGCCGAGGATTTGCACCAAGCCGTCGCGCAGTTCGCGCTGCGCATCGACCCGAAACGGCAGCCGGATGGCGCGCGATTTGTCATCGCCCAGTACCATGATGATGTCGTTTTGCCCGGGGTGCTTGCCGCACAATTGCTTGAGCGCCAGCAGCGAATCGTGGTCGTTCGGATTTGCTACTTTGACATACACCGTTTTGAGCACCGGCGGCTTAGCTACTAGCGGCGGCGTTTGCGTGCTAGCAGCCGCGTTCTGAGAATTGGCTTTCTTCGGATAACGTTTTTGTTTGACTGGCGCGCTGCCTTTCGGCGTGGTCATCTTGCGGCCGTGGCTTTCGTATTCGTCGAGCTCCTTGTCGGTGACGATGCTGATTTCGTCGGCAATCATTTTCGCTTCGTCGGTCATATTGCCGTCGCGGTCGCGCGCGCTGATTTTGCCGGCAACTTTTAGCACGACGTCTTGCTGCAGACTGCCGCCGAGCTGCTCGTACAGCCGCGGAAAGACGATAACTTCGTTCTCGCCCGTCTTGTCCTCTAGCCCGACAAACGCCATTTTGGCGCCGGATTTCGTGACAATCGTGCGCACCGTCGTGACCAAGCCGCCAATCGTCACCTGCTGCCCGTCGATTTTCGGCGTACAGCTATGCAGCGGAATCGTCTGTTCTTCGAAAAAGGCGTCGTAATTATCCAGCGGGTGCGCCGAAATATACAACCCGAGCAGCTCGCGCTCCCACATCAGCTGCTCCTTCGAGGTATATTTCACCGGCGAGGTCTTTAGCTCAATCGACGGCATCAGCTTGTCGCCGCCCAGCGCCGCAAACATATCAACCTGCCCGCTCAAAGCCTCTTTTTGCAATTTGCCGGCAAACGCCAAAATCGTATCCAGATTAAACAGCAGGTCGCTGCGTTCGCCCAAACCGTCAAATGCGCCGGCTTTTATCAGCGATTCCCACGCTTTGCGGTTGACCTTGCTGGTGCTGACGCGCTTCGCGAAATCTTCCACGCTTTTGAACAGACCGTCCGCTTCGCGCGCGCGAATGATTTCCTCGACCGCGCCGACACCAACGCCTTTGACCGCCGCCATGCCGAAACGCACTTGCTTGGCAGCCGGCACTACGCCAAATTCGACGTACGATTGATTAACGTCCGGACTCAATACTTCTAGCCCCATGTGCTTGCACTCGGTGATTTCAATCGCCAGCCGGTCAATGTCGTCGTGGTCGCTAGTCATCAGCGCCGCCATAAACGCGTCGGGATAGTGCGCCTTCAAGTACGCCGTCCAGTAGGCAATCAAACCGTAGCACGCCGCGTGCGACTTGTTGAAACAATAATTGGCGAATTCCTCCAGCTGATCCCAAAAAGTCTCCGCCATTTCACGCGTGGCGCCGCCAACTTTGACTGCACCCTCGACGAACTCCGGTTTGACCTTTTTCATCAAGTCGATTTTCTTTTTACCGACCGCCTTGCGCAGCGTGTCCGCCTGGCCGCCGGTAAAGCCGCACCACTCTTTGGAAATCTGCATGAACTGCTCTTGATAAACCAAAATTCCGTAAGTATTTTTCAGCGAATTGCGCAAACCTTCGTGCAGATAAGTGATTTCCTCTTGCCCGTGCTTGCGGCGAATAAACGAGTCGATAAACTGCATCGGGCCGGGGCGGTACAGCGCCACCATCGCGATGATGTCCTCGAAATGTGTCGGCTTCAGCCCGCGCAGATATCGCTTCATGCCAGCCGACTCCAACTGGAATACGCCGGTGGTATCGCCGCGCTGAAACAGCTCGTAAGTCGCCTTGTCGTCCAGCGGCAGAGTCGCCAGGTCGATTTCCTCTTTGTAAACTTTGCGGATGATGCGCATGGCATTGTTGATAATCGTCAGGTTACTTAGACCCAAAAAGTCCATCTTGAGCAAGCCCAATTCCTCAACTTCGCCCATCGGGAACTGCGTCGCCACCACGCCTTTTTGCGCCATTTCCAGCGGAATATAATTGACCAGCGTATCGGGCGCAATCACCACGCCGCAAGCGTGCACACCATGGCTGCGAATCGTGCCCTCCAGCTGAATCGCGTAATCCAGCACTTCTTTAGCGGTCGGATTGTTTTCGTACTCGTTACGCAAATCGGCGTCTTCTTTGATGCTGACCGACAGCGGAATATGGCGTCCTTGCGCCGGCGGCGGCACCAATTTCGCTAGCCGGTCGCTCTCGGCGTACGGCACCTCCAGCACGCGCGCCACGTCGCGCACCGCCATGCGCCCGAACATTTTGCCGAAAGTCGCGATGTTCGACACATGGTCTTCGCCGTATTTTTTGGCGCAATATTCAATCACTTCGTCGCGGCGCGTATCCTGAATATCCACGTCGATATCCGGCATGGAAATACGGTCGGGATTGAGAAAACGCTCGAACAGCAAGCCGTATTTCAGCGGGTCGAGGTCGGTGATGTTGAGAGCATAAGCGATAATCGAACCCGCCGCACTGCCGCGCCCCGGACCGAAAACGATGCCGCGCGATTTGCCCCAGTTGATAAAATCCTGGACAATCAAAAAGTAGCCTTCGTAGCCCATGTTCGCCATCACGCCCAGCTCCATTTCGGCGCGCTCGCGCACTTCGTTTGAGAGCTGCGGCGCGATTTCCTCTGCCGTCAACCTTTCGGCTTCTTCGCGCGTCATGCCGTTGTAGCGCTGCGCCAAGCCTTGATAAGTCAATTTCAGCAGGTGCGAATGTTCGCTTTCGCCGTCGGGCAGCGGATATTTCGGAATCAAAATCCGCCCGAGCTCGATTTCGACGTTGCAGCGGTCGGCGACTTTCTTGGTGTTAAGCACCGCTTCGGGCAGTTCCTTGCCCCAGTGGTCGATGATGTCGCGCGGGTCGGTCAAGTGTAGCTCGAAGTCTTTTAGCGACATTCGCCGCTCATCGCTCAGGAACGAACCGGTGCCGACGCAAAGCAAAATTTCGTGCGCGTCCTGATAATCATGCGTCAGATAATGCCCGTCGCAGGTCACGACCATTTCGATGTCCAGCTCTTTCGACAGTTTAATCAGCCCTTCGTTGATTTTCGCCTGCACGTCCCAGTGTGTTTTGGATTTCGGATGGCCGTGGTCTTGCAGCTCCAGATAGTACCGGTCGCCAAACACCGATTTGTACCACTGGGCGATGTCGCGCGCCCGGTCGTAATCGTCCTCTTTGAGCGCCACGCCGACCTCGCCGCTGGCGCAGCCGCTCAGCACAATCAGTCCTTCGTTTAGCTCCTGCAACAAATAGTGGTCAACCCGCGGTTTGTAATAAAATCCTTCCAAGTTCGCCTGCGTCGACAGCTTCATCAAATTGTGAAAACCCGTGTTATTCATCGCCAGCACCGTCAGGTGGAACCGCTGCTTGTCCTTCGCCGGGTCGCGGTCGAAACGCGAGCGCGCCGCCACGTAAGTTTCGATACCGATAATCGGCTTGATGCCCGCCTTTTTGGCAGTTTTGTAATACTCCAAAATACCGCTCATCGTGCCATGGTCGGTCACCGCCGCCGCTTCCATGCCGAATTCTTTGACTTTGTCGACCAGGTCGCCGATACGCGTCAAACCGTCCAACACCGAATGATAAGTGTGGTTATGCAAGTGAACGAAATCGCTCGGCTGCAAATCTTTCGCCGGTTGCTTGTTTTGAATACTCCCCATGAACTACTCTTATTATACCGCTTTCGTCTGGCGGTTGCATGAACTTTTGTAGTAAAATCAACGATATTTTAGCGGCGCGACTGCACGATACGCACGATTTCGTCGACAAAACCTGCGATACCAGGAATAAATTGACCTGTCAAGTTTAACAGCCAGATAATCACCGCAATCAAAACCGTACCGCCTAGCACCGAGCCCAGACCGAAAAAGATGCCGCGCACGAAGTTAAAGGCGTAAACCTGCGTGCGGTTGGCGTGAAAATCGTTGAATAAATCCTCTAGCACGCCCTTGCGCGCACCAAATTCGTTATCACGCTTGATTTTTTGCACGGTACGCTGGGCGATATTTTGCGTTTGTTTTTTCATATTCTTAGTGTACACGAACTAGCCGATTCCGCAAATACGCCAGTTTAGAGCTGGCGTATTTTACGGGGTTTTGGCGCGGCTCCGGGCGCTGGATTCTCGAGGTTTTACCGGAAACTTAACATAGTCTCAGGCGCTCGGAGCCGCGTCTAGCTAGAAATCTAGAAAAACTTATTTCTTCGCCTGGCGCGTGCTTTTGCCAAATTCGGCTTTGGCGCTGGCGGCGGCGCGTCCGGCGCGCTCGCGGTAGTCGTCGACGGTTTTGCGGCCTTCTTCGACCGCAGTTTCAACCTGCTTTTTGGTGTCGCTGTAGACTTTTTCGCCCTTTTTCTTGACTTCATCGACGGCTTGGTCGGTGTCTTTTTTCAGCTCGCCCGCTTTTTTCTTGATGTCGGCGCGAGTTTCCTTGCCTGATTTCGGCGCAGTCAAGACGCCCGCGATGACGCCGGCAACTGCGCCAACCAATGCTCCGAGTGCGAATTTACCTTTTGACATATTTCCTCCTTTATTGTTGTTTATTCTTTTTGCTTTTGTTGATGATAGCTTTGATAATTTTTGCGATTGTCGCTGGCGCAACTGCCGCTGCGGTACTAGTAGCGACCGACTCGATTTTGAGAGCTGTGCGCTCCGCCGAGCTCGTGATTCGTCTGATTTGGCGCGAAATTTGAATCAATTTCACCACCAAAACAATCGCGAGCAGCAGAAACAGCGCCATGAAAACTGACAAAATGATGACCAGAATCTGCGCCCATTCCATTTGCTTTGATTCTCCTTTTTGTGTTATTATTTACTACTTTTTGTAGCTATACTTCTAGTATACCACGTTTTGCACAAAAAAGCTAGTGTTTTTGGCAATTTCGTATCATTTTACGCGCGTTTTGAGGAATTCTGCTAGCGGCGGACCGAGAGTTTCGTGTTTGAGACCGAAATCAATCATGGTTTTCAGATATTCGAGCTTGTCGCCAGTGTCGTAGAATTTGCCGTTGTTGATTTCGCGGGCGTAGACGCCCCAGCCGTCGTCAATCATCGCTTGCACCACCGGCTGAATCATAAATTCGCCATGGCCGGTGAAATTATCGCTGGCTTTTTCGAGGTATTCAAACAGTTCCGGCGTGAAGAGGTACTCGCTGACGCTGCCTAGCTCGCTCGGCGCGTTGGCTTTGCCCGGCTTTTCGATGATGCGCGCGACTTTGACTTCGCCGGTTTGCTCGGCGTCGCCGCTGACGAAGCCGTATTTGTCGTACTCGTCGTCTTGCTCGGCGCGTTTGCAAGCCAGCACGCTGCCGCCGTAGCGTTCGTAGGTTTCGATTAACTGTTTGGTGACGCCAGGTTTGCTGACGAAAAAGTCGTCCGCCCAGGTGTAAATGAACGGCTCGTTACCAATTAAGTGCGCCGCGCAAGCGATTGGCGTGGCGTTGCCATAAGGACCTTTTTGGCGCAAATAAACGAAATTAGCCAGGTTGGAGATGGCGTTGATTTGGTCGAGCAGCGGCTTTTTCTTGGCGCCGCCGGCTACCAAATTCGCCACCAAATCTTCGCTCGGCACGTCGAAATGATCTTCGATGGCGCGCTTGTTGCTGCTGCCGACCAAAATGATATCTTTGATGCCGGCTTCGACCAGCTCCTCGACAACGCACTGAATTATCGGCTTGTCGATTAGCGGCATCATTTCCTTTGGCATCGCCTTGGTTTGCGGCAAAAAGCGCGTGCCGAAACCGGCAGCGGCGATGATGGCTTTGGTTGGTCGTTTCATGATTATAACCTTTCTCGAATTAATTTTTGCGCCAGGCCAGGGTTGGCTTTTCCTTTAGTTTTTTTCATGATTTGTCCGACCAGGTAGCCGATGGCTTTGTCGTTGCCGGCTTTAATGTCGGCGATGGCTTTGGCGCTGGCGGGGTCGCTTAAGACTTCGTCGACCACAGCGGCGACGGCTGATTCGTCGGATACCTGCAGCAGATTTTTTTGCTCGGCAATTTCTCGCGGCCACATTTTGTCATATTTTTCGTCAAAGAAATCTAGGAAAATCTCTTTGGCGCTGGTCGAACTAATCTCGCCCTTCTCCGCCATCAAGGCTAGCTGCAGACAGCGGCGCGGGCCGACCAGTCCGCTTTCAAGTTTCTTGAGCTTGATACTTTCGTCTGGCGTGGAAGCAAACAGATTGAAAATGCGCTTGACCAACTTGTCATAAGTCACTCGATCAACCGCTAGCTCAGCAAGCACCGACTCTTCATTGTACTCAGTCAAAGTGGCGATCGAATCCATCAACACGGCAACCGGGATGTGATTTAGCAGCGTGTTAATCACCGAACCGTCAACGCCGAGGTGCGCCCAGCGCGTGCGATATTCCGGCGGCAAAGTAAAGACCTGCGCCTGGATGGCAGCGATCTCCTCATCCGTCAAAACAATTGGCGGAATATCAGCGTCCGGCATGTAGCGATAATCCTGGGCGTCTTCCTTAGAGCGCTGACTGGTGGTGATTTGCTTGTCGTCATTCCAGCCGCGAGTCTCCTGCACGACTTGCTCGCCGGCTTCCAACAGATCAACCTGGCGCCTAAACTCATATTCGGCTGCACGTTCAACGCTGCGGAAAGAGTTAAGGTTCTTCACTTCAGCGCGCTTGCCGAGTTCCATCGCACCTTTTTTAGCAACAGAAATATTGACATCAAAACGCATATTGCCGTGATACAAATCACCGTTCGTCACACCGGCATAAGTCATGAGTTTGTGAAGCTCCGCCGCGTACGCCCTGGCCTCAGCTGGCGAATGAATGTCAGGTTCAGACACAATTTCGATCAGCGGCGTGCCAGCCCGGTTGAGATCGACCAGGCTGTAGTCATCGTGGTGAGTCAGCTTGCCGGCGTCTTCCTCCATGTGGGCGTGCTCGATACGGACGCGTTTGGTCGTGCCGTCTTCGAGCGGCGCGTCAACGTAACCTTCCAAAATAATCGGCTGATACATCTGAGAGGTCTGGTAACCTTTTGGCAAATCCGGGTAAAAATAATGCTTGCGGTCAAAACGGCTGACGCGCGCAATCGGCGCATTCAGCGCCTTGCCTGCCCGAACCGCCAGACGAACCGCCTCGCGATTCAGCACCGGCAGCATGCCTGGCAAACCAAAGTCAATCGGGTGAGTCTTGCTATTGGGCTCGGCGTCGCGTGCGTCGTTGTCGGCTGGACTAAACAGTTTGGTTTTGGTCGCCAGCTGGACGTGGCATTCGATGCCGATGGTCATTTCGTATTTTTGCAAAATGTCGTCAGAAACTGCCATTAGATTGCTCCTAAATCTTTCAGTGCTTGTTTATAAGCTGCCAAAGCGCGGCGGGCTATATCGTGCGATAATTTGACGTTGGTGTCGTGCGCCAAACGATTGCGAATTTTGTGCGCACCCCAAATGTGATTGGCGTTCGTCCAAACTCGACCAGCCGACTTCATGCGCTCGCCCATCGTGTTGCCTTTGTAGCGGCTTTCGCGCAGCGCTTTGTCTACCAGCTTGTCGGCATCGAAAATCGCCACTTGCCAGCTAGCCGGGTTTTTCTTGGAAAAGTTATTTTCGATTGCCAGCCACTGCGTTTGAAACCGCGCGACGTTGAGTTTGGGCGTTTTGCGCGCAAAAACCAGATACAAAACGCCGACCACCGCGAAAATCAAAACCGCTGCCAAAATAAACCAAGTCGTGAGATTACTGCTCATCGCGCGCCTCCATCAATCCCGCCAGCGCTATCAAGTTGGCGTCGGATTTCATCGCGCCAACCAGCTGCACGCCAATCGGCAGCCCCGCCGAGTTCACGCCCGCCGGCACGCTAATCGCCGGCAATCCCGCCAGGCTCGGCGGCACGGTCATGACGTCCGCCAGATACATTTTGACCGGGTCGCCAGTGTTTTCGCCGATACCAAAGGCTGGCGTCGGCGCGGTCGGCAGTAGCAAGAAATCGTATTGTTCGAACAATTTGTTAAATTCGCCGATAAGCACCGTGCGCGCTTTTTGCGCCTGCAAATAGTAAGCGTCGAAAAATCCGCTGCTTAGCACGTAGCTGCCAATCATGATGCGGCGCTTATTTTCGGTGACAAAGCCCTCGCTGCGCGAACGCCCGTACAATTCCGCCAGCGTTTTCGCGCCCGCCGCGCGGTGCCCGTAGCGCACGCCGTCGTAGCGCGCCAAATTCGACGAAATTTCTGCCGGCACGACGATGTAGTAAATCGCCAGCGCGTACTTGATGCTCGGCATATTGACCGTTTCGACGGTATGTCCAGCAGCGCGCAAATCATCAGCGTAAGCATTGGCTACGGCGCGCACTTCGGCGTCAACGTCGTCCGTCATCGCTTCGCTGATGATGCCGATTTTCAGATTTTTCGGCGCATCTGGCTGAATTTCGAAATAATCCGACAGTGTGGTCATATCGCGCGGGTCGCGCCCCGCCATCACGCTGGTCACCAAAGCGACATCGTCGGCGCTGTGCGCGAAGCAGCCCATGGTATCGGTGCTCGACGCCATCGCCACCACGCCGTAGCGGCTGCTTAGTCCGTAGGTCGGCTTAAAGCCGTACACGCCGTTGAAGCTGGCTGGCTGGCGAATCGACCCGCCAGTGTCGGTGCCGAGCGCAAACGGCACGACATCGAGCGCCGTCGCAACCGCCGAGCCGCCGCTCGAACCGCCGGCGACCTTGGTTTTATCGACGGCGTTATGCGTCACGCCAAAGGCTGAATTTTCGGTGCTGCCGCCGTGCGCGAAAGCGTCTAAGTTCGATTTACCGACGCAAATCGCGCCCGCCGCCTCTAGCTTTTCGACGACTGTCGCCTGCAGCGGCGCGTCGAAATTCTCTAACATTTTGCTAGCCGCGGTCGTCGGCGCGCCAAATGCCAGGTAATTATCCTTGACCACGAACGGCACGCCCGCCAGCACGCCAGTGTCGGCGCCGCTTTTGATTTGCGCGTCAATTTCGTCGGCGCGTTTGAGCGCCCGCTCTTCGGTCAGGCTGAGCAGCGCATGATATTCTTCGGTAGACCGCGCTTTTTGGAGCGCTTGCTCGACCTGCGCGCGGGCAGTTGTTTCGCCAGATTTGATTTTTTGGACTAATTCGGCAATTTTCATATCACAACACCTTTGGCACTTTCACTTGATTGTCGCTCTGCTCGGCTGCCAGCGCCAAAAGTTGTTCGCGCGGCACATCGCCGCTATCAACTTCGTCGCCGCGCCAAACATTTTCGAGCCCCGTCACCTGATAGGTCGGCTCGACTCCCGTAGTGTCGAGCTCATTCAGTTGGCTGATATAATTCAAAATATTTTCGATGTCCGCGGCGATCGACTCGATTTCGCCGTCCGACATCTGTAAACTGCTAAGCTGCGCAAGCTGGCGCACGTCATCGGTGGTAATTTTACTCATTGTTTTTTCATTATAACGCATTCTGTAGAAAATATCGCTTAAATGTTGCAGCCGCGATGCGCGGAAAATGCCGCCGCTTTGCCCTTATGCTATAATAAGTAGAAGTTATGGCTCATCAAATCAAAAAGAAACTCGGCGTGACACTATACCGAGGCGGGGCGGAGTTCCGCGTTTGGGCGCCGTTTGCGCGGCAGGTTTACATCAGCGGCACGTTTACGCAAGATAGCAAGCAGCCTCTAGTCAGCGAGGGCGACGGCTATTGGTTTGCACTAATTCGCAATGTCGAGCCGGGACATCAGTACAAATACATCATCGAAACGCCGGACGGACGCTTGCTCGAAAAAAACGACCCGCGCGCCCGGGCTATCACTTCGAGCAACAAAGGTTTTTCGGTAGTGGTCGATAATTCGTTTGATTGGCAAAACGACGCTGATTTCCGGCTGCCGCCGCGCGACGAGCAAGCGATTTATGAGTTGCACGTCGGCACTTTTAACCGCCCCGACGCCGCGACGACCGGTACTTTCAATACGGCGATTGAAAAACTGGATTATTTGCGCGAGCTGGGAATCAACGTGATTGAGCTGATGCCTGTGACCAGCATGGCTTTTAGCAACGGCTGGGGCTACGCGCCAAATCATATTTTTAGCGTCGAAAGTATGCTGGGCGGACGGCACGGTCTGATGAAATTCGTGCGCGAATGCCACGCGCGCGGCATCGCGGTGATTCTCGATGTGGTTTACAACCATTTTTACGGCGACACCGACCTGTGGCAATTCGACGGCTGGAGCGAAAACGACCGCGGCGGGATTTATTTTTATAACGACGAACGCGGCGATACGCCGTGGGGCGGGCGCCCGGATTATGGCCGTCCCGAGGTGCGGCAATTTATCCTGGACAATATCGCGATGTGGTTTAGCGAATATCATATGGACGGGCTGCGCGTCGATAGCACGATTTACATGCGCAACAGCGCCGGGCGCGACGGCGACGCCGAACACGACATCGACGACGCCTGGAGTTTGCTGCAGGATATCGTAGCGCTGGCGCATAAAATCAAGCCTGATTCGCTGATTATAGCCGAAGATTCCGCCAGCAATCCGCACCTCACCGCGCCGCGCGCTAACAACGGCTGCGGTTTCGACGCGCAGTGGGAATTGGGCTTTCCGCACGCTCTCAGAGGTGCGCTAGGTTTATCAAGCGACCCACCAAATCTGCAGGGCATCCACTACGAATTTGAACACGTTTACAACGGCGACGCTTTCGAGCGCGTAATTTTCAGCGACTCGCACGACACCGCCGCCAACGGCTCGGTGCGCCTGAACGAAGCGATAGCGCCAGCCAGCGGCACTACCCTGTTCGCGCGCGAAAAAACCCTGCTCGCCAACGCCATCACTCTGACTTCGCCAGGTATACCTATGCTGCTTCAGGGTAGCGAATTTATGCAAAATGGCTCGTTTAACGACTGGGACGCGCTTGATTGGGACAAAACCAAAAAATACGCCGGCATAGTGCTAGCACACCAACATTTGCTGGCTCTGCGCCGCGACATTCACGGCACGACGCGCGGACTGCGCGGTAAATCAACAGCGCTTTTTCACAATAACGAAAACGACCGCGTCATCGGCTATCATCGCTGGGACAAGGGCGGCGCGCGCGACGACACTTTGGTGATTGTAAATTTCAGCGACCAGCACTTCGACCGCTACAACATCACTTTGCCGCTGCCGGGACACTGGCGCGTGCGCTTCAACAGCAGTTGGCGCGGCTACAGCAAAGATTTTCGCGGCATCCATCTATCCAGCGTCGCAGCGCACAAAGACGGCGCAGCAACAATCACGCTGCCGCCGTTCGGGGTTTATATTTTGTCGCAGGATTAACCGGGGTGGCATCAACACGCTATATCTTTCTATTATAGCATAGATTGGCGATTTAGTCAATAGTAAATGTGATTGGACGATGGTCCGAGCCGGCGTCTGGGTGCACTTGATAGTCGGACGGATGTAGTGCTGGCGAACAAAACGACCAATCAATTTTCGCCAAGCGCCACGCTGGCAGCCACTCAAAACCCCTTTGCTTAGCAGAGATTGTCGGCTGGGTTTGAAATGGGTCGCAGTTCTTGAGGCTAGTATTTTCGCACAAAAAGTCCACGGTTGTACCGAGCGCCATCTCGCCAAGGCGCTGCGCCAGGTAGCAAATTTTGCGCTCCGGGTCGTTTGAACCAATCGATTCGACCAGCCTGGTTCTACATAACCTCGCGAACCAAGTTCTAGAATCCATAGCGTTAAAGTCTCCCGCCACGACTGTAGGCACGCTACTACCCGCCAAAAACTCCACCAAATCAGCCGCCTGGCGCAAACGAGTTTCTTCTCGAACATCATCGAAATGAATACCGACGACCCTAAGCTCATCGCCGCAGTTATCGCGCACATGGACGACCGGCATAGAGCGCTGACCAGCGAAGCGTGTTTCCTGCTTGCTTAGCACCGGCAGACGGCTTAGCAGCGCCATACTCATGCCAGTTCCATCAATGTAATCCGTAAGCGTGGCGTCATAACCGATTTTTCCTAGCCCCTGCATTACCTCCGGGTCGATTCTTTCGTAATCGCCAAATTCCGGGATAATCGCTATGTCAGGATTTAACTTTGTCAGGGTTTCAATCGCTTGCTCCGGCACTACTCAGCGCGTTTTCGAGCCCAGTACAAAAGCGCCCTCGGCGTTCCAGCTGAGAATTTTGGCGCGCATTTACAGCCGCCCCTTTATCTCGGCAATCAAATCGCGCAGTTCGGCTGCTCTTTCGAACTCTAGGTTGGCGCTTGCCAGCTTCATCTGTCCGGTTAGGTCTTTTATCATGCTGGCGTATTCTTCTTTTGGAATCTTTTTCAGGTCGATTTTCGGTTTGTCGTCGTCTTTTTGCGGGATAATCGCGCGCAGTCCTTCGTCGATTTCTTTGGTGATTCCCTGCGGCGTGATGCCGTGCTTTTGGTTGTACGCTTGCTGGATAGCGCGTCGGCGCTTGGTCTCGTCAATCGCGCGGCGCATGCTGTCGGTGATGGTGTCGCCGTACATAATCACTGTGCCATCGACGTGGCGGGCGGCGCGCCCAATCGTTTGAATCAGGCTGCGTTCGCTGCGCAAAAAACCTTCTTTGTCGGCATCCATAATCGCCACCAGGCTGACTTCGGGCAGGTCGATTCCCTCGCGCAACAAGTTAATTCCGACTAGAACATCGTACACACCCATACGCAAATCGCGCAAAATGTCGCCGCGCTCCAGCGTGTCGATTTCGCTGTGAATGTACGCTGTTTTCACGCCCATATCCGTCAGGTAACTTGACAAGTCTTCCGCCATGCGCTTAGTGAGCGTCGTCACGAGCACGCGCTGTTTTTTGCCGATGCGCTCGCGAATTTCGGCGATTAAATCATCGACCTGCCCGTCCGTCGGGCGTACGCTAATTTCGGGGTCGAGCAGACCAGTCGGGCGAATCACTTGCTCGGCAGGCGCGGGCGAACGCTCCAGCTCGTAGTCGCCCGGCGTCGCCGAAACGTAAATCACCTGGTTGACATGCCGCTCAAATTCGTCGAAACGCAGAGGGCGGTTATCCAGCGCGCTCGGCAAGCGAAAGCCATACTGCACCAAAACTTCTTTGCGGGCGCGGTCGCCGTTGTACATGGCGCGCACTTGCGGCACGGTCACGTGGCTTTCGTCAATAAGCATCAGAAAATCGTCCGGGAAATAGTCGAGCAGCGTCGCCGGCTGCTCGCCCGGCTCGCGGTTGGTTAGGTAACGGCTATAATTTTCGATGCCCTTGACGAAGCCAGTTTGCTCTAACATTTCTAAGTCATATTTTGTACGCTGCGTCAAGCGCTGGGCTTCGAGCAATTTATTATTCGCTTCGAACCAAGCGACGCGCTCTTCGTATTCGCGGCGGATTCCTTCTATCGCTGCCTGAATTTTCTGCTTCGGCGTGGCGTAGTGGCTGCTCGGAAACAGCGTGAATTGCTCCGGCTCGTCGATAATCTCGCCCGTCAGCGGGTCGATATGCGTGATTCGATCGACTTCGTCGCCGAAAAACTCCACGCGATACGCTGTCTCGCCGCTCGCCGGAAAAACATCGACCACATCGCCGCGCACCCGGAAAGTGCCGCGCGCAAAATCGATATCGTTGCGGCTGTATTGAATATCCATCATTTGCCGCAAAAATTTATCCTGCAGCCGCCGCTCGCCCCGCTTGACCGTAACCGACAAGTCGTAATAATCGCTCGGGCTACCCAAACCGTAAATACAACTGACACTCGCGACGATGACGCAATCGCGCCGCGTCAACAGCGCATCGGTGGCGGCGTGGCGCAGGCGGTCGATTTCTTCGTTGATCGCCGAATCTTTTTCGATGTAAGTATCGCTCGACGCAATGTAGGCTTCCGGCTGATAATAATCGAAATAGCTGACGAAATAATGAACCTCGTTTTCGGGAAAAAACTGCTTAAACTCGCTAAATAACTGCGCCGCCAGCGTCTTGTTGTGCACCAAAACCAAAGTCGGCACGCCTGCCTGCGCGATGATATTCGCCATAGTAAAAGTTTTGCCACTGCCAGTTACGCCGAGCAGCGTTTGCTCGCGCTCGCCCGACTTTAAGCCGCCGACGAGCTGAGCAATCGCGTTCGGCTGGTCGCCGGTCGGCTGGTATTTGGAGTGCAGAGCGAAACGATTCATGTGGCTATTATAGCAAGCCGCGGCGGTGCGAGCCAAAATAATCGCTAAGCCGCCCTAGTAAGACGATTGCCGCAACCGCGCCGTTTTTACAGGCAAGAGTATCGCATCTTTGCCGTATCGCTTTTCCATCACATAATTTGCGCTCACGGTAATTGTATTCAGCCTGCCTTCGTGGTCATACCACGTCAATTGCTGAGTGTTTACCTCTTTGCTGATATCGCCCAGTTCGGGGTCGCACGAATAACTAATTCTCACCGCCGGCGTGCCATCGACAATCTCATCGACCGAGGCAGTGAGACCGGAAAGATTTTGTGGCTCGTAATCTTTGCAAATAAACTGCTCGTGGCGCAGCGCATCGGAAGCAACACTGCCACCCGATTCGACTTGTTTAGCTAGCAGCTTCATCTCGTTTGCCATCTGAAGTTTTGTCATGTTAGCCGGATGTCCATCGTCTTTGACCTGCGTATAAACGACAAAATAATCCATACGGTTAGCGCCATAAACCCGCCGGTCGATAACCGTTCCTTTGCGAACGTTGTAATTCCAGCTTTCGAGCGATTGTTCCTCCAGTGCGTTGTGATAATTAAACGAAACCGTATCATTTTTGTAAACTCTGCGCTTCGAGGAGCGCTCCTCGCGGCTATCGGTGCGGTTTTCAGAGTCGTTAATTTTGCGATTCGCTGAGCTAGACAGCACAACAATTCCAACAATAACCACGATAAAAGCCAACACGCTGCCAGTCACAACGATACAAACAATCTGCCAAGTTTTCATCCCGCTGCGCGGCTGAGGCGGTCCGGGCGGCATAGCCGCCGACTGATACGGCGGATACGCCGCTGGCGGACCTTGCGGTTGAACATCGCCGCCAGCTGGCTGCATTGGTTGGTTTATTGGTTGATTGTCCATAGTTTACCTCTGAATCATCTTATTTCGACACGCCTACTTGTAATAGACGCTGCGAGCTATTTCGAAAGCCTGTTTGTAGTCATCACCATCGAAAGCCCGCTTTGCCTCTTCGCGTGTTTTGTATGATTTATTCTGGAAACTAGCCGTGTAGCCACCGAGCTCTTTTGTGCCCAAAAATAGGCTGCCGTGGTCTGAATTGCCAGAAGTTTTTGAGCTCATATTGACATTCTTTGCAACAACAATACCGACTCCTCTGACATCACACCTGTTAGCCTGACTGCTATTTATTAACTTGCTAGAGTTCGACAAACCAATGTCCGGAGTAAACTCTGTCTCGTCATCATTCGGAACCACCATCGCAACAGCAAAGATCGAATCGTCGACATATGCAGCGTACTCGGCTGGTACAAACGCCCGATACCCCTTGAGTCCGGTCGCTTCTTTGCGCACAATATTGACCGAAAGTTTATTATCATTTTCCGTACACGCCCCTCCTAAAGCAGTTAACCCGCTAGCAAACGCCAGTTTTAAGCCGCTTGGATGAGTAAAAGTGATTTTATCGGCATGGTACGACTCGCTTGATTGCACGCCAGTAGGGCTCATTGCTACATCTTCGGTCTCTACGTTCCAGTTGCTCGGATACTTCATGCAGAGTTTCTCATTCGTAGCACACACTTCCTTCGTCTGAGGTGCCTCCGTTTGCTTTTCATTCGACTTAGTGACTGACGACAAACCGCTGCCTGAGGTCGTATTCTGAGGCGAACGGTCTTTCATCGTGGTATAGGTATAAACAATATATGCCAGCGCCAACAAGAGAAAAACCGACAAAATAACAATTGCCGCTTTATATTTGCGATGATTATGCATTGATGTGTCGTGCTGTGGTTTCATTTTTTGTCTCTCCTTTTATTTGGCATAAAATACTAGCGTCTATTTAGCAGGATATACGTCATTTGCTGTAATGTCAATTAACTCTACCCATTATGCTTCGCGCTCACCTGCGAGTCGGTGCCGTCGTGTTCGAAGTCGGCGTATTTTTTGTCGAGCGCTTCGACGACGCGCGCCACTAGGCGTTTTGGGTCGGAGTCATAAATTACATCTCTTGCGCCTGGTACTTCAACGTTTTTAAGCAGCTGCGCCGCATAATCCGCCAACCCGCCACTACCCACCAAGATACCGCACACTTTGCGGCTTTCAAGCGCCGTTGAAAACTCGTGCAAGCTGCCCATGCGCCCGCCGATTGTAATCACTGCATCAGCACTGCGCACCAAATACACGTCGCGCCCGACGTATTCCATGCTGGTGAAATTGATATAGTCAAACTCTACAGTCGGCAACCGGTAGGTTGACACATGCTCGCGAAAACTGCTCGCCGGCGAAAACCCCACCGACACGCCTTTAGTATTGCTGACACTCTTGAACCCGCGCGCAGCAGCATGCGGCAATCCGGTTGTCGCGCCCGTTAGCAATGTCTTGCCGGCGCGCGCAATCTCCGCACCTAGCATAAACGCTAAATCGTTCGACGCCATCACGGTTTCGCCAGACGCCGCACCTGATACGCAAATTTGATACTTCATCGCCTCCTCCTATCTTACAACTGGTTTTCGCTAATCGGCATATCATGCAGATGCACGCCGCGGCGCAAAATACCAGCTTTAGCGCCGATTTTCGTCACGACGTTCGTCGAGTTGGCGCTCGCGAAAATAACCGAATCGCGCAAACTCTTACCCTGCGCCCATTGGCTCAAAAAGCCGCTCGCAAACGCGTCGCCCGCGCCGGTGCGGTCAATCACCGGCACGTCTTCGTACATACCGGCGCGCACAATCGTTTTGCCGTCGGTCGCGACCACGCCGTTTGGTCCGTCGCTAACAATCACTACCGGCGCGTAGTTTAGCGCATGCAGCGCCAATTCTTCGCAGGTTTTGCCGCTCACTAGCTGCTGCATTTCTTCTTTGTTGGTAATCAAAACGTCGACGCTTTCTAACAGCGGCAGGAGTTTTTCCTTTTCCGCTAATTCTGGACCGGCGGGGTTGAGCATGACTTTGGCACCGTATTTTTCGGCGGCGTCGATGATTTCGCGCAGCAATCTCAAACCGCCGTGACCTAGGCTAGTCGGATAAATCCAGTCGTAGCCCTCAATCGCTGCCAAGTTAAAATTATGCCGCCCGCTGCGTCCAAACGCGTTGCCGCGATGATTGAGAATCGTGCGTTCGCCATTTGTCGCAATCATAATCACCGAATAGCCCGACTGATAGTGCGGGTCTTGCAAAACATGGCTGGTGTCGACGCCTTCGCGGTCGAGCTCCTGCAAAATCGACTGGCTAGCCGAGTCTTCGCCCAGCCCCCACATATACGCCGTTTCGATTCCCTGCCGCGCCAGCGTCACTGCTACGTTGGTGGCGTTGCCGCCCGTGCTAAAAGTCACATCTTCGACCTCCATTTTCAGCCCGAGCGGAATTTCGGTGTAGACTTTTTTGCCGCGAGTGTGCGGGTCGAATTCGTCGCTGCGCAAAAAAACATCTTGCGTGCCTTTGCCAATTGCCAGAATTTTCACCATCTAAACCACCGCCTTGCCAGCGCTGCCAAACGCCTGAATCTTCTCTTCGACCACCGCTGCGACCGCCGCGCAAACTTGCGGCATCAATTTATAAACCGCGTATTCGTCGGGGTTTTCGCGCAGCACTTTTTCTAACGTCGTGCGGAAAGCGTAGCGCAAATCGCTGTTAATATTGATTTTACTGACGCCGATTTTCGCCGCGTCCTCGAAATAATGCAGCGGCGTGCCGCTGCCGCCGTGCAGGCTGATTTGGCAGTCGATTGCGCCGCGGATTTCGCCCAATAGGTCGAGGTCGAGAATTTTCGGCACCGGATACAACCCGTGCAAATTGCCGACCTGCACCGCCATGGTGTCGATTCCGGTCGCCGCCGCGAAATCGCGCGCTTCAAGCGGCTTGGTGTTCCACTTTTTGACCTCTTCGTAGTCGATGGTTTCTTTGTGTACGTTTGAATCGCCGAAGAAATAGCGCTCCTCCGCTTCGACCAGCGCGCCGGTAGTTTTGGCATACTCTACGACCTGGCGCGTTTTTTCGATAATTTCATCGAGCGCGGCGTCGTGATTCGCTTGCGAAATATCGATATGAATAAACTCAAAGCCCGCGTCAATCGCCTGCTGGCACAATTCGACTGTCGGCGCATGGTCTAGGTTGATGTACATTTCTATGCCGTACAAAGTGCGGTAGTTGTTTACCATGTCGCGAATATTTTGGCAGCCGCCCATAGTTTTCACTTCGCCGGCGCTAACCTCGACCATCACTGGCGCTTGCAGTTTTTGAGCAGCCTGCGAAATCGCCTGCAGAGTTTCCTGATTGTCGATATTAAAAGCGCCAACCGCGAAACCTTCCTGGCGGCTGCGGTGCATCAATTCGCGCGCTCTAGTAGTATTTTCACGGATTTGCTCAATAGTCAAGCTCATGGTATCTCCCGTATAATTTAAGAATATCTAACTACAGTATACCACTTACGGTTAAGCGCGTAACTATTGACTAGGCATAAGAAGTATGCTATAATAATAAGATATACCTTATTTCGCGGCGCTTTGCCCCGGCGAATACCTAAAATCCCGCGTGATATTGCGGACGGCTCGCGACAAATTCTTTGACGCGGGCGGCAATTGCGTCGTCGGCTAGACCGAGTTTTTGGTGAACTTCGAGCGGTTCGCCCGATTCGCCGTAGCGGTCTTGCACGCCGATTCGCAGCAGGGGCACGGGGATTTCATCGCATAGCAGCTCGGCAACCGCGCCGCCGAAACCACCCGCGGCTTGCGCGTCTTCGCAGGTGACGGCGCGGCCGGTTTTTTTCACGCTGTCGACAATCGTCGTAGTGTCCAGCGGCTTCACCGTCGGCACGTGCACGACTTCAGCCTGCACACCATCGCGCGCCAGAAGGTCAGCCGCCCGCAGCGCATACGGCGTCTCGATGCCAGTGCTCAAAATTGTCACGTCGCCGCCTTCGCGCAGCACGTAGGCTTTGCCGATTTCAAACGGACTGTCCGCGGTGCTGAAAATCGGCGTTTTTTCGCGCGCGATACGCAGATAATTCGGGCGCCCGTCCCGCGCCATCGCGCGAGTCGCTTTGTCGGCTTCGATGCTGTCGCCCGGGCAAATTACCACCATATTTGGCAGCACGCGCATCAGAGCGATGTCCTCGAACATCTGGTGCGTCGCGCCGTCTGGACCGACGGTGCTGCCGCTGTGCCCGCCGATGATTTTGACCGGCAAGTCGTTTAGGCACGCTGTGGTTTTGATTTGCTCCCAGTTGCGCCCCGGACTAAATGCAGCGTAGCTGGCTGCAAACGGAATTTTGCCGGCGCGCGCTAGTCCGGCGGCGACCGTTACTAAATTTTGCTCGGCGATGCCGACTTCGATATAGCGGCTGGGAAATTCATTTGCGAAACCGTCCATTTTGACGCTTTCTACCAAATCGGCGCATAGCCCGACGACTTTTTCGTCCGCTTGCCCGGCTGATTTTAGCCCGCGCCCAAACCCGGCGCGAGTCGGCTCGACGTCTGGTTTGTCGCTATAAATATTGTCGTTGAGCGGGTACATTATGCGTCCTCCTGATTTGAATTGAGTTCTGCCAGCGCAGTTTCGGCTTGTTCGGCATTTGGCGCTACGCCATGCCATTTGTGGTCGTATTCCATGAAATCGACGCCTTTGCCCGGAATCGTCCGCGCGATGATGCAGCACGGTTTATTTTCGACCGCTTTCGCGAGGTTAACCGCGTCCAGCACAGCGCGCACATTATTGCCGTCGATTTCCTGCACGTGCCAGCCGAAGCTTTCCCACTTGGCGCGCAGGCTTTCTAGCGGCATGACATCTTCGGTTGGACCGTCAATTTGAATATTATTACGGTCAACGAACACGATTAGCTGCGCCAGCTTGTATTTGCCGGCAAACATGGCGGATTCCCAGATGTTGCCCTCGTCCAACTCGCCGTCGCCAGTGACGACGTACACCCAGCGGTGGCGCTGTTTGTCGAGATACTGCAGCGCGTAAGCGATGCCGGCGCCCTGCGCGATGCCGCAGCCTAGCGGTCCGCTGGTGGTTTCTAGCCCTGGCAGCATGGTGCGCTCGGGGTGGCCTTGCAGCCGCGAGCCCCATTTGCGCAGCGTCATCAGCTCGCTTTCCGGGAAAAATCCTGCTTCTGCCATCGCGGCGTATTGCACTGGCACCGTATGCCCGTTACTGAGCATGAAGAAATCGCGCGCCGGGTCTTCGGGGTTTTTGGGGTCGTATTTCATAGCGCCGAAATACAGCGCCGCCACCAAATCCGCCATGCCGAGCGCCCCCGCCGAGTGCCCGCTGCCGGCGTGTTCGAGCATGCGAATGATATTCAGCCGCATGCGGTTGGCTTTTTGCTTGATTTCTGCTTCTAGGTTTGCCATTAGATTACGCTTTCTTTATTAATTTCTACCACTAGCCGCTGATAAGCGTCGGCGGCATCGGCTGCCTGCGCGATGGCGCCGCCGCAATTGATAACATCGATGCCGCCCTGCGCCAAACTAAATGCGTTATCGAGGTTGGCGCCGCCGTCCCAGCCGACTTCAACTTCGGGGTGAATATTGCGGATTAGGCGCACTTTTTCGAGCTGCATCAGGCTGGCTTTTCCGCCGTAATAGCCTAAATTGCCGCAAAATACCAGCACATGGTCGGCGGTTTCGATATATTCGGTCACCGTATTCGGCACCGTCGGCTTCAATAAACCTACGCCGGCGCGTATTCCGACCGCTTTGAGCTTCTGAATCGTCGGTGCCAAGTCTTCTTCGACTTCGACATGGAAAATAACCGTGGTAGGGCGCATCTGAATAAGCGCATCGACGTATTCGCTGGGGCGCGCTACCATGGCGTGTATGTCGACCGTCCATTCTTGCGGCCACCAGATTTTATCGACCGGAATGCTTTTGGTCGGCGCAAATTCGCCGTCCATGATGTCGATGTGCACGCGCGTCGCAAACGGCGCCAAGCGCTCCACCATGGCTTTGTACTCGTCTTCGGTTTCGACGGTGATGCAAGGAACAATTTGGCGCGCCATCAGAACTTATCCAATTCTGCGTTTCGACGCACATAGCGGGCGGCACCGGCAAACGGCGTTTCTAACCACTCGTCAACGATTTCTTTCCAGTTGTCGCGGTCTTCGCCGGGCGGGTCGACCACGCGCGCCGGTAAGCACAATACGTTGGTATCGTTGTCGTTGCGGCACTCGTGAGCCTCGAATTTATCCCAAATCACCGCCGCGCGAATGCCGCTGAAACGGTTAGCCGCCATCGCCATGCCTTGTCCGCCGGTGCAAATCAAAATCGCCCGCGGGTCGTTCGCGTCGTCTTCGCCCAGCACTTTAGTCGCCGCCATTTGCGCGAACTGCGGAAAATCGTCGTTCGGATCAAGTTCTTTGTCGCCTACATCCTCCCAATCAATTCCGCGCTTCGTCAAATACGCTTGCAGTTTTTCTTTCAGATAGTATCCGCCGTGGTCGGCACCGAGAAATATTTTCATAGTGATAAGTATAAGCGTTATCGCCTCCCCTGTAAAGTTGCTATTATCCGCGACCTCGCGCCACGCGGCCGGTATCGACCGCCAATTCTACCAGCCGGTTGGCGTACCCCCACTCGCTATCAAACCAGACCGCCAGCTGCAGCAAATCGCCGTCGACCACGCGCGTCAGCTGCGTATCAATCGTCGCGCTGTAGCTGCTGCCGCGCAAATCAAACGACACCAGTGGCTTATCGGTTGTGTTGATAATTCCTTGGTAGAACGGCTCTTTGGCGGCGCGCTCGAACACTTGGTTGACTATCGCCGCGGTCGTCGGCGCGGCTAGCACTCCTGAAATAACCGCCAGCCCGACATTTGCGACCGGCGCGTGAACCGACAAGCCGTCAAGCGTGCTATGCCCGAGCGCTTGGCGTAGCGGCGTTAGCCCGGTAAAGGGCGCGGGAATGATATTTTGCTGCTGCGTGCGTTTGGCGCGAAGCGTCTGGTCGAGCGGCGAACCGTTGTCGATTACCGTGAGCGTTGACTTTTTCAGCGCAAACGCTTGCTCCAGCACTGCGAGCACCGGCGCGACCGACACAGCTCCCGGCTCGCCCGCGCTGACGACGTTTGAGACAGAACCAATCGAGTCGTCGTTTACGCCCATGACGATGGTTTCGATATTATCCGCCGCCGACAAAGCCGCTACTTGCTTAGCGCCCGCCGCTATATGGTCTTTGAGGCGCGCTACTTCGACGCCTGTCGTGTCTATCACGACATCAATTGCCTGATTTTGCCAAGCTTTTTTGACCGGCTGCAGGTTTGATACGATATCGACCCGCGTTTCGCCGACCACTATACGCTCCATGTCGGCTTTCACCGCGCGCGCGTAATTGCCATACACCGAATCGTGCTTCAATAGATACGCCGCCGTATTTGCGTCGTATTCGCTACGAATCGCGACAACATGAACGTCATTGCGGCTGTGCGCAATTTTGAACACGCTGCGCCCAATTCTACCAAAACCATTTATCGCTATTTTTATCGCTGCCATGCCCACTCCTTGATTTTAGCGCTAGCTCTTTAGTATTAAGTGTAGCGCGAATCTGAGTTTTTCGCAACTTTTCGCGGTATACTGGGTATATGGACAAGCGTACTCTAACCAGTCTCGCCCAGCAGCACTATACCGACGCGCAGGTCGAACTGCTGGTGCAGGCTATCGATTACGCGACCGAGCAGCACGCCGGGCAAACTCGCCAAAGCGGCGAACCGTACATCTCGCACCCGCTGCAGGTGGCGGCGACGTTGATTGATTGGGGTATGGATATCGATTCCGTTGTCGCCGGCGTGCTGCACGATACGGTTGAGGACACCGACGCGACGCTCGAGGAAATCGCCGAACTTTTCGGTAAAGACGTAGCGTTTTTGGTCGATGGCGTCACCAAGGTCAGCCAGGCGCGCGCCGGTATGCGCAATCTCGATAAATATCTGCCGGCAACGCGCGACAACCTCACGAAGCTGCTTATCGCCGTCGGGCAAGATGTGCGCGTCATCATCATCAAACTGTCGGACCGGCTGCACAATATGCAAACGCTGCAATTCAAAAGCGAGCCGAAGCAGAAAAAAATCGCCCGCGAAACGCTTGACGTTTTCGCGCCGCTAGCCGACCGGCTCAATATGGGGCGCTTGCGCGTGCAGCTCGAGGAATTGAGCTTTAAGTATCTGATGCCCGAAGAATACAACCAAACTGTCGCCCTCAAAGATAGCCGCATCAAGAAAAGCCAGCGCAAGCTCGACAACGTCCGGAAAGCCGTCGACGCGCATCTAACGGAAGAAAATATCGCGCACGATATCGATGGGCGCGTCAAAAGCACTTACAGTCTGTACCGGAAAATGCGGCGCGTGCCTAATATCGATGATATTTACGATTTAATTGCGCTGCGCATCATCGTTGACGATATCGACACATGCTATCTGGTGCTCAGCGAGCTGCACAGCATGTACGAGCCGATGGTCGGGCGTATCAAGGATTATATTTCTAAGCCGAAACCGAACGGTTACCAAAGCCTGCACACTACGGTCGTAACCAAGCAAGGGCAAGCGGTGGAGTTTCAGATTCGCACGCACGAAATGCACGATTACGCCGAGCGCGGACTAGCGGCGAGTTTTCACTATAACGAACAAAAGCTAACGGACGCTTACAAATCCGGCACGATGGCGTCGCTGCCGACCGATTTGCACTGGATTCGGCATTTGCAGTCGGCGGCGGCACAGATTCGCGAAGGCAAGAAATTCGACACCGAAAATCTGAAAGTTGATTTGTTTGGCGATAGAATTTTCGTTTACTCGCCGAAGGGTGACATTTACGATTTGCCGGACGGTTCGTACCCGCTGGATTACGCTTACCGCGTGCATTCCGATTTAGCAGCCAAAACGAGCGGTTTTTTGGTGAATGGCAAAATGGAGCCGTTTAGCTACAAGCTGCAGCACGGCGATACCATCGAAATTTTGACCAACAAAAAAGCCAAGCCAAAGTCTGGCTGGAGCAAGTATATGATTACCGGGCACGCCCGCATGAAATTGAAAGCGCAACTGCGCAAAAATAGCCTGCTCGGACAGCTGAGCAACGTCGGCAAAATCATTCACCGCACGACGCGGCGCAAAAAATAAAAACAGCCGAGGCAAATTTTCGGCTGTTTTTTGAATGTTATTGAATTCGTTTTGCCGGCTTATTTTTTCGCTTTTGGCGTTTTTTTAGATGAGCTGCTTTTAGCTGGCGTCGACTCTGGAGCTTGTGGAACTTGTGGAGCCTGAGGCGCCTGTGATGCTTGCGGAGCCGCCTGAGGCGCTGGCGCTTGCGGAGCTTGAGGCATCTGCGGAGCTTGCGGCGCGGCATACTGCGGCTGCTGCGGCGCATATGGTTGACCTGGCTGCGCGTATTGCGGCTGCGCCCCCGCACCGTAGTAGTATCCGCCCGCTAATGCAGCTGGACCAACGTATTGGTCTCTACCAAATCCAAGTATCAGATATCCTATCACCGGGAAGAAAATCAGCAGCACGCCGAAGCCGCTCGTCTTGCCGTACGATTTAGCGATATCGAGTGCGAGCTGAATATGCACGTAGATATTAGCAAACGGTATAAACGTCAATATTATCCACCAAACTGGCCGACCGGCGATTTCAAGCATTGTGATGAGGTTGTAAATCGGCACTATAGCTGCCCAGCCCGGTTTGCCAGCCTTTGTGAATGTTTTCCAGAGACCGACCAGCGTGACGACCGAGACTATCAACGATAACGTGACCGCCAGAATAAGCATCCATAAAACAACGCCGTCTAGCGCCGAAATACTAGAGCTAGAACTGCTGGCGTATACATCTATATCGTAGCCATAGTCGTATGCATCGTAATCCATAAACTTCCCTCCTTATTATTTTTCGTTCCAACGGATTATTGATTGGCGAATGATTTCTTTGGCGCGCTCAACATCGTCAAAGCTTTTCACTACGGTCGAACCCGGCTTTTTCAGGTCTTTGTAGTGGTTGAAATGGTGCTCGATTTGCTTCAGTAATCCAGCCGGCAAATCGTCCAGCGAGTTAATTGCATTTCCGGTATTGCGGTCGTCAGCCGGCACGACGATGACTTTGTCGTCGACTTCGCCGTCGTCAACAAACTCCAGCACGCCGATGATTTTCGCTTCTAAAAACACGCCAGTCGCCAGCGGCTGGTCAGTGATAATTAGCGCGTCTAGCTCGTCGCCGTCTTCGTCCAGCGTCTGCGGGATGAAACCGTAATTCGTCGGCTTCGCGAAAATCGCCGGTTCGACGCGGTCGAGCTGCATCACCGCCAAGCCGCGGTTCCACTCGATTTTGTGGTTACTGCCCTGCGGGATTTCCACCACGACGTTGATCACGCCGTCATCGACATCGCCGGGAGTTAACACTGTATTAAAATCTGCCATACACCTCCTTAAAATAATTATCTATATATAGTGTACCAGCTTTTGCCGCAGAGTAGTATACTAAATAAATGAATATGCTGCATTCACCGAAATTACTGCCGGCGACCGACTACGCGCGCGACGCGGCGAAAAAAATCGCCAAAGCCCGCTACCGCGTCGCGATGATTGCGACGACTTTCCGCGGGGACGACGAATTGTCTAGCGCAATCATGGACGAATTAGTGCGCGCTGCCGAACGCGGCGTCGAGGTGTCGATATACGCCGACGTTTTCACTTATCTCGAGCCGAAAGAATTTATCATTCGCTCGCCCAAACGCCAGCCGGCGCGCGCCATTCAAGCCATGAAACTAGAGCGGCGCATCAAAAAAGCCGGCGGCAATTTTCATTGGCTCGGACGCAAAGCCAACGCGCTGTTCGCCGGACGTACGCACAGCAAATGGACTGTGGTTGACGATATCGCTTACGTCGGCGGCGGCATCAACATCGACAGCGAGAGTTTTTCGAACACCGACTATATGTTTAGATTTTATAATCAAGCGCTCGCCGACACGCTAGTTCAGGAGCAGCAACACATTTACCGCGCTGACCGCGGCGGCGGCGCGATGCGCAATCATTCTGCGCCAGTTTCGGAAAACACGACAATTTTGTTTGACAACGGTTTGCCGGCAAATTCGTATATTTATAAGCGGGCGTATCTGCTGGCTCAGGCGGCGCAGCATATTACGCTCGTGTCGCAGTATTGTCCGACCGGAGCGCTCAACCGCTTGCTCAAACGCAAAGATGCCGTTTTGTATTTCAATCATTGGAGCAAAGCGTCGTCGCTCAACAAATTGCTGATTCGTATCGGCATGCTCACCGCCCAGCAGCAAACGCGTTATTGCCGCGACCAATATTTGCATGCGAAATTTATCATCGCGACTATGCCGGATGGCAGCAAAACCGCCATCGCTGGTTCGCATAATTTCATGTACGGCTCGGGGCTGGTCGGCACGCGCGAAGTCGCGCTCGAAACCAGCGACCCGCACCTAATACGGCAGCTCGAGGACTTTCGCCACCGATACGTCGAATAGCAAATTCTGCTATAATAATACGCGTTATGCTGATTATCGGCCACCGCGGCGCAGCTGGACTCGCACCCGAAAACACGCTTCAAGCCTTTCGGGCTGGGTATGATGCCGGCGCCGACATGCTAGAGCTCGACGTCCGTTTGACCGCCGACCGCCGGCTAGTCGTTATCCACGACGCGCTGCTGCTGCGAACGCATCATATCGCGGACAACGTGGCGTCGCTCACCTACCGGGAGTTGCAGAAATTGACGCTCGATAAGCCAGTGCCGCTGCTCGAAGACGTGCTAAACGAATTTTTCGGAAAAATCTTGATTAATATCGAAATCAAAAGCCGGTCTACTGGCGGGTCGCTAGTGCGGCTGCTCAAGCGGCGTTTTATCACTCGCCCCGAAGATTGGGATTTGGTGCTGATTTCGTCGTTCAAAGCGCGCGAGCTGCTGCGCGTCCGCCGCGAATCCAAGCGAGCAAATTTAGCCCTGCTACACCACCACAATCCATTTGCGTTCATCGCTTATCATCGCTACCTCAAACTGACGGCCGTCGGATTTCATCGCCTGCACTTAAATTGGCTGGCGCTTGAAATCGCCCAGCGCGCCAAGATTTTCATTTACGCCTACACCGTAGACCGCCCGAGCGCGATTCCCCGGTTAGAGCGCCAAGGAGTTCAGGCAATCGTCACGAATTATCCCGACAAATGCCTGAAATATATCGAAAAACATTCTCGCAGCTAGCTGCGGTTCAAATACTCGCGAATGCTTAATGCCGCTGTCGCACCTTCGCCGACCGCGCTAGCAACTTGCATAGTCGCGCCGCTGCGTACGTCGCCGCTCGCAAACACGCCTGGCAGATTTGTCGCTAAATGTTCGTCTGTCTTGACTAGACCTAGCTCATCGAGCTGAACGCCGCTGCCTGCCAAAAATTGCGTATTTGGCTTGAGCCCGATGAATACGAATACGCCGTCGACCTCAAATGTGGCCGCTTCGCCGTTTTTCGCCGCCCGCACCGCGCAGACAGCGCCGTCTTTGGCGACGATTTCCTCGGGCACAGTTTGCAAATGAACGGTCACTTTGCCGCTATCGATATATTGCTGCAACTCGTCGCGCAGCACTTTGCTGGCTTTCACGGTGCTGCGTACCAATAAATCGATGTGGCTGGCAAAGCGTGTCAAAAATATCGCTTCTTGCACACCAGAATTGCCGCCGCCGACCACCGCCAGGCGTTTGTCTTTGTAAAAAGCGCCGTCGCATGTCGCGCAGTAATGTACGCCGCGGCCATAAAATTCTGCCTCGCCCGGAATGCCGAGTTTACTGTAATCGCTGCCGGTTGCAATCAAAACAGCCCGCGCCGCCACCTCTTTGCCGTCAACCGTAACGATATTGACATCGTTTTCGCGGCGCAATGCCGACACATCGCCGTACTCAATTTTCGCGCCGAAACGCTCGGCTTGCTGGCGCAAATTGTCCGCCAAATCCATGCCGGCGATTCCGTCGGGAAATCCCGGATAATTATCGACTTGGTCGGTTATCGCCGCCAAGCCGCCGACGACGCCTTTTTCGTATAGTACGGTGTCAATTGCCTCGCGCGTCGTGTAAATCGCCGCGGCTAGCGCGCTCGGTCCGGCGCCAATCATCACTACTGGCAAAACATCATCTTTCATCGCTATCTCCAATTATTTTAATTACCGCCTAGTTTCGAATATATCTCTATCAATTTCGATATGTCGGGCTGCGGAATCGTTTCGGGCTGCGGAATCGCCATCACGACGAACTCCAGCGGCATGTTCGCCGGAATGGTTTGCTTGCCGTTTTGGTCTTTGCTGCCAGATTCGCCGTAAGCTTTGCTGGATGGAATACTGAGCAGCCGCACGCCGCCGATTTTCATGCCTTTCAATCCCTCTTTCCAACCGGCAATCAAGCCCGCTTGGTCGAGCCCATCCGCTACGACCGTCGGCTCTTTTAGCTTGCCGCCGTCTATACTTTGGTCGAACACGTTGCCGTTCGCGTCCCAGCCGATGTAATAAGCCGCAAATTTAGCCTTTCCATCAATCACTGCGCCGTCACCTTCAGCCAAATCTTCCGTTTTCAGCTCCTTCACACTTTCGACATCAAACGCGCCGACCTGCCCGCTGTATTGCTGGAAAGTTTCGTAATATTTCGCCGACAATTCATTTGTTTGCGCCTCGACTTTTTTCTTGTAAGCGCTTTGCGCAGCCTGATATTCGCTGTTGGCTTTTTGATATTCGGCTTGCAATTTTTGCTGATTTTGCATAGACAAAACCATCACCGCAAACGACCCCAGCGTGCCGACCACCGTTACGATTAAAATCGTCATAATTCCCCAACGTTGTATTTTCGATGTTGCCATATTCCCCTCTCGTTACGTTAGGTTGTAGTATAGCAAATTACGCTGGCTTTTGCCAGCGTAAAAAGCTCCAGGCATCAACCACCCAAACAGCCCCGAAGGGACAACGATTTTTGATTTTTCCGTTTAATAATTAGCAACTTTTTCGGCGCTAGTTGTTATAATGAAAATTATGAGCTCATTGATGCAATTTATCCGCCGTTCATTTGGTAGAATCACTAGCGCTAACGAAGCGACTGGCACTGCGAATTTCGAGAAAATCGACGGCACACTCACGCCCAATATGCGCGCGCTGCGGTTCGCTATGCGGATAGCCGACCAGTTGTCGTCGATGGGCATGCCGGCGCACAGCGTCACGAATTTGGCGCTTAATATCACCGATGTTTATTGCCAGCAAAAAGTTCATATCGACATCAGCTATACGCAAATTTTCGTCTCGCAAGACCGCGGAATCGACCGCGAGCCGCTCACACTGATTCGCACTATCACGCCGCGCGCCACCAACTACCAGCTGATGCAGCGCCTGCAAGATATCAGTACCAGAATCTCCGACCATACGCTAACGCTTGACGATGCCGAGAAATTATTGGACGACACGCTATCGCACGTACGGCGTTATCCGCGCTGGGTCGTCTATGCGGCGAGCGGCGGCTTGAGCGCCGGTTCGGCGATTTTATATTCGGCGACCTGGCCGCTCGTGGCAATCGCTTTTTTCGTTGGCTTCATCACGGCTTGGCTGCTTGATTGTTTGGCGCGGCTCGCTCTGCCGCCATTTTTCACGCAAATCATCGCCTCGCTATTTGTCACGCTGTTTGCGGCGGTGTTGATGTGGCTGGTCAGTCATGAATATCTAGATTTTCTAGGAAGTGTCAACCCGACACTTATTACCGTCGGCGGCATCGTGTTATTGGTAGCCGGCATGGCGATTGTCGGCGCGTTTCAAGATGCAATCGACGAGTACTATGTCACTGCCGGAGCGCGTTTGCTGCGCGTCGTCATGATGACGACCGGTATCGTCATCGGCGTCGGCATAGGTTTATACGTCAGCAGCAAACTAGATATTTCGTTTATACCGACGCCCGACCGTTTGAGTTTCGCTAGCGCAGGCTATCAATTTTTGGGCGCTGTAATTATCTCGGCGTCGTTTGCGCTCGGCAATCACGCTCGGCTCGGCGGCATAATTTTGACCGGCGCAACCGGGCTGCTGGGTTACTATGTGTTTTTGGCAAGCAGCAGCGCGGGGTTATCGTCGATTCCAGCTAACGCGCTGGCGGGCGTAATAATCGGCTTCGTCGCCACGCTGGTATCGCGCGTTTGGCGCATGCCGAGCCTCGCCATCGTCAACTCCAGTATCGTGCCGTTAGTGCCCGGCTTGATTTTATACAACGGACTGATGGGTTTAATCGCGCCCGAAAATGCGCCCGGCGGACAAGATTTACTGCTGCGCGCCGTGTTGATTTCTGTCGCCATCGCCGCAGGCGCTTCGTTTGGCGTGCTAATCGGACGACCGACGCGCCGCAGCTTCGTGCTTTTGCGTAACAGCCTGCCGCAGTGGCCGCTGCGCAGCGACGATTAATTTCAGCGGAAGACCTGATAAACTTATTTTGTTAGCGCCGACGCGCGGTTTTCAAATCGCGCTGACAAAAGCCACTAAACACACTCCGCGTCAAATTGCGCGAGCGCCAGCGTCGCCACGCGGTCGATAATTGGCTTAACCTCGGCATCAGTCAAAGTCCGGTTGTAGCTGGTGAACGTTATACGAAAAGTCGTCGTCTTTGTCGACTGGTTGTTTGCCGGCTGGAAGATAGCGCGCGGTTCGATTTTCGCGCTGATATCATTCGCAGTTTCGTCGACCACAGACTGAACGACGCGCCGCAAATCAGCGTATGACACGCTACTCGCTGCCCGCAACGAAATGTCGCGGCCGGTCGACGGGAAGCGGCTGAGCGGGCGGTAATTATTGCCGGCATTTTCTGCGAAATGTTGCCAAGACGCTATATCTAGCGTAGCCGACGCTACACATGGTGGTAGTTTGAAATTCTTGATAACGCTGCGCTGCAGCTCACCCACCAAACCGACACGCTCGCCGTCGATTACCACAAAAGCTGAGCGCTCGGCATCGAACGGTTTGTGCGCTTGAGATTTCAGCTGGTCAACCACCTCGAAGCTCGCCGTCAAACCTAGATCATGCGCTAGCTGCGCAACCAACCGCTGCATACGATAAAACGGCGCGCCGTCCTTCGCTTTTTTGCTGGCATACACCAAATCTACCATGCTAGTTTCGCCCGGCAAATTATCGGCGCCGTGATTCTTAATATCGTGACCCTTGCCGATTTCGAACAAACAAAATTCATCATGCCCAGCCTTGATATTGGCGTGGACTTTGTCGAGCAAACTTGGCAAAACCGTCAGGCGATAATACTGCAAATCCGGGCTGAGCGCGTTCGACAATTTGAAGGCTTGGCTAGCGTCCTGCTCGGCTTTTTTCAGCACATTTTCGTGAACGAAACTATAGGTCAAAACCTCGTTAGCACCAGCTCGCGACAAACTTTCGCGGATTTTTTGCTTGATCTCGCGGCGCGGATTTTTCGGCGCCGCCAGCATAGAACGGCGCGGCAATTCGCGCGGCAGTTTATCGAAACCATACAACCGCCCGACTTCTTCGACGATGTCTTCGGGCAGCTCCAGGTCGGTGCGCCAAAATGGCACCGTGATACAAAGCTTTCCCGTTTCCTCAAGCGGATGCGAATCGATTTCAACATTGTTCATCAATTCACAAATTTGCTCACTGCTGAGCTCAACACCCAGACGCTGATTGATAAACTCGCCGTCCGTGTCGATATTAGCCGGCGTGTAGCGACCGTCAAAATAATCATCATTTTGGTCGACAAAAGATTTCTCGTCAAACACCCCGCTCGCCTGCTCGCCGCCAACCATACCCATCAGCTGCTTCAGCACGGCGGCGTTTTGCAGCGGCGATTGACCCTTATTAAACCGCGTCAAAGCGTCAGTGAAAACGCCGTGGCGCATGGCGGTTTTGCGCACCGCGTACATGTCGAAATTAGCGCATTCCAGCACGATATTTTTGGTGCTACCAGACACCTCGGAGTTACCGCCGCCCATGATTCCGCCCAGACCTATCACGCCCGCACCATCGGCGATGACGATGTCGTCCGCATCGAGCTCGTAAGTTTTATCATTCAGCAAAGTCACCGTCTCGCCTGCCCGCGCCATCCGCGCTGTCAGCTCGTGCCCCTGCAGCTTATCATAATCATAGGCGTGCGTCGGCTGCGCCGTCATCAACATCACATAATTTGTCGCATCAACGATGTTGTTAATCGCCCGACCACCCATCGCCACCAGCTGACACTGCAGCCATAGCGGACTTGGCTTGATTTCAACATTTTTAATCGCCACCGCCATGAAACGCGGCACTAATTCCGGCGCTTCGTTTTTGATGGTCAACTCCAGCGAACCGTCGCCCGGCGCAAATTCCTGCACCATTTCATACCAACTTGAGCTAGTGAATTTTTGCCCCAAAATCCCAGCGATTTCGCGCGCCACGCCGAGTTGCCCGAAACAATCCGGCCGGTGGGTGAACATCTTATTTTCAAAATCAATCACCCAGCCACTCAAACCGAAAACTTCGGCGAAACTAGCGCCCGGCTTCAACTCAGTGCCGCGCGGCGCGTCATGCTCGGCAATTTCGATAATCCCGTCATGGTCGTCATTCAACCCCAACTCATCGCCAGCCGCTAGCATGCCCTGACTCAGCACACCGCGAAGTTTCCGCGCGCTCAAAACAAACGGCTCGTCATCGTCGAAACTCGCTGGCACCACTGCTCCGGGCGGCAGCCAAATAGCCCACATGTCAGCGTGAACATTCGGCGCGCCGCAAACCACCTGTACCAAGCCGTTTTCATCGCGCGGCACATCCTTCTGTGCACCGCCATCATCAATTTTCACCACGCTCAACCGGTCGGCATCCGGATGCTTCGCGCACTCAACCACCCGCACGATTCGCGCCGCGCCGTACTTCTCGCCGAGATTGACCTTACCCTCGACGCCGCCCAGCTGCGCATTCAACCGCGGCATCAGCTCATCAATCGGCGGCAACTCAAAATTAACCAAACTTTCAATTATATTTAGACTGACTTTCATACTAATCTAATTATAACACTAAATACTTTGATATTACTGATAGAGGCTGCGCGAGCGATAATCCCGCCCGCGATATTTATCGGAATATACTCCATGCCGCCAGCATAGCGTAATTATGGACTTCGCCTCGCTTTATCATTTGCTCAATTTGACCGACTTCAAACCACGAGGATTCGATGAATTCGGTGTCGTCTGGCGTGAATTTGTCGGACTCTTCCAGGTACTTACACTCAACCACGAACAACTTGGCGTTCGTTCGGCGGTTATCAGGGTAAAACCAACCGACGCACCTCGCACCGTCCGCCTTAATCCCCGATTCTTCAGCCGACTCTCGCGTCGCCGCCTGTTCGGGCGTCTCGCCAGCTTCAATCTTCCCGCCCGTAAACTGCCACAAAATTTCATCCACCGGATACGAATATTCGCGTTGAACGAGCACTTTACCATTCTTTCGGCAAATCACAATCACCCCGCCGCGGCCATGATATTCTTGCCGCAGATACTGAATCTTTTTGCCGCTCGGCAGTTCAACTTTATCTTCCACCAACTGCATTCGCGGATGGTCGAGTATGCGCCCGGAGCTTATTTTTCGCCATTTTTGCGGAATCATCACTGTTTATTATAGCTTTGTTTTGGATTAGCTCAAGTGCTCACCTGCTTTCATAATATCCCGGTAAAATCAGCGGAAGCGCCCAGCCCGCTCATAACTTTCCCGAACAAAAGTTTTAATTTCATCATCACCCATTCGTCCATCCAAACAAATCGTGAACCAATGGCACTTGTTCATGTGATAGCCTTTGAATATTTTACGACCGTCCACCATCAATTCAATTTCGCCAGGGTCGCCCTTCAAATCCAAAATATATCAATTCATCACCCGGCAAATCGACTTTGCATGCCTATCCACTAATCTAAATATATCTTCAGGAATCTAGCCACACCCACACCCTCAAAAAATCGGCGCCACCTGAAGCACATCAAAAACTTGGCTATGACAGTGCTTCTCTATGCTTTGCTAGGAAATCATTTGACTCAAATACTTTATCTAACCTATCCTCAAAATCAGGGTCAGCAGAGTTAGCTGCTCGATCTTCTTCGTCAGCCATAACATGCTTTAGGAATTCTAGCTTATCCTCGTATGTAGCGTCTGGGTCTAAAACTTCATCGACATAACTCTTATCCCTACCCTGTAGCGGCACGAAAATTCTTGCAGCACGACTCCATTCACTGAGGTCTGCCAGGCTCGTGATATCCCAAACGGCTTTCACGTATGGGTCTATACATAACCTCTCTTCACCGTCCTGATCTTCTCTGATAATAAATTGTTTTTCTGGACAAACCTTCGAACCATTTCCTGTTGTTAGAATAATCAGCCCGCTAGGATCGGCGCAATAACTCTCTATCTCTTCAAGTCGTCTAAATTGCCCTACTCCGCGCCAGCCCTGTTCTGGACTTCCCTGATCTGTACCCGCTGCACCAACCCGTGACGACCTTTCTATGCCCCCCCGAAGCCTATTTTTTTCTGCCATCGTCACACTCTCCTTTGCTGCTAGATTACATACTTCTGCCATCAACTATACCATAATCGCCACAAAAGCACAATTTTTCAACTGCTTATCCTTTTTAGAATTGCTTTAAGAAATCCAACTTCCCGCTTTCAAAATGCCGCACGTCCTCAATGGCTTCTTTCATCATAACCAGACGGTCGATGCCGCAGCCGAAGGCGAAGCCGGTGTACTTTTCGGGATCGATGTCGGCGGCGCGCAGCACATTTGGATGAATCATGCCGCAGCCCAAAAGCTCAATCCAGCCTTCGCCGCTACAGACTTTACACGACGAATCCTCGCCTTTACAAAACGGACAGCTGAGCGCAAACTCAAAACTTGGCTCGGTAAATGGGAAATAAAATGGATTGACCCGAACGTCGAGTTTCATGCCGTAATATTCCTGCAAAAACGCCTGCAGGGTGGCGATCAGATTGCCGACGTTAACACCCTTCGCCGCATAGACACCTTCGACTTGGTAAAAAGTGTGCTCGTGCCGGGCGTCGAGATCTTCGTTGCGAAAAACACGGTCAGGCACGATGGCGGCGACAGCCCCGCCGTCTTCATCCAAATTAGCGCGGTATTTTCTCAGTACGCGATTTTGCATAGTCGAGGTATGCGCCGGCGCAATCAACCGGTCGCCATTGGCGTCGGTCTCTTCGGTCATAAAGGTATCATAATCGTCACGCGCCGGATGACCTTTCGGGAAATTCAGGCTCTCGAACATATGGAGTTGATCGTCAAGCTCGCGCGACTCCTCGGTCACATAACCCATACGATTGAAAATGTCAGAAATTCGCTCAATCTCGCGCATCAGCGGATGGATCGTGCCTTGATCGCTTGGCAGCAGCTCGGGGCGCGGCGAATTGACATCCATCGGCGCCGTGACGTCGATTGGCGGCAAATCAACCCGCGCCAGCTCTGCCTTGCGCGCTTCAATCGCGACTTCGAGAGTTTGCTTCAGCGCATTCACTTGCTTGCCAAAAGCACCGCGCTCGTCCGGCGGCAACTCTTTGATGCGGCTATACGCAGCTTTCAGCTCTGGCGCGCGCAGCACTTCTTGCGGCGCGTCCGACGCCAGTGCGCGGTCGGTCAAGGTTTTTGCGATTTGCTCTAAATCCATATTTCCCGCCTATCGATTCGCTAAATAAATAAAATACCCGAACACGCCCGCCGCCATAAACGCGATAAAAATCCACGCCGGCGCCAGCGTCGTCGTCAACTTCGTGCCTTCTAAATAAGCCGCGTCGTCCACGCCGTCGCGTTCATCGTAGTAGTTTTTTTCGCCGCGCCTTTGTTCCTGCTTTGATTTTGCCTCGGCTTTAGCGCGCAGCTCCGCCGCGATTCGTTGCTGCAACTCGCTGCGACCTTCGTGTTGTTCCAAATATCGTCCCATGTGTTATATTATACCACTAGATATAGCGTAAGTTTTACGGTTTGTGCTATACTTTTAGCATATATTCAGTAAAGGAGGGAATATTCATGGCTACCAAGAAAGCCGCTTCTACCAAAAAAGCGACCGCCAAAAAGCCGGCCGCACCCAAAGCCAGCAAGACGACTGTTCGCACCGTCAGCACAAGTGCTGCTAAAAAGAAAGCGCCAGTCGTAAAAGCCGCATCGGCTAGCGCTGCCAAACGCGACGCCAAAAGCGCTTTGCCGAGCAACATCATCAATGTAATTTTCGCCGAGCTGGTCGGTACATTCATCTTGACGCTCGTCGCGCTCACTTCGTTTAACGATGGCAGCATCGGCGCGATTGCCGTCGGTATCACGCTCGGCGTCATCGTCATGACAGTCGGCGCGGTATCGGGCGCGCACGTCAACCCAGCCGTAACGTTCGGTTTGTGGACGATGCGCAAACTCAAGTCGATTTTGCTGCCGTTCTACTGGGGCGCGCAGTTCCTAGGCGCGATGCTAGCTGTCATTTTGACAAACACCGTGGCGCACAATTCTATCAACTTTAGCTTCGAAAACTTCACCAGTTTCGACGGTTCAATTTTCGCTATCGAGCTGGCTGGTACGGCAATCTTCCTGTTCGGGCTGGCAGCCGCTGTCACGCGCGAACAGCTAGCCGTCGGCGTGCGAGCGCTAATGATTGGTTTGGCGCTGACCGTCGGTTTGCTCGGCTCGAACTACTTGCTAAATGCCACCAAGACGCAAGCGGTCGCTGATTACCAAAAAGCCGCCCAGGCAGCCAGCAGCGATAAAGAAGTCGAAATTCCGCACTCGGCTTACGTCAAAGGCGCAAGCCTCAACCCGGCAGTCGCATTGGCGATGACCGACCACACCAAAGCCGAACTGACGAACAGCGCTTCGACCGGCGAAGTCAGCAAATCGCGCTTCACGCTTGAGTCGGTACTGGGTGTATTGATTGGCGCGGCAATTGGCGGCAATCTCTACTTGCTAATTGCTACCGCGAAAAAAGACGACTAGTCTAAAGTCCGAAAAAACAAAAAATCCTCCTCTGATTTGCGGGGAGGATTTTTTATGGTTTAGCAAGCGCAGGTCGCGCTTACGAGACACCAACCGGAAAACTTCGCCTAATCGCGCGAACTCGGACGGTCAATCAACAGAGATTCAACCGCTCCGCCCTGTCCCGTGATTTTTACGACGTCTTTATCGACTTTATTCAACTCTTTATGCGCATTATTGTAATGATTCACCGTCGTGCCGAGCGAGTTGCCGAGCTTTTGCATGTACTCGTCGAACTTCGCGATGTGCTGCCCGAGCTTGCCGACGCGCACTTGAATATCTTTCGCCTGCTCCTCAATCTGCAAGCTGCGCAGCCCCTGCAGCACCGTCTGCAAGTACGCCATGAAGCTAGTCGGGCTAACGATGACGACGTGCTTATCGCGAAAAGCGTATTCAATCAAATCGCGCGAGCTACCGCCATTGCCGACATTGTTTATCAGCAAGTCATAATACAGCGACTCGCTCGGTATAAACATAAAGGCGAAATCCATGGTATTTTCGCTCGGACGAATATATTTGCTGGTTTCGTCGATTCGACCTTTCAAATCGTTTTTCACCTTTGCTAGCAACTGCTCGCGTTCTTTGCCGCTAGCTTCAATCATGCGATTGTAATTTTCTAAACTAAACTTGCTGTCAATCGGCAAAATTTGCCCTTTGTCGAGCAAAATCACTGCATCGACTGTTTCGCCGTCTTTGAATTTATACTGCGTTTGATATTGCCCTGGCGCGAGCACGTTTTCGAGCACGCTTGATAAATAATACTCGCCGAACACGCCGCGCTGCTTCGGATTTTGCAAGACATTTTGCAGCGTCTTAAGGTCGGTCGCCACATCGACGACGCGCTTGTTAGTTTCGTCCAATTTCGTCAGGCGCTGCGTCACGTCCGCCACCAATTTCGCGCTCTCAGACAGCTGTTTTTGCACCGATTGCTGCGTCGCCAGCTGCGACCGCTCCAGTTTATCGCCCATGGTTTGCTGCAGCGCCGCGATTGAGCGCGACAATTCGACCACATCGCTTTTGATTAGCTCGACTGCGCCCTGCTGGGTTAGTTTATTAATTTTTTGCAGCAAAACCACCAAGCCCGCCGCCAGCCCGATTATGATAATTACGAGAAGTACAACTAATATTTGTTCCATGCTTATAATTATAGCATCGAACTACAAAACGATAACGCAGCGCACCAGTACGGCGATAACAACCGTTACGATTGCCGCCAGCACAAACGACCGAATACGCGCAATCCAAGCAAACAAGCTATAAGACAATGCGCCGACCGCAACCATACCGACCAGCGCCAGATACCACGGCAAAACTACAACAATCGACTGAATACCCCACAGCGCCAGTACAACCGCCAGCACGACCAGCAGCGGTCGGTACACACGAATGCGCACTAATAGCGCTACCGCCGCGAGCGACACGATAAATGTCGTCGCAATCGCCGCATAATTCGAAGCTTGCGTGCAAGTCGCGCTCGCCTGGTCGCTGCATAGCACCGCTTGGAACACGTAGGCGTGAAGTAACGCGTGCAGTCCCACGCTCAGCATGCCCAGCACCGCGCCGATTGCGCCGATTCGCGCTAATTCGCCTCCGCTCATCGGCACGAGGTTTGTTCTTGTCTCGTTGGTCGTTTCACTCATTATTTTGCTCCGCAGATTTACTTTATAGTTATTTTACTACATTTTTGCGCATTTTACTAGATGTGTTTGTAATTTTATCAAATCCGTACCACAAAGCGCCGACACAAGCAATTATTATGCCGCCAACCACATCCAGCGGCGTATGCACCAGCGCCAGCACGCGGCCGATACACACAACCGCCGCCAAAGCCGCCATCACCAAGCCCAAACGGCGACTGCGCGTGCTATACCACACGGCGAGCGCCAAAAACATCGCAAACAGCGCGTGGTCCGACGGAAAACCGGGATTATCCAAATATGCCGCGCCGGGATTAGCGCCAATCAATTCAAACGGACGCAGTTGCTCCGGCTGCCACAACAACCCGATAATTTTAGCGGCAGCATACGAAGTCACGCCCGCCATCAAAACATAGCAATAGCGCGCGTAGCGCACGCGGTTTGGCACGCGCCAAATAAAGGCGTAAACCGCGATAAGCGCGATTGGAATCATCAGCCAATCAGCAATCACGCGAATAAGTAGTTGCATGCCTCTAGTATAACGCGCCCGGCAATATTTCGCTACCAGCCCGGCTAGACAGCCTTCCCAGTGACAAGGTCAATCAATAAACCGATGACAGAGGTGTCGCCATTTTTCGGCTTCCGTTCAAAGCGCGGCTTCTTGGCTGCTGGACGCGGTTTCGGCTGTGTTTTTTGCAATCGGCGCTGCTGATTTGCTTTTTGTTTGCGCGCCAGCTCTTGCCTATTCCGCTCCTCCGCCTGCCGCCGTTTTTCAATCGCCGCCAGTTCTATTTTTTTGCGCTGCTCTGCTTCTAGCTCTTCGTTTAGTTTTTTGCGCAGGTCGGTCGCCCACACCGTATTTACAGAATCGTCGGCAAACTGCTCTTTAGTGCTCAGCTTCTGCTGCGTCCAGCTGTTGTCTTCACCGCCGCTGTAGTCCGCCGTTTCAACTATATTTTGGCAGTCGTCGCGTTGCACGACCTCCGGCTGCTTCAGCCTCACTACAGCACAGCGATTAGCTAGCGGACAAGAGGCGCATTTACCCAAATTTACCGCTAGCTGCGGATTAATTTTGGGCCGTTTATCTGTATCTATTTTTTCGAAATTCCTCATTCGAAAAACGTCTCCGTGCTTATACTGCCGCCGTCAAGTCCGCGGTCGACCAAGCCGCGCCACATTGACCGCACGAAATCTACCGAGCCGCAAACTGCGTACGCCGCCTGCGTGCCGCCGATTTCGACGCACGCGTCCAAATCGATTCGTCCGCGCCGCACACCCTTTGGCAGCTCAGCTTGCCGCGTTATATAGCGGTGAACTTTCAAATTTGCAAATTTATTTTCGTAATCCGCCAACCTGTCAGCAAAAACCAACTCCGCGACCGTTTTGCTGCTGACGAAAAGGTCGATTTTGCGGTCGGGTTTTTTGTATAGCTCGTCTTTTACGATACTCCAAATCGGCGCCAGCGCGCAGCCCGCGCTAATACCGACCAGCGGCGCGTCCGACTGAGGGTTAAAACTCCCGTATGCCGCCGAAATCAAAAACGTATCGCCAACCCGCAAATCATGCAGCCTGCCCGAATATTCGCCGACTTTTTTCACTGTGATGCTTTTTAGCGGCTCGTGCGGCGCGCTCGAAAAACTATACGCCTTGCCTTCCGGCGTCGAACTGTCCTCGAAAAATACCGTTATATACTGCCCCGCCGCGTAAGAAAACTCGCGCTCTGACACAGAGAAGTAAATCGTCGTAACATCGGGCGTTTCAACCTGCAGCCGTTCAACTTTTGCCTCGAAACGTTCCATCAGCGCACCACGCATTCCTTGACATAGCCAAGCATAATTTCCTTTGCCTGCGCCATTTCTTCCGCAGTGAAACTCGTGCGGCTGCGAAACTGCGGGCTCACTAAATTTTTGCCAGTCACGAAATACTGCAGCGCAAACCGCTCGGCGCCATCGACCATCTGCCCGACCGCTTCGAAATCTTCGGGCTCCAGCTGACCTTTTACTATCGTCGTCCGAAACTCGTGCGGCACAGTTTTTATCAAGCTAATCGACTGCTTTATCGCTTCCAAATCAATCGGCCTGGCCGCGATTTGCGAATATTTTTCGAGCGGACCTTTGATATCCATCGCGATAAAATCAACTAAATTTTCCGCCAGTATAGCGCGCAGCATGTCCGGGTGAGTTCCGTTCGTATCTAACTTGACCAAAAAACCCATTTTTTTACACTTTCGGGTAAAATCCGGCAAATCATCGTGCATCGTCGGCTCGCCGCCGCTAATAAACACGCCGTCCAGCTTGCCGCGGCGCGACTCCAAAAACTCAAAAATTTCATCTTCGGGAATGCCGCCCGCGTATTGCTCTGGCAGTACCAGCTCGGGGTTGTGGCAATAACCGCAGCGCATATTGCAGCCCACCGTGAAAATTCCCGCCACCACATAGCCCGGAAAATCCACTGTGCTAAATTTTTGTACGCCGCCAATTACCATCGCTGTCCTCTTTGCTAGGGGCGAACCTAGGGCAGGGGCAAGCGCAATCGCCGCTCCTAGCCCGCCCCTAAATCACCGTTTATTTTCTAACTTTTTCTACGACTTTGTCGTAATGTTCGCGCATCACAAACTCCGCCTGCTTGCCCTTGTTCCACTGTTCGACCGGGCGCAGGAATCCAACCACGCGCGAGTAAACTTCGCACGCGCCATTGCACTTCGGGCAATGCGATTGCTCGCCGAGCAAATAGCCGTGATTTTTGCAAATGCTAAAACTCGGGCTAAAAGTGAAGTACGGCAGCTTGTAATTGTCGCAGATTTTCTTCACCAAACTCTTTAGCGTCTTTGGATTCGCCATGCGCTCGCCCAAGAAGAAGTGAATCACTGTGCCACCCGTATACTTGGTTTGCAGCTCGTCTTGCAAGTCTAGCAGCTCGAACAAATCGTCGGTGTAATTGACCGGCAAATGCGTCGAGTTGGTGTAAAACGGATGCTCGACGTCGGCGCCGATACCGTTGGCGAAATGCGACGTTTCCGGAAAGTCGGCTTTGTCGATCTGAGCCAAACGATAAGTCGTACCCTCTGCCGGCGTCGCCTCCAGGTTATAGTTATTGCCAGTTTCCTTCTGGAACTCCACCAACCGGTCGCGCATATAATCTAGCGTGCGCTCGGCGAACTCGCGCCCTTCGTCGCTGCCGATATCCGCGCCAAGCAGATTCAGCGCCGCCTCGTTCATACCAATCAAACCGATGGTCGAGAAGTGGTTTTTCCAGTACACACCGAAGCGCTTTTTGATGTCGCGCAGGTAAAACTTCGTGTACGGATACAAGTTTTTATCGGTCAAAACTTCCAGCGTTTTGCGCTTAACTTCCAGAGATTCCTTGGCTTTTTCCATCAGATAATCCAAGCCTTTGCGGAATTCTTTCTCGTCTTTCGATTTGAGCGCCAAGCGCGGCAGATTAATCGTCACCACGCCGACCGAGCCGGTCATCGGATTCGAGCCGAACAGTCCGCCGCCGCGATATTCCAGCTGGCGGTTGTCGATACGCAGCCGGCAGCACATACTGCGAGCGTCTTCCGGGCTCATATCGCTATTGACGAAGTTACTAAAGTATGGTATACCATATTTCGCACTAGCTTCCCACAGATTTTCGATAACCGGATTGTCCCAATTGAAATCCGCCGTGATATTGTAGGTCGGAATCGGGAAAGTAAACACGCGCCCGCTGGCATCGCCCTCGGTCAGAACCTCGAGCAGCGCGCGGTTGAACATATTCATCTCTTCCTGGTGGTCGCCGTAGTTCGTGTCCTGCAGCTCGCCGCCAATCACCACCGGCTGCCCCTGCATATAGCTCGGGCACTCCAAATCCAGCGTAATATTGGTAAACGGCGTTTGAAAACCAACGCGCGTCGGCACATTTACATTAAACACAAACTCCTGCAGCGATTGTTTGACCTCTTCGTAAGTCAGGTTGTCGTACTTGATAAACGGCGCGAGCAGCGTATCGAAATTACTAAAAGCCTGCGCGCCAGCCGCCTCGCCCTGCAGCGTGTAAAAGAAATTCACCACTTGCCCGAGAACCGCCCGGAAATGTTTCGCCGGTTTGCTCGAAATCTTATTCTGCACCCCGGTGAAGCCGCTACGCAGCAAATCCTGCAAGTCCCAGCCGACACAGTACACGCTCACCAAATTCAGGTCATGGATATGAATATCACCCGAACGGTGCAGCCGCCCAATTTCCGGCGTATAAACCTTGTTTAGCCAGTAGGTCTTGCTGACCTCGCTCGCGATGTAGTTATTCAACCCCTGCAAACTGTAGCCCATATTGGAGTTTTCGTTCACGCGCCAGTCTAAGCGCGACAAGTACTGGTCCATCAAATCGAGCTGCGCTGCATCGGTGATTTCGCGCAGTTTCTTATGCTGGTCGCGGTAAATTATATAAGCCTTGGCAGTTTTTTTGTAGCGGCTATCCAGCAAAACTTCCTCGACGATATCCTGAATTTGCTCCACGCCTGGCACTTTTTCCGTCAGCTCTTTTTCGGCGCACGCCAGCACTTTTTTGGTCAGTTTGTCCGCTTCGGCTTCGGCAAATTCGCCAGTTTCGAGCCCCGCCCGTTCAATCGCCGACATAATCTTGCGGTCGTTGAATTTGACCTTGCGACCGTCGCGTTTTTTGATGTAGTTATACATACCCCTCCTTGTATAATTTTGAGTACACCAAAGCAAAACACCAAATGCCAGGCGCACTCTATTGCTTATTTTATATTTGTTTATAATGCCGCCGATCGCCCTCCAGAGATACAGCGAAACGCTATATATAGCGTATGTATATCATGATATATACTATATATGCTCATGTCAATTCTTGAAATTAATGATTTTAGTATCATAACACTAGCGGTAGCGTACTAATCATGTTCATATACACTAATTATGCCATCGCAGCAAAAATCCGCCCAAAAAATACTCCCCGGGCGGACTTTCCATAGAAGCGCGCTTTACACCGCCATGCGAGACGCGCGCGCCATCACGTAGGCGTCAATTTTCGCCCGCGACCAGCCGCGCCGCAGCAGCTCGTCGCGCAGCCGTCCAAACAGCGCCAAGCGAAACGCTCGCGTCGAGCCGATGCCGCATTCGCGTACGATTTGCGCGAACGGTTTAGTGCGGCTCATCCGGCGAAACGTCGGCGCGTCGATTCCTAAAATTTCAGCGCGCAGCTCGCCTTTGCGATCATGAACCGCTAGTAATTTATCGAATTGTGATTTGCGGCGCTGCCGCGATAAGCCGATTTGGCTCACCCCGGGCATAGCCGAAGCAACCGCCGTCACCACCATGAGTGATGCAATAGTTTTGGTGGACAATTTCATGTTTGTAGTCCTCCTTTCGTTTAGCGCGGGCAAGCCCGCAAAGTCAAGTATACTACGTGAAAATGCGTGAAAAGAAAGTAGTTTTTGCAACAGATTTTCAGCAAAAATCAAGCAGTAGCGTTTTGCAGCAAATCCCGCGCCGCCTGCACCGAAACACGGCGGTTTTCGCCCGTTTGCATATCTTTGAGCGTTATATCGCCCGCCGCAACTTCATCTTCGCCCACTAGCGCCGCGTAACGAACGCCCAGTTTGTCGGCGTATTTCAATTTCTTGCCAATCGCGGCATCTTCGACATAAGTAATCACCGGGCAAACCGAGCGCAGTTCATGTGCCACTTCAAGCGCACGCGGCAGCTGCGCGCTGTCAAACGGCGCCACCAAAACCTCAGCCAACGTCTGCTGCGACGGATTGATGATTCCCGCCTCGCGCAGTTTATAAAACAAACGCGATAAACCAATCGAAATTCCTACGCCCGGCAAAGAACGCTTGGAATAATTAGCCGTCAAATTATCGTAGCGTCCGCCCGAACAGACGCTGCCGACCTCGGGATAATCGTTCAAATTCGTTTCGTACACCGTGCCAGTGTAATAATCAAGTCCGCGCGCGATAGTCAAATCGAGCCGCACGCGCTTTTCGGGCACGCGCATCGCCGCCAGCGCCGCCAACACTTCGCGCAGCTCGCTTACGCCCGCCTGGAATTGCTCGTTTTCGATGCCAATCGTTTCGAGTCGGCGTAAAATCTCGCTATTTTCGCCCCGAAGCGCGATGAATTCTAGCAACCGCGCAACCTGCTCGCCGTTGCAGCCGGCGTCGCGTAATTCCGCTATCAAATCATCGCGGCTAATTTTTTCGATTTTATCGACGATTCGCAGCACGTCTGCCGCCACCGCGCCGAGACCCAGCGCTTCGAAAAAGCCGTTCAAAACTTTGCGGTTATTGATACGAATCGTAAATTCGCCAAAATCAAACTGCTCGAAAATCTCATTGATGATCGCCGGAAATTCTGCATCCACCA
>ERZ772964.22-NODE-22-length-117564-cov-23.9821_pt1 | contig 117564 bp, 114 predicted proteins | sample MGYA00580675_ERZ772964 | MGnify/ENA primary metagenome ERZ772964 (study PRJEB29015, sample SAMEA2737941) | human oral metagenome | biome: human oral; feature: human-associated habitat; material: dental | place: China | collected 2139 ... | reverse complement strand
TATCAGCTCTATAACCCAGCAAGTGAATATTATTTTGCAAACCCTTTTCCTTAATAAGCTTTGAGTGAAAACCGTTCATACTGTCTTGACCAGGCAGGAGTAGATGAATATGTGGATTTGCAGCGGTAAGTTTTTCCATCGCCATTATGAGCATGGTCTGGTTTTTGTTTTTGTTTAGTTCCGCCGGATAAATCATCACGAAATCGTCTGGCTTAAGTCCGAGCAACCGGCGCAAATCATTGCGTTGTTTTTTTGTGAGACGCGGCTTGAACCGCTCGGGATCAACTCCCACTCCAGGCACATAACGGACGTCTGTCTTGAATGCACGTTTCGCCCGTTTATAATCCTCGTCGTTAATCGTGATGAGCGTATCGGTATGTCGTGCCATAAGCCGTTCAACCGGATAATAAATTAGCCAATTCAGTAGCGGCGCACCCGTGAAAAAATGAAAGCCATGCGCCGTATAGATAACGCGCGTTCCTCGTTTACGGGCACGTCGTGCCGCCAGGCGGGTCACTACGCTCCCGACAGGGGTGTGAGTATGAATAATATCGTAGTTTTCACGGTCAATAATTTGCTTGAGCTGTTTGTATGCACGAATATTGCTAATGGTGAACGGACTACGTGTAAACGGAACGACGAACGATTTGTCAGCATCTAGAATCTTTTCTTCGCCCATTGACGCATAATGCACTTCCCACCCCTTTTCGCGCAGCATTTGCATAAACGGTCGATTGAATTTCTGAAAATTCGCCGTATGCGAGGTGAAAAGTATTTTCTTGCTTCTGCCCTTCATGTCATTCCTACTCTTCCGTGCCGAGTTTCTGACCTTCCTTGTTTGCGCTGCCCTCGTAGCCTTCTGAATTGCCCGCAAAAGAAATAACTATCCACACTGTTTTTAGCACGCATTTCACATCAAACATAAAACTCAAATGTTTGGCGTAAAAACCGTCTAGCTTCGCCTTTTCTTTCGGGGTGACTTCGTCGCGACCGTTTATCTGCGCCCAGCCAGTAATCCCAGGTTTCACTGCATTTGCACCGTATTTGTCGCGCAGGTCGAGCAGCTGCTTTTCCGACAATACGACCGGACGCGGACCAACTATGCTCATATCGCCCCGAATAACATTAAAGAGCTGCGGCAATTCGTCGATCGAAAGTTTACGCAAAATTCTACCAGAACGCGTGATGTAAGCGTCTGAGTTTTTGAAGCTATTCGTCGGCATATCGCTCGGCGCCGTCTGCGCCATCGAGCGAAATTTATAAACCGTAAATGGCACGCGATTTCGACCGGAACGAAGCTGGCGAAATAGTACTTTCCCCTTGGAATCGAGTTTTATCCACAATGTTGCAATAAGCATTAGTGGCGATAAGACCACTAGCGCTAGCACCGCAATGATGACATCAAGTACTCGTTTCACAAAACGCTCATACATATTTCGAGACCTTCCTAGTTAATTTTACTCTTTCTCTACTATGACGCCAGTGTGAAAACGCGAAATCATAGCGTGGCTGCTGTCTTTTACCTCGGCGGGCGTGTCAGTTTCGGCTTGCGGTTTTTCTTTTTTCGACTTTTTCGACTGCGACTGCTGGTAATCATAGACGAAGAACAAACCTATGATTGCAACCATAAACCCGGCGGCGGTCGCTAAACCGACTTGAATCACCGGGCGCACATTTGACGGCGCGGTCGGCGTGCTGGCAGCGTCCACCACGTTGATTTTGACGTTGTTGTCGCCGTACAGCTCTTTGGACTCTTTTCGGAACGATTCAATCGCGCCGTCTAGCAGCATTTTGCTTTGTTTAGCGTCGGCGGTTTTGATTGATACATTGATAACATCCGTGCTTTTGACGCCTTGCGCCGATACGCCAGCGGCGAGCGCATCGTAGCCTTTGTCGTAGTCGTGGTCGGCAATCACCGGGTCGAGTACGCGGCGCGATTTGAAAAGCTCGACGTAGTTGTTCAACACCACCGATTCTTGGTTTGCGGTCGTACGCCCAGTCCCTACCAGCAGCAGCGTAGCTTTGCTTTCGTATTGCGGCGTTTGGATATAAAAGGTATAAAATACCCCGACAATTCCGCCTATCATGACGAAAATCGCTATCGTTAGCCATTTTTTGATATAAAACCTCAATAAATCGTACAGATTAATTTCTTCCACGCTCGCTTCTCTCGTTTATTTATAATCTACTCTTTTCATTATATCACAATCCGACTGCTTTGTAAATACTCTAGCTCATTATTGCACGAAATAGTCAAAATTGATTGAAAATGCCGCGGGGTTAGTGCTACTATAAAGTTGCTTACTTTTAACAGAGTTAGTGGGGTTTAAGGAAAAATTATGCGAAAGTTTCAGCTGAATCAGCGGCGGGTGGCCATTGTATGCGCTGTCATATTGGTGGGATTATCAACCGTAACCGTCCTGAAGCAGCGGGGGCTGTTTGACACTGCGCGCGGCAGCGATGTTAGCGCCCGCGCGGAATCGACCGCCAAAAAGACCGAGCCTACTACTGCGCAGACCACGCCGGTAGACCAAACAGCGAACAAGACGGCTGACGCGTCTACGCAGCAAACCAAACAGCAATCCGAACAAAAAACCGAGCAGCCAGCCGAACCGGCAGCCAAAACCGAGCAGACTAAACCTACCGAACAGACAGCCAAAGTCGAGCAAACCAAGCCTGCCGAGCAGCCGGCTAATACGACTGCTTCGACCGAAAAATCATCCGACACGCTCACCTACACCGCCCAAACCGGCGATTCGTACACGTCTTTCGCTCGCGAAGCGGTCGCATCGGTCGCTGCCAAGCAAAACGTCAGTTTGGACAGTGCCCAGGCATTGCAAGCTGAAGTTGAACTGGTGAACAATGCCGGCTCGCCCCTGTTAGATATCGGGCAAACCGTCGCGATTTCGCGCACCGCTGTCGAAACTGCGATAAAAAATACCGCTCCAGCGACCACAGCGCAGCGGGCTGCCGACACAAATAAATCTAGCGCAGCCGCAGCCAAAGCCGAAAACTACAGCGCGGTCGCCAGTCCCGGCGATTCGTACACCTCGCACGCGCGGGCAGCGGTAACTAAATACCTGCAAAACAACAAGCAAACGCTTTCTGCCGAGCAAACGGTTGCAGCCGAGTCTTACATTGTAACTGCGGCAGGTTCGCCTCTGCTAGAGGTCGGACAGACGGTTACAATCGACGCAGCTACTGTTTCTACGGCGGTCACCAAGGCGAGTGCGCTGTCTGCCAGCGAACAAGCCGCCTGGGCAGAGTGGACTTCCTAGTTCGCGCAAACAGTCCTAATCAACGATACCGAAATCGCTCAGCTGCTGCGCGGCGGCGACATCGTAGTCGGCAATTCGCGTGCGCCGCAATTGCTGGCAATAAGCGCCTGTCCCCAGGCTCGCGCCGATATCGACTGCCAAGCTGCGAATATACGTGCCGCTCGACACGTGCGTGCGGATTTTCAGCGCTGGATAGTCGTAATTTAGCAGTTCTAGCGCGTAAATCTGCACTGTTCGTGCGGGAATTTCGACTTCTTTGCCGTCGCGCGCCAGTTTGTATGCCCGCTGACCATTGATTTTGATAGCGCTAAAAATCGGCGGACGCTGCTTGATTTCACCAGTAAATTGCGCCAGAACCGACTGAATTTGCGCCCGCGATGGAATATTTACCGCACTTTCTAGCGGAACAACCCGAGATTCAAGCGGACGAGCCTGCCTATTCGCCAAATACTTCGCCGAAAACGGCGGCAAATTCTCTGATTGCCCGCTATACGCCGAAATCTCCCCCTCGGGGTCGCCTGTCGTGCTCGTTTGCCCCAGAATAACCGTCGCTTCGTACACTTTATCGAGTTTGGTGTAGTGCATGGCATCCTTGCAGGCTTTGCCCGTCACGATAATCATCAAACCGGTTGCAAAGGGGTCGAGCGTGCCCGTATGCTCGACTTTCACCTTTTTGCCCGCTCGCGCCGACAGCACCCGCCGCAGCCGCGCCACCACACCAAAACTGGTCATACCAGCTGGTTTATCAATTAAAATCACGCCGTCATTCATAGTGATAGTATAACCTAGAAAACGCTGTGAGAGCGGTTTACTGCCCTGGAATTTGGAACTGCGCCGGGTCGGCCGGCGCTGGCGGAGCAGCCGGTGCGGGTTGCTGCGGCAGTGGCGGCAGAGCGGTTTCGAGCGTATCTGGCACAGCCGCACCCGAAGTGCTATCGTTCGCGGACGGCAGCGGCGGCAAAGTCGAAAAGTCCGGCAACGGCGGCGTTGGCGGCGGCGGAGGCAGCGCACCCTCGGCGGCTGGCGCTATCGACGGCATGTTTGCCAAAGCCGCATCGACAGCGGCGCGCGCATCGTTTTGCGTCGGCGCTGGAGCAGTCGAGCTCGGCGCAACTGGAATTGGCGGCTGAACCGCGGCAGCGTGGTCGGTCGGAGCGGTTACCGCGCCCTGCGCAAATACATCTGGCACTGTCGGTTCGGCGTCAGCGTGCGCTGTAACGGCGTTTAGCGGCGCCTGCGTGGTTGGCTCGTCGGTCGTGTATTTCCCTTTGCCGTCGTGGCTTAGAATCACTTTGTTGCGGCTATCTTCGGCGGCTTTGCGGGCGTCTTCGGCAGCTTGCTCGGTGGTAGCATTGAGCGTGCCGCCCAGTGCCGGTTTGACGACCTCTGGCAACTGTTTACCCGGGGCGTCGGCTTTTTCCGAAATAGCTGGCTGAGCCGCTGCTTCGTCGAGCGTTTCGTTTGCCCGCGCGATGTCGCGCTGAATATCCTCGACCGACGGCGCTGCCTGCTTATCGCTTGACGCCGGCGCGTCTGCTAGACGCTTCGCCAATTCCTGCTCGGCGAGCGCTGCGGCGCTTTTTTGGTTAGCTTCGGCGACTTGGCGCGTTTGCTTGGCGAGCTCTGCTTCGGCAGCACTCAAAGCGTCCCGGCTGTTTTTCTCGTCAATCGCCCGCTTCACTTCGTCAACATCGCCCTCGGGCTGGTGTGAAATCGCTAGCGTGCCGACGCCAGAATCCGCGGCTTTTGGCTTCGATTTAGCCTTGCTGCCGTCAGCCATATCCGAGATTCGAACTGATTGACCCTCGGGCGCATCTTTACTCGAAGCAGTTTCGACATGAGTTTTCTTTTCGCCTTCTTGCAACTTTGTTGCAATAAGCTGCTGGTCCGCCCCGGCTGCCATGAGCGAAGCAGCGATTCGCATCACCGTCGAGCTAGTTTTGTCGTTGCTGAACCGGTCTGTCGCCGCTACGACGCCGGTCAAAAGCGCCGTCGCAATCTGGCTATCAAGCGTTTTCTTGTTCTCGCCGATGAGCCTATCGCCCAGCGAATACAGCAGCTCGCTATAACTGCTAGCCCGCGGATTATTCCATTCGATTCCACCCAGATGCGACGGTTCGTCGAGCGAAATCGACGCCACCACAGCATCGTGCAAAATTCGTCCGTGGCTTTCTAGTGCGTGATCTAAATCCGAAGTACTGCGCACGCCAATCGCCAGCACCGCTTCGACATTGTAATCGCCCTGGCTGAAATCTAAATCCTCTTTGTTTATCGTGGTGCGGTACGGCGTGATGAAAATTTTGACCATATCATCGACCACTTTGTAGCGCAGATGGTCGGCTTTCTCCTTGTTGAGCGCGATGATAAAGTCGCGCAGGCTATCAACCGTATTTTCAAACGTTTTTTCGGGTTGCAAAAACTCTATCGCCGGCGGCACTTTGCCGCTAAACACCGCTGTCGCGTGCTTATCGAGTTTATTGAGCAGCAGCGTAATACCGAGCGCCGCGCTAAGTTCGTCAACGCTCGGATTAGCGTTAACAGTTACGAGAATATTGCTATTCTCTTCTAGCTTTTCGACAATCTGTGTGAGCGCATCTGCCATGATTTTCCTGCTTTTTTATTTTTTATACGGTTATTCACTTGCCAATATACCATAAGTGGTTTGTAATAGTCAAGTGTTATCTGTCACTTTACAAACAGAGGTACGTACGGTATAATTAAACACTGATTACGAATATTAAGCAACAATAGAGGTAAAGGAGCACTATGCCACTAATCAAATCAGCCATAAAACGCATGAAGCAGGCCGCTGTCCGCCGCGAGCGCAACGTCGATACTAAGCGCGGCATCAAGCTGGCAACCAAAGAGTTTTTGGCGAATCCTAGCGCCGAAAGCCTAAGCAAAGCTCAGAGCAAACTAGACACCGCCGTCAAAAAAGGCTTGCTCAAAAAAGCCACCGCTAGCCGCCGCAAAGCCGCTCTCGCCAAGGTAGCGAAAGACGCTGGCGTCAAACTAACCGCCAAAAAGCCAGCCAAAGCTGCCGCGGCTGCCAAAAAACCGGCTAAATCTACCGCCAAAACAGCTGCTAAAAAGCCCGCCGCCAAGGCAACTGCCAAAAAAACGGCTGCCAAAACCGCCAAAAAATAATTTAGTATATTGCCAAGCTCTAAACGCCCCGGGAAATTTGCCCTCGGGGCGTTTTAGCTTAACTTAAACGGGTCGCTACGCCCAATATAAAGCGGTCTACGGCGTCCCACGGCGCGACCGCCGACACCTTCGACTGATAATCTAACTCCGCTGCTAGCTGCGTTAAATCGCGAATTTCGGCTATTTTTAGCTGCCGCGCCAGAATTTGCAGTTTTTTGGCTACAAACGGGTGAATCGCCAAATCGCTCGCCAGCTGCGCCGCTGGTAAATCGCCTGCTATGCCAGCAGCCGCCAAACTAGACCACTGCGACCAGATTAGCGCCATCATTTTGTACGGGTCTTCTGCTGCCCGCAGCTCGTTTAACGCCCGCCACGCCGCGGCGATGTCGCCGCGCACCGCCAAATCCAGCAAATCAAACGCCGAAAATTCGCGCGCCGGCGGCAATACCGCCGCAATCGCTTCGTCTGTCACGGTTTTTAGGTTCGCGAGCGCTTTCACGGCGTGCGCCAGCTGCAACTGGTCGACTTCCGCCTGGCGCGACCCCTCGCGCACCGCCAGCGCGCACGACACCATGTGCGCCGCCTGAGCGGACGTCAATTCGACGCTATGTTTTTGCGCCAAATCTCGCAGCCATTTTTCGGCGGCAGGCTTTTGGCGCTCGGTTAGCGGCTCGGCGGCTATCACCGCGGCGGTTTTCGCCAAAGTTTTGTAGGTTTTGGTGCGTTTGTCGGGTTTTGGCTCTAGTAGCACCAGCGTGGTGTCGGCGCTCAGCTCGCCCGCCCATTCGCCCAGTTTATCCCACAAATCTTTCCACTCCGACAGCTGCCGCAGCACCACCAAGCGTTTTTCGCTAAACAAACTGGCGCCGCGAACGATATCCGACAAGCCGTTCGCGTCCAAGCCGTCGACATCAATCTTTTCCGGCGTCAGCCCGCCCCGCTTAGCCAAGGCGTTAACTTCTTGCTGCGCGCGGTATTCGTTGGTTCCCGTTATCAAATAAATCACAGTTTTATTGTACCACCTGGCACGCCGGGCAAATGTGCGTGCCGCGTCCGGCTACGCGAATTTTTTCTATAACCGCGTCGGCGTGGCGGCGGCACGGCTGACCTTCGCGGCGAAAGACATTTGCGTATTCTAGATAATTTCCCCGGTTACCCTCGGCGTCGACATAATTGCGGTCGGTGCTGCCGCCTTTGTCGATGCCGAGCTGCAAAACCTGCCGAATGCTCCGAAAAAGCTTCGCCAATTGCTCGTCGGTCGCAGCGCGGACGCGAGTCGCCGGGTGGAGGCGCGCCAGCCAAAGCGCTTCGTCGGCGTAAATATTACCGACGCCCGCCAGCGTCGCCTGGTTCAGAATCGCTGCTTTGAGCGTCGTGTTGTTGTGGCGGCGAATGCGCGCGATGAAGTCTTGCGCTGTCGTACGCGGGTCAAGCGGCTCGGGACCGACTTTTTGCATAAATGGAATCGACTCGACTTCCGGCGTCGGATAAAGTTTCATCCAGCCAAATTTGCGCTGGTCGTTGAAAAACAAGCGCGCGCCATCGGCGAAATCCAGCTGCACGCGAGTCGAGCGGTCGGGCAGTTCGCCAATCAGCGAATCATTCGGGTGTCCGCCGGCGAAATCCGCCGTTTCAAGCGGCTCGGGCGCCTGAATAATCTTTTTAGCCAAATCGGGCGCCATTTCGCCAGGCGCGCGGCTGCTAGCGCTTGACTCCTGTTTGCGGGCGCCTCGCACGATGATTTGCCCGGTCATTTTCAGATGAATGACCAGCGTGTAGTTCGTATCTAGCCGAATGAGCAAAACTTTTGCTCGCCGCTGGACTGCCGTAACTACCGCGCCGTGCAAAAATAATTTCACGGCGTGCGGGTCATTCGGAAAGCTTTTCGGCGAATCATAAACCCGGCTGCCCGCAATTTTGCGACCGGCGATGAGGCGCGCCAAGCTAGCGCGAATCGTTTCGACTTCTGGCAGTTCGGGCACTTTATTTCTCCCCGATTAGCTTATTTAGCCGCTCAATCGTCAGCGCATTGCTGGTGTGCTGCAACGACCGCATACCCGCCATTTCCGCGCCTTCGCAATTTTCCGGTCTGTCGTCAATCATGACGCACTCGCTCGGCGCTACGCCCAGGCGCCTGGCAGCGAGCCGGAAAATTTCCGGGTTTGGCTTGGCGAGATTTTCCAGATACGACAAAACCTGCACCTCGAAAAGCCGGTCGAGCTCGCCCGGTTCAAAAAGCTGATTTAGCGTGCCCGCGCCGACATTACTAAGCAGTCCTAGTTTGACCGAACCAGCCTGGCGCAGCGCGCTGATATATTCGATTAGCGCACTGTTGCGAACGCGTTTTTGCCAAATCGCCTGGTGCGTCCGCTCGGCAGTCCAGCCCAGCAATTCCGCCACGCCGCGCTCGTAAGCGCTGGTGTCGATGAAACCGTAGTCAAACTGCTTGTTCAAATCAGCCAGCTCCGAACGCTGCCCGGGCGCGCACTGCTGCGTCAAAAACTCGATACTGCTGCCGTACAGCACGCCGAAACAATCGAAAATTACCGCCTGCATACCCCTTGTCCTCCGTTTTGTTAGTAAATATTGTTAAAAATTGGCTTGAAATCTGGTATTTGGTTCACAAACAACGCCTGGATTTTGAGCGAATCGGCGCCCATCGTGCCGGGCGAATCCTTGCAAGACGAACTCCAAACCGTATGGTCGGCTTCGCCGCCGTTTACGGTCTCGAATTTGTAGACGATTCCCTCGGTCGCACACACGCCGCGAATATCCGAGTCGTCCTCTTTGCCGCGAATCGTGCCGATATTGGCTTTGTCCAGCGCATAGGTGAACTGTTCGTACGCCGTCGCGTTGTTGTCGTAGGTTTTTTGGCTTTCGACTTTGTCGAGGTAGCCGTTGTACACCGTGAAGGTTCGTGTTGTAGGAGTTACAACGATTTGATAACTTTTGAACTTTTCATCGGCAACAATCGGACCGCGCACCGTCCAACGCACACTGCGCGTCGCTTCTTGACTGACCACTACCGACTGCAAAGTCTGTTCTTGCGATTGGTCGGACTTATTGTCAGAGCTGTCGCCGCCCTGCAGCATGGAGCGCACCAACGTAACCGCCACGGCAATCACAATCACAATCACCACAATCGTGATAAATACAGGCAAAATTTTCGGTCGAGCTCCTCTATACATGTCTATTATATTGGCATTCTTTTAGCAAAAAGTCAATCCAATTCTGGCGGACTAGCCCACCAGAGCCGGCACTTTTTCATTTTCTTCGGTTTCGATGTGCTGCATCGCTTCGTTGACCTTTTCGCGCGCTTCGTCAAGCTTCTTCGCATATTCAACCTTCGTATGTTCAACGATTTCGTCGAGCGGCAAGTACAAATTTCCTTCGGTGTCCGTGACGACATAGTTATCCTCGCCCTTTAGCACGATGACGTTGTAGGCGGTGCCGTCGGCGCAGCACAGCGTTTCGGTCGAAAGCACGTCGCTCGGACCAAGCGGCGGCAGCGGAGGCGAATTTTCCCACTTTTCGACGATTTTTTCGTCGGCAACTCGACCATTTCGCGGGCTAACCAGATTCCAGCCAGCGCCGTCCGGGTCGTCTTTTTTATCGTAAACGTTTAGCACGCCTATCATTTTGCCGGCTTTATCGACAAATGCGCCGAACAAAAACGATTCTTTGGCGCGCTCCTTTAGTTTAGATTGGAATTCTTCGGCGCTATCCTCGAAATCCCGTTTCTGCTGCAACTCGTTCACATAATCGCCCACTAATTTTTCTCGTTTGTCAGCCGGCAACAGTTCGGTTTCGGGCGCAGCATCTTCATATTGAACAGTCTCGTCGGTTTGATAGCCGATAGCAGCATCGCCCTCCGAATCAAAGTTGGTATTTGGGCGTTTTTCTACTAAACTGCTCATGTCTTGCCTCTTATTTCAAATTGTGTTTTTGTGTCGGAAAACGACGACACCCAGATTATACCGCAAAACGCGCAAAAAGTCCATAGTTTTTATGATTTTTTCAAGTTTTTACACTTCTCCCCAGTTCGAACCAATTTTTACATCGACTTTCAACCGGATGCCTAGCTCTGGATAAATATCTTCCATCGTATCGACTAGCAGCTTCGCCACCGCTTCTGCCTGAAGGCGCGGACACTCAACCAAAATGCTATCGTGAATCTGCAATACCTGGCGCGACCCCTGATAATCGCGGTCGATTAACTGTTGTATTTTTATCATCGCTAGCTTCATCAAATCAGCTTCTGTGCCCTGAATCGGCATATTTGCGGCGGCGCGCTCGGCGGCTTGGCGAACAGCAAAATTGCTCGATTTTACATCGGGCGTCGGGCGGCGGCGCCCAAACAGCGTCTCGACAAAACCGTCGTCGTGCGCTTTTTGAATCGTATTTTCCATGTAGGCTTTGAGCTTCGGGCGCATGCGGTAATATTCGTTGATAAAATGCTGCGCTTCGGCGTAACTCATATGCGCCGCTGCCGCTAGCCCGTGCTGGCTCATGCCGTACAGCACGCCGAAATTCACCACTTTAGCGCGGCGGCGCTGCGTTGAATCAACCTCATCAAGCGGCACGCCGTACACTTCGGCGGCGGTTTTAGCGTGGATATCGGTGCCTCTGTTGAAGTCGTCAATCATACCCTGCTCGCCCGCCATCACCGCAGCGAGGCGCAGCTCAAACTGCGAATAGTCCGCGTTGACGAAAATATTACCTTTTGCTGGCACAAATGCGTCGCGAATATGCCGCCCGAGCGGCGTACGAATCGGAATATTCTGCAAATTCGGGTCGGTACTACTCAGCCGCCCCGTCGCCACCACGTCTTGGTTAAACGTCGTGTGAATATAGCCCTGCTCGTCAGCTTGCTGCGGCAGCGTCGCGGCGTAGGTGTTTTGCAATTTCGTCAACTCCCGGTAACGCTCGACCAATTCAATAATCGGATGCTGCCCGCGCAGTTTATCTAATTCCTTTTGGCTGGTCGAGTAACCAGTACGCCCTTTTTTGATGCCAGCTGTCGGCAGCCGCAGCTTAGTAAACAAAGCCTCGGATAGCTGCATCGGGCTAGATACGTTAAATTCATACCCCGCCGCAGCGTAAATTTGCGTTTGCAAGCTGGTGATTTCGCGAGTTAATTTTGTATTCATCGCATTTAGCACCTGCGCGTCTAACCGAATGCCGCCGTGCTCCATGCGCGCCAAAATACCAATCAGCGGGAAATCCATCTCGCGCGCCACCCGCGCCAGCTTCGGTAGGTTCGTAAATTTTTTCTGTTGTTCATCGTACAGCGCCCAGATGGCGCCGAGTGCCTCGCCGGGGCTGTTAATCGCCTCTAACCCCGCTAAATCCGCCAATTGCCGTGATTTTCGCAACGGATTTAGCAAAAACGACCCCTGTGCCGTATCGTGTTGTATTTTTGGCAACGTTGTTATTCCACCTACCAGCAATTGTTTGAGGAACTTTTTTACATCATGCCCGACCAGCGGTACATGAGCTAAAATTTTCGCCGCCTCGCGGCGCGTTAACCGCGCTGCTTTTCCAGGTTCGGGACTCAGCCACACGCCATCACCATCAGACCAAACCGCCAATTTATCCGCCATCAGCAGCACCGCCGGCGCGCTATCTGGCGCGATTTCCTCTAGCTGGCTGCTCGCGAGTTTGAGCGACTCCGGCGCCCCGTTTTGCATAGCGCCGGGCAGTTTGCCCAGCAAGCTGCGAAACTCCAATTTCAGCAGCATGTCCTTTAATTTTGCCGTGTCGAGCCGGGAAATATCCATCGCCGGCAAATCTAACTCCACCGGCGCATCAAACATCAGCGCCGCTAATTTTTTGCTCATATACGCCGATTCTTTGCCCGCCGCCAGCTTTTTGTGGACACTTTCTTTTATGTCGTCCAGATGCTCGTAAACGCCGTCCAGCGTATCAAATTGCTGCAGCAGCTGCGTCGCGGTTTTTTCGCCGACGCCTGCGACGCCAGGGATATTATCGCTCGAATCACCTTTTAGGCTTTTCAAATCGAGGAATTGGTCGATTCGAATACCGTAGCGCGCTTCAAACTCTGCTATGTCGAATTTGTCGATATTCGACACGCCTTTTTTGAGCGCGTACAGAAATGTGTTGCTGTCCAAAATCTGCAGCGCGTCTAAATCGCTCGTAATCAAATAGGTTTCGATATCGCCGCGCGCCTCGGCTTGGCGGTCGAGCGTCGCCATGATGTCGTCGGCTTCGTAATCGTCAAACTCGTACAGCGGCCAGCCGAAAGCGTCGAGCAGTTCGTGCAAAATCGGAATTTGCGCATAAAAATCCGGCGGCGCCGGCTTGCGCCCGGCTTTGTATTTGGGGTAAATTGCGAGCCGTTTGCGAATATTCGTTTTCGGCTTATCCCACGCCACGCACACGTAATCGGGCTGGATTTGCCGAATCAATTCCAGGCTCAGCGCCGCGAACCCGTACACGCCGCCCGTCGGCGTACCGTCTGCCGTCGATAAATTCGGCATAGCGTAGTAGCCGCGGTAAAACACGCTTTTGCCGTCGATAATTACCAAGCGTTTCGTCATAATTCCATTATATCTGATATGATAAAGTTATGAGTGAAATTCCCGCAAATGTAAAAATCATCGCCTTTGTCGGACTGACCGGCAGCGGCAAATCCGAAGCAGCCAATTACATCATCGCCAAAGGATATCCGCGCGTGTACTTCGGCGGCGTCATTTTGAACGCCATGAAAGAAGCCGGCATCGACTGGACAGAAGCCAACGAACGCGCTTTTCGCGAAAAAATTCGAGCGCGCGAAGGCAAAGATTTCGTGGTGAAGCGTATCATCAAAGAAATCCACGACCTAATCAACGCCGGGCAGCGGCATATCGTCGCCGACGGATTGTACACCTGGACGGAATACAAGGCTTTGAAACGCGAATTTTCCAGCGCACTAACAGTAGCCGCAATCGTCGCGCCCAAGCGCCTGCGCCACCACCGCCTGACGACGCGCCCTGTCCGCCCGCTCACCATTGAAGAAGCCAGCTCGCGCGACTGGGCAGAAATCGAAAATCTCGAAAAAGGCGGTCCAATCGCCATCGCCGACTATTTCGTGCATAACGACGGCGATATCAGCAAACTACACCAACAGCTCGACGATGTCTGCGCTGCTATTCATTTTTAGAAGACTTTAGCGCAAATATTCAATTAACTTCTTCGAATCCTTGTGTTTGCGCAGTTTCGCCAAAGCTTTAGCTTCGATTTGGCGAATGCGTTCGCGCGTCACAGCGAATTCTTGCCCGACTTCTTCGAGCGTGTGGCTTTTGCCGTCTTTGTCCAGACCGAAACGCATCCGGATAATTCTTTGCTCGCGGTCGCTGAGCGTACCGAGCAAATCCTGCACCTGCTCTTTCAGCAGCTCGTTCGACGCCGCCTCTTCCGGACTGACCGTGTCTTCGTCCTCGATGAAATCGCCCAGCACCGACTCGCTATCGTCGCCGTCGCGCCCGACGCCGGCATCCAAGCTAGAAATATCCTGCTTGATTTTCATGACGTATTCGACTTTATCCGGTTCCATTTCGAGCTCTTTCGCCAATTCTTCGGTCGTCGGCTCGCGGTTCAACTCTTGCGTCATGCGGCGCTGCGTGCGCAGCAGTTTGTTGATGGTTTCGACCATATGTACCGGTATACGGATAGTGCGCGCTTGGTCGGCAATCGCCCGCGTAATCGCCTGGCGAATCCACCAAGTCGCATAAGTGCTGAATTTGAAACCTTTGTCCGGGTCGAACTTTTCGACCGCGCGCAGCAAACCGGTATGCCCTTCTTGAATCAAATCGAGAAAATCGAGACCGCGCCCGCTGTAGCGCTTAGCAATCGACACGACGAGGCGCATATTCGCTTCCGCCATCTTGTCCTTGGCTTTTTTGTCGCCGTCTTTGACGCGCTGCGCCAGCGCCAACTCCTCTTCGGCGCTGAGCAGCGGAATTTTACCGATTTCGCGCAAATGCAGCCGCACCGAATCGTCCGAAATATCATCGAAATACTGGTGTGCATTTAGCACGTCCTCGGGAGTATCTTCGTCCATCAAATCATCAGCTGCCGGCTCGTCGAAATCTTGAGCCGGAAAATCGTCTGCTGGTTTTTTTGCTTGCGCCTGGTCGTCATCGTTTGCCACGGGCTTTCTCCTTGATTAAGTTATTAAGCGCAGTCCGCAGACGCTCCGCCGCCGGTTCGTCGCCAGCCGCTTCGGCATCTCGTAATTGCGCGAGTAATTCATCTTGCGTTTGTTTCGTTTGTTCGTGTTCTATCTGCTGCAGCAATTGTCTCATCGCGAGCTGGCGGTCATCATCACCCCAGGCTGCATACCGCTCTTCAGCGCGTAATAATACTATTTTTACATAGATATCATATTCTTGCAACTCTTTGGGCGTCGTTTGGACGATTTCGTCGTGCTGCTGCAAATAATCCGCCAATTTTTGGCGTTTCTGTTCGTGCCAGCGTATACTGCTAGCCTGCCGCAACAGCGCGCGGCAACGCGTATCGCAGCAAGCTAGCGCCAATGCGCTGTCCTCGCGCACGTAGTCGGGACTGCTCGGCGGCGCGGTTTGCGCGACTGGTTTGAGCGGTTTTTTATCAGTTTCGCTGCCAGCAGCGAATTTCGCGCGAATCGTTTCGACGCTGGTTTTCGCGAGTTCCGCCGTGCGTTTGACGTAATATTCCTGCTCGACCGGGTCGCTCAGCAAGCGAATCACCCCTAGCGCCGCCGTCGTGAAATTACGCTTGCCCGCCGCCGTTTGCATATCTAACCGCTCGGCGTAGTGGCACAGCACCCAATCCACCGCCGGCTCTGCCGTATCAATCGCCCGCTGCCACGCCGCCGCGTCGGCTTGTATCAACTCGTCGGGGTCTTTGTAAGAATCAGGCAAGCTAACAACCGTCAATTCCACGCCCGCCTGCGACGCCAGCGTAATCGCCCGCTCTGTCGCTGCCACGCCCGCCTTGTCGCCGTCGTACGCCAAACACACATCGCCCGCCAGACGCTTGACGGCGCGAATATGCTGCTCGGTCATCGCGGTGCCAGCCGTCGCGACGACATTTTTCACGCCCGCCTGATGACTGCTGACCACGTCGAGATTTCCCTCGACCATCACCGCGTAGCCCGTGCGCCGAATCGCCTCTTTGGCTTGACTGAGCGCGAAAATATGCCGCCCTTTGTCGTACAGCAGCGTTTGCGGCGTGTTCAAATATTTCGGCGCATTCGGCGCATCGCCGATAATCCGCCCTGTAAATCCAATCACCTGCCCGCTCGAATCCATCAGCGGCACCATCATGCGCCCGCGAAACAAATCTTTGCCGAAACGATTCAATAGCCCGGCATCGTTTAGTTCGGCGCGCGAAAAACCTTTCCGGGCGAGCGCCTGCGTCAACGCCGCGCCGCTATCGGGCGCGTAACCAATTTGAAAATCCGCCACCACTTGTTTCGATAATTTACGCGTCTGAAACACATATTCCATCGCGTGGCGATTGCGCAGCAAACACTGCTGATAATACCGCGCCGCCAACTGGCTCGCTTCGAGGAGGCGTTTTTTGCGCGCTGCCCGCCGCTTGGCGTCCGGCGATTCATAATCGCTCAGCTCGACGCCGGCTTTTTTCGCCAAAAATTCCAGCGCCTGCCGAAAATCCATACCCTCGGCTTCCATCACAAAAGCAAATACATCGCCGCCCTTGTTGCTGCTGAAATCATGCCAGATATTCTTGTCGGGGCTGACGAAAAAACTCGGCGTCCGCTCGCTCGTAAACGGACTCAACCCCTTGAAGCTTCGCCCGGCGCGCTTGAGCTGCACATATTCGCCGATTACGTCTTCGATATTTAGCCGCGCCCGCACTTCCTCCTTGGCATCCATAGATTTTATTATATCACTCTTTACCTCTGTTATCGATTATGGTTAAATGGAGTTATATGAATCCGCAAGACCCCTATCGTCCATCGCAAAATCCTCAGCCGCAAGGGCAATCGACGTTGCCGCCGGTTAATCCAGCGGCGAATCAACAATACCCGTATTCGGCGCCCGCTAACCCGGCACCAAACCCGTCCAGTGCGCCGCAGCCAACCTACCAAAATCAAGGTTTCGCCGCGCCCGCCTCGAACCCGGCGCCCGCCAGTTACAACACTTTTGCTGCCAGCCCGCTGTCGACGCCCGACGATTACGCTACAGTTGATTACCTAAACCGTATCGCCCCGATTGAGCAGCGCAACGTCAACCGATTCGCCATTTTTGGGCTGATTGGCGCCGTTATTACAGCTGCCGTGGTCGGGCTTATCGTCATGATTAGCAGCCAAGGACCAAACGCCAACGGGCAAATTCCAGCGATTTCCAGCCGTATCGACACGCTGTCCGAAGTCGCCAAAGAAGAAACCACCAAACTCACGCAGACCGAAATCTCCGAAGCCAACGCTTCGCTATCTTCGGCGCTTACCTCTATGAAATCGCAGCTCGACACCATCGTCAAAGACCGCAAACTGAAGATCTCTAGCGACACCAAAAAAGACGAGAAAACCTATCTGGAAAAGCTGCAGAAAAAACTCGGCGATGCCCACCAAAAAGGCACGTTAGACCGCACCTACACCACCACGATGACCTACGAATTATCGATGTTGAAAAGCCAAATCAACAAACTCAAACGCAGCGCCGGCAAAGACAAAACAGTCGCCGCCTTTTGCAACTCTGCGATATCTAGCATCGACACGATTCTCGCCTCGTACAACAAATTTAGCGCCTCTAAATAGCGGTTATTCAGCCACCAATCGGTAGCTTAGCCGCGCCAAATCTTTGATTTCGTCGTCGCTCAGCTGCCCGCTGCAAATCACCGTAATCCAGTGCTTTTTGTTCATGTGCCAGCCCGGCAGCACCGATTCGTATTTTTGTTGTAAATTTAACGACAATTGCGGGTCGCATTTCAGGTTCACCCGCAGCGGCTTTGAGTCCTCAATCACAAACGCCACCATCTTGCCTTTGCCGCCATTGTCACGACCATATTTATATACTGCAATCTTTTCATCGAACGGATAATCCAGCCATACGCCTGGCAGTTGCAGCAAAAATTCTTCCAAATCCTTATGCGTCATAGCCACTTCTTTCGGACAAAATACCACATCATGAGTAGCGGCAGCACCACGATTAACACCATAATCACTACAAACGCCGCGTCGTTGCGAAAAGGCAGCTGCACGAAATTCATGCCGCCGAGCCCGGTCAAAAACGAAATCGGCATGAAAATCGTCGTCACCAGCGTCAACCGTTTCATGACATCGTTCATGCGATTCGACACCACCGACAGGTACATATCGAGCGCACTCGTCAGCAAATCGCGCATCGTATCAATCAGCTCGTGCGTACGCCAGGCATAATCGTAGCTATCGCGCGCGTACAGCTCGTAATGCTCGTCAAACAGCTCGTAGCGCCCGCTGCTTAGACCATTCAGCGTATTCATCAGCGACAGCACCACCTTGCGCAGGTCCGCCAGCTGCCGTTTGTACATAAATAATTGCTGCACTTGCTTGCGCTGCGGCGTGCGCAGCATCGTATCTTCCAGCTGGTCGGTAACATCGTCGATTTTATTGATAATCGGCGTAAACTGTTCCACGGTGTACTGAATTATAATCGACGCCACCAGCGACGGCGTCAGCGAACCAGACCGATGCGTCTGCACCCGCTCGGTAACCTCTTCGTCGAGCGCGCCCGCGTGAATCGTCACGATTTGCGACTTTCCGAGTAGTAGCGTCAAATTGCTTAGCACCACATCGCGGCGCTTCACCTCTGGCAATTCCAACTGAATCAGCAGCCAATCGTCGCCCTCAATCGCCTGCGACAACTGGCGGTTTTCCACCAGCACACGCGCCTGCAAATCCGGCAAACCCAGCTCTTTCGCCAGTTTCTGCCGGTCGCTCGGCTCAGTCGTTTCGACATCGCGCCAAGTATCACTTACCGTCCTCGTTTCCACCGCTCACCCCTTTACTTTCTTCAAATAATATTTCAATTCTTGTATGCTGCCGCGAATATCGTCTAGCGCCCGGTGCTCCTCCGGTTTGGCGAACTTCTTCCCAAATTTGCCTTCGAACACCACTTTCCACGCGCTAACATCAAGCATTCGGTAATGCAACCGCTGCGACAGCGACGGCCACCACTCGTCGATAAACCGCCTATCCTGGTGAATCGAGTTGCCTCCTAGCAAAATTTTCGGCTCGCCCGCGAAATATTCATCGCAAAACGCCAGCAAATCTTGCTCGACTGCCGCGAGCGCCTTGCCGCTATCATTTTGCGCTTCAAGTCCGCGCCGCGCCGCGGGATTCGCGTCCCAAAACGCCGCATTGCGGTCGAGCAGCCGCTTTAACTTCGCCGGCTCGTGCCGCACGACGCCCTCAAACGCCGCAATCTCGCGAAAATCCCAATCAGTCGCAATCGCCGCCACCTCCAAAATCTCATCGCGCACCGGGTCTAGCCCTGTCATCTCTAAATCGACCCACAAAATCCGCTGCGGCTTAAACGCTTGTTTCATGTTCGTATTATACCATTTTATTTGACGCGTATCGTAGCGACTTCACCAATCTTACACGCCAGAGGCGCAGGCCGCGGCTCCTCCATTTGACCCCTCAGCAGCGCCTCTTTCGCGCCTTCTGACATACAAAAGTCAACCTCTTGCTGCAAAGACTCGTATACCCGCCCGGGCGAACCGCTCGCTGTACAATCTGGATACAATTTATACCTACGCAAGTTGCGCAAATATTGCTCCGCTACGTTATATCCCGTTTCAAGCGCCTTGTCGAGCTGAAGTATCTGCATGAAATAATCATCCGCCGCATCATGGTGTAAATTATCAGCCTCCTTTAAGTTAATCCCGCGTATACTTGCGTTCTCGGCGCCATCAACTTGCAGTTCCGACAACAACCGCACTGCCTTGAGCGCCAATTTAACGCTCAACCGATAATCTTCATCCCGGTCAAACTCGTACAGCGTCGGGCGGATAGTATTATTGGCTGTATCGCACACCGCTCGTTCGGTCGTATATAAACTCCATTGACCATTTTCTTCTTTGCAGGTGAGCAATTGATTTATAGTAAAATCTTGCTCCTTCATGTATTTTTCGGGGTCGCAAACACCATCAACCCCGTAACCGTTCTTGTAGTCGTTGGGCGCTAGCTGCCTAGCGAAATCATCCAGCTGCCAGCGCGCCTCGCCACTAACCGTCATCCACCCCGCCTGCATCACATCAACATCGCGCGGCGGATACTCCTCGGGCTGACCGAATAGTGCTGCGCGCAAAATCTGGCGCGCCGCACCGCCCCGAACACCGCCGGAAACTGGAAAATTGTCCGGATTAAACCCTAAATTAGCCTGCTCAAGCGTGTAATTATCGAGCGCTAGGCAATACAAGCCGCCATCCATCTGCTCCATGCGTGCAAGCAGCAACTGGTCGGCAGCCGGGCGCAAACGCGGCATGACATCTTTTGGAGTTGGAATACGAGAACTCATCTTACTATTATAACACTAAACGCATTAAAAATCAAGCCTAACTGGGGTCACCTCCCGCAACCAGTCGAAAACCTAATCCTTCTTTTTGTCCAATTTATCCAACTTCAGCAAGTGCACAATCAGATAAACCACCAGAGCGGTCGCGAGCAATGTTATCAGCGAACTGACGAACGCGCCGTACAAAAATTCGCCTTGGCGGTTGCCGATTTTCACGGTGAAAGACGCCGCCTGCAGACCTTTTTGCGAGCCGACTAGCAGCTGCACCACCGGGTCGATGAAAGCCGCCACCATCTTTTTCACGGTGTCGCCAGCGGCAGTTCCAATCGCCAAACCAACCGCCAAACCGACGATACCCTGCTCGCGCACGAACTCCGCGAAGCCGGCCATATGGCTGCGCTTTATCAGTTTTTCGACGGTTTCGACTTCCTTTTTTACCGTTTTTTTCGCTTTTGCCATGTTTTCTCCTGGTTACATTTTGTCTGGCGCGACGATGCCCAAAATCGTCAACCCCGCCTTTAATATATCCGCGTACACTGCCACCAAGCCGGCGCGGTGCGCTTCTTTGCCGCTGCCGATAACCTGATTTTTCTCGTAGTAGCGGTTAAATTCCTGCGCCAATTCAAACAAATAAGCGCAAATGTGGTGCGGCTCCAAACTGTCCGCCGCTAGCTCGATTATTTCGCGGTATTCGGTCAATTTGCGCACCAAAGCGCGGTCTTCATCGTAAATCGCCGCCGGGAAAGCCGCTGCCACGGTCGATTTTTCTAAGATGCGGCGCGCCCGGGCATGGGCGTACTGCAGATAGCTGCCGGTGTTGCCGGTCAAGCTGACCGCTTCGTTGATGTCGAACACCACGTCGCTGCCGATTTTCACTTTCAGGAATTGGTAACGCAGCGCGCCCGCCACGATTTCCTCGGAAGCGTCGCCGCCGTGCGCCGCGATTGCCTTGGCAAATTCATTAAACAACCACTCAATCGTCACCACTTCGCCGGTGCGCGAACTCATTTTGCCGGTGGTCAACTTCACCAAACCAGTCGCATAATTGAACAATTTGCCTTTGAGTTCAGGGATCGCTAACTCGCTAGCAGCGATCACCCCGCGGAAATACGCCGCCTGCTCCTCGCCGTTAACCGTCACCGACAGGTCGAGGTTCGGGAAATTCTGGTGCTTCAACTGAATCAAGCCCATGTCATGCGCACCGTACAAACCATTGCCGTGCGAACCGATGAAGATATTGTCGAATGAGCCATGTTTGCTACCCTCAAAAATATAAGCACCGTCGGACTTTTTGAATACTTCGGGTGTTTTTTCGATCACTAGCGCCTTGCCCAGCTCTTCGGTTTCGCTCTCAGCATAGCGCCGCTCAATCGGCACATTGCCCAGCCGCGCTACGTTGGCATCGATTTCGTCATAGCTCCACTGCTTACAGGTTTCGTAAACTTGCTTGTAAATCGGGTCGTCCAAAATGAACGATTGCTTGGCTAATTCATCAATTTCCGCCCGCGCCTCTGGCGATTCCTTGGCAGCGTTTGAACCTTCGACGTACATGCGGCTCATGAATTCGTTGCGTTTTTCCGGCGGAATTTCGTCTAATTTCGCCGGGTCGCGGTTGATTTCGCGCAAAATCGCCCACATGCTTTTGCCGACGTGCGTACCGACGTCGCCGTGATAACTGACGCGGTGCACCGCCGCGCCGCTGACCGCCAGCAAGTTCGCCATGGTGTCCGCCAGCGTCGAATTGAGCGCGTGCCCGATGTGCATGGCTTTGAACGGATTCGGGCAGTTGGTCTCAATCACCGCCACCTGTCCTTGGCGCCGCGTAGCCGGCCGCACTCGCAACGATTTCAGCAGCGCGCTGTCGCTGAGTCTAATATTAATAAATCCCGGTCCCGCCACGCTGACCTCAGCGAAATCCGCCTCGCCGCGCAATTTTTCGGCGATTTGTTCGGCGATTTCACGCGGGTTTTTGCCTAGCGGCCCCGCTAGCTGCAGGGCGGCGTTAGTGGCATAGTCGCCAAACTTAGGGTCGGGGCGGCTAAACTCGACGCCAGCACCTCCTCGACCAAACTGCTCCTCAATTATGCGCTGAACGCGCGATGACATCTCACTCATACATCTATTATAACAGATACGAAAAAACGCCCGGCTCTAAAAACCGAACGTTTTAACGGTTAGAACGCGGTTACGGCAAAACTTCGCCGTCCTCGTAATCAGCCGGACGATACACCGAAACCGGCATAATGCCGCGCGAATTGCGGTCGTGCAAAATCGCCCGCAACATGAGCGTGTCTTCGCGGCGCATCGTGTCGTCAACTGACCTAACTTCTGGTGTTTGTTTTTCTTCTGCCATACTTTTATATTAGCACAAGCGCGTTAATTTGTCAATAATATGGTGCTATAATTGACTTTTCACGCTGTTATGGCGTCGATTTTTGGCGCCGGTCGCCGTACTTCTCGGCTGTCAAGACGCAGCCAAAACTGCTTGGATTAGACCGCAAAATAGCGGATGCGGGCGCGTCGGGCGCGAGCGAAACTCGGGATGCGCCTGCGTAGCGACGAAATAGCGGCAGGCGGGCGCTTCGACAAATTCCACCAGCGAACCGTCCGGCGATGTGCCCGCCACGACCACTCCGCCCTGTTCAATCTGCGGCAAAAAGGCTTGATTGACCTCGTAGCGGTGGCGGTGGCGCTCGACCGCGCGCTCAAAACCATACAGTTTCGACACCAGCGACCCCGGTTTGAATACCGCCGGATAATCGCCGAGACGCAGCGTGCCGCCGGTTGACTCCTTACCCTCTTGCCCCGGCATGATGTAAACGATGCCGCTTGGCGCCGCGCTGTCAAATTCAGTGCTATTAGCGCCCGCTAGCCCGGCGCGCCGCGCCGCTGCGATTACCGCCGTCTGCAAACCGAGGCAAATCCCCAGATACGGCACATCATGCTCGAGCGCGTAGCGGGCAGCAGCGATTTTACCCTCGACGCCGCGCGCGCCGAAACCGCCCGGCACCAGCAAAGCGTCAACCGTCTTGAAATCGCGCTCCGTCGCCGTTTCGGCGTTAATCCACTTAACATTAAGCCCGACCCCCTCGTGCCACGCCGCCGCTTTCAGCGCTTCGGTAACCGACAGATAAGTGTCTTCGTTGTCCATATACTTCGCAACCAGCCCAATCGTCACGAAATCCAGGTGCTTTTTGTTCTGCTTCGCTGCCAAATCGCGCCATTTCGCTAAATCAGGCTTGGCGGTGTTGCCGGTAAAAGTTTCGAGAATCGTCATCAGCGGACTACTGGCGATTCGCTCTGGAATTTTGAAAACCGTATCCAAATTTGGCATCATCAGCACGCCCGACCGGTCAACGCCGCCAAACAATGCAATTTTGTGCGCTACCGATTCGGGCGCCGGATTGTCGCTGCGCACAATGACGATTTCCGGCACAATACCGAACCGGCGCAAATCATTCAGGGCGTTTTGCGCCGGCTTGCTCTTGAACTCCTTGCTCGTACCGATGAATGGCACGTATACGACGTGCGCATACAGGCAGCGCTCTTTGCCGGCTTTGTGCGCAAATTCGCGAATCGCTTCGACGAAACTCAAACCTTCGTAGTCGCCCACCGTACCGCCGATTTCGACGATATGCACGTCGCTGCCCTCGCCGGCTGCCACGATAGCGTCCTGGATAGCGTGCGTCAGGTGCGGAATCAGCTGAACCGTTTTCCCGTGAAACCTGCCGGCGCGCTCATCGGCAATCAAATTCGACAGCAAACGCCCGGCTAGCGTGGCATTTTTTTGCGTCAATTCAATATCGAGAAAGCGCTCGTAATGCCCCAGGTCTAGGTCGGTTTCGGCGCCGTCTTTAGTGACGAAACATTCGCCGTGTTCTGCCGGATTCAAAAGACCCGCATCGACATTGAGATACGGGTCGCATTTTTGAATCGAGACTTTTAGCCCTTTAGCTTGCAAAACTGCCCCGATACTAGCGGCGGTGATTCCCTTGCCTACCCCCGATAAAACCCCGCCGGTTACGAAAATATATTTTGTCTGTTTACCCATGTGCAATTTCTCCCCCATGGGTCTTCATTATAGCATAATCGCCAGCAAATACGCTATATATAGCGTACGAAAATAACCAACGACACTAAATAACAAAAATCATTCGCGTCAACTATTACGCAAATGATTTTTGGTTTACGTCAATTTATTCGCAGCCGTCGCAAATCGTCAAGCTAGCCGGGTCGAGCGGAGCTGCCACGCCGCCGCTGCGCCTAGCTTGGTCGTCAGCTGCCGCCTGAGCTGCCTGCATAGCAGCGTCGATAGCTTTCAATTTTTCTTCCAATGTCATGTCGTCAGTAATAATTTGACTCGCGTTCATTTTCCTATCTTTCTCTATTTAGTAGTGCTTATGATTATTGTACGCTATATGTAGCGTTTTTGGCAATATAGTGCAGCCAATTTTCTGTTGTGGTTTTTTCGTCAAGCTCGCCGATTGGAGCGATGTAAATTTGACTACGTTCTAATTTCGGCTGGAAATCGCCCAGCTTTGCGCTGTACGCCGCTAGCGCCGCCTCGATCTCTTCCTCTGACAATTCCGAAACTATTGTTGTCAAAAACACAGCACGCTTCTGCTCGTCCCAGACTACAAATTCTGCCCTGCCATTGCGAAAAGCGTTGCTAGAGTGACGCGACCCTCGATCCGAAATCCAGATAATGTTGTCATTTTTATAACGGGCAAAATGCAGCGGCGTAATCAGCGGCGTGCGGTCGCGATTGACGGTCGCCAAAGCGCCGACCTGCACTTTGTCTAAAATCTCTTTTGTTGTGTTGTTCACAACGCTATCCTCCTCTGTTTTGGGCATTTACCACCAAATCGACCGGGCAGTCCGGAGCGCAGCGGAGTTGCCCGGGTGATTTCGGTGGTAAGTTGCCCTTAAGGTTGTTATTTCGTGGTATTTACCTCGTAACTCGTATTAGTGCTCTCAAAGAAATTGACCAATTCCAACGTGTCATTAGCAGTCGCCATCCACTTGGCTGGGTTGGCGACATTGTATTCCGGCTCGAAACCAAGCTCGACCAAGCGGCGGTCGGTCATGTGCATAACGTATTGGTTGACGTAGTCGGCGTTCAAACCGAGGATACCCTTTGGCAGCATGTCTTTGTTGTACTCTTTTTCCAGCTCGACGGCTTGCAAGATTAGCCCGCGGATTTCTTCGGCAAATTCCTGAGTTTGCAGTTCGGGGTTTTCGTCCAAAATCGTCAGCAGCAGATTGATACCAAAGGTCAAATGCAAGTTCTCATCTTTGGTTATCCAGTCAAGCAAGGTACCGACATTGCGCAGCAGATTGCGCTGGCGAAAACTCATGCCGACCATAAAGCCGGAGTAGAACCAAATGCCTTCCAGCACGATATTATATGCCACCAGCGAGCGGACGAAATCCTTCTTGCCCTCTAGGCTGTAGATGTCGAGGTTTGGATCGAGCATCACCTCGAGGTGCTTGTTTTGGAACGTAGCTTTGTCAGCCAGCGATTTTTTGCCAAAACCAGCGGCGTAAATCTCCTCGCGATCAAACGGAAAAGTCTCGATGATGTATTCAAAGGTCATGAAGTGGTTGGCCTCTTCCCACATCTGTTTTGACAAATACAGCTGCGCCTCGGCGGCGTTGACATACGGATAAATACCAAACGCCAAAGATTTGTTGATCAACAGCTCGTTCGGATTGAGATAGCTGATGACGGTTTTGAGGGCGTGCTTTTCCTCGTCGGATAGTTTTTCAAAGTCGGTTAAATCCTGAACCAATTGCACTTCGTTGGGAAACCAAGTGTTCGCCACCGCCTGGTTGTACAAATCGTACGCCCATGGGTAGCGGATTGGGTGTAGGCTGAGCCCGTCGCGTAGGCCTGATCCTAGAATTCCTTGTGGTTGTTTGTTGTCTGCCATTTTTCCCTCCTTATTTCTTAATCTTAGCGAACCCAAATCCGCGGGCGCCGCCTTGTTTACGAATTTTCGTTTCGGCGATTTTTTCGACCGACACCGTGGTCTGCTCGGACTGATGTCGCGGCTTGACATGCAGATAATAAGTCGTTTTCAGACCGCGGCGCCAAGCTTCGGAATAAATCTCGACATACTCGTCGATATTGCGGGTTTCCAGATACATATTGCGGCTAATGGCTTGGTCAACCCACTTTTGCGCCCACGCCGCCACCTCGATGAAGGCGTAGGGGCTGAGCTGGAAGCTGGTTTTGTAGACGTCGCGAATCGCCTGCGGGATTTCGTCGATGTTTTGGATATCGCCTTGACTCGCAAAAATTTCCTCTTTTAGCTTCTCCCATAGGTCTAATTTCTTGAGGTCACGCACTAGATTGTTGTTTACCTCGAGGAACTTACCGTTTAGCGTTGAGCGACTAAAGATCTGAGCAAACTGTGGATCGATACCTGGCGTGGTGCCAGCGATGTGACCGATGTTGGCAGTTGGCGCGATGGCCATCAGGGTGGCGTTGCGCATGCCTTTTTTGACTTTTTTGCGCAGATCGTCCCAATCTAGGCGGGTTTTGTGATCAACCTTAACCTTGAGTTTGCGGCTGTCAGATAGAGTTTCTAGGGTATCAATCGGCAGCACGCCCTTACTCCAACCACTGCCTTTGTAAGCCGGATAACTGCCAAGTTCAGCCGCCAAATCCGCTGACTGATCGATGGCGTGATAGCTGATAAATTCGGTCAATTGATCAATCAAGTCATACGCCTCGTTCGACTCATAGCAAATACCGAGTTTTTCGAGCACATCGGTAAAGCCCATCACGCCCAGCCCGATCGCGCGAGTCTGCTCATTTGAATGCATCGCCTCCGGAATCGGCGTTTGAGTAATGTCGACGAGGTTGTCGAGCTGGCGAATCGCCGCCCGCGCGGCTTCTTTCAAGCGATCCCAATCCCAAGTCTTGTCCTCGTTCAAAAACGCCGACAGGTTGATGCTGATCAGATTACAAGTGGCGATATTATCCTTGTCCTGTGGCAAAGTGATCTCAGTACAGAGGTTGGACAAGTGAATCGTACCGGTGTTGTTGTTTAGCGCCCGGACATTGATGGTGTCCTTCCAGGTCAGCCACGGGTGGCTGGTCGCCTGCAGGCTGGTCAAAATTTGTTTGAACTGCTGGCGCGCCGAAATCTTCTCGAACACCCGCAGTTTACCAGCTTCCGCTAATTTGATGTATTCTTTGTAGCGCGTCGAGAACTCATCGCCATAAAGCTCAGTCAAATCTGGCGTATCAGCTGGGTCAAACAGATACCAATCCTGGTCTTTTTGCACCCGCTTCATGAATTCGTCGGAGATAAACACCGCCGTGTTGGCAAAACGGGTGCGCATGTACGGGTCGCCGGAGTTGGAGCGCAGGTCGATAAACTGACCGAAGTTGAGGTGCCAGTTTTCCATGTAAATCGCTGCCGCGCCGGCTTTTTTGCCTTTTCGCGAGACCGCAAATAGCGCCGTGTCGATCATTTTCATAAACGGAATCGGACCGGTTGACTCGGTGTTGGTAGTTTTGACCGGACTGCCCGCCGCGCGCAGCTTGGTAAAGCCGATGCCGATGCCGCCGGTGCCTTTGGCGATCCACATCGTATCGCGCACACTTTTGGCGATTGACTCCATATCGTCATCAACATTCAAGAGGAAACAGTTTGACAGCTGAGGGAATGAACCGCCGGCATTCACCCGGGTTGAGCCGCCCGGCACATACTCGAGATTGCTCATATGCTTATAGAAAGTGATGGCCGCTTCAGTCGGATTTTTCTCATTGTAGCTCAGCCCCATAGCGATGCGCATGTGAGTAAACTGCGGCGTCTCCAGCGGCTCGCCGTTTTGTTTGCGCAGGGCGTAGCGGTTGCGGTTGGTGATGACACCGAGGTATTTACTGAGGTCATCGCGCGCCGGTTCCAGCGCTTCACCCAACTTTTTCAGGTCAAATCGCCCGTCGCTCATCCGCTCGTCCAGCAAGCCGTCCTTAACGGCTGATTTAACAAATTTCGGAAATTCCCGGGCGTGCAACTTCTTGAGCTCGTCCGCCGTCTCGTAGTCGCCGAGCGTGCCTTTGTAAATCGTCTTCAGCAGCAGGCGCGCCGCGATTTTGTCATAATCCGGGTCGTCCTTGACGTTCTGCAAAGTCGTCTGAATCACCGCCGCGTCGAGCTGCTCGGTGGTGATACCGTCAAACAGCGTCAGCTGCAGCTCGGTCGCGATTTGCACCACCTTCGACACCTGATCCGGCAGTCCTTCCGCCGCCTGCAAAATCGCCGCGTTAATTTTATTCGCGTCGAACGGCTCTTTTGCGCCGTCGCGTTTGGTTACTGTAATATTGCTCATACCCCTCCATAATTATTTCGCTATTTTTAGGGCGCAAAAAACAGCCCGCGCTTCATGCGCTGCCGCCTCTAACTAACGCCGGTAAAAATGTCTATTTTGCTCGGACTACTACATATGTAGTGTCTGCTATCAACTATAGACACTATATATGGATATTGCAAGCATTTCGCTTATGTATTTTTTACCACGAAATTACAGCGCCGATGTGCGGCAATTTTCGTATAACTGGTCGCTCGGAATGAAATTATCGGTGTATAATTTGCCGCCCAAAGACGTAAATTGGCTCATCGGTTTTTGCATCGTTTTGGCGCGTTTGCTATACGCGATTATGTAATTCGTCCGCGAAAGATTGGGGTTTTGCGCGGCATACCACGCATGCTGCCAAGTTTGGCGATAGACCGCGTCAAACGCCGCAAACAGCGCTCGGCACGGCGCGCTGTTCAGCCCGGCTATCAAATTCGCCACCACCAAGCCGTCATCTTTGACGATACGCGCCAGCTCCCGTCCGTACTCCGCCGTCAGCAGCGAAAACGGCACCTCGCCGTCGCTGTAGACATCGACCAGCACGACGTCGTAGTGCTTGTCGGCGTGCTGGATATAAGTGCGGGCGTCTTCGAAAATCAATTTCACGTTCGCGAGCGGCTGATAGCGAAAATACTGCTCCGAGATGCGTTCGAGCGCTGGGTCGATTTCGACAACGTCAACTTGCGCCGCCGGCAGCTGCTTCGCCAAATTTTCCGCCATCGTGAACGCGCCGCCGCCGAGCAGCAAAATATTGCTCGGTTTAGCCGCCACCGTTAAGTCAACCATTTGCCGCGTGTACCAAAACGGCAACTCCCGCCCGCCGTCCAAATAAATCCCCGACTGAACACCGCTCGGTCCAGTCATCAAACCGCGCACCAGCTTGCCGTCAGTCTTGAAATCGACCACCGAATAATGCACGCTCGGCGTTTCAATCGAAACAACTCCCGGCTCGCTCGCGCGCAGCCCACACAAAGCCGCCGCCAAAATAACGCTCGCCAGCACCGAACGCAGCCGCCAGCGCCAGCGCGGCATAAACACCCAGCTAGCAGCTAAAAGTATGCAAATCACTAAAACCAGCGCTTCCCGCAGCCCGATAGCGCCGAACAAGAAAAATCCCGTGATGAAGGTCCCGGCAATTCCGCCGATAGCGTCGAGCGTGCCCAGGTTCGCCACCGACCGGCCCGCCGTATCGAGCGACGACACATTGAGCTTCGCCAGATACGGCGATACCATGCCCAGCATGAAACTAGCCGGCGCAAACAGCAACAGCGCCGAAAATACCGCCTGCCAGCGCGGGTCAACCACAGCCATCACCAGCCAATCCAAAATGTCTTTCGAAAACAGCAGCGTCGTCGCCACCAAAGCAGCCGCAACCAGCAACAGCAAACTAATATCTTGCGGCGCCTGCCGGCGGTCTGCCAGGCGTCCGCCCAGCCAGCACCCCAAACTCAACGCCAAAATAATCACGCCGATAACGCCCGTCCACACGTAAGTTGAACTACCGACCGACGGAGCCAAAATGCGCGCCGCCGCCAATTCATACGTCATCAGCGAAAATCCGCCGATAAACGACGTTATCCCTAGTTTCCACGACAATTTCATACTTCTATCATACCGCCCTTTCGCGCATATTGCCATCTACCGCCGCCTTACAGTACAATATATATCCATGAGCGATACGATTGTAGCAGTTGACCATTTTCAAATGAAATTTGGCAATAATGAAGTGATAAAAGACCTCAGTTTCACTGTTAAGCGCGGCGAAACCTTCGGACTGCTCGGCAGCAACGGCTCGGGCAAAACCACGACCATTCGCGCCCTGCTCGGCATTTACCAGCCGACGAGCGGCGAATTGCTGGTCGGCGGCGAGCCGTATTCGGTTAGCGGCGGCATCAAGCTAGGCTACCTGCCCGAGGAGCGCGGACTTTACAAAAAAGAGTCGGTTATCGATGTTATGATGTATTTCGGTCAACTCAAAGGCATGAGCCGCCCCGCCGCCCGCCAGAAATCGCTCGATTTTCTGAAGCGCGTCGACCTGCTCGACAAAGCCAAAGCCCGCCTCGACAAACTTTCGGGCGGACAGCAGCAAAAAATCCAGCTCGGCATCACCATCATCGACGAGCCGGAACTGCTGATTCTCGACGAGCCGACCAAAGGCTTCGACCCAGTCAACCGGCGGCTTTTGATGGAAATTATCGAAGAACACCAAGCCAAAGGCGCCACCGTCGTCATGATTACTCACCAGATGGAAGAGGTTGAACGGCTGTGCGACCGCGTTTTGCTGCTCAAAGACGGCGCGGCGCACGCCTACGGTACGGTTGCCGACGTCCGCAAGCGGTTCGGCGGCAAATCGCTCGACGACATTTTCATCAGTGTTTACAGCCAGACAGAGGAGGAACAATAAATGCATAATTTATCGACCGTCGTTCGCTTCGAGCTCGTTCGCGCGCTCAAAAAGAAATCTTTCTGGATTTTGGCGCTGAGTTTTCCGCTGATGTTTGCCGCAATTTTCGGCATGATTTTTCTATCCAACAAAGCGACTTCAGACGCCGGCGAAAAACTCAAAGACCAGCAGTTTAGCCTAGCGGTCACCGATGAATCGAAACTGCTCAAACCGCAAATTGTTGCCAGTACCAAAGCAACCGTCGTCGCAGCCAGCGACAAACAGTCTGCTATAAACCGCGTCAAAAACGGGCAGCTCGACGCCTATATTTACTACCCTAGCGACATCGCCGGGCAGCCAATCGAAGTTTACGGCAAAGATGTCGGGCTTTTCGATAACGGCCGCTACGGCAGCCTCGCCCAGAGCCTGCTTGCCGCCTCAGTTCAGTCAGAAATCGACCCCGCCGTTCAAAAGGTTATCGAAGGCAAAATCGACTCGACCAGCACCATTTACCGCGATGGTGAAATCCACAACCCCATCCAAGAAATGATTTTGCCCGGCGTATTTTTGGTGCTGTTTTACTTCTTGATTTCGTTCTTTGGCAACCAAATGCTAACCAGCACCACCGAAGAAAAAGAGAATCGCGTCATCGAGATGATTCTGACCACCATCGAAGCGCGCACGCTAATTGTCGGCAAGATTATTTCGCTAATCATACTGGCGTTTATCCAGGGGCTGCTCGTCATTTTGCCGGCGCTCATCGGGTACCTGCTTTTTCACGACCAGCTCAAGCTGCCGTCGGTTGACCTCAGTACTCTGCCGATTGACCCGCTGCGCATCGGTATCGGCTTTTTGGCGTTCGCTGCTAGCTTTATGCTGTTTACCGGCTTGCTGGTGGCTATCGGCGCCGCCGTTCCGACCGCTCAAGAAGCTGGAGGTTTCTTTGGTACGGTGATGATTTTGCTGTTCGGGCCGCTCTACGCCGTTTCGATGTTTATCTCGCTGCCCGACGCGCCGCTCGTGAAATTCCTGACCCTCTTCCCGCTAACCGCGCCAATTCCGCTGATGCTGCGCAATGCCGCCGGCAACCTCGGTCTCGGCGAAGCGGCACTCGGCATCGCCATCCTCGTCGTTTCGGCAATCGTCGTCATGACAATCGCCGTACGCATTTTCCGCTTCGGCGTCCTCGAATACAGCCGCAAACTCAGCTTCAAAGAAATTTTCGCGCGAAAATAAGTTAAAAATTTATACGTCTCTGATAACCAACTATCCACTCAAGACATAAAAATATGCAAATACACCCGCTCAACCGCCAAAATTTGAAGTTCCGCCCAAAAACTGTCACAATTCCTGTATGAGCAATTTGTTGGCGCAGCACACCGAAATTATTGAGCGCTTTACCGGGGCGCTGTCTTCGATTCGCCCATTAGATAATCACGACGCGGCGCCATACAAAGACTACCCCGGAAAATACTACTTTTTCGCCATCACCGCCAAAGACCGCGCATATAGCGGCGAAATCTGCCTGCTAGATATTGGATTTCGGCTAGCCAACCCGATGGTATCAGGCAGCGAGGCCTCCCCTGTAATCGGCGTCGAAAACGGCAGCGGCAAGCTAGCCGCCGGCTGCTTCACCCTGCGGAGCGGCAGCGAAGACTTTTTACGCCTAAACGGCCGCTTCTATTACGTCTACAAGCTTAATCCTTAGATAAAAAACCGCTCGTAGCCTCGAGCGGCGGCAAATCAGCTTGGCGGAGAGGGCGGGATTCGAACCCGCGATACGTTGCCGCATACACGATTTCGAGTCGTGCGCCTTCAACCACTCGGCCACCTCTCCAATTGGATTTATTATAGCACACCGCCGCCATTTTTTGCGCTACAACCAGAAAATCGGTAAACTATAAGTATGGACGATTCAATCTTTACCAAAATCATCAAAGGCGAGCTGCCTTGCCGCAAAATTTACGAAGACGACGAAATCATCGCCTTTTTAGACATTAACCCCTTGAGCGACGGACACACGCTGGTCGTGCCAAAGGAGCAAATCGACCTGCTCTGGGACCTCAGCGACGCCACCTACGGTCGCCTCTGGCAAGTTACCAAAACAATCGCGAGCAGCTTGCAAGCCGAGCTGAATCCCTTGCGCGTCGGCGTCATCGTCGAAGGGCTCGACGTACCGCACGCCCACATTCACCTCGTGCCGCTCTACGACCGCGACACGCTGCAGCTCCGCCACGACTACCCCGTCGATACCTCCGAAGAGCACCTAGACGAACTTGCCCGCAAAATCGCCAGCCGCCTGATTGCCGTATGATTTCCATCATCACTATCGGTAAAAAGCACGAAAATTGGGTATGCCAAGGAATTGAGCGCTATCAGCAGCGCCTGCAACGCCCGCGGGACGTCAAATGGTCGATTATCGCCCACAGCGCGTTTGATGGCACCAGAGCGCGCCAGGACGAGTCTAAACGCATATTATCGCGGTTAAATTCGCGCGATTTCGTCATCGTCCTCGACGAACGCGGCAAATTGCTCGACTCCCCTGCCCTAGCGCAGTCCATCGACCAAGCCTTCGCGGATAGCCGCCCGCTAGTTTTCATCATCGGCGGTGCATACGGCGTCACCGATGAAGTGCGCGAACGCGCCGATTTGGTTTGGTCGCTCAGCCCGCTGGTATTTCCCCACCAATTAGTGCGGCTCATTCTAGTCGAACAGCTCTACCGTGCCCAAGAAATCTCTCGCGGCGGCAAATATCACCACGGTTAATTTTCTAGTCTCTCGTAGTCGTCTTCGCTTGCCAAAGCAACCGAAACCTCCAGCTTGTCCAGCACCCGCGCCAACCTCTCGCGCGTAGCCAGCTCGGCAATTTCTTCGACAGAGGTGATAATCCCCGTATTTCTAAAATATTCTATCGGCACATCTTTTAGCAGCGGCGCTTTGGCAAAAGCCGCATACTGGCGCCTGATAGAGCGTATACTATCCGGCGAATTAGCCTTATCTATCGCTTGCTGAAGATTTTTTTGCAAATTATCCAAGGAAGTTTCGCTCGGCACGGTAAATATCTGCGAAAATTCTAATTTGCCCCCAACCTGGCACACCGCCGCCGCGCCGCGGTCATAAGCATAAAACTTAGAAACGACCGCTGTTATAGCATCCAACAGTGGCGGCCGCAACCTCAAAAATATTTTTTGTTCCGCCGCGTCGCTGCTATCCAAAACCACGTCAACCCGCACGTCGACAGTCTGCCTGGGCGTCTTTTTCATCCGTAAATCTACCTCGAGATTTGAAGTTCCCCCGGCTGCGATTCGCCGGGCAGCTGCCAAAAGTTGCGGCTCATCGACCGCAACAGCCGACCGCTCCTCTAACTCCAACGTTTTGACCGCTAGCTGGACGTCTTCCATGCGAAGCTGCGGTTTTTTTCCAAAACAATTCATAATCCGCCAAAGCTTTCTCGGTATAAAATTCGCCGCTAAAGAAAACAACCTCCTCAAACGTCTCACCCTTCACGGCAATAATATCAAACAAATGGTTGCCGCGCTCAAGCAAAAACCGCCGCTGCGCCGCGACCAGCACATGCTCCAGCAAATGCCAGGCGTCCATATTGCCAGGTCGAGGAACCGCGATATAACGAAACGAAGAATACATATTTTGACCACCCTAAGGCGTTTCCGCCCATTCAACTTGCCGAGCTAACTTCTTGTCGAAGGTATACAAAGGTCCACCAGTTCGCTCGCGTGCAGCAACCGCCAAATAGCAATCTTCGAAGCTCAAGGCTGGGTGACCCGCAAATATTTCCAGCGCCTCGTTGATAACAGCTTCATCACAATCGACACACTCCATGCTCGCGAACCCCGCGAGAACTTCGGCAACCCTACTGCGGCTTAGCTGATAATTTCTAGTCATGACATGCGCCGCCTCCGTAAATACAACCGCTTCGACTCTGAACTTTGCGCCGGGGCGCGAAAGCAAATCCATAGCAGCCTGCGTTTTTTCCGGAATATCCTCTAGCAATAAACGCAATACGACGCTGGTATCAAGCGAGCCCGTCATTGGTCAGACCCTTTCAGCTTTTCTGCTATTTCGCGGGCGCGGCTTTCGGCGTAAAATTCATGAATCTCGCTGCCGTCAAGAAACTTGACGCCTTCAGGAATTTCAGCAGTCAACTTTCGCGCCATTTGCCGCAGCTCGTCCAGCCCCATCGGCTTCTCCACCGTCATTCGCCGAGAATTTTCGTCAAACGAAACCTTCAGTTTAGTAGATTTATCAATCCCCCACGCCTTGCGAATCTTCGCCGGAATAGTAATTTGCCCCTGAGATGTAACTGTAACCATGTTCATGCATTAATTATAGCAAAAATCTAATGAAAAATCAAGAATCTAATGGATTTTTGCAAAATAATAGACGCCTCAATCTAGCGCCATACACCAAATATCCAACCTGAAACCTGGCGATAAATAACAATCCTACATCATGCTATTGACTTTTCATAAAGTTTATGCTAAACTAAAAGTATAAATCAGTAAAAGAAAACCAAAATTATGACATTTTTCCACTACACAACTCGCATACTTACCGCTATTTTGAGCCTGTTTATCACTAGCAGCGTGGCGGTGCACGACAGCCACATCGAGCACGTCATCGAGACTGCCAAGCACGTGCGCTCCGCTAAATTATCCTCTTTCGAGGTGAAAGCTATCAGCGAAGCGCGCACGCCGCACACCCACTCCGAGCACGACGCTAGCAGTTCGGTGCTAAAACATAACTTTAGCCATCAGTCGCCCAGCATGGCGCCCGACCGCCGCCACCATCACAAGCGTATCCTCGCCGTGCTAGAAGAGGGCGGTCGTCATCCTTTCGACAACGCCAACCTGCCGCTTCTCGTCGATTAGCTCCGAAAATTACCCTTTTACCACCTGTAATTCAGTTTGCAATCGGTCTATCAAAGCCTTTTCCTGCGCCAGTTGCTTGCGCGACTCTTCCACCAAATGCGCCGGCGCTTTGGCGACGTAATTTTCATTTGCCAGGCGCGCTTCCAGCGTTTTCACCAGCGCCCGAACCTCAGCCAAGCGTTTTTCCAGATTAGTCTGGTGCTCGTACAGCGTATCGTCGTCCAAATCGAGCCAAGCGTCGCGCCCGCTCGACGCCAAACGCAGTCCCCTCGCCTGGTCGACATGCTCGACCGCTTTGACGCGGGCTAATTTTTGAATCAATTCGGCATTATCAGCCACCAGCGAATCGTCCATGTACAGCAGGCTGTAGCGCTTATTGCCCGGCAGCCCGCTCATCACGTAGCGCGCCTCGGTTACGACATCTTTTAGCCTGCCAAATTCGTCCGCCGCGATTTCGTTGTAGTCCACGATTTTCGGCCAAGCCTCGCCCGCCAAAATCGTTTCGTGCCACGGCAAAGCCTGCCAAATCGTCTCGGTCACAAACGGCGCAAACGAGTGCGCCAAGCGCAAAACTGTGTCCAGCACATACGCGTTCATGTCGGGATTTTGCTCAACCTTGCTGACTTCGACGAACCAATCGGCAACGTCGTCCCACACCGCGTGGTAAACCGTTTCGGCGGCTTCGGCGAAATGATAAGTTTCGAGCTGCTTGTCAATCTGTTGCACCGCCTCGTCCAGGCGCGACAAAATCCAATGGTCCGCCAGCGTCTGCGGCAACGGTTCGCCACTCGGCGTCATGCCTTTGACCGACGTTTCGATATAACGCGCCACATTCCACAGTTTGTTGCAGAAATTGCGCGCCGCCACCACTTTACCGGTGTTAAACGCTTGCGGCTGCGCGGCGCTGCGGCTAGAAATCACGCCCATGCGCAGCGCGTCCGAGCCGTACTGCGACACAAATTCCATCGGATTGATGACGTTCCCCTTGCTTTTGCTCATCTTGGCGCCTTTTTCGTCGAGCACCAACCCGTGCAAATATACCCGCTTAAACGGCACTTTTTCCGTCCGGTATAAGCCCATCATAATCATGCGCGCCACCCAAACAAACAAAATATCGCCGGCTGTTTCCATCACCGCTGTCGGGTAAAAACGGCTCAAATCGCCGCCCGATAGATAGTCGGTGGTGATATACGGCCACTGATTACTGCTAAACCACGTGTCCAGCGTGTCCTCTTCGCGCCGGTATGTTGTGCCATCTACAACGATTTGCTTTTGGTCGACGCGGCGGTCGAAACGCCAGTCGTCTAGGTTGTCCTGCGACTGAAACATCGGAATCGGTATACCCCACGGAATTTGCCGGCTAATATTCCAATCTTTGATGTCTTTCAGATAATTTATGACGACGCTACCCTTGTTTTCGGGGGTAAATTCGATGTCTTTGTTCTGGATAGCGGCGATAGCTCTATCGGCTAAACCGCGCATTTTCACGAACCACTGCTCTTTGACCAGCGGCTCAATCACCGTGCCGCACTTGTAGCAATGCCCGACCTGGTGTTCGATATTTTCTTCGCCGCGGCGCAATTCGTCGATTTCCAGCGCCGTGAGCACGCGTTTACGCGCTTCTTCGACGGTTAACCCCTTGAATTGAGCCGGTACGTTAACCATCGTACCGTCGAAATTTATCACCTGCAGCGTTTTCAGGTTATGCCGCTGCCCGATTTCAAAGTCGTTTGGGTCGTGCGCCGGAGTAATCTTCACCACGCCCGTGCCGTAAGTTTGGTCGACATATTCGTCGGCGATAATCGGAATTTCGCGGCGCACAATCGGCAACTGCACTTTGCCGCCGATTAAATCTTTGTAGCGCTCATCGTCCGGGTGAACCGCCACCGCGACGTCGCCCAGCAGCGTCTCTGGGCGGGTGGTGGCGATAACCACCTCCCCTACCCTGTCGATTAGCGGATAAGCGATTTTCCAGAGCTTGCTCTTTTCGTTTTTGTGCACGACTTCGTAGTCGGAAAAACTGGTTTGGTGCTTGGTGCAGTAATTAACGATGCGTTCGCCGCGGTAAATCAAACCGTCGCGCCACATCGCTTCAAACGTGTCGTACACCGTATCTATCACCTTTTCGTCGAGCGTAAACACCAAATGTTCCCAGTCGGCGCTGACGCCAATCGCCCGCAGCTGCAACTCCATGTCGCCGCGGCGCGCTGCCACGAAATCCCACACCTGCGCATACAAGTCCTCGCGGTCGAAATTAAACCGCGTTTTGCCCTGTTTTTCTAGCTCGCGCTCGTACACCACCCAGGTCTCGAAACCGGCGTGGTCTGCCCCGGGAATATAAACCGCGTCGTAGCCTTTCATGCGGTGGTAGCGCACCAAAATATCTTGAATCGCCGAACCTAAAGCGTGCCCGACATGCAAATTGCCGTTGGCATTGGGCGGCGGCATGACGATGGCGTACGGCTCGCCCTCGCCTTTTGGTGCAAAAACGCCTGATTTTTCCCACATCGCGTAAATCGTTGGTTCGTAGTCGTTCGGTGTATAAGTTTTCGCTAAATTCATTTCTCTAAAATCTCGATTTTTTATTCACGTGAAAAATAAAAAACAAAAAATAACTAGAGGCTTCGCCTAAAAATTAAACGTCCTTACTCCCGCTGTCCATGCAGCTTTTTTGCTTTTTACTCACGTGTTTGTGTTTACCTTTCTAGTATACCACAATCCGTGTATACTGGGTATATGTTGCAAGGGAAATTATGTACCGAGGCGGAAGTCTGGGACGAAATTATTCATGATTTAGGCGGACACCCGCTTCAATTGTGGGGTTGGGGGGAGTTAAAAGCGGCGCATAATTGGCACGCGCACCGCGTTATTTTCACCGACCAGCAGGGCGGGGTAGCGGGCGCTGCGCAAATTTTGGAGCGAACGCTGCCGAAACCGTTTCGCCGGCTAAGCTACGTGCCGCGCGGACCGGTTTGCAGGGCAGGGGACGATAGCGCCGTTTACCAAGCGCTCGCTGCATATGCCGCGAAAAATCTGCCCGGCACGCTGCTAACTGTCGAACCGGACAGCGCGTCAATCCCGGATATAAAAGGTTGGCGGCAGTCCGAAAATACGATTTTAATCCCCAAAACGCTGATTCTAAACCTAAAGCAAAGCGAAGACGAGCTGCTCGCCGCCATGGCGAAAAAAACCCGCCAATATATTCGCAAATCCGAAAGGGCGGGAATCGCGCTGCGCCAAGTCAAAACCGGCGCCGAACTAGAGAAATTACTGGAAATTTACCACCAAACTGCCCAGCGCGCCGGTTTCGCTATTCACGATGATTCGTACTACCGCGACGTGCACGCCAAATTAGGCGATTCGTCGCTGATTTTCGCCGCTTACGCCGACGACGCGCCCGTGGCATTTGTTTGGCTAGCCGCCAGCCAGGCGACGGCGTTTGAGCTGTACGGCGGCATGAACCAGCGCGGGCAAGCGCTGCGCGCCAATTACGCTCTGAAATGGTTCGCGATTCGCAAATGCAAAGAGTGGGGGATTCGGCGCTACGACCTGAACGGCTTACTCAATGATGGTATCAGCAACTTCAAACGCGGTTTCGCCAAGCACGAAGATATGCTGGCCGGCACGTACGATTATCCGCTCAGCCCGCTGTACGGCGTCTGGACAAAGCTGCTGCCAGCGGCGAAAAAAGTTATTCGAGCCATCAAACGCTAAATTAAGCTGTGTTAGAACGGCGCCCTTCGCGGAGCGTGGTCAAGTTGCCGCTAGCGTCAACCGCGATAATCGTCGACGGCAGACCATCGATAACGCCGCCATCGACATAAAAATCAACTTTATCGCCGAAAATTTGCTGCGCTTCTATGGTGGTGCGAACCGTAGTTTCCTGGTGCCGGTTGGCGCTCGTCGTCATCAGCGGACCGGTTTTCGCAAGCAGCGCCCGCAAGGCTTTATTCGCCGGTATCCGCACCGCCAAACTGTTGCGCTCGCCCCGGATATAGCGCGCTACCCGCGGAGCTTCTACTACCACGCTCAGCGGCGCCGGCCACAGATGCGCCACTCGCCGCAAAGCGCTAGCATCGAGCCCGAGCGCAATCAAATCCTCCACCCTAGCTGCGATAATCGTGCCCGCCTGCTGCCGGCGCGGTTTGGCAGCGTACAGGCGCGCCAGCGACTGGCGGTCGATAATCGACGCCAGTCCGTACACCGTATCGGTCGGCAGCACGCCAATTGCGCCTTTTTGCAATAGCGGCGCCAGTTTTTCATCGGTGATAGAATTAAATAGTTGTGACATTTACAACGATTTCGCAGTCTTCCAGGTAGTTTTGGTCATCGATAAGCTGGGGGCGACCTCGAGCGCATACGGGTCAGCCGGGGCGGCGTGCTGCGCGTAAAAATAGCCCAGCGCCGCAATCATAACGGCGTTGTCGGTGCAGTATTTCATCGGCGCGTACTCGATAGCGATTGGCAGCTGCTGCGCTAGTTGGCGGCGCAATTCTTGGTTTGCCGCGACGCCGCCCGCTATCACCACCGAACGCGGCGCGAAATCGTCGTAAGCGCGCAAAGTCCGCTCTACCAGCGCTTCGACCGCCGCCCGCTGAAAACTAGCCGCAAAATCCGCCCGCTGAACGTCGTTTAACAGCCCTGGCAGCTCGTGCGACGGAAAAGTAAAGTCTTTGCCGGCTTCGTGCTGAACCGCCCGCAAAACGGCTGTTTTTAGCCCGGAAAACGAAAAATTATAGGGGTTATCCAGCTTCGCCTTTGGCAAACGGTATTTTTGGGCGTCGCCCCGCTCGGCGGCGACTGCAATCGACGGACCGCCAGGGTAGGGGAGCCCGAGAATTTTCGCGACTTTGTCGAACGCCTCGCCGACCGCGTCGTCCATAGTTTGCCCGAGCAGTTTATAATCGCCATGACCATGAAACAGCACCAGCTGCGTGTGTCCGCCCGACACGATTAGCGCGAGCAGGGGAAATTCCGGCTGTTTGGACGGCAATTTCAGCGCCGTATCGCTGCTAGCGGTGATGAAATTAGCGTAAACGTGAGCTTCGACGTGATGAATCGCGAAAAGCGGCTTGCCGTGCAAAATCGCCAGCGTGCGCGCCGCCAGCGTGCCGACCAGCAGCGAGCCAATCAGACCGGGCGCATAAGTAACCGCAATCGCGTCGATATCGTTCCAGTTGCAATTAGCCTGAGCGAGCGCCTGCTGAATCACCGGATTTATGACCTCGATATGCTCGCGCGCCGCGACTTCGGGCACTACGCCGCCGTATTCTTTGTGGATGTCAATTTGCGACTTCACCACGCAGGATAGCGCCCGGTAACCATCTTCGACCACCGCCGCTGCCGTTTCGTCGCAACTAGATTCGATTCCCAAAATTTTCATCTTAAATTATTATACCATCATCGCAATTACCAGCCAGCACTAGCGGTTTTGGGCTAAAAAGTGGTACGATGGAAGTATGAAGCAGACGTTAGTGAGAGGCGTACGCAAAATTCTGCCAGCCAAATCGGTGCATGTACTAGAGGACAGCTACCGCAAAACCCGCGCCCGCCTAGTGCGTACGCGCTACGGCAATCCAGCCAAACATCTGCGCGTTATCGCTGTGACTGGCACGAATGGTAAGACGACCACGGTTAATTTTTTGAATGAAATTTTGAAAGAAGCCGGCTACAAAACCGCCATGTTTAGCACCGCCACCATCGAAATCGCCGGGCAGGCGAAACGCAACGACCTCAATGCCACCGTCGCTAGCACGGCGGCGATGCAGCGGTTTTTCCGCCGCGCCAAAAAATCCCGCGCCGATTTCGTGGTCATGGAGTTTCCGAGCCACGCCATTCACCAGCACAAACTCAAGGGCGTGCCGGTCGAGATGGTGATTATGACCAATCTGACGCGCGACCACCTGGATTATCACAAAACGATGGAGGCTTACGCCGAGGTTAAAAGCCGCCTGTTTGCGCAAAATCCGAAATACATCGTGCTAAACCGCGACGACGAATGGTTCGATTATTTCAACAAATTCCCAGCCCAGGCGCAAAAAATCACTTACGGCGAACACCCCGAGTCCGAGGCGCACATCGACCGCGTGAAACTTTTCCGCAAAGGCACCGAGGTCAGCGTGACCATCGACCACCAAACCAAGCTAGAACTCGCCACCAATTTGCCCGGCAAATTCAACGCCTACAATATGACCGCCGCTGTTTGCGCCGCTTATTTGCTCGGCGTCAAACTGGACGACATCGTCGAGGGCGCTGCCAATTTAGAAGCAGTACCCGGCAGATTTGAGCGCGTCGAAGCCGGCACGCCGTACGATATCATCGTTGATTACGCCCACACGCCCGACGGATTAGAAAAAATCCTCGCCGCTGCCAAAGCCATCACCAAAAACCGCGTATTTCTGGTATTCGGCGCGACGGGCGACCGCGACAAAGACAAGCGCCCCATCATGGGCGAAATCGCCGCCCGCCAAGCCGACCGCATCTTCTTGACCGACGAAGAAAGCTACAACGAAGACCCGGGCGCAATCCGCCAAATGGTTTACAGCGGCATCGAACGCGTGCGCAGCGGCGCGCTCAAAACTACCGAAATCGCCGACCGGCGCGAAGCCATCGCCAAAGCGCTCCAGCTGGCAACCAAAGGCGACACCGTGCTTATCACCGGCATGGGGCACGAAGTTTACCGCATCGTCAAAGGCGAGAAAATCCCCTGGAACGACGCCGCGGTCGTCAAAGAATTACTCCAGAAAAACTAATACCAAGCCTGGTGTTTCAGGCGGTAATAAGCGGCGCGCACCAATTTTTCGGCGCCGCACTGCCAAATTTTAGCCCGCCCCGACCGCACCGGCAGCAGGAAAGTGCCAACGTAATCGGTAACTTGGCTATTAAATCCCGCCTTGAACTGCCCGACGCCAAATAACGGGTGGTTTTTATCTTTGATATGCTTTAAGGGCGGCGCGCCGCATAAATCGTAATCTGTGATACCGCGTTTTTTTAGCTCGCGAATCGTTTCAAACACCAAAAGCGCTGGAATGCCGCGCGTAGTTTTGCGGCGCGTACTGCCAGCATCTTTGCGACTGGCTTTTTGCCCGAGCGTCATGATAAAATCCGCCGACGCCAACTGCTCGCCATCGTACGCAAACATGATAAATCCGTGCCCGCTCTCGCAATATTCGCTCCAAAACCGCTGGTAATATTCATACGGACGAATCACGAAGCGCCCCGCGGCTGTTTCGGTAAATAATTCGTAAAATGCCCGGTAGGTCGATTCCTCGGCTGGCATCGGTTGGCAGCGCACGTCGCCTTTGCGGGCTTGGCGGATATTGTAGCGGACTTTGCTGTTGAAACTAGCCTCGATGCCGGCGAGCTCCGGGCGCAAATCGAGCCAAATCGTCGACATCGTCGGCTGCACGTCGCTAGAACGCTGTAAACCGGCATCTAGCAGCTTTTGGCGCGTTTCTGGCGTATCAGTCAGCTGCGGCTCGATTTTCACCGCAAACACGCCCTGAGAGCGCGCAAATGCCCTCAAATCGTCCAAAAATGCCGTTAATTCGCTAGTTTCCCTAGCTCCAGTGCCTTGCGGGCAATACCACAGCTTACCTAGCCCAAATACGCGCTTTTCGAGCGCCAATATCGCCGTACCGCCAGCCATGATGTAGCGCGGCGTCCAGCCGCGCGGCTGCTTGATACGCGCAAAAGCTGCCAGCTGAAAAAAATCGCCGCCATTTGGGTTTTTACTCACTAATTCGTCCCACCGGTCAACTTCGGCAGGAGCCGCGAAACGCACTGTCATATACCAGTATTATACCAAATCTACCCGCGGTCTGCCGCTTTTCGCCCGGGGAACTCCAGCTAGTTCTGCGGGTTTGATAAGTAGTCGATTTCTTTGATGATGTCGAGCAGCGCTTGGGCGCGGCGGGCTTCGTCGGGGATAGCTTTGGCGGCTTCGTGCGCCGGGGCAATCAGCGAGCGGTCATCGGTGGAGCGAATCAACAGCAGGTAGGTGTCGAATTTTTCGTCGGGCGCAATATTGAGCTTGTCGACGAGCGGGCGCAGTTCCGTGATGGCGTCGCGCTTGACAGCGTCCAGCGAAGTATCGACCGCTGGAGCGGCGGCTTTAGCAGGCTTGCTCGGTGCTGGTTCTGCCTCGGCCGGCTCTTCGTCGTCGGCTGGCGGAGGAGGCGGCGGCGTTGGCGGCACAGCTGGCTGCGCTGCATTCATGCCGTCGGTTACTCCTGCCAAAACCTTGGCAAGTTCTTGGTCATCACTGATTGGCTGTGTCGTTTGCGGTTTGATATTCATTCCCACCCCTTAAAATACGAATTCTTGTTATGCTTTCCTATATACTGTATCATAGATAGAGAAATTATCGCAAGTAGAGAAGGTGGTTTTGGTAATGCTCGATGACGCAAAAATTATAAAACAACGCGACCGTTTAGGCGCACTCGATGTCGCTGCTCGTTTACATAAGCAAATTTCCCGCGAAATTCCAGTGGTTAACGAAGAGCACGACCAGCGCGAACTGCGGCAAATCGTGGTGGCTGGCATGGGCGGGTCGGCGCTGGCGGCTGATGCTGCCAAGGTATTGCTCCGAGATTCGCTGCCGATTCCGTTTGAAGTGGTCAAGGATTACGATTTACCGGCTTATGCGGGCGAGCACACGCTAGTTATCGCCAGCAGCCACTCCGGCAACACCGAAGAAACTCTATCGTGCCTGCGCCAGGCAATCAAACGCGGCTGCCAAATCGCCGCCATCGCCACCGGCGGGGAAGTCGAGCGCATCGCTAAACAGCACCAAATCGCGGTTGCTCATCTGCCAAACGATACGCAGCCGCGCATGGGCATGTTGTATAATTTACGCGGCTTGTTTACGCTGCTTTATACTTTTGGGCTGTTGTCCAGCGGCTGGCTCAAGCAATTGGACGACGCCGAGCCGTGGCTGGCGCGCGAAAGCTCGCTGTGGGCGAAAGACGTGCCGACCGAGCGCAATTACGCCAAGCAATTAGCGCTCATTGCCGTCGGTAAAACACCGGTGTTTTACGCTGGCAGCCTGATGGCGCCGGTGGCGTATAAGTGGAAAATCAGCTGGAACGAAAATTCCAAAAACGCGGCGTTTTGGAATTATTTACCCGAATTTAGCCACAACGAATTCTTGGGCTGGACTAGCCACCCAGTGGAAAAACCTTTCGCTGTATTTGATTTGATTAGCGAACTGGAACACCCGCGCACCCTGAAGCGCTTTTCGCTCACCGACCGCATGCTGTCTGGCAAGCGTCCGAAATCGACCGTCGTGCCAATTTCGGGCAAAACCGCCCTGGAGCAGATGCTGTGGGCGAGTATTTTGGCAGATTTCGCCAGTATTTACGTCGCGATTCTAAACAACGTCGACCCGACGCAGGTAAATTTGATTGAAAAATTCAAAAAGCTCTTAACGAATAAACCAGTTTCGCGCTAACATCAATGATACTGCCGCAGCGACTCGATGGTGTCTTTGCGCGCCGCCTTGACCGCCGGATACGTACCGAAAACTACGCCGACGCCGACCGCCATCAGCGCCGCCATCAGCGCCGTTTGCAGGGTAAAGGCGGGCGAAAAGTACAAAAAGGCGCTAGCCGCGAAAGCGATGATGTAGCCGGCGACATAGCCAATCGCGCCGCCCAAAATGCTAATCATCAGCGATTCAACCATAAACTGCCCGATGATATTGCGGTGGCTGGCGCCGACCGCTTTGCGAATACCGATTTCGCGGGTACGCTCCGCTACGCCGACCAGCATGATGTTCATGATACCGATACCGCCTACCACCAGGGAAATCGCCGCAATTGCCGCCATGATAGCGATGAGCGAGGAAAAGAGCTGGTTGGTTGGACGGCCGATTTCCGAGCCGGTCAGCACCAAAAAATCGTCTTCGCCCAGGTGAAGTTTGCTGATTTTGTCCTGCAAACTCGCAGCAGCGCTGGCGCTTGATTTGGCGTCGTCCACCAAAATATCAATCTGTTGAATCTGCGTATTACCCTTGAGCAGCTGCTTGCCTTGGTCGTACGAAACGATAACCGCATTGCCGTAGTCGATGTTGTTGTAATTGACCGCGCTCGATTTTTGCTTCATCACGCCAATCACCGTGAAACGCTGGCCGTGCATCGTGAAAACCTGCCCGACCGAACTGTCGGTATTAAACAGCTCAATCGACAATTGGTCGCCGATAACCGCCGTCGTGTCCTTGGTTTCTTCGCCCAAAAATTGCCCGGCTACGATGTCGGCGTCGGAAATCTTCGCAAAATCCGGCGTAGTTGCCAGCACGGCGTTGTTTTTGGAGGTGTGACCCTTGGCGGAAACCGTCGCGTTGAGCGCCATCAGCGGCGCCACCGATTTGACGTGCTCGACCTTGGTAGCGGCTTCGATATCAGCGTCGGTCAGAGTGCTGGCGCCAAACATTTGCTGCGACATCGAGTTCAAAATCATATTGGGGTCGCGCGATTGCACTCCGGGGCGCACCACGATTAAGCGCCCGTCGTAGCTGGATATTTGCCGGTCGAACATGCGCGTCACGCCGTCGCTAATAGCCAAAATACAGGTCACGCTCGCGACGCCAATCGCGATGCCCAGCGTCGTCAAAATTGTGCGAGCGCGCGTCCGCCGCAGCGTTCGGTAAGCTCCGCTGATGTGCTCAGAAAGTAGTCTCATTCTTTGGTCTTCTCCCGTTCTTTTTGCTCTGCCGGCTCGCTATCGCCAGTTTCCGGCGAACTTGACTCGCCGTCTTGCCGGGCGGGTTTTTTATCGCTTTTTTCGGATTTGGCGGATTTTTCTGATTTATCCGGCTTTGCTGGCTTTTTGTCTTTCGCCGGGGCAGCTGATTTTTTGTCCGCGCGCCGGGCGTTGAGCGAAATTTTGACCGGACTATCGTTTTCGGCGTTGCTCGCGACATTGATTTTGGTGTCACTGGCGATTTTGCCGTCCAGCATGTTGATTACGCGGCTGGCGTAACTGGTTAGATTCGGGTTGTGTGTCACCATAATGATAGTGTTGCCTTGTTTGTGCAACTGCGCCAATTCCTCCATAATCACGTGGCTAGAGCGGCTATCTAGGTTGCCGGTCGGTTCGTCCGCCAAGATGATGCTCGGCTTGCTAACGAGTGCCCGCGCAATCGCCACGCGCTGCATTTGCCCGCCCGAAAGCTGCCACGGCATGTAATATTCGCGCTCCTGCAGGTGGAAAGTCTTCAAAATTTCGCTAGCCCGCTCCAGCCGCTTCACGCGCGAAATACCCTGGTAGGTGAGGGGTAGAGCGACGTTTTCCAGCACCGTCAGGCGGTTAATCAAATTAAAACTCTGAAACACTATACCGATTTGCGTAGCCCGCGCCCGCGCCCGCTGCGACCCCGATAAGCGCGCCGAAGCGGTGCCATTCAGGTAATAATCGCCGCTATCCGGCCGATCTAACAGTCCGATGATATTAAGCAAAGTCGTCTTGCCGCACCCCGACGGACCCATCACCGCGATAAATTCGCCCTTTTCAATCTTTAGATTCACCGAATCCAAAACATCGCGAGCCGTATCGCCGATACCGTAGCGTTTAGTAAGCCCCTTGAGTTGAATAACGGGCGTATTTTCAGTCTTTGCAGTCATCTACCTTATTATAAAAGCGTTACGCCAGATAAAGCAACCGCAATATAATGTATAAAATACAACTTTTAAGTAATTCGCCGCTATTTACGGCTTTTCACGCCGCCTAGCATTGCGGTATACTGTAAATTATGGAGAGGTGACCGAGTGGTTGAAGGTGCACGCCTGGAACGCGTGTGTGCGAGCAATCGTACCCAGGGTTCGAATCCCTGTCTCTCCGCCAGGAATTGACACGAAGTATTGCATTTTTCATAGATTTATGCTATAATAAAAATATGGTATTTGAATTATCCGACAAACCCTATCACGTTGATACAATACACATACCCGCGACCGATGGCGAACTTAGCCCGATTGGAACGGCGGTTATTGATGACGATAGCGATTCTACGAAGATCACCATATTGGCTGGTCAAGTTATGGGTCACGCGGATTTGGTGCGAGCAGCTACTGAACGAGGCGAGTGTACGAAGGATGTTTTCGACGATAAGGCAAATATATTCTCTTTCGATGGCTGCCGCTATTTCACAGCTGCCTACTTTTTGGGTGACGATAGTCTAGAGGTACTAGGCGGAATCTCCGACGAGCGCATTCGCTACCCAGTAGAATTAGGTGCGCGCGCTTTGGGTGTCGTAATGAATAATTACGAATTGGTCGCATCGCAAGACCCGTTTGAACGGGTGCCGCAGGAAATTTCGCCGGAAGACTTAAGCCGCCACGAGGACGCTGTCGCGCCGATTTATCGTTCGGTGTAGCGCAGGCAGGGAAGCGCCTTTAAAAATCCTGCAGCGGCAGTTTTTGCTTCCTAAATGAGGACTCTTGAGTATTTATTTAAACCTATCAATCGCAGTTGCGATAGCTTCGCGCGCTTGCTTGCCTTCGCTGACACCAGTCTGGTAATCGTCAACTTCACTCTTCATCATACCATCGTCGTATATTTTGACTGTTGCGCCGCCAGAAACAACCTCCATCCCAGCATAGCCTCCTTGAGAGTCATATAAGTCCTCTATTTCACCATAACCAACTTCGAGGAGGACTATCGTTTCATCACTTGTAAGCGTACGAACCAATTCTGCATAAGAGGTTCTGTTTCTATCAGCAAACTGATTGTCGGTGTGAAATGTTAGACTCGTAACTTTATGTTTATTACCATTATTTGCCGTTAATTCATGGATGCTGTAATTAACATCAAACCGAGTTCCACCACCAAAGCCTTCTGCAGTAGACACAAACAAATGTTCTCCCGATTGCCTGCCTAGCCCAGATATACCCTCTAGAGAGTAATAATCGGCAGATGCATACTCGCAGTCGTCATCATCAAAAACATCGCTTGGAGTCTGCTCTCTCAATTCATTCACTTTCGCCAAAGCGCTCTGCTTTGCGTCATCTGTAATTTTTTCCCGCTCTTCTGCGCTCAGCTTCATCGAATCGCCAGATAGTTCGTGATTTGCCGTAGTCTCTCGATCAGACGATGTGCCAGTCGTTTCGCTATCTACCGCGCCTGGAGTGTAATTATTCGCCCCGTTATTCAACCTATTTAGCCACAGCCCAGCACCGATGCCAGCCACTGTAGCCGCGCCAATCCCCAGTCCCTTGAGGACGATTCTACGGTCTAACTCTCTCGTTTCGCCCGCGTTTTTCGGTAATTCTTTCATAACCCACAAACTCCTGTTCTACTCCAAAGAGCGTCCAAAGTTATTTATGGTTTTATAATTACTCTATGCCCCAGAATTTGTCAAGGCGACCTCTGTAATTTTGCGCCAATCCTGGGGTGTAACGCAATCCCTACAGCCGCCCCGCCGCGTGTAACTGTTCATGTAGCTCGCCGAGCATATACATCGACCCGACAACCACGATAGGGCGGTTATGCTGGAGCGCTGCGTTAAACGCGTCTACTGGCGCGTCAAATTGTTTTGCGTTTTTCATATTGCACGCACTGATAACCGCCGCGAATTCCTCTGGCTTGACGCTATAATTTTGCAAATGAGGCGATGTCATGCCACGGAAAAACTGCGTAACATGCACTACGTCCGCCAAACGACTGATCGTTTCGAGCGATTCCATCCAATCCTTGCCACGCTTCGCCGCGAAGACAACCGACGGACGAGACCACTCCGGTCGGCGTGTAAGCTCGCCCAGAAACGCCGCAATTTTTTGCGGATTATGCGCGCCGTCCACCATCACATCATGCCCGTCAATATGCCATACGTTGGCGCGACCTGGCAGCTCCGTCTCCATAAGCGCCTGGCGTGCAGCATCAAACGAGAAGTCCCAACCATCGCGCGCTGCCAAAAATCGCACCGCATCTAGCGCAACCGCCGCATTTTCCATCTGATAATCACCCGGTGTCTGCGTCGCCATTGATTCGCCGCGATACGAAAACTCAATACCTGTTTCTGTATGGGACTGCAGCGCCGTATACTTCGACGGATTGCTCCAAATGATTCGCGACTGGCGTTCGCGTGCAATTTCCTCGATCACTTCGCGCACCGAATCCTGCTCCGGCTTGAGAGCAACCACCGTGCCATCGTAAGGAATAATGCCAGCTTTTTGCCAGGCAATTTCTTCAAGCGTATCACCCAAAATATCGGTATGATCCAAGCCGAGCCGTGTGATAACCGCCAATTTATCAGCGCGGCGTACAGTGTTTGTAGAATCATAACGTCCGCCTAAACCTGTTTCGATTACGCCATAGTCCACATTGCGGGCTTGAAACAACTTCAGCGCTAACGCATTTGTTACTTCAAAATACGTCGGTCGACCATCTGGAAGATACTGCATCGTCCGCACGTAAGGGACGAGGTCGGCGGTAGCTTTAGTAAATTCAGCCTCGCTCGGCAGCTCCATGTTTATTTGCGTGCGCTCACGAACATCGAACACGTGCGGCGAAACATGCAGTCCATTTGTTTTGCCGTGCGCTTTTAGAAGATTAGCGATAAAATAACTCGTCGAACCCTTGCCGCTAGTGCCGGCAATATGAACAATTGGAAAAGTCTCCTGCGGGTCGCCCAACAACGCGAACCATTTCCTAGACCGCTTGAGTCCTGCCGCCCCGCGAAACACTACGCCGCCGAGCGATGGCAGGTCGTCAAATAAAAACTTCTTAGCATCTGAAAATGTGTTTATATCGCTAGGCAGCGAACCTACTTTTCTTGGACATAAGCTCATACATTTGATATCATGCCACTTTTGATTAGAATGTGCAATTTATTTGCGTAGGGGCTCATTTTGTGAATATCGCCGCGTAGCGAATCGCGACTACCACCCTCGTAATAGTAAAGATGGTGTCCTTATAGCAATTTTGTCCGGATAGCCTATTTAACACACTTATAACTACCGGTTCGCAAACAAGCTCCATAAGTAGCCTTCATTCCTAAGCAAAACCTTCCCCACGAGTTTAATCGTGGGAAAGGTGAGGGCTTTATGATTTATAAATAGACGCTATTTGACACTATTAATCACCGTCGTTAAGGCTTCGCGAGCTTGCTGTTCTTGGCTCGCGCCGTCCTTTGTGGAGCCAAGATGCTCCATCTTGCCGCTTTTGTCTATCGCGACCCGTTCATAACCAATTCCAGTCTCTTCCGCATCAAGGAAATTACCTTTTTCATCATAAGAGTATTTATGTTCAGTCGCAGTAGCCTCAGTCAGAACTGTTCCGTCAGCCTGAAGCGCACCTGTCAGCTCTTCGTAAGAAATTTTGTTGTCGTCCAGAATATGCCCATCTTCAACATGAAACGTAAGCGTAGTGTCTTTTTCTATATTATTTCCCGAACGATCGTCTGAGTACCAGATCTTGATATCAGCGCCGCCATCCAGCGTCTGCTCTCCAGATGTAAACACATGTTCGCCATCCTGCTTATCTACTTGTGCATCATCACTCGCTCTCATTGCATCCTCGGTGCGGTAGTCGGTATCATCATCTCTCGGATTTGGAGACTTATCTCGCACCCTATCTACTGCCGACATGACGTTTTGTGTCGCAACCTCTGTTGCCGTTGCCCACTCCTCCTTACCTAACCTCATCGGATCTTCGGCTAGCTCTTGATTTGCTTTTGCTTCATCGCCAGCAGTAGACGCCGCGATGTTCGCTTCGGCTACCGCGGCAACTGGCGCAGAATTGTTCGTTTCATTGCCCGAATCAACCATTCGCCCGATACCAAATCCAGCCGCCACTAGCATCACACTAGCACCAAACTTTTTCAAAGCAGCTCGGCGATCCATGTATATTAGATCGTATTTTCTATCCTCAAACCAATTTTTCAGAGTGTTTTTCATGATTTACGAATTCCTGTTCTGCCCTAAAAGGGCGGTTCAATATTGTTTATGCTCTTATATTACTCTCTCTGGATTTGTCAAGGGGTTTTGATATATTTTGGGTATTTTGTCAATTTTTATAACTCAACCCGCCTCTGTTAGAGCGTTCACGAAGAGGGGAAGAAGTGCGTAGACGAAAACACAACGATATGAAAATTAGAGCTTTTAGCGAAACAAAAAAGGACTCCGCTAATCTAGCAGGAGTCCCTCTGGTTTTCACTTGGTACACCCGATACGATTCGAACGTACGACCTCTTGCTCCGCAAGCAAACGCTCTATCCAGCTGAGCTACGGGTGCATATCACCAGATAAATCATAGCACGATACGGCGAGGAGCGCAAGGCGCCCGCGCTACAAACGAAGCTTGGCTAGCAGGCGATCGACTATGTCCGGCTTGGTTTCTTTCATCGGCAGGCGCGCCGCTAGCATATCGACCAGATTTTCACCGATATCCGCCGGGAAATAAATGTGCAGCCCCAGCTGAAACCGTTTACGCGGCGTGAGCGTGACGTAATTTCCGGCTTCTTGCGCCACGACCCCAAAGGCTTTAAACTGGTCGAATGTATATAAACGGTCGTTGATGTAAATGCCTTTGCGGCTAACGATGTAGTCAATCGTGGTCGGCGGGCGGCGAACATACAGCACCAAAGCCACCGCCATGACAGGTACGAGCACAGCGAAAGTCGGCGACTTAAAGACGAAAATCGCGACAGCAATCAGCGCCAGCACGACCGCGCCAAACCCGATATACCAAACCATTTCGTGATTTTGCTGCACGTATTCGGGCGCTTGCCAGCGGACGAGAATTTCGTCTGGCGTCAGGTCTTCGCTGGGGTCTTCATTAGGGTCGGCGGCGTCAGCAGCGGGGTTGTCAGTTGTAACAGGTTCTTCTGGAGTGTAAGCATCGCTAGCGGCGGAATTAGCGGGAGTATCGATGCTAGCTGCAGAGTTATCGTCTACAGGAGTTGCCGCTGGTTGAACAGGCGTAGCTGGCGGTGTTTCTGGCTGAGACGGCGCTGGCTCCGGTGCGGCGGGTGTCGCAGCCTCGACAGCTGGCGCGGCTTGAATCGGTTGATATAAGCCTTGCGCGGTCGATGGCGCCGGCTGCTGCCAATCCTGGGCTTGCGACTCTTGGTCTTGCATATTTGTATTATAGCACGAGCGATTATTGTGTGCATATAGAGTGTGAGTAGAGAGAGGAGGGGAGATATCGCTCAGACTAGTCTTCGCTCCTCCGCTTGCTTGCCGAGAAAATACCTACGGCGCTTTCTCGGGCTGCGCTGCGCTACGCCGAACTCGCCGCCACTCGCTTTTCAAGCGAGCCCGCGGGAGTTCTCATCTCCGCCTCGCCGCAAACAAAAAGAGACCAAAAGGTCTCGTTTTATTTGGCGGAGGAGGGGAGATTCGAACTCCCGCTGCAGGTCTCCCCACACTAACGATTTAGCAAACCGTCCCCTTCAGCCACTTGGGTACTCCTCCTTGTTCGAGCTATATGTCCCCACGTAGCTCCTGCTTGAAACGAAAGTTTTATCGGGGACGGCTTTCCGTCTCATACTTACGTTTCACGCAGCAGCCACTTGGATACTCCTCCGTATTAGGTTTCGCTTTTCATACGGCAGCCACTTAGGCGCGCCTACACTAGCTAAACTTCTCCAGATATCACCTGGCTACACTTAAGTGTATCATAACCTCGAAATATTGCCTAGAGTACCGGTTCGGGTTGGTGTATACTATTAGTTAGACGACATTATAACGTCAGGAGAAAATATATCATGAGACGCATAATTATCGCTTTTATCATCGGCGCTTCGCTGGCGGCAACGGGGCTATTCACCACCATTCAGGCGGCAGCGATTGGCGGTATCGCCGATGGCGCTAGTTCGGCGCGCGGCGTCGACCAGCCGGCGGATTTATTTGGCGATACGGGCGTTTTCACGCGCATCAGTAGTATTTTGCTATTTATCATCGGCGCCGTAGCGGTGATTATGCTGATTTTCGGCGGTTTTCGCTACGTCATATCGGGCGGCGACGCGTCGAAAGTCCAGGACGCCAAAAACACCGTGCTATATGCGCTAGTCGGAATTATCGTCGCTATCCTGGCTTACGCCGCTGTCAACTTCGTCATCGGCAGCTTCGTACCGAGCGCCACCACCCCGAGCGGCGGCGCCGTGCACAGCACTTACGGCGCTTCTACTCGCTAGATTTTAGCAGTGTGTAGCCCGCCGAGTCGCTAATTATCGTTTTCCAGCCGCTCTGGCGCAAGCTTTTCGCTAGCGGCGAATCTTTCGGTATCGCGACGCAAATTATGTGAAAACGCGCAAATTCGCGCTGCCGAAACGCCTGGTCGTTCATCACGCGGTAATAATTATCCATGTATTTGACGCTGGCGTGCTGCCAGCTGGGCATTCGCCCGTCGATGTAGACTTTTTGTTGCGGCGCGCGCCATATCAGATAGCCGCCGATGTTGTAGTCGTTGTACAGATTGCCGCCGCGGCACGCGCCAGCCTGCAAAGCGCTCGCAATTGCCCGCGGATAGCGCGCTTCCGGCTCTAAACTAGCCCGCTCCAACAAGCCGCGCCACACCAAATAACCGCCAAAAATAACCGCCAGCAGCGCCAAAACTATCATACAGCCCCGAATTTGGCGCAGCCGCTCCAAAATTTGCTGCCAGGGAATTTTAGTTTTATATATCATATATGATATATCTGCTATAATAAATAAGGCTAATAGCGGCACGTTGCGCACGCTCATAATGCTAGCAAGCAGCAAAATCACCGGGAAGGACAGCGCTGTTCGAACCGCCGAGCGCGTGTATAAATAGCGCAGCGCTACCCAAACTGCTGCCAAAATCGCGACTTCGATACCAAAAGCCAGCGTGCGCCACTCGTCGATTCGCCCGTGCAGCGACCGGTCGTTTAGTGTCCGAATAATTTCCACGTAAATCGCCGCGCCATACGGCGTCGCCGTGGTCGCTAGAACGCTAACCGCGCCCAGCGCCGCGCCGCGCCAAGACGGCTGGCGCAGCCACCGATAACCGATGTAGGCGAGACCGACCACGAAACCGCCGTGCAAATTCGCCCAAATCAGCATCAGCCCGGGGATTAGCCCGCGCCAGCGCGGCGCCAAGCGGAATAATTCGTGCAGAATCGCCACGCAAAACACTGTCCAAGCGATGGCGCGCACTCCGGCAAACGGCAAGCAAACTAGCGTGCCAAAAACAGCGGCAATCGGCAACCGGCGCCGCACCACCAGCCAAAACGCCGCCGTCCACAGCCCGGCGTAAAACACCGCCACCAGCCAATAACCGCCGGCGCCGTGCAGCGCCGCCAGTATCATATCGCTCAGCCACTCGTGGTTAATCCAGGGGAAATTCGACGCCGAAAAGGTGAAAATATCATGCTCGGGAATGCCGCGTGTCCAGTAGTAATTGCCAGCCGCCAAATGCCAGCCGAAATCCGGGTCGATTAGGAAAAGTCCGCGCGCCAAAAACAGCAGCCAAACCGCCAAATACGCCAACCAAGCCGGCGGCGCATAAATTTTCAGCCACCAGGGAAATTGTGAACTTTTTCGCTGCGATTTCATGATACAAAAATAGAGTAACGCTTGACGACAGAGTTACTCGATTGGCGGAGAGGGTGGGATTCGAACCCACGGTGAGTTTTAGCCCACGCCGGTTTTCAAGACCGGTACCTTCAACCACTCGGTCACCTCTCCGTACCTAGTTATTATATCAGACTTTCGCCGAAAACAGCTGCCGAGCGACCGCCGCCGCCCACACCTCGGTAGCGCCGGCGTCTAACAAGGCTCTAGCAGCAAAACGCAGCGTCGCGCCAGTCGTGTAGATATCGTCGATTAACAGATACGTCCCCGCCGGCACCGGGCGGCACGAAAAGGCGTGCTTCGCCTGAGCCAAGCGGACTTTGCGGGTCGCGCCGTGCTGTACTGTATTTGAAGTGCGTTCAACCACCGGGCGATAAGGCAATTGACGCCGCCGCGCCAAACCGCGCGCCACCAGCGCCATATGGTCGTAGCCGCGCTGGCGAATGTGCGGCGCGATGGTCGGCACTGGTGTAATTGCTGTGTCTTTCGGCAGTTGCGGCAGGGCAGCGTCTAACAAATCAACGATGACGGTTTTGGCGGCGCGCGCCCGCTCGAATTTATAGCGGTTAATCAACTCTTTGAGCGCGCCAGTCCGCTCGCCGGCGCACCACGCCCGCCTAAACGGCACCGAGCAGCTGCTGCACAAGCCGGTTTGCGGCGCCGCCAGCCTACCGCAAGCCAAGCAACCGCTATACGGTTCGCATATGATGTCATTTTTACAATAATCACACAAAACTGCGCCAATTGCTCCGCAAGAACAACAGTAGTGTGGCGCAAATAGGTCAATAATCGAAAACTTCATTGTAATTTTTACGTTATCGGTGCTATATAGTTGATTATACCGCAACCATTAGCTATAATGTAGTCATAAATTCTGTCAAATTAGCCAATGAGAGAAGTGGAGGATTATCATGGCACGTAAGCAAAACGATGACCTGCTGATCGAGGACGAACTGGCTGCAGCATTTTTGAATGACGATAGCATGGAACTAACAGACGCTCCTGCCGCGCCGCAAACTGCCGCTCCGGCCGCTCCCGCAGCGCAGGCAGCTGGTACGGGTACTGCTGCTTGGGATGACCAAGAAGAGGATTTCCCGGGACAATTAGCGGTCGACGTCTACGAAACCGACGAAAAACTCGTCATCAAAGCGCGCACCGCCGGCGTCAACAAAGAAGATTTGGACGTCAGCATTTCGGACGGCATCTTGACGATTAGCGGCACACTATCAAGCGGCGATGACACAACTGTGTCGCGCTGGCACATTCAGGAGTGCTACTGGGGCGAATTTAGCCGCACCCTGGCGCTGCCGGTTGCTGTCAAAGAAGACGAAGTTTCGGCGATGCTCAAAGACGGCGTGCTGACCATCAGCTTCGCCAAGGTCAAACAAGAGCAGGCGAAGAAAATTACTATTCAGTAGTTGTAGAGCGTTTTAACTAAATAACCCCTTTGAAACAGGGGTTATTTTTGATTGGTGAGGGGAGTTTTTCGTGAAAAGAGCAGCAGCCGGGTCGGCAGGCTGGACGACCACGCAACCCGGGCGATATGCGAGCCTCCAGGACAAAAAAAACAAGCGCCCGCGGTAAAACGGGCGCTTATTAGCTTCGAGAATAACCCTATATCAGGAAGAGCTGTTATCGAGGAAGCTGGAGATGACGAAGTTGACAGCGGCGTAAGCCAAAAGCGCCACCACGATACCGACGATCGCGTAGAGAATCGTGTTTTTCGCGCTCTGCACGGCACCTTGGTCGCCCTGCGAGGTCATGTAGCGAATACCGCCGATGATCAGCATGATAACCGAAATCGCACCGATGATAAACAATAGAACGTTCGTAATAGTACGGAAAATCGGCGTCTTATCTTGACCTGCACAGCCTTCTTCGGTACCAAACAAACATTCGCTCTGGTCGTTGCCGCGCGCTGCGTTCGCTCCGCCCGAGACCGACAAATTGGTAGCAAACACCGGCGCCGCGCTCATCGACAGCACCAATGCCGGCACTGTAAGCAGCGCCATGATGTGCTTTTTTGTAATCCTCAATTTCATACGGTTATAATCCTTTCTTCGTATGAGTTACCTTACGTCTATTATACAACATATTTTAGCATACATCGGCAATAGTTCGCTCTACCGAAACTGTTCCGGACGACTTAGACCCGCTAGTTTCGACGAATTGCTCAACCACGAAGTTAACGATCGCATAAGCGGCGACTGCGACCACCAGACCGACCACGGCGTACAAAATCGTGTTTTTAGCCGATGACACCCCTGATTGGTCGCCTTGCGAGGTAGCGTAGCGAATGCCGCCGATGACGATCATAACCACGCAAACTGCGCCCAACAGAAACAGCATGACGTTTACGACGGTTTGTATGATTCCGCTCACGCTAGTCGCGCTCGAACCGGTCGAGCCGACCCCATCCACGCCAGAACGCACACAATCCTGCGCCGAGCTACATTCGGCGTATGACACCGGCGCTACCAAGCCCGCCGCGCCGACTGCGACCGCAGCGGCGAAAATTAGAGTTGTTAGCTTGCGTTGTAATTTCATAATCTCTCCTATTTTATATTATTCGTAACAAACGTCACTATCACCGAGGCAGAAACCGCCAGTACCAACCCGACTACTGCGTACAGAATGGTCTGGCGGGCAGTTTTGACTTTTGCCTGGTCGCCCTGCGATAGTGCAAACTGAAACCCGGCGACCACGATGATCAAAATCGCAATCGCCGCCAACGCGCCGAGCGCTATACGGATCGCTTGTCCGACGACGTTGTTTTGAGAATTATCTTTGTTTAATTTCTCTTCGCAGGCGATACCGTCGATACCTAGCTCGTTGCAATCGGTCAACTGAATAGCGTGCGAAACCGGCGATACCGCAGCGACCAGCCCCAGGCAACAAACAGCAGTTAGTAACCAGCGGCGCAGCCTCATTTCATCGCCTCCAGCACGATATGCGTCATACTATAGGCGAAAAATATAACCGCTAGCCCGATTACTGCGCTCATCAGCGTGTTTTTGGCGCGCGTCACTTGCTGCTGATTGTCCTGCGACAGCGTGTAAAAGAATCCGGCTATCACGATGACGATAATCGCCACCACACCAGCCCAAAAATACACTGTATCCAGTACGCTAGACAGCTGGATATTTTTCGATTCCTCGGAAATCGCCACTTCGGTGGTATTATCCGAGCCGCCGGTCGAAATCCTAGTCGATGCCAAAATTAGCCAAGGGGGAACCATCATTTTATCGCTGCTCCTATCGCATTTACTATCGAGGCTGCTAGTATGGCGATCACCATACCGATCAGGGCGTTCATGATGGTGTTTTTAGCCCGCGTCATGCCGTCGGGCGAGCCGGCACTAGTCATGTACATAAATCCGCCTTGGATTATGAAAAATATCGCCACATACGCCACCAGCACGAGCGCTGCCCGCAAGACATTCGCGGCGATTTTGGCGCCGGTTTTCACCATGTCGATATCGTCGCCGTTTTTGATCGGGGTAAACTCGCATTTACCGTTCTCAAGTTCTAACATACCGTCGTACCACGCTGGCATGCCAAATAAATTGACATTTTTGCAGCCAGCCGTTCCAACAGATTTCGACTCGGCAGCTACCTGATTCGGCGCGGCTGTGCTAAAAAACAAGCCTCCTGCCAACATAACTGCTACCGCAACAATTAAACGCTTCATCATTCGAATATTCCTCCTGGAATTAGCCAGTTTAGCGCTAAATACATCAGTCCGAACGCAGCTATGCCGATGGCGGTATTGGTGATGATTTTTTTGGCTTTCGCGACATTTTCGGCATTGCCGCCAGCGCTAGAATACAGCACGCCAGCGTAAATTATCGCGCCGGTTGCCGCCAAACCGACCAGAGCGATCATAATATTTAGCACCCAAATCAACAGCCGCCAGATAGCGGTATTAGACACATCATCGTCGCTTTCTTCAGACTCGGCTGCGTCGCAAATAGCCTGTGGAAGCACACTGCAGTCCAGAGCGGCAGCAGCGGGCGAAAGAGCGCTAAATACGCCGACGGCTCCGGCGATGACCAATACGCTAACCAATAATTTCTGTTTCATGCATGAAATCCTGTTTACACTTACAAGTGTACCTGGGAATGCGGCAATTTGCAACAATACCGGGGCGCGAAAAAAGACTCCGCCATGTAAGCTAAACAAACATCCGAAAAACCTCTCCTAAATATTCCCTATATAGTTAGGCTTGAGTGCTTTCTGTATATGGATGAAAAGCGGCATATGTACCGTCGTAAGGAGCGGCGTCAGGGTAGCATAATTCCGCACGAACCAGTTTATCCTTAATGACAACAAACGTTTGACGATAGGGAGTTTCTCCACCCTCTTCTCCAATCACTCTCAAATTGACGAAGAAACCTGGGTATTTTGGGTTTTCTTTGTATCGTCCGATGTCGGTAGCGTCGATGATTTCATACAGTTTGGGACTGCCCGTCTCCTCAATATCTCTCATATCTTGAAATATACCGTTGTAGCCACCCCTACCAGAATTATTATAACCGCCGCTACTCGTGAACGTCATCATTGCGCGTTCGGCATACTTCTTTTCATCTTTACCCGCTTTGTCATCTTTATCGTCTTTATCTTCTTTGTCAACCCCTTGTTTATAAAGTGCTGCCGCAGGGTAGAACTCTTCGTAGACAAGTCGTTTAGTGAGCGTAAACGCTAGATCGCTCGTGCCATCGCCTTCTATAATTTCAGGCATAGGTTCTTTGCAAAAATCGTTCTTTTTTAGCCAATTAATGATAGTGTCTAAACACTGATCGGGGGTCAGACCGTACCACTTTTCGAAATTTTCACGCGTTTGCTCATCGATAATAATCTTTTTAGTTGGAAACGCTTCTAGCGCTGGTGTCGACGATTCCGTAGGTGTCGGCATTTTTGTTGGTGTAGGTGTTTCGGTCGATGTCGGTACTTCTGTTGCGCTGGTCGTAGCGGGTGCGCTCTCGGTAGGTGTTGTCATTGGCTGCTTGTTGCCGCTGCAGGCTGCTAAAAATACCAATCCGCCCAGCACGCCCGCTCCGGTTAAGAGATCTCGACGCGACGGTGTTAGGTTAAAATTTTCTTTCATAAAACTTCAATCTCCCTTCATGAGATTAGTGGTTTATGAGTATCACCTCGATACTTAAATCTACAATACTGTTTTTACGCAAAAAGTCAAATTGCAGGAGGGTTTGAGCGGTTTCTAGGGCTAGCGCCCGTGAGAACCTTAACCCCGGACGCCCTAAATAGCGGCGCTAGATACGATACAGCTTGTCATGCTTATTGATGAGCGCGATGTCATTCGCTGTAGCGTTGCCATCGCGCTGGCGGCGGCGAGCCTCGCGCAGCTTGCGGCGGTGCTCGAGTCCAGCCTGACCCTCTCGGCTAGAGCTGTATTCGCCGTAACCGCGGCGCAGCTGGTTGATCGTCTGACCGTTAGCCATCTTGCTCAGGTGGTCGCTATTTTCGATTTCGTCGTGGGCGTCGATCAAGTCGCCGTAGCGCACGCTAAAGATGTCGCGGATATTTTGCTCGACATTCGCCAGGCGGGCGTCGTCGAAGCCTTTATCCTCGCGCAGGTAGTTGGTATACATGTTGACCAATTCGCGCCAACCATCGCCATCTTGAGCGTAACTTTGGAACACTTTGTGCAGTTCGGCGATCGCGCCATCGTTCGCTCCAGCCAATTTCTCCGGCTTGATTCGACCTTCCATGATTTCGCGGAACGAGTGGAACGCGATATCTTTTTTCTGCACCAAACCGCGAGACATTTTGTCGATAGTTATATCGTTTGCCCATGGCGCCATCGCGCTAAAGCCGTTCGCTATCAATTCGCGCGTAATAAAGCCCGACCAGCCGTCGTTGGAGGCGCCATTTGCACCGCTCAATCCCAAGGCGCACTTCTGCGAATATGCGCCGTTCTTGGCTATCCACGATATCGCCGCCGTCTTGGCGGCCTCGTCGTCGAAGTTAAAGGTGATGGTGTTGCCGCCCTTGGTCTTGGTGACGCTGCTGCCTGGGCCGCCGTAGGCGAGCGCCGAGTAATCATTCGAGCCGAAGTTGAAGTATTTCATCAGAGTAAATGCCGCATCCGCTTCGGTTTCCTCGTCTTTGGCTTGCTGGGCTCGGGCGCGCGCCAACATGACATTGCGCGAACCGACGCCCGTCGCGTAGGTGTGCAGTTCAGTAACGCCGTCGATTTTATGCTGGCTCAACACGATCGGCTGCCCGCTAGCGTCGTTGACGATCTTGCCGCTGGCGTCTTTTTGGTAGACTTTGCCGTTGTTTAACAGCTGAGTATTGATATTAGCGTTGAGTACGCGCGTCGCTTCGGCTTCGCGCCCGGCAGTTGCCGAGGTGATTTGCGCGGCATCAAACGCTTGCTGCTTCAGCTGCGCCTCGACACTAGCGTCTAGGCGAGAACCGACGATTTTACCCTCGACGTTAGCCTTCATGTCGCTATAAACAGCTTCGACCTGCTTCTTCTTGGCGGCAGCCTGATCGGAGCGCACGCGCAGCGTCATTTCTTGCTGCTGGTTTGCAGAATCGCGCAAATTCAGCTCGTGCCAATTTTTCTCTAGGTCTTGCTCGACGATTTGCTTGTTGCGATCCGCCTGGCGCCGCGCCACATCGACCTGCCGGCCGATAGAACTACTGTTAAACTCAGTCTGCACGCGCGTCTTGTCGATATCCGCCTCTTGCTGGCGCGCCAGCAGGGCGTGATTATTGCGGTCAAAAGCATTATCCAGCTCGGTTTTGCGGATACTAGCCCGGCGCGTGCGCGCCTCTAGCATCTGCCCGGCTTCGCTAGCATAAAAAGCGTTGTCGATTTCGGACTTGCGCGCCGTTTCATTACCCTCGATACTGTGCACCGAACTGCCGCCAAACTGCTCATTGTCGATTTCTGTGGCGTTATTATTCGCCATCGTCTCGTAAGCCGTAGTCAGCCCTTGCTGGCGCATCTTTTTGCGGTGGCGGCGGCGCACAGCTTGGTTGACGTGCCGGGTCGGGCTGGTGAAGCGCCCCGTCGGGTAGTCGCCCGAATGCGCTTTGTTCAGGGCATCAGCGGTGCGTTCGGCAGCGCGCTTCAGCTTTTTGGAGCGGCGCGTCAAGAAATTATTGGTTAGACGACCGTTCTTTTTGTCGATCAGCGGCGCGCCGGCGCGGTTTTTGGCAGCCTGGTATTTGGCGCGGTCTTGCGCCCAGTTGCGCGTGCGGTCGATCAGCCCGCGGTTCGGGTTATTGATAATACCGGCGATTTTGCCGAGCAGGTTACCGCTGATTCTGATCAAAAACGGCGTGATCGCAATCGGCGCGATCTGCACCGCCATACCCAGAATAATCTGCAGCGGCGAATCGCCCGCATTCAAAATGATCGCGTACCCCGCCAGCTGCGCCGCCCCCATCACGAAGGATACGATCGGGAACATCATCAGCATAGTCAGGAACAAATCTTTCCACTTGTCGAAATATTTTTGCGTGCTAGGCAGCACGAATGCCACGAAAGCCAGCGGCGAAACCAAAATACACAGCGTGATCAACGCCTGCCGCGCCGCCAGAATAACCAAAGCCGTGAAAGCTGCCAAAAGAATACCGAGCAAAAACGGCACCAACAGCGTGAGAGGAGGTCCCATTCCACCCTCTGCTATAACAATACCTCTCAGTGCGCCGCCGCCTGCTAATATAGCTCCGGCAACTGCCGACCAACTCAGTCCGCTCAGCTCGCTGCCGGCTTTTTCTAATCCATGCAAGTTTTCGCGCACAGCCCGGAACATATCGCTCAAACCCATGCCCAGCACATTAGAAATATCCAGCAGCAGCCCGGTCAGCCAGTACGACACATTTACCAAAATCGCCGCGACGATCAGCCGGGGCAGCATAGATTTCAGCCCGTAACTACTCAAACCAAAGTTGGTAACCTGCGAATACACCACAAACATAAAGGCGATGATGAAGCAAATATTCGACACATCGCGGACTTTTTGCCAAATTTCGTACACCGGATTATCCTTGGTATCCGTCTGGAGCGTGCGCACGGTCAGGAAATTTTCCAATATATCCATCACATCGTCCATGCGGTCAGCCAAAAAGGTCATAATCGGACAAACCAGCCAGCCGACACCGTTTTCGACGGCACAGGTGTCTTTTTTGCCGCCATTTTCGCCGTTTTCAGCGGCTTTTTCCTCTTCGCCGCTAGCAGAGCCGCCTATGCTGATAGACTTGGTCTCAGACTGCGTAGAAGGGTCGTAGACGCCATTTTTCAGCTGGTAACTAACGGCAGTGCCAGAAGTAGCGCCCTCGGCGTCGTCGGTAGTGATGATTAGGTGCAGTGTATCGCCCTGAATCATCTTGTAGCCGTCAAACGACGACCCGATGATCGGCAAATCTTTGGTTTTTTTGTCGCTCGCGAATTTTTCTTTGTCGATTCGGGTGTAAACGCGGTTTTCGTAGGTGACCGTACCCCTGTCGCGCGTGGCGTCCGCCGCGTAGACCGGCGTAGAAAACAGCGGGGTTACGACGAAAAAAGCCATCATCATAGTGGCGGCGAACAGCAAAAAGCGGCGCAGGGATATATCCCCCCGCGTGAACCGTCTCCACGTAACCCACATATCTCTTTCATTGTAACATTTTCGTTACAAATAGTCAATATTGTGGCTAAATTTTCGCGGCTCGCTGCCAAAAGCAGGCTGCGCGGCGTACTCTAGGGGCAAACGTGCTCGCTATCGCCGTTCGGAAGCTGAGAGCCACTCCCGATAGCGGAGGTTTCGAGCTCGGCGCTAGCGCCACTAGAGCAGAGCAGGGGAGTTAAGCGCTAAACGCTATCACAAAGGCGACATTGGCGATATCGCGGAAGCTGCGCCAGACTTTTTCGACCTCTTCGTTATTTACCTGAGCGGCTTCGGTCTGTAGGAAGTTACTGGCTAAGAACGAATAAAGATTGTCCATGACGGTGGCGAGCAGGGTTGTGACCGGACATGCCATCCAGCCGACTTTGTCGATGCCGCAGGCGTCTTCTTGGGATTCGGGTACTTTCTCGTTTTCTTCAAACTCTACTTTAGAAGGATCTTCATTTTTTATAGCTTCAAACACCTGTTCTTTACTTATCCCCGTTTCGCGCGAGTAGCAGTTAGCGAAAATTTCATTCATTCCCTCCCCGGTAGTAGAGCCAAGACCGGACAAACTAGCCCAACTAGTACTACTACTTGGAGCTATAGGCGCAGGAGTGGTAGTGCTAGAAAGCACCTCTTTAACGCAAGTACGAATAGCATTGTTATATTTATTTTCACAATTTGCCTTTTCGTCGTTAGGTACGCCCTGACACCATATGGCTGCGTGATCAGGTAGAAGTTTTTTGAAGTGGGCAACTAGGGCTTGCTCCTGCTTTGGATAGCACTTTTTGTCGCTCTCAGAAAAAGTATACTCGCTATCACAAGTATAAGTAGGTTCTTTTACGTCACTCCAAGAAGTTCCCTGGCAATAATAAGTTGTTTCACCAGCTTTCTTCAAGTTATAGCCACCAGGACAAGATATTTTAGGCTCAGAAGCCGAAGTTGGAGGTGAAGTAGATGACGAGTGGCATTTTTTATCGCTTTTGGAAAAAGAGTAGCCGCTTTTACAGGTATAAGTAGGTTCTGAAACACGCCCACCGCCCTGGTCGCAATATGAATAACCTCTTTGTGTCACTAAGTGACCTGTATTACATTTTACTTCAGGGTCTATAGTTCCAGCTGAAGCTACCATAGGGCTAACAACGTTAGAAACTAGACTCAGGGACAATACAGAGATAAACAAGCCTAATTTCGAACGAAAACAACGCATATGCTTATATTGTAGCATACACATCATCCAATCCAGCAAGCCTGCCAGCCCAGATATTACAAACTAAGTGTATATAACGGCTAACCTCACGAAATTCTGTACCTCATACCCCAAACTTCACCAGTGACATCTAACTAGTCTAAGCTTTTATGTTTGAACTATTAACATCGTATAAAGTGATATCAGATCCCAGATTGGCGTCTAGGCTAGTCATTGATTGCACGACGCATATTGAATGACGACCATTTTCATTCTTTTTGATCCGGTATTCTGCCCATAAGTACATAGAGAAACTATCATCAACCCTCTGTTTATACATAATTATACAGCCCGGATTTGTCTCATTGGGATTATTTGGGTCGTTATAGAAGTACATTACATCTGTTGCGCCGCAAAGTTCATACGGATCGCCCGTAGGAAGATCTTTGGAAGTGAAGATATCTTTTTCGTCGCATATAGCTTCATATATACTGTTGCCAATACCGCTCATCGTATTTTTGCCGCCACACGTGAGTACATCTCTTGCGAGTGAGTCTGCACACTTTTTATTCTCTTCTGATGAATGGTACGCCTTTCGGAGGGGCTGATACCTATTCCTCATGAGCCAACCTGCTAGTGCGGCTGCATATTCGTGCGAGCCTTTTCCTTCTCTATATTCGGGCATTAATTCTTTATTCGCGCCAATCGACTCGAACCACTGTTCATAGACTTCCAGCTGTTCTTCGGGTGTCTTATTTTCCCAACCTTCAAAATCTGCTTTGTTGAATTTGAACTTTTCGGCTGCTTCTTCGGTATTTTCTGACGCGCCGCCATGCTCCTTGCCGCAGCCCGCCAGCGCCACGCCTGTTAGCGCACCAAGCGTGCCGGTTGCGATCAGAAATCCTCGGCGTGATAGTTCTGGTGACTTAGGAATTTTTACCATAAAGCTTCAATCTCCCTTCATGAGATTAGTGGTTTATGAGTATCACCTCGATACTTAAGTATATGATATTATCTTTTTCTAAAAAGCCAAGGGCGCGCGACTACGGTTCAGAGGTGGCTGTTGACCAAATCAGGGACTTAGTGCTGCAGTGTAGTCGCAGCCATACGTAAGTTCAGTTGCGATGAATGATGGTTAATTTTACTGGGGTAGATGGTCAAAATTATGCTATTTTTACTCAGTAACGCACAGTACGAAATACATTAAGTCAATACAGACAAATAATGTCTTCTATTTTAGACCAAAAAAACGCGAGAAATCATATTATTGACCTCTATACTGAGACTTTTCGCGCCACTCCAAAAATGTAGCTATAAACACCGCGAGGAAGAATGTTGCAAATATACCAAGTTATTGTCTAATTCTTGACTTTTCGCTCAAAAGCAGTATTATATAGTCAAGTATCGAGGTGATACTCATAAACCACTAATCTCATGAAGGGAGATTGAAGCTTTATGACAAACAAACTAAAATCACCAGAATCAGGCGTGTCGCGCCGAGGCATTCTGCAAGCAGGAGGCATCCTAGCGACATTAGTGACACTAGAGGGTTGTGCAGGGGCAGGCAGCAACGAAACACAACAGAGCGGCACATCAGAAAATGAACCGACGGAGTCTAAAGAAGACACCAAAAAACTAAAGGTAAACAAAGAGGATTTCGAAGGCTGGGAAACTAAGACGCCCGAGCAGCAACAAAGGGTTTTTGACGATTGGTTCAAACTAAACGGTATAACAAAGCCAATGCCTGGATACTCTACAGGCGAAGGCACACACAAAGACGCTGAAAAAATAGCAAGATGGTTCGTTGAAGAAAGGTGTAGTCCCCTAAATGTAGCCTACCGAGACCTAGACCTCCGCGAGTACGCAGATGCAATGGCTAGAGACGTTCTGACGATTGGCGGCAAGAATCCAAAAGGAACAGACAATAGACTCTACGAAACCATCTGCGACGACGACGTAGACAGATTTGATCCAGAAACACCTTTTGCGTATAGCCCTTACATTCTTGTAGGTGCGACAGATATAGAGTATAACGAGAAAATTAATATCGACATTCCCGGTCACGACCCTGACAAAGCCGTTTCATGTTGTATAGCTATGTTCGAAAGCGGAAGCCCCGAGACAGACCTCCTCTATCTTTGGGTGCAATTAGCGTTTGGAACAGACGCAAGCAACCCTAATAAAATACGAGCTATAGTAGCAGGCTACTCAAGTGAGCCCCGACTAAAGAATCACCCCGAAATAAAGTTCTACGAAGTTAACAAACAAACCGCTTAAGAATAACCATTAGCTAAAAATAATCCACACAGGACACCTGATTTCATTAGGTGTCCTATTTTATTTAGCATAACTTCTGACATACAAGCACTAGCATATTAAACAATCATAATGTATCATCATAAGTATGGTAGGTACGAAAAAAAGACTTTCATTTCGTCGAGTGTTTTTATTGTTTATCGTACCTTTACTGCTAATTTCCTCAGTAGTATCTGTGTTTAACGCACCGCCAGCGAGGGCTGCTGCAACTTCAAGAGAAGTTAAGCGCATAAGAGGTTGGCTGACTTTTAAAGCTGCGCACAAATGTTTTTCTGGATGGAACTATATAGGAGAAGAGCATGTTGCTAAGAATAAATTGGGTGAAAAAGCCGATAACATCCTCACAGGCGTTGGCGCATATTACAACAATAGCACACCTGGAGAAATAACATGCGGAGAGATGATTCCAAAGGCTATAAAACTTTGGGGATATTCTTCGTTATCAGAGCTATTACTTGATGCAGGGTACACTCACAACACAAAAGAGGAGCGCTATGATGCACCCCTCGACCCCAACGACGAACGAAAGAAAAAAACTGGTGCAGCAATATGGGATGCTTTGCGGAAAAAGGGCTATACAGACAACCCCGATACCTACCTGACTCCAGCCGAAATGTATTACCTTTGGCACGACGGCTTTGTCGCTGGATGTCAAGTAACCAATGAAAAAGAGATTTCTACTGTAACCGAAGAAATTAAACAAAAAGCTATCAATAGTCAAGATCTATACGTACACTACAACAGGCTGTCTCCGGAAAGAACTTCATTGGTAGATACCGTAGGACAAGCGAAAGCTTCAAGCCCGGGTGTACCCAAAACAGGATCAACTGGACCATCTGGAACAGTAGGTACTGCTTCTAAAGCAAACGAGTTTATATTGCATGATAAAGAAGAACGGATAGGATGCAATAATACATCAATGAACCGTGCGGAAGATGAAATCTCAAAATGGGCAGAAAAAGCAGTACAAAGATCCGCACAACTCATTGCTGCTGGCGTGGATCCTCAAAATCCTGGCGAAGACGATCCAGCTACAGCTCCCTCCGACCCCTCCTCCGAATCCCAAGAAGACGCCTGCGGCATCGACAAAGTCGGCTGGATGGCATGTCCGGTCACAACCCTGCTCGCCACCGTCATGGACAATCTTTATTCGTTCTTAGCCAGTAACTTCCTACAGACCGAAGCCGCTCAGGTAAATAACGAAGAGGTCGAAAAAGTCTGGCGCAGCTTCCGCGATATCGCCAATGTCGCCTTTGTGATAGCGTTTATGATCATCATTTACTCGCAGCTGACCTCGGTGGGCTTGAGCAACTACGGCATCAAACGCATGCTGCCGAAATTGCTGGTGGCGGCGATTCTGGTGAACCTGTCGTACACCCTCTGTATACTAGCGGTCGACCTGAGTAACCTGCTGGGTTACGGCGTGAATCAAATATTCCATGCGGTTGGATCGTCAGCCGGGCTAGAGGAGTACGCCGGCTTGCCGGATGGCGGCACGGGGCAGTGGGGAGTGTTATTTGGCGGGCTGCTGGCGGGCGCAGTAGGAATCGCGCTGGCGGGCGGCTGGTCGGTGCTGCTAGCCGGGCTGTTGGCGGCGCTGATGATCGTGTTGATTTTGGTGCTGCGCAAAGCGGCTATCATCGTGCTGATCGTGATTTCGCCGCTGGCTTTCGTGGCTTATCTGCTACCAAACACCGAAAAATGGTTCCACCAGTGGTTCAAGGCATTCTACACGCTGCTGATGCTGTTTCCGATTATCGGCGCAGTGTTTGCCGGCAGCAAGCTGGCGGGCGATATCATCGGTAGTAGCGCCGATGAAAAGTCATTGCTAAAGGTAATTTCTCTGGGCGTGTCTGTGGTGCCGCTGTTCGTAGTTCCGTCGCTATTAAAGGGCGCGTTGGCTTCGCTGGGGACGCTTGGCGCTAAGCTGCAGGGTATGGCAGATAGGCGAACTGAACGCATGCGCGGCGCGGTCAGCGGCAAGGCAAAGGAGCGTTTCGGTCGAACTAGCATAGCGCAGGCTTACAAAGGAGCAAAAGCCCACCGCAACGAGATGAAAACCGCCAAGGGCAGGCGGAGAATGCATCAGGGGCTGTCTGGGCGAATCGGTACTGCCATCGGCGGCAAAGACTGGAGGGAGCGCGCCGAAAACCGCGCGATGGCAGAAGAACAAAAAGAAATCGATGAGCGTGTCAGTGCGGCTGCTGCCCGCCAGTATCAGTCTATGACATACGACGAGCGCGTAGCACTAGCTCAGGGTAAAGACCTAGAGGGTAACAAAATCGCAGTGAGCGACGAAGAGCGCGAAGCGGCGGTGAAATACGTATCAGAGCACGGCAACGTGCATGAACGCCAAGCTGTATTGGCTAGCTTAGACGACGTAGAAAATAAGAGAATTCGGCAAGCAGCTGTCAGCGGCGCGCGCAAAAATGGCGACTCCGCGCTATATGGCGCTGGCACGCTGGGCGCAATCGAAGAAGGCAAACACAGCAACGGCAATAACTTCCAGCAGATGATGTCGCAGAGTATGATCAAGCGCCTACAAGAGGGTGATATCGACAACGAAACCATGCACCGCGACGCGCATACCGCCAACTTACTGGCAAACGCGTCTATGGGGTATTCTACTGACGCTGAAGGCAAACCAGATGCAATGAAACCAATCGACGCTGGACGAGACGCTAACGGCAACTTGGCAGCGACGAGTGTAACAGCCGAACGCCGCGACGCTATACGCGATAGCGCCATATCCTGGCAGCAAACCGAAGACGGTCAAGGTAAAGGCGACAAGATCAAACAAAGGTGGAAAACTTTGCCCGGTAAGAGCAACCAAAGCGGCGGCAGCTCTGGCGGTAGCAGCCCTAGCGGCGGCTCCGGCGGCGGCTAGCGGTGGAGGCAGCGACGGTAACCTCAACGTTAGACGGGGTAATCGCCCGCAAACCAATCAGTTTTAACTATAATGGGGTATAATATATCGATAGTATATGGCGGAGTACAAAGTAGCACAAGACGTCGAAGCCGAAGATAAGCTGATCGGACCGTTTAGTTTTCGCCAGTTTATCTATCTGATAATCGTCGCCATAGCCGGGGCGACGGCGTGGGGTTTGGCGCAAATTTTCATACCTTTGGCGGTTATCCCGCTGCCAGTTATATTTCTATTCGGCGCGCTAGCGTTGCCGCTGCGCAAAGACCAGCCGATGGAGGTGTATTTAGCGGCGGTGGTGCTGTATTTTTTGAAACCGCGCAAGCGTATTTGGAACCCCGATGGCGTAGAGTCGCTGGTCGAGATAACCACGCCGGTCGAGGTGGAGGTGCAGCGCACCAAAGACTTGGCGCAAGACGAGGTCGAACGGCGATTTTCGTACCTGGCGGATATCGCCGATACCGGCGGCTGGTCGATTCGCCATGTCGCACCGCCGCCGCCAGTCGATAATTCGATGGCGCCAGACCAGTATTTCGCCGCTCAGCAGGTCGAAGATACACTGGGCGAAACTGGCGGGGTAGCGCATAATTTCGACAAACTGATTTCCGACGCCGACACGGCGCGGCGCCAGCGCATGGTCGAGCAAATGCAGCACGCCGCCGAAAATCCAGCCCCAAGCACGCCAAATTCGAGCAATCAAAACGATTCCAGCAGCGTGCCGCGCTACAGTCCGTACCCGACGATTCACCAGTCGGTCATTAGTCCAATCGGCGGTCAATCGCCGCCGCCCGCTAGCTCGGCGCCGCAGCCTAGCGCCGCTAGCGCACAAACCGCACCAGATACTAGCGCTAAGCCGGTTTCAGATGATATAATTAGTCTTGCGAACAATAGTGATTTGTCGATTCAGACGATTCAACGAGAAGCAAGCCGTATACAGCATAAAGAGGAAGCTGACGACGGCGAGGTGTTTATCTCGCTGCACTAGTTAGCGGAAAGGAGTGGGCGTGCCGCCAAACAATCAGGCTAATCCATCGCAGATGCCGCCAGCCATGCAACCTGGCGATGTTAATGCTGCCAATCTGCCTGCCGCTCCCGCTACTCCGGGCGCCGCGCCGGCAGCCGCGCCTACCGGCGACCAGTCCAAAGACCCGAAAGCCAAAGACGTCAAGTCTCAAAAAATAACTTCTACCCAAGACAGCCTGCTGCTGTCTGAGGTGCGCGACGGCATGGTGGTCATGGCGGACGGCTCGTTTCGCGCGGTGGTGGCATGTAAATCAATCAACTTCGACCTGATGAGCGAGCGCGAGCGCGGCGGCGTCGAGATAAATTACCAGGACTTTTTGAACGCGCTGAGTTTTCCGATTCAGATTGTAATCCGCTCGCAGCGGGTCGATATCGGTCCGTACATCGATAAACTCGAGCTGTTGCGGCGCGACCAAGACAACATGTTGCTGGGCATCTTGATGGACGATTACATAAATTTCATCGATATGCTGTCCGAAGAAGCTAACATCATGGATAAGGGGTTTTTCGTCGTAATTCCGTATTTTCCAGCCGGCGATCTGAGTAATGTGGTCGAGCAAAGCAAAGGGTTTTTCGGCGCAATTTTCGGCGGCGGCAAGAAAAAGGATACCGTTGTCAAAATCAACAAAGATACCTACAACAAAGCCAAAGATGAAATCCGCAACCGCGTCGAATCGGTCACGCGCGGCTTGTCGCAAATCGGCGTCCGTTCGACCCAGCTGAACACCAAACAGCTCGGCGAACTGTATTACAACATCTACAACCCCGACACCGCCGTGCGCGAACCGCTGGGCAATTTCGATAAAGTCGCGACTCTGTACGTCCGCAAAGGCGACGGTTTCGCGCCGACGATGGGAGGGCAGCTCTGATGGCGAAGAAAAAGATGGATCCGATCGATATCGCCGCCCAGCAGCGCGCCAACGAACAAGCCGAGGTCGAGCGGGCATTTCTAAAGGGTATGACCACGCTGCGCGACCTGATAGCGCCCAGCAGCCTAGAAATCCACTCTAGTTATTTCCGGGTCGGCACCAAATACGGCCGCACACTGTACGTTTACGGCTATCCGCGCACGCTGTACACCGGCTGGCTGTCGCCGCTGATTAACATCGACCAGGTTGTCGATATCAGTATGTTTATTTATCCGGTCGATACGACAGTGGTGTTGAATAATTTGCGCAAAAAAGTGACGCAGTTAGAAGCCGACATGGCGATTAACGCCGAAAAAGGCCGCACGCGCGACCCCGCCAAAGAAGCCGCTTTGTTCGATGCCGAGGAACTGCGCGACCAGCTGCAAATCGGCAGCGAGCGTTTCTTCCGCTACGGGCTGTACGTCACGATTTACGCTGATAGCATAGATGAATTAGGGTTCGTGCAGCACGAAATCGAGACGATGTTCGGGCAAATGCTGGTTTATAGCAAGGTCGCCTCGAGCCAGCAAGAACAGGGGCTAAATAGCACAGTGCCGCAGATGAGCGACCAGCTGCAAATCCGCCGCAACATGAACACGGGCGCGGTGAGTACTAGTTTTCCGTTTACCAGCGCCGATTTGACGCAGGAAAACGGCATTTTGTACGGTATCAACATGCACAACAGCGGTTTGGTGATTTTCGACCGCTACAGCCTGGAAAACGCCAATATGGTGGTGTTTGCCAAATCTGGCGCCGGTAAATCGTTTACCGTCAAGCTAGAAGCGCTGCGCAGCATGATGCTAGGCGCCGATGTGCTGATAGTTGACCCGGAAAACGAGTATCAGAAGCTTTCCGACGCTGTCGGCGGCAGTTACATCCATTTGAGCTTATCTAGCGACACGCGTATCAATCCTTTCGACTTGCCCCGCGTCATAGACAGTGATGAAGCCGACGATGCCTTACGCGCCAATTTAGTGACCTTACACGGGCTTTTACGCCTAATGCTGGGCGGCGCGTCGGCAAATAACGTCGGCGTCGGGCTAAGTCCCGCCGAAGAAGCCGACCTAGACCAAGGTTTAATCGACACCTACGCCCGCGTCGGCATCACCAGCGACCCGCTGACGCACACTTCGGTGCCACCGACGATGAGCGATTTGTACGACACTTTACTACACATGGGCGGCACTGGTCCGCAACTAGCGCAGCGGCTGCGTAAATACACTTCTGGCACGTTTGCCGGCATTTTTAGCCAGCAAAGCAACGTCGATATCAACAACAATATGGTGGTTTTCAATATTCGCGACCTAGAGGACGAATTGCGACCGGTGGCGATGTATATCGTGCTGAGCCACGTTTGGAACATCGTGCGTACTCAGCAGAAAAAGCGCATGCTAATCGTCGACGAGGCGTGGCAGCTGATGAAATACGATGATTCGGCGAACTTTATGTTTAGCCTGGCTAAGCGGGCGCGTAAGTATTATCTGGGACTGACGACGATTACGCAGGACGTCGAGGACTTCATGGGTAGCAAAATGGGGCGCGCCATCGTGGCGAACTCCAGTATGCAGCTGCTGCTCAAGCAATCGCCAAGCGCCGTCGACGTGCTGGGCGACGTATTTAAGCTGACCGAAGAAGAGCGGCGGCGGTTATCCGGCTTCCCGGTGGGACAGGGGCTGTTTTTTGCCGGGCAAAACCACATTCATATCCAAATCGTCGCCAGCCAAACCGAACAAAACCTAATCACAACCAACCCGCAAGCGCTTTTGCAGCAGAAACAGCAACAAAAAGACGAACAATCGTCGGAATTGCAGGTATAATGTAGTTATGGCGCAAAAAACTTTGCAGAGACCACCCGATACCGACGACCGAAGTCAAAGCGACTACGACCAAGAGTTCGAGAGTATAGTCAGCGACCCGCGCAACGCCGTAGATGACGACAACCCGATACAGCGCGATTACGACAAAGAATTTAACGAAATCGTCAACAACTCGCGCAGCGGCGCGCCCGAAGGTTACGGCGACACCGCCAAAGATCTAAACAACCAAGAGTCAAACGCCGATAAATCAGACGGCGATAGCCAATCGGTACGCGAGCGCGAAGCCGCCACGCCGGGAACTTGGCGCAACAACACTACAGAACAAGACGAAAAAGAAGAAAAAAGCGGCGGTCGGTCGCGGCTCAGCGCTTTTGGCGCGTTCGTGAAAAAGCGCAGCTCGATCATAACCATAATGGCGCTAATGGGCGGCGGCGCTGTCAGTCCTTTCGTCGGTATGTCGTCTTTACCGATGGCGATTTTAGGAAATATCGACATGAACAGCCTGCTGCAACCGCTCAGCGCCTACATGGAAGACTACTATGGCTTTCGATTTTTCGGTAAAGACAAAAAGGGGTCGTTGACACCAAGGGGCGAGTCATTTGCTGGACTTCACGACACCGAGATAGATCAGTTGAAGAAAAACGGCGTCACCTTTCCCGACGAAGGCAGACGGCTGCGAAACGGCAAAACTGTTTTCGATAGAATCATAGTAGACGGACAAGAGATCAATGCCTCGACATTTAGGCGAACCATGCGGCAAAACCCGGCGCTGCGCAGCAAAATGATTTTCACCAAGGGGTCATACTTCAAATCCGCCAAAAGCTCCATCGCTGCCAAGGTGAAAAAAAGATTTGGTTTTAAGACTAACCCCGATGGCGTCAAGGCTAAAACAGCAGAGGAAACTGATAAAAACATCTTAAACCAGTCGACCAATGAAAAATCTAATGGTAACCCGGACCCTAAAACGACTGGAGCAGCAGAGGGTGAAGAACCGCCAGACGATTTCAACAAAGCCAAGCAAGACGCCGAAGATATAACGGGCGCTATGAATGAAGATGTCGAAAAAGCCAAAGCCGATCCTTTTAATAAAGACGTCGTCGGTAGCTCTGACTACGGTAACGCAACAGCGACCCGTATCGGCGCAGTCGATGATGTAGCAACCGCCACCAAGAGTGTCGGACAGAGGATATTTGGTCTAGTAAATAGCCTTGATATAGCCGACGCTGCTTGCACAATATATCAAGTAGCTTATACAGCCACCATGGTAGCTAGAGTTGTCGCGCTATATAATATCGTTCGGTACGCCATGTACGTTCGCAGCGTGTTCGAGCAGGCGAAAATGGGCGAAGACGTCGATGGTTCGGCTATGTATATGTTAAATAAACTCATGATCGTCGATCCGGCGACCGGGCTAGCATTCGACCGGTCGGCTTTCGCACAGATGCTGTTTAACGGCGGTCTAACTAGCGAACCAAGCGGCGTATCTGCCATCGGCGGCGCTTTGCTCGCCACTATGTATACCGGAATGCACACTTTTCATGCTGGTATTGGTGAAGTATTTGGAAAAGGGGCTGGCACTGGACGCACTTTCATGAAAAATGCTTGCGGTCTAGCCACAAACCTGGGTGTGCAAATAGGAGTTACTATCGGCGAGCTAGCCCTCACTATCTTTACTTTTGGTGCCGGAAAAGGGATTACCGAAGCTGCTAAAGACACAGCCAGAATAGCTTTTAGACAGGGTATAGATCTGTTTAAAGATAGAATCGTAAGTAAATTCTCTAAGAAAGCGATTAGTGAATTTATGAAAGAGCAAATCGAAAAAGTGGGCGAAAAGCTGGCTTTCAAAAACTTACGCCGTACCTCTATGGATGTATTGAAGGGTACTGCTAGAATGGCGAGAGATAACCCTTGGCAAGCTATCGGACTGGTCGCCGGTATGGTCGGTATGTTTGGCATGCCCTTCATCGTGCAGGCGCTATCCGGGGTAGATATCGCTGGAATCTTAAACAATGGTCTGCTAAATATGGACGCAATCGGCACCGGTGTGCAAGCATGGGAGGCGACTAACGCCGTCGGCTCTGGCGGCTCGATGGCGACCTACGACGCCGCCACCGCCTACGAAAGCACCCTAAAAGAATACCGCGACTCTTATGTCGCCGACATGCGCTACGAGGCCCGCAATACGCCGTTTGATATCAAAAATCCGTACTCGATGTTAGGGTCTGCGATGTTTGGTATGCAAAAAGCTATCGGACTCGCCAATTCCAGCAACCCAGTTTCGTCGATTGTCGCCACTATCGGGCTGCCATTCAAGCTATTTTCAAACATAGCCACCGCCAAAACTTCCGCCACGCAAGAAGAAATCGGCGAAAGCGTCGGAAACACCTACTTTATCGACAACAAAATATCCACGCAAATCACCGGCAGCCCCAACGTGATATTCAAAAAAACCTACAGTTTCTCCGAGGTAATTGAGCAAATCGGTCCGGAATCGTCTAACCCTATGATCGAATACTCTAGCGACGACGAAAAGACCGGAGAGCCGAAATTATCGGTCAAATCCGGCTCGGAACTAGAAAAATACGCCGAAAAATGCCACAATCCGTATCGCACCGAAGCCGACCCCCAGTTCGCAACCGACGACGAAGGATCAAACGTTTACCCGTTTGAAGAATGCGCCGTCGGCGGCTCGAAAAGAGACGCCAATGCCGCTCTGTATAGCGACGCGATTTCGTACATTTACCAGTTGAGCCCGTCAGAGATCACCACCACGACTTCATCGTCCGAAGGATCATCACTGCCAGACGGCGATGCTCAAGAAATGGCTAAACAAATCTTGGAAAATGGAAACATAAATTTCTCGGATTCTAGCGTGCGGCAAGAAGTACAAGATACTGCAGACGGCAAGGCTGCGACGCCAGTTGCATTAGACGGCAGGCTGCTGCAAGTTATCGCTGCTATCGGCAAAAATCATACATTAACCATAACCTCTCTCGGCAGGACAATCAACTGCGATTATAGCGTTCATTGCCTGGGCGAGGCAGTAGATATCAGCAACATAGACGGCGGAACAACGACTGGCGGCGACGACGCTTCGGTAGCAGTATTGCAAGAAATTGTCGACAATAAGTACTTGCCTCAGGGTGCTGGTGTCGGACAAGAGGGGTGCGGAAATAGATCATCTATAAATAGCAAGTTAACCGCTGCTGGGTATGTCACCCACAGCGACTCCTGCGACCACCTGCATTTAGCGTTGCGATGGACTGTAGATGCGGAGAAAACCTGGTGATGAAGAAAAAATTTCACATAATCGTACTATCTGTAGTTTTTTTGTCGCAAACCTACATAGCTCCGTACGTCGGCGCTACATCGTTAAAAATCGACGAGTCGCTAAACGACATCATCATTCTCGGCAAAGATTCGTGTACTTCGGGCGGAGCTTCATCGCTCGTCGGGAATGATAATCTCGAGAAAATTCTGCGTTTTTACGTCGGCAAGGGGCTTTCGCTAGCGCAAGCGGCTGGTATCGCCGGTAACTTCAAAGCTGAGTCAGGCTTTAATCCCGCCGTTATACAAGGCGGAGCTATCGCACCCGACGACTATACCCCTGTTAACGGGGTTGGTTTTGGGCTGGCGCAGTGGACTTTTACAAGCAGGCAGCAGCCCCTCGTGGAGCTTGCAAAATCCACCAACAGGAAAATAACCGACCTATCTCTGCAGCTCGATTACTCGTGGCAAGAAATGGAAGGAGGAAGGTTCTCTCTCGAAGAATACAAAAAAATAACCGAACCGGACGAAGCAGCCTATATATTTCACCGGGATTTTGAAGGTTCCGCCGACTCTAAAGAGGCTATACAAGAGAACAGGATGAATCCCGCCAAGGAAATCTATGAAGCGTTTAAGTCGATTATCAAGGAGAGCGGTAGTAGCGGAACCTCGCCAGCGTCAGCGACATGCTCTGGCGACGGATCAGCTTCAGACTTCTTGGACGACAATAGTTTCGTGATCTACGATCAGTGCGACCCGCAGTGGGGCAATATGATCTATGGAGGCTCTGATACCATTTGCCAAACAGGGTGCGGACCGGCTTCTATGGCGATGATTATCACAGCATTGACCGGGCAAACCGTAACGCCAGCCGACACAGCAAAGGTGGCGCGCGATAAAGGTATACATATACCGGGCGTCGGAAGCAGCTGGGATATATCTCCGGTACTCTCTGAACACTGGGGTCTCACGGCTACGCAGCTAACCAACGATGTAGCGCAAATAAACGAAGCTCTGCGCGGCGGTGCTCTCATCAACGTATCGGGCGCTGGACCTTCTCCGTTCGCAGACGTCGGTCACTTTATCACTATCCGGGGTGTTACTGCCAGCGGTAAATGGAAAATTGGAAACTCAAGCGGATCGCAAGGTCGTGAAGAAAGTAAGCAAGAATGGGATCCGGCAACTTTAGCATCGATGATGAGACCGGCAAACGTATATGCTATTTCAAAAAAATAATGCGAGGAACTATACATGGATGACATTGTTCGTAAAAAACTAATAATCATAATCTCTATAGTCATGTCTCTACTCATTATCATAGCGTTAATTTTATGGGTGTTTCTTGGTCAAAAAGACACCAGCGATGACGACACTCTAGGTCAACAAATACTCTACACAGACCCCTACACGGGAGAGATTGTGAACAGTAAGAGGACAGGAGGGGCGTCTCCAGGTCCAGGCACCAACGATATAACTTTTCTGGGCGCAGGCAAGCTGCTATCTTATGGAATGTCGAGCCGGCAACTGAGTAAGTATAAAGGTTATATTTACCAGTATTCGAAAGTACGAGAAAAAAACAAAGAGTCCAAAATTACCGAGATAACAATTGATTTTAGCACCTACAGGCAAAAAATAGGCGAAGCCTCTGATGGGTCTGAATTTACGATAATTTTGAATAGAGACGAAAATCTGAAATATCAGGTCGTTAATACCTATCCAACGACGTCCACTATCGCCACGAAAATATACAAAGGAGATTCGCAGGTTTTCGACTCAAATACAATAAAGGTTGACACCGACGAGTAGCCCCGCCTAACTCTCCACCGCGCTAGTCATAACAACCTGGTTGGATTTGAATTCGTCAAGCAGGGCGCGCTGGCGCTGTTCGTCTAGTTCGCCGAAAACGTCGTCGAGCAGTATAATCGGCGGCGTGCCAGTTTTTTGTTCGATGTACTCCGCCTCAATAAATTTCAGCGCCAGCACAATCGTCCGGCACTCGCCGCGCGACGCCACCTCCGCCGCCGGCGTATGATTGAACAAAAAATGTATATCGTGGCGGTGCGGCCCAGTACTAGTCGCGCCCGTCAAATGGTCGTAATCAAACTTCTCCTCGTGGCGGCGCAATAACTGCTGCGGCGTCATCGCTTCGTTCGGCGAATATGCCACCGCCACCGCGTCGCGGTTGTGCGCGATTTGCTGGTAGATATCGGTGATACGCTGATTAAACACCTTCACCGCCGCCTGGCGCTTCGCGATAATCGCCGCGCCGTGCTCGCTCAGCAGCACATTCCACGGAAAAACCGTATCGCGCGTCGCCGCCGGGTTTTTTAACGCTTTGTTGCGCTGCTGCAGCGCGCGCTCGTAGCGGCTCAGCTCGCGGCTATAACGCGGGTCGTATTGCTGAATCAACGTGTCGATAAATTGGCGGCGGCGCTGCGGCGAGCCGTTGATAATCCGCAAGTCCTCCGGCTCAAACAGCACAATCGGATATTTCAGCGAATAGGGCAGGCGGGCGTATTTTTTGCCGTCGACGATAAATTGGCGGCTTTTGCGCACTCCAGCCGTCTCGTACTGCACGCGGTAGGTAAAAGTGTCGGTCTCGAGCGCGATTCGGTAAAAATCAGTGCCCTGGCGGCAAACCGATGCATCGCTGCTGCGAAACGACTTGCCGCGCAGCGCGATATAAATCGCCTCTATCAGCGACGTTTTGCCGCTGCCATTTGCGCCCGTTATCAGCGTCGGATTATCGACAAAATCAAGCGTTTTGGTGCGATGCACGCGAATATTTTGAACTATCAGCCGCTGCGCCCGCATATTAACTCTTTAGCGGCATGATGATATGTGTATAATTCGGCTCGTCTTCAGCCGCCGTCAGCACGCAGGGCGACAATTTGCCGCTAAACCGAAATTGAACCGAATCGCCGTCAATCACGTTTAGCGCGTCGGCGATATAGCGCGAATTTAGGGTAATATTACCGCTGCCAGAAACTTTGGCGCTGGCATTGCTGGTGTTTTCGCCCAGTTCGCTAGCGATAGAATGAACGCTAATCTGCTGCTTTTCGTCGTCGACCGACACCGTCACGCTGCCGCCGGAATCGCGCGCAAACAGGCTGGCGATTTTCACGATACGCGAAAACTCGGCGCCAGCCAAAGCCGCCGTTATCTCTGATTTCTCTGGTATCAGCTGCTGATAACTCGGGTATTTGCCCTCTATCAGGCGGCTGGTAATTTCGGCATCGCCGACCCGAAAACGCACCTGCGCGTCGTCGAACAGCACTTCAACCGACTCGGTGGCGTCTGAAATCGTGCGCAAAACCTCCTGCAAACTAGTCGTCGGCACGATAGCTGCAATTTCGCTTTTCGTTTCGAACAACCGGCGCTGCGCTAGGCGGTAACCGTCAGTACCCGCCAGATACAGCCGCCCGCCGTCGGTGTGCCAATACACGCCGGTCAGCACCGGGCGCGAAGTGTCGCTGCTGGTCGTGATAATCGTCTGATTGATTGCCTGCTTGAAATCCGCCTCGGCAATCGTGTAAATCACCGCCTGTTTTTCGTCAATCGACGGCAATTCCGGAAACTCCGCCGCATCAACACCGGTCATAATCGAGGAGTAATTACCCGACGAAATCGTCATCGAGGTGCCTTTGCAGGCCAAATTCACCGTGCTTTTGGGTAAACTGCTGATATAGTCGTTAATCAGCCGCGCCGGCAGCGTAATTTCGCCCTGAGACGCGATTTTAGCGCCGATATGGCACGTTGCGGCAATTTCTAGGTTGGTAGCCGCCACCAACAGCCGCGTGCCGTCAGTGCGTAGCAAAACGTTGCCTAGAATCGGTAAGCCAGCCCGGCTGCTCGCCACGCGCCCAACAATCGACAACGCCCGGGCGAAATTTTCTTGTGTGACTGATAGTTCCATAATTCTATCCTTTTTAATTAATTTAATTGGTGATGGTTAGTAATAGGCGGTGTGGAAACGGTGGAAAAGCTGCCAATTTTCAGGGGTAGAGAGTGAAAATTACTTGGGGAAAGTCCTGTGCTTGTTTTGCGACAAACTCTGTGGATGAACTCATAAGTTACCCACTGGCTCGGTGCGGATGCTGCTGCGGGCAGCAAAGCAGGGGATAACTGAACACAACTTTTACTCGCACCTTTCCACCGTAAATTCGCTAGTTTTCCACAGAATTTAAGCATAAAGTTTCTCCCGGATTTCGGCGACTTGCTCGCGAATTAGAAAGTCGAGTTTAATCGCCCGCTCAATTTTATCGACCGAGTGAATCGCCGTGGTGTGGTCTTTGCGTCCCAGTTCCTTGGCGATGCGCGGAAAACTCATATGCAGCTCGCTGCGCAGCAAATACATCGCGATTTGCCGCGGCACGACGATGTGCTTATCGCGCTTGCTGCTGATGATTTCTTTGCTGTCAATCTGAAAATGCCGCGCCGTTTTGTCGATAATTTGCTTGGCGGTCAGGTGCTGCGGGCGGCTTTGGCGCACGTTGCCGAGCAGCCCTTCGGCGGTGGCAGTATCTGGCGGCACGCCGCGCATTTCCGAATAAGCCAGCAACTGATTGAGCGCGCCTTCTAGCTCGCGGACGTTGGTTTTGATATTTTGCGCCAGATATTCGATGGTTTCGCGCTCCAGCTGAATCCCGGACAGCGCCGCCTTGGTTTCGACGATAACACAGCGCGTCTCGAAATCGGGCATCTGAATATCAATCGCCATGCCCCACTCGAACCGGCTGCGCAATCGCTCGGTCAGGGTCGGAATGCTGCGCGGCGGCTTGTCGCTGCTGATAATAATCTGCTTGTTCGCCTGGTGCAGTATGTTAAAAGTATGGAAAAATTCCTCCTGCGTTTTTTCTTTGCCGGCGATAAATTGCATGTCATCGACGATTAAAACATCCATTTTGCGGTATTTGTCGGAAAAACCGGCTTTTTTCAGGCGGACTGCGTCCAGAAACTCTTTGACGAACGTCTCGGTGCTGATGTAGGCGATTTTCGTATTGGGGTCGTTTTTGAGAATTTCGTTGCCGACCGCTTGAATTAGGTGGGTTTTACCCAGCCCGACGCCGCCGTAAATGAACAGCGGATTGTACTTGGTGCCAGGGGTGGCGGCAGCCGCTTGGCAGGCGGTGTAAGCTAAATCATTGCACGACCCGACCACGAAATTATCGAAAGTGTAGCGCGGATTGAGCGTGCTGTTGGCATTTTTCGCGGATTTACCCGCCAGCGGCGGCTCGGTTAGCTCGCGCAGGCGCGATTCGCGGCGCGAGTTGGTGGTTTCGCGGCTGATGATTTTCTTTTTCACCGACGCTACTTTGTATTGGACGGTCGGGGCGGTCAAGTTGTTGCGGGCGAGTACTTCGCGGATTTGCTTGTCGAACTTCTTTTCTAGGTGGCTTTTGGCGAAAATATTCATCACGCCGATCGTGATAACTTCGTCGTTATACTCGAGCAATTCGGTATTTTTGAACCAAGTTTTGAAACTTGCGTCCGGCACCGACAATTCGAGCTCGCCCAGTACGCTTTGCCACAAATCACTCATACTGCAGTTAATTTAACCCTCTCTCCAACCCGTTATCTTTCATCTATCATAGCGAAAAATGTAGTTTTCCACAACCGCGTAATGTTGTAGATTTTGATAAATTTAGCTAGCGGCGAAATAGGGGTGGCAGTTATCCACATTTTGTAACTACCCCTGTAAAGCTGTGGATAACTCCGCACAAAAAGTGGAAAGCCGTCAATAGCTGCGCGATATTTTCGACAACTGGGCAAGTCGATATTGAATCTAGGGGCGGTTTTATGCTATAATAGAAATAATATGCCAAAGCGAACATATCAACCACACACTCGCCACCGCGCGAAGACGCACGGTTATCGTGCGCGCCGGGCGACCAAGGCTGGACGCGCTGTGTTAAAACGCCGCCAAGCCAAGGGTCGCGCCCGAATCGCGCTCTAAATCGAGGATTTTATCGCCGCCTAAATCGATAGAGCGGCGATATTGTTAATAACATCCTATGAACAACCAACCGCCCACAATCGCCCAACACTCATCTATTTTTAGGCGCCTAGCACCTATAGCGGGGCGGCTGTTTTTGTGCGGGGCGGTCGCTCTGTATGCGATTACAGGGCAAAAACGCAAGCCGAGAACAAGGGCGCTCATCGCTTGGAATGGCAAAATTCTCCTGGTGCGGAACGTTGCGGATCATAACAGGTGGACGTTGCCTGGAGGCGGCGTCAAGCCAGGGCAGGATTATGCGGAATCAATTGCAAGAGAAATCGACGAAGAACTTTCTATCCGGCAGCCTGCCGCGAAATTTCGGCTCATCAAACACTATGACAAAGCAGAGGTGGGCGAGCCGTACGATAAAATATGCTACCTGCTTAATCTTTCGGAATCTCGGTCATTAAAAATTACTTTGAGCAGCGAAATACTCGAAGCGCGGTGGTTTTCGGTTAATCGGCTGCCTAATCGGTGGTTATCCCCCGTGGTTCAATTAGCTGTTCGTGATTATTTTGCGCGGTAATTCCGCAATATGCAGGACGCGGGCGATTAGAGCAAAGTAGTTTATAATAAACCTATGATTGCAGCAAAATACCGGTTTCATGGGCACGGCAGTTTGAATTATTTGTACCGCAACGGCAAAGTTGCTCGTTCGCGCTATGCGATGGTGAAGTATATCGCTAATCCGCGCCGCAAATTGCCGCGGTTTGCGGTGGTGGTGAGCAAAAAAGTGCATAAATCCGCCGTTGGGCGCAACCGGATTCGCCGCCGAATTTACGAAATTATCCGCCGCCAGTTGCCAAATTTAGCCAGTTCGGGCGATGTCGCTATAATCGTGACGCGCGCCGAAGTGCTGTCGATGCCTGCCGCCGAGCTGGAAGCGATGGTGGCGCAATTGCTCGAACACACCGTCCGCGGGTAGGTGAAACCGGCAAAAAGTGTTATACTATCACTAATATAATACGACCAGGAGAGATGTTTTGTTCGAAACAATCATAGTGAACCCAATTTTTAATGCGCTGATGTTGATTTACAGCGTAGTACCTGGCGGCGATTTCGGTGTCGCGGTGATTATTTTTACCGTTATCGTCCGCCTGCTGATGTATCCGCTGGTGAAAAATCAGCTGCACCAGACCAAGGCGATGCGCAAATTGCAGCCGCAGCTGGCGAAAATCAAGAAAAACGCCAAAGGCAACAAACAAGTCGAAGCTATGCAGCAGATGGAACTGTACAAACGCTACGGTATCAAGCCGCTGCGCTCGATTTTGATACTGTTTATACAGCTGCCGATTTTTATCGCTTTGTACCGCGTGATTGGCATTATCATCACGCTCAAAGGCGATATTATTAGTCAACATTTGTACGAACCAGTCAAGAATATCGACGCGATTCGCACTGTGATTGAAAACCCGGGCAGCTTTAACCATACTATGCTCGGATTCATCGATTTGACCGGAAAAGCGCTCGGCAATGGCACGGTGAACCTGGTGCTGCTATTGCTGGCGGCGATTTCGGCGCTGACGCAGTACGTCATGACCAAGCAAACGTCGCCGACCGATACCAAAGGCAAGAAATTCCGCGATTTGATGGCGGACGCGGCGGCTGGCAAGGAATCCGACCCCGCCGAAATGAGCAGCGTGATGACGCGCGGCATGATGAAATTTATGCCGTTTATGATGTTTTTGATTATGGTCAGCTTGCCGGGCGCGCTGGCGCTATACTACACGACTTCTAACTTGACGGCGGTTATTCAGCAGCACTATTTGCTGAAAAAAGACATCGGCGAACTGGATGAAATTGCCGACGAGGTTATCGAAAAAGAAACCGCCAAAAAACGCAAAAAAACTGCTGCTGCGCGGCAAAAAAAGGCTCGCGAGGGCAACATTACGCGGATAAAAGCCAAAGGATAGGAGGATTTCATGGATAGAGAAGAATCAGTCGAGTTCGCGCGCAAGCTAGTCGAAGATATTGTGTCGTTTTTCGGCGAAAATATCGCGGTGGAAGCGCACGCCGAGGGCGAAATTATTTCGCTAGCGGTCGAAAGCAGCGATTTGAATAGTATTTTGATTGGGCGCGGCGCCGAAACCTTGCGAAGTTTGCAGTATATCGTCTCGACAGCGCTGCACAACCAGGGCGCGGCTTTGACGCACGTCGTCGTCGATATCGCGAACTACAAAAAGCAGCGCGAAGACAAAATCGCCGAAAAAGCGCGCGGCTGGATCGAAGAAGTCCGCCGAACGGGCGATTCGCACGTGGCGCGCATCAACGCTGCCGACCGCCGTGTCGTCCACCGCGTTGCCGCCGAATACAGCGACATTCGCACTTATTCCGAGGGCGAGGGGCGCGAGCGCCATATCATCATTGCGCAAGCCAGCTCGTAGCGATATAATCATAAGTAGAATTAAGAAAGGATACGAGTTATGAACATTGGATTGATTTTACTAGCGATAGCTGTCGTTTTGGTTGTGTTGGCGATTGCCGTGGTTGGCATGTACAACAGCCTGGTCAAACTTAATATCAAAACCGACGAAGCCTGGAGCGATATCACTGTGCAGCTCAAGCGGCGGGCGGATTTGATTCCGAATTTGGTTGAAACCGTCAAAGGTTACGCAGCGCACGAAAAAGGCGTGTTCGAAAAGGTGACGGAAGCGCGTTCGGCGATTATGTCGGCGACGCACCCAGCCGAGGCGGCAAAAGCCGACGGCGAGCTCAGCATGGCGCTCAAAAGCCTGTTTGCGGTCTCGGAAAACTATCCGGAGCTCAAAGCGTCGAGCAATTTCATGGAATTGCAGGCGCAAATCACCGATACCGAAGACAAAATTTCGGCATCGCGCCGCTTCTACAATGCTAACGTGACGCAGTTTAACACCAAGCGCAAGGTTTTCCCGACCAATATCTTCGCCGGTATGCTCGGGTTTAACAGCGACAAAGAATTCTTCAACGTCAGCGAAGCTGAGCAAGCGGCTATCGAAAAGCCGGCTGAAGTCAAATTTTAACTAAACGCCGGGAAAAAGCTCGATGGAACAGATATTTCTGACAACCCTCGAGCTTTTTGCGCGCGCTGGCGGCGGCGGTTCGGGCGGCTCTAGCGGCGGTTCGGGCGGCGGTAGCAGCATACTGATATTAATCGGTTATTTGCCGCCGCACCTTTTCGGCTCGATGCTGCGCCGCCGGTTGCTGAACAACCAAGAATTAGTGCTGTTGGCGCATATATTAGGTTGGTCGGCGGCGAGCGCCTGGGCGGTGCTTTGTTTGGTGATATTTAGGGGCGGTTTTTTCGGCGTCGCGACGGCTACACTAGCGTTTGCCGGCATGTCGTCCGGGCTGTTTGGCTGGTTTGAGAAACTGAAGCAATCTACAGCGGTAAAAAATCAGCTTCAGCGGTCTGCCGCGCAAGATGCGGCTTGGAGCGAGCAGCAGCTCACCGAATATGCCAAGCAGGTTTTCTTGCGCTATCAGTACGATTGGTCGCGCCAGGACCTGGAGCCGATGAAAACTTACATGACCGAGCGGTATCATCGCCACGCGGCGCTGTTTATTCGCAATTTACAGCAATTACAGCGGGCAAATAATGTCGAAAACGTCTCGATTATCGAAGCGCTCATCGTGCGAGCGTATGATTCGCCAAATAATGCCGAAGATACGGTGGTGGTCGGCTTCACGGCTAATGCCGCCGACAAGCTGGAAAATCTGCAGACGCAGCAAAATATATTCACCGACCGCAGTGCTTTTACTGAATATTGGACTTTTATGCGCAGCGGCTCGACTTGGTTGCTCGATGATATCAGTCAAGCGACAGCTGACATGGCGGCTTATAATCGCCATTTGGCGGAACTGGCGGCGCGCAATAATTATTACTATAGCGTCGATATGGGCTGGTTGTTTATCCCGGAGCGCGGGCAATTGTTTGGCAAAGCAAAATTTGGCGTGTCGGACGTTAATAATCACGTGATAGGGTTATACAAAGAGTCGCTGCTAGTGCAGCTTTACACCTATAGCGCGTTCGAAAAAGCCAAACCGCGCGTAATCGCCCAAGTAAACGTACCGAAAACATACGGCAATATCGTCGTGCGGCGCAAAAAGGGCGCTCCGCGTATCGATAAGCGGGGATTGGTGCGCGTCGAAACCGAATGGATTCAGTTCAATCAACAATACGAAGTTTACGCCACAAACACCGAGCAGGCGACCAGCTTCGAGTTGCTCAACCCGACCTATATGGAGCAGCTCGCCGCGCTGCCTTTCGCGGTGTCAATCGAGGTGGTCGACAACGTGATTTACCTCTACACCGACGAGCGCGGCACCGACGCGGCAACCTACGAAACGATGCTCGATTTGGTGCACAAGGCTTTTAAGGAAATGCGGCTTTAGGACTTGAGCGCGCGGCGGTAAACCTGCAAAGTTTCCTCTGCCATGCGCTTCCACGAGTATTTGGCGACTTGCGCGCTGCCTTTGGCGATGAGCGCGCGGCGTTTTTCGGGGTCTGATATGACGCGTTCGATGGCGGCTGCCATGTCGTTTACATCGAGCGGGTCGAAGTATTCGGCGGCATCGCCCAGAATTTCCGGCATACACGACGCGTTGCTGCTGACAACCGGCGTGCCGTACGCCATCGCTTCGAGCGGCGGCAAACCGAATCCTTCCATCAGCGACGGGAAAACATAAGCGGCAGCTTGGGTAAACAGCCAATCGCGCTGGCTATCCGGCAAAAATCCCGTGAAATGAATGTTGCGGTACCCCTGTTTTTCATAAAACTCTTTGTTCAGCTGAGTGTCGCGGTTCATGCGGCCGACGAACACCATCCCCAAATCAGGGTGTTTGTCGAGCAATTGCTGGTGCGCAGCGGCCAGGCGCCGCAGATTTTTGAAATCCGGCTGCTGGCCGACATACATGATAAATTCGCGAAAAGGCAACTCGTCGTACGGCTGCAATTCGCCCTTGTGCACCTCGCCCGATTCGTAAATAACAGTGATTTTGTCGTCGGCGATACGAGTGAAATCCTGATATTCGCGCTTGGTGGTTTCAGAAACCGCGATAATATGCTCGCTGGTGCGGGCGATGCGCTTGAAAACGAAGCGCCCGACCAGCTGTTTGGCGTGATAAACCAGCCAGTTTTTGTCGGAATTGTAGGTTTTGAATAGTGTCATATCGTGCACGGTTGTGACATGCCGGCCGCGGTACCAAACGGGCTGCTGCGGCATGCAAAAATGCACCAAATCCGGCTGCAGCTCGTCGAGATAGCGCTTGAAACTAAGCTGCTCGGCTAGGGAATAGTTGTCAAATTCGGCGATGCGCACGGTGAAATTCGGATTGACCGGCTGCCAGTAGTCCTGGTCTTTGGCGCGCACCAGTACGCTGTAGGTGTTTTCGCGGTCGATTTGCTGTAGATATTCCAGCAACTTCACGATATAAGTGCCGGTTCCCGAGTTGATAACGCGCGCGTCGATGGCGATATGGCTCATTTTTCCTCCTTTTTGAACACAATTTTAGCGTAAGCCAGGTAATTCCAGGTCAGCGAAACGGCGGTGGCGCATAGTTTGGCAGCAAACAGGGCGGCTCGTTCGTTAGCGATGAAGCTTTTGATTAGCGGCGCGATTAGCCAAATGACGCAATTTTGTAGCACCCAGAGACCAAAAAGCGTCACCAGAATGAAAGAAATTATCTCATATTTGATATTTTTGTTGGTAGATTTGAAAGTGAATTTTTTGTTGGCGAAAAAGCTAAAAATAAATGCCACGCCAGTTGAAACCGTGTTGGCGGGCACTTTTGCTATGCCGAGCGCGGTTAAGCCGAACAAAAAACCGAAATCAAGCGCCGTGTTAATCGCGCCGACGATAGCGAATCGACCGACCTGCGCTTTATTTTTCATGCTTCGCCTCGTGGTATTCTTCGACGAAATAACTGGGGCGATTCTTGGACTCGCTAAAAATCCGCGCGATATATTCGCCGATTACGCCCAGGCTGACCAGTTGAATACCGCCCAGAAATAAAATCACTGCCATCAGCGAGGAGTAGCCTGCGCCGGTCGGCACGCCAAACAGTGGGCGAATCAGCAAATAAAGAATGTACAAAAATGCGCCACATGATATAGTTAAACCGAGAATCGACGAAACCCGCAGCGGCGCGGTGGTGAAGCTGGTAATGCCGTCGATCGCCAGGTTGATAAGCCTGGGATAATTCCATTTAGTTTCGCCCGCCGCCCGCGAGTCGCGGTCGTAGAGCAGCTCTTTTTTGTTGAAACCAATCCAGCTAAACAGGGCTTTGGTGTTGCGCTGCGATTCGCGCAGCAGCTTCAGCGCTTCGACGCAGCGCCGGTCGAGCAGGCGAAAATCGCCAGTGTCGCGCTGAATCGGAATGCGCGTCGATTTTTGCAAAACCTTGTAGTACCACCCGCTGGTTTTTTTCTTGAGCCAAGTTTCACCATCGCGGCTGCGCCGGCGGGCGTAAACATCATCGTATCCCTGTTCCCACAGCTCAATCATTTGCGGAATCAGCTCGGGCGGGTCTTGCAAATCGGCGTCGATGATAACTAGCGCGTCACCCTTGGTGTAGTCGAAGCCAGCCAGCATGCCGGTTTCTTTACCGAAGTTGCGCGATAAATTGACGTAGGAAATCGACCGGTTTTTCTGCGCTTCTTGCTTGATTAGCTTTAGCGTGTCGTCGCTGCTGCCGTCGTTGATAAAAAGCAGTTCTAGGCGGTATTTCTTGATGGTTTTTTGTAAATCGGCTAGGCGCGCGAACAGTTGCGGCAAAACCGCCTCTTCGTTGTAAGCTGGAATCATGATAGTGATGGTCTTCATAGGCTAATTATAACACCTTTAGCGGTGAGCGCACTGGCGAATCAGCGCGCCAATCGACGGTGCGGTGCGCGCGCGCGCCGCCGCTAGGGCTTGCAGTTTGGCGCTGGCGGTTTCGAGCTGGTTGGTGCCGAGGATAGCGCCGGCGTGCCCCATCTGAACGCCAGGTGGGGCACTGAGCCCAGCGATATAAGCATAAACCGGCTTGCTGATATTTTGCTTAATATAATCCGCCGCCGCGATTTCGCTGGTGCCGCCGATTTCGCCAGTCATGACGATGCGCTTGACGGCGGGGTCGTTTTGGAAAAGTTTCAAACAGTCGATGAAATTGCTGCCGCTAATCATATCGCCGCCGATACCGATGACGTAGCGTTGCCCATAGCCGGTCCGCGTCAGTAAATTCATCGCTTCGTAGGTCAGAGTGCCGCTGCGGCTTACAATCGCCGTGTCGCCGGGGGCGGCGAGCTGGGCTGGAATAATACCCAGGCTATGAACGCCTGGTATCAGCACGCCGGGGCAGTTCGGACCGATTAAAACAGAGGAGGAAGCAGCTAGTCGTTGTTTTATATACAACATGTCGTGAACCGGAACGCCTTCGGTGATGCAGATGATTAGGGGGATGCGGGCAGTGATGGCTTCTAAAATGGCAGCTTTGGCGTGAGGCGCGGGTACGAAAATTAGGGAAATATCAATTGCGTGTTCGCGCTGAATTTGCTCGATGGTTTGGTAAACGGGCACGCCGCTGACGTTGTCGATTGCGCGCGGCGACGTGCCGGCGATGATATTGGTGCCGCTGGAGAGCATATTTTTGGCGTGAAACGAGCCGTTTTTACCGGTGATGCCCTGAACTATGACGTTTTTGCCAGTGAAGAGCTGCGGTGTCATGCGATATCCTCCAAAATAGTTTCGAGGTCTGGATAGAGTGGAGTTTCGTGCTGAGCGAGCAGCTCGCGCGCCTGGGCTTCGCGGTTGCCTATCAAACGAACCGCCAAGCGGGGCAGATTAGCGATTTGCTGGCGCGCGCTGATAATCGCCGCTGCTACGTCGTCGCAGCGCACGATACCGCCGAAAATATTGATGACGATAACTTCGACTTTGGGCAGCTGCGCAATTTGCTGAAAGCACTGCAGAATTTTATCAGGCGTGGCGGTGCCGCCGATATCCAGGAAATTGGCAGGCGTTAGACCGCGCGCGGCGATAGTGTCGACGGTCGCCATCGCGAGACCAGCGCCGTTAGCGATGGTGGCGACGGTGCCGCTGGGGCCGAGTATGACGAAATTGTGGTCGGTTGCTTTATCCTGGAACTGCCAGTCGGAGTGGCGAAACAAAGCGGCGTCATCGACGGTAATTTTGGCGTCGCCGGCGACGAGCGCGCCCCGGGCGGTCAGGATAAGCGGGTTGATTTCGAGCAGCAAGCAGTCGTTGTTTATAAAACAACTATAAGCGCCCGCGACGATATCTTGCAGTAAAAAAGCTTTATCAGTGATGTCTAGATAATCGGCTAGTTCGTCGCTTAGGGCGTCAAGTGAGCGCGCATCGACCGGGCGGCGAAAGAAGTCTGCTGCCGCTTGCTCCTCGACTTCGACACCGCCGCCCGCACTAGCTAGCAGCTCGATTTGGCTGGTTTCGCGGTTTATGGTAAATGAAAAATAGAATTCGCTTTCGATAGCCAGGAGTTCTTCGGCGAGTAATTTTTGCGGCCTGAAGCCTTTGATGGGGTAGTCGAATAGCTGGTTGATGGTGTCTTCGATCTCTGTTTCTGACTGTACGATACGTACGCCGCCGAGCTTGCCGCGCCCGCCGGTTGGCACTTGTGATTTCAGGACGACCGGCGCGCTAAACGGCCGCGCTTCGCCGCGCGCAAACACCTCGCCGCGCGGTATCGGCACTCCGGCGGCAGCGAGCAGCTGCTTGGCTTCGTATTCGAGTAGTTTCATGCGGGCAACTCCCTCCCGTAGGGCGTGTTCTTGGCGAAAAACGTTCTACGGGTAAAAAAACGAACGGTTCGCGTGTACTTTTTGGTGCCGGTAGGGTTAAAAACTGATAAAACCACGTTATTTCATTGTACCTGCGGAGCGTTTTTATTGCAAAACAGGGCTATTTGCCGGTGAAAAATTTGCGGAATTTAAGTAGTCCGGTTTGGTTTGGCAGCGGACCATCGTGGATGATGTTTTTTAGGTAGTCGGTGCTGACGCGGCGGTTTTTTTGGATTTGGCGGCGTTTTTTCCAGGCTTTTGGCTGTTTGGCGAGCGAAGCAAGCGCGCCTTTTAGCGCCGGCCAGCCGTTGCCGTGGCGGACAGCGCTCGCGAAAATTAGCCAATAAGTCGCGAAGAACCGCAAACCAATTGAAAAAAATATATCACCAGGAACATTTTTTATGAAAACTAGCGGCAGATTTTTGAAAGTATTATAAACGGCTAGACCGGGGACTTTGCCGCTACTGGCGCTAACTTTGTGGTAGGCGATAGCGTGCGGCGTGTAGCGCGCTTTCCAGCCAGCCAGCTGCGCGCGAAAGCTGATATCGATATCTTCGTAGTACATGAAAAAGTCCTCGTCAAAGGGGTCGATATCGTCGAAAATCTGTGCTCTAAATATCACGCCGCCGCCGGTCGCTCCGAAAACATAGCCTGGTTCTTGCGGCGCGTTTGCTCGTGGCTCGTCGCGATTGCGCGGTCCAGGCAAGCCCCAGGTGGTGTAAAAATCGCCGGAACTATCGACCGTATCGCTATTTTGGCGCAGCAGCAAGCCGGTCGCGATGCCGACATCTTTGTGATTTTTTAACTCATTTATGATATATTTACACCAATTTTTATCGGCAACTGCGTCAGGGTTTAGCGTGCCGATATAACGAAATTTACGCTTGAGCGCGTGGCGAATACCGGTATTTATGCCGCCAGCGAACCCGAGATTCTGCCGGTTTTCGATCAGGTCGATGTCGGATTTGGGGTGGGCGCTAATGTACTCTTTGAAGCGCTCGACCGAATCGTCGTGAGAATTGTTATCGACGATGATTATCGCTGGGCGTAGGGTCTGCTGCGCGAGCGAATCAATACACTCCAGCGCATCGTCAGCGCCGTTCCAGTTGAGGACGATGATGGCGGGTTTCATGAGTCTATTTTACGCTATTTATCAATACACCGCCAGGGTGGTATAATAGAGGCATATTATGAGTTTAGAGAATATTGCGAGTAGGCGAAACCGTATTTTGTTACGCGAGCTCGTTGTAACTGATTTTAAGTTACGTTATCAGGGGTCAGTTTTGGGTTATTTGTGGTCGGTGCTGAAGCCGCTCTTTCTGTTTGCGATTTTGTATATCGTTTTTGATAAGTTTTTGCGGCTCGGTCGCGACATTGAACATTTTCCGACTTACCTTTTGCTCGGTATAATTTTGTGGCAATTTTTTACCGAGGCGACAACTCAAGGGTTGCAGTCAATTGTTAATCGCGGCGATTTAATTCGCAAAATCAATTTCCCGAAGTATATTATCGTTATATCAGGTACTATATCGGCGTTGATAAATCTCGTTATCAACATGGCGGTTGTGGTGGTATTTTGCGTATTTAGCGGCGTGCAGTTTCATCCAGAGGTAATTTTCATAATTCCTATTATTATTGAATTGTATGTATTTGCTCTAGCGGTGGCGTTTTTCTTGTCGGCGATAAACGTTAAATACCGTGATGTCGGCTATTTGTGGGAAATATTTCTCCAGGCAGCTTTTTATGCGACGCCTATTATTTACCCGCTGCAAATGATTTCAAAGCAAATGTCCGGGGTAGAAAAGTGGTTGCTGATGAATCCTGTAGCGCAAATTATCCAAGATGCCCGCTATGCGCTCGTCACGACCGATACAATCACGCTATGGTCGGCAGTGGCAAATTGGAAGGTAGTCGTGCCGTTTTTCGTTGTTGTGATTGTCGCAATTCTTGGTAGCATTTATTTCAAGAAAAACCAAAAATACTTTGCGGAGGAAATATAATGGCTGACTCGGATATTGCAGTAAAAGTTAAGCACCTCAAGAAGTCGTTTAGAATTCCGCTTGAATCGAGCAATGGCATCAAGCAAAAACTGATTAATTTGTTGAAAGGTCGCAAAGGTTATCGTGATTTTTCGCCGCTCAAGGATATATCATTCGAAATAAACAAAGGTGAGTTTTTCGGTATAGTCGGGCGTAATGGTAGCGGCAAGAGTACGTTATTAAAGACTATCGCAGGGATTTATTCGCCAACCAAAGGAACAGTGGATGTAAATGGTAGTTTAGTGCCATTTATCGAACTGGGAGTAGGCTTTAATCCAGAGCTAACCGGTCGTGAAAACGTATTTTTGAATGGTGCGCTGCTCGGCTTCAGCCACGACGAAATGAAAGAGATGTACGACGACATCGTGTCGTTTGCTGAACTAGAAGATTTCATGGATGAACGCCTTAAAAACTATTCGAGCGGCATGCAGGTGCGCCTGGCTTTTTCGATAGCTATTCGAGCGCAGGGTGATATTTTGTTGCTAGATGAAGTTTTGGCAGTGGGTGATGAGGCTTTTCAAAAGAAGTGTTACCAGTATTTTACAGAATTGCGCAAAAATAACAGAACGGTTATTCTCGTGACTCACGATATGGACGCTGTTCAGCGATTCTGCAGCAAGGCTATCATGATTGAAAATGGAAAAATTATAGCAAAAGGCAATTCTGCAGATGTTGCGCAGTCATACCGGGAGATGTTTGTAAATCAAGCCAATCGCAATGAAAAGGAATCAAAGAATCGGGATGAAAAAAATGCAGAGATTTTGGCGGCGATAAAGAAAACGGAAGAGATTGTAGATATTGATGTCAAGGTTGTGCCAAAGATTGATATGGATGACGCCATAATATCACTATTTATCGATCGCGACACTGGCGAGCAGGTGTATCGTTTTTCATCGGACGAAAAGACGGGTCACTCATACAATTTTAAAAAGAATACTCCTATGAATATTAAAATTAAACTTCAAAATATTTTTCCGAATGGCATATTCTCGCTACGAGCATCAATAAAAAGCGCAGACCGTTCTCATGAGTACGTGTCAATTGGGCAACTTGATAGTTTTGAGATAGATAGGCGACTTAAAAGAGGCGCTTCGCAGTGGGATATACATTGGAAGCCAACCGAGGAATACCAAATAGATGGAAAATCTTATGGCAAGAAACGCTAAAAAAACTAGCGTTAAGCGGCGCGTCGTCGCCAAAATTAAACGCCAAAAACTTTATGACCCGAGAGATTTTCTTTCACCTAGGCGTATAGATATAGCTGCAAAGACGATTTTCGCGCGAGCGTATTTAGAAAATAATAAATCAAGCTGGCCGGAACATGTATACAGAGAACATATTAGGGCGTTCAATAATTTTCATGAAAACAAGCCTAAAAAAGACACGTACGCTGAATTTAAGAATAGCTTCATCAGAACGATAGAGGGAGTAAAAAATGATGATTCGTGGAAGTCAAAAAAGCCCGTCCTGAAAAATAAGAATGGTTTAGTAAATGGCGCGCACAGGGTGGCAACATCGATAGTTCTGTCTGACAAAATTAATACAAAAAGAGTAAAAGATGATAGTAATTGGGTTTATAATCACGCGTATTTCAAAGAGCCAAAAACAACACATGCGGCGATTGATGAAGACGTTTTAGACTATATAACTATCGAGTACGTTTCCCTTAAGCGAAGTAATATATTTATCGCAATTATATTTCCTAGCGCAGAGGGCTTTCGCGATCAGGCATATGATAGACTATCAAGTTTAGGCGAAATCGTGAACATGAAATCCTTCAAACATGATGAATTTGTTGGCAAAGAGGTTATAAAACAACTGTATTTTAATAGTAATAATGATGAGTGGAATCAGGGGAACGACTTTGAAAGCGCTCAATATAAAGCCGACCTATGCTTTGCTGGAACTGGCGATTTGCAGGTGTACGTTATTGAGTCTAACCTAGACGAAACGACGAGAGTGAAAGAAAAACAATATCTTCGCAATCTATGGCAAAAAGATAAGCATTCCATTCATATTACAGATACAATTGAAGAAGCGAACCGCGTTGTTAGAATGTTCTTCAATAAAAATTCCAGAGAATTCATGAAAATAAACCGTAAACAAGAATTTTTTAGCGACGCCATGGCTAACATGTTTAATGAATATATAAAGCTAGCGCCAAAAGATATCGTAAAAAGAGAAAATATTGCGATAGAAGGAAGCGCAGTTCTTGATTTGTGTAATTTGCGAGCCGGGCGCGATATTGATTATATTTCGCGAGACGACAATATAAATTTTTCGAATAGCCACATAGAAAAACACGATATTAGCGAGAATAAATATCACACAGAGTCTATTGATGAAATACTGACAAATCCAAAGTACTATTTTTATTACAAAGGCTACAAGTTTATAACCGTCAAAGAGCTGAGAGATTATAAGAAGAATCGCTTAAAGGTAACCAATGATAAAAAAGATTCTCAAGATATCAAATTGATAGATAGTATGTTAGCAAAAATAAAGAATGATTCTACGCATCGCAGATATCCGCTTGTGTCGATAATAGTTCCTGTATATAACACGCCAAAAAAATACCTGCAGCCAGCACTGCAAAGTATAGCGCAGCAAGTTTATCCTAACATTGAAATAATACTCGTAGATGACGGCAGCGATAAAAAGACTTCAGATTACTTAGATCAGTTTGCAAAATCAAACCAACACAAGCAAACCCAAACATGGACTGTAATACACCAAGATAATAAAGGTCTTTCTGGCGCGAGAAATGCCGGATATGAAAAAGCGAGCGGTGAATATATTCAGTTTTTGGATGCCGATGATTATTTTGATGAACGCTTGGTTTCGTCTGCTGTCCATCGGGCTTTACAGACTAGTGCTGATATTGTAGTCGAGAATTTTACAATCAAAGATTACGACACAGACAAAGAGACGGTGGTTTTAGACAAAAGCCGGCTGCCTGATTCGGCGACTTTTGGACTTCGCAATATAGAAATAGGAAAAATAGGCACGATTCCTTTCAATGTTTGGTCAAAACTGTTTAAAAAATCATTCCTCGAGAAATATAAACTTAAGCATGACGAAACGTTGAAACGCGCCGAAGATGTACTGTTTTCGTACAGTGCTTTGGTTAATACAGACAAAATAACCTTCCTAGAATCTCCGTATATCGTATATCGAGAGAATTTACCGCAAAGTAATACTAAAAATAATGATACGCACCCTGCGGCGTCGGTAGAATCTTGGAAAAAACTCCGCAGCTATCTCAAAAAGAAGAAACTTTATTCAGTATACGAGAAAGATTTCATACATGCAGCAGCCTGGAGCTTGCAGTGGCATCTTGACAGGCTTAAGACCGAACAGGGAACAAAGGAATTCGCAAAAGAAGCTGCAGTCTTAGTAAAAGCTATAACTATAAATTATAGTTATCCAGTAGTTGGTCTTGTTGAAGCGATTAATAAAGATTACGGGCTATATGGGATGATAAGAGATTTAAGGCGGGCGATAGATGACAAAAATATGGAAATTGATAAATTATCAGAACAAATTCAGCAACAGACAGAGATAATTAATCATCTGAGTAAACCTGGCATAAAAACATCATCGCGTAAATTAGCTGGTGCGGTTAAGAGGCGACTGAAGCGCACTTTAACTAAACGTTAGTGTAGAACTAAGCTCCTGTGATAGACCAGCCCTTTGTTGGCGACCAAACAGCTTTTCCGCGCTCAAATGTCTGCCAGCGAGTGCCGTCTGATTCTATGTTTCTGCTGCTTGTTGGTTTACCGAGCTTTCCGAGACTGCCACCCTGCGACTTCCAGAAGGTGTAAAAACCGCCGACAATATCCCAAGCTCCAGTCGTTTTGCTTGATATTATGTAACCTTGTTCAAATGCTTGCCAGGTTCTGTCGTCGGATTCGTTGTACATATTGCTTGTAGGCAAACCTAGAGTACCGTTGCCGCCGCCAGTCTGTCTCCATCTGTTATACACTTCACCGTAGTACATCGCATATCCAGCAGAAGAGTTCTGTTTTCGTAGTATAATACCGCGCTCAAACGTCTGCCATGATCGACCAGATTCTGTGGTTTTGTTCGAAGTTGGTTTACCGAGCGAGCCATTGCTGCCGCCAGCAGATTTCCAAGTATTATGAAACACTCCAGATTCTATGATATACACGCTATCGCCAATCTGCATAGCGAGTCCGCCATCAAAATATTGCCATATTCGTCCGTCAGATTCTATTACTTGGTCGCCCGTTGGTACTTTCAGGATAGATTGGTTCTCGCTTGTACTCCAGGTTTTATGGATATTATCTTTTACGATATATGTTGGACTAGAGGAATTCCTCCTTACGATTGAACCTCTTTCGAAGTTTTGTTTCCGCATAGTATTGCTGATGATCACGCCAGATGTTGGTTTACCAAGCTGACCCAGGCTGCCGCCAGACTCTCGCCACTTATTAAAGATTGGACCATTTTGTAAATCCCACACTCCTGTCTGGCTGCTATGGATTATTATGCCAGAACGAAAAGTTTGCCATGTCCTATTATCTGAACCTTCGGTTACAGCTTCACCGGTTGGGACACCTAATATTCCGGTACTTCCACCGAGTTGCTTCCAGCGATTAAATACGTCACCGAAAAGTATTACGTGCGCACCGGTAGATTCTGTCCAAATAATGGTACCATTGTCAAACGTTTGCCAAACTCTTGGAGAAGAGTCAAACTCTGGTATCTTGCTGGTTCGAATAGCGCCAAGCTTATCGCGATATGAGTTGTAAACCTTCTCTATATCTTGACTAGCCTTAAGCATGTCAATGCTGCCGCCAAGTTGGGTACTACCAAACCAAGCAGTAAAAATACGCTCAAAACTATTGAAATGCGGGGTGTAGTTGTATAGGGCTGCTGTCGCGCCGTTGGCGACCTTGAACGACCGACCGCCGATTGAAATGATTCCATCATAATAAGCGGCGGGTTGTCCTTGTTGACGCGAGCGCCACCCCTCAGTCATTCGCCCGTAGTAGTAAACGTTGCCGTCGCCGCCCCAGCTGAGATTGCCGTAGGCGCGTTCCTGGTCGAAGCGTAACTGCCAGGCGGCGCGGTTGACCTGGCGCGCAAAACCGGCGTTGCCAGGGTTTTTCACGCAGGTATTGTAAATTCCGAGTTCTGGATAGCTCTTGAGGGAATTTTCGCTGCCATCCGGGCAGTTGTAGCCCATGGCTGAATTGTAGCGCCAGGTCGCGCAGCCCTGAGAGCCGGATACTAAAGCCTGCTCTTTTTCGAGCGTGGTCAAGATAACTTGCGGGTTGACGTGATAGTATTTCGACATTTTATTTATAATTCGGGCAGCCGAAGCCTGCTGAGTGCCGTGGTCGAAATAGCTGTTTGGCTCAATAAAAGAAATCGGACTTAAACCCTGCGGATAATTTTGCGGCAACAGGCAACTTCTAGGGAATCGATTGATAAAAGCAGCAATTTGCCCTTCATTCATGGCATTTTCATTGATAAAAGTAGCGTCACTAATAATATTTTCGACAGAGGCGGCAGCTTTGTCGTTGCTCAAAAAAACAGTTGCTGATGTCACGGCGACTACGAAAGTTAGTACGGCGAGAAAAGTTCGTCTCATTTATTTTATCTCCAAATTTATTTGATCGACAGCGGTTGAGGTGTGTTGCCCGTTGGTTGCTTTTGCGGTGACCGTCCAAGACCCTGCTGTCAGTCCGAGCTCTTTGACGTCCCAGTTCCAACTAACATTGCCGTTCGCGTCGGTTTGTTTCGCCGGCAGCGAGCGAGTCGTCGAACCCTGGCTGAAGACGACCGCACACTGTGCGCCCGGAGAGGTGTGGCAGACGGAGTTTTGGGCGGTGTGCGACGCCAGGTTAATATAATGATTGCTGACAAATGTACCGCTTGGAGTTTCTGGCGGGGTAGAGTTTGATGATTGTGTAGAATCTGTTTCCGGCGTATCTTTTCCGCTGCTGATTGCTGAAGGTTGCGCGGCGGTATTGCTTGAACTGTCGTCGTTTTTGCTTTTTTCATGAATTTTTTCCGAGCGTTCTTGTTCGGCGGTTTTTTCTGGAATTACGGGACCAGTGTCGCGCATGAAAAACCACCAGTAAGCCACACCGCCAATCAAAATAATGACAGCTGCTATTGCCACTACAATAACTTTTTTCGAGACTTTTTTTCGACTTTTGATTTTCATCATAATACCTTTCGCATGTATTATAGCATGTATGACTCTAAATCGTCCATGTTTTCTGTTATAATGAAGTTGATTAATGAAATCGCAAAGTTTTGGTTATGGGAAAAAATATACAAAAGTTTATCAGTAATCCAGAGCGAGTATTTATCATCATCGCCGGCATATTTGGATTGATGACGATTTTCGCGACGCCAATATTTACGGGCGCCGACGAAGAGTCTCATTTTATCCGGGCGTGGGGCATATCGAACGGCGAGTTATTCTTGAGCTCAAAAGATGGCAATGAAGTCAATATGCCAAAGGCGTTTAGAAAGACTATTGGTTGTTTGCAGAGCAAAATTGCACAGCAAGGCAACGCTTATGAGTATAAATATGTGAATTATGGAAAAGAGCTGTCAAAAACTACCAACTGCGCCCTCTCTATACCAGTGGATGAACATGACAGCGAGCGAGTTTTGGCTTCTTCCGCTAGCTATAACCCCTTAGTTTATTTGCCGCAAGTGTTGATGATTTACCTCGGTAAAATCTTCAATCTGCCGATTTTTGTGATTGGCTATATGGTGAGATTGTCTGTGCTGATAGTATATATTTCACTCATTTACGTAGCTATTAGACTGTTGATTCATCGGCAGTGGGTGTTGGTTGGAGTTGCACTTTTGCCGCACGTAATGATGCAGATGACAAATCCAGGAGCAGACCATATTATATTTGGAGTGGGGGCGATTTTCGTCGCGACAATTATTCGCAGCCGGCAACTGAGCCAGTCAAAATACGAGTCAGAACGAAATAGGTTATTATCACTTCTCTTGGTTTCGACAATTTTCCTCATGATTCCAAAGGGCGTATTCCCGGGTATATGTTTCTTGCCATTTATAATATTCTTTGGCGGAAAGGTGAAACGAGAAGTTTTGCCGAAAATTGGAATTGCACTAGGAGGTGTGATTGCTGGATTAATTTGGCAAAAGATATCATCTGCTACGCTGCCGTTAACGCCTGGACCGAGCCTCTCCTCGCTGGCGCTATCATTTCCGAAATCGTTTATAAAAACGATGTTTTACGAATGGGCAAACAGAGACTTCTTGTACAAAGGTATTGGTCTCGGTCTTTTGAATAAGGTTGGACTGCCGGGAATTGCTATTTCGCTCATGAATATGCTGGTGGCGTTTTATATTTTCGTGTCCATAGGGAATAAAGAAAATTATCGACAGAAAGATAAGTGTCTATCGTATACTGCTTGGGTTGTGTCGCTGGCGATTATTGTCGGTAGTTTTGCGGCAATGCATGTTATGGCTTACGTACTCCAGAGCGGCGACGGAATTATTAACGGCGTGCAGCCGCGTTACTTCTACCCAGCCTTATTTATTCTGGCGATGATTCCAATGCGGCGCTATATTTATGTGGCGAATGAGGCGATTTACCGCAACATTGTTATTTTTGGGTCGGTCTTTGTATTGACGGCGAACACTTTGGCGATAATAGTAAAGTATTATATGTAACTGTTTGTAGATGTTATAATAAGAGTCGATGGGTAAGACACTAGTATCTATAATTTGCACAAATTACAATAAAGGGTCGTGGATAGGCGAGGCTATCGATAGTTTTTTGATGCAAAAAACCAATTTCGATTATGAGATTATTGTCGTGGACGACAAATCGACTGATGACTCGCCTGAAATTATAGAGAAGTACGCCAAAGAGCATCCGCGCAAAATAAAAGCTTTTTACAACCGGAAGAATCTCGGCATAACCAAGACTTGGAAAAAGATATGCAAGCATGCAAAAGGGAAGTATATAGCTCGCTGTGATGGAGATGATTTTTGGACTGACGAAAATAAATTGCAGATGCAGGTCGATGAGCTGCGAAAAAATCGGAAGTCCAAGTGGTGTACCACGGATTACGACATAATAACTCCGAGCGGAAAAGTTACCCATCGTTCTGCAAATGAATCTGGAATCAACACTCCGCCAAAATCGTACGAAGAAATGTTAGTAACCAAGGGTATGACGATGGCGTCGACGTGGTTGGTGGACACTAAACTGATGCAAGAAATCAATGAAGCCATCAGCGATGATGCGATAGACGATACGTTTAATATACAATTGGAATTATTTGTTAAGACAAAGTTGACTTACATACCGAAAGCAACGACAGTGTATAGACTGAATCAAGGGTCCGATTCGCACCCTACAGATTCGCAGGTAGTGCGAGCAAGAGAAGAAAAACTTCTTGAAACTCAGCTAGAATATATAAATAAGTATAAAGACTTTAAATACAGAGAAATAATTGAATTGTTGCTTCGCGAAAACTGTGTTGCAGATGACAGGTTAAGGTTGATAAAAGAATTTCAGATAGACCAAAAAAATAAAGAAACCCTAATCAATTCAAAACAGCGCGAAATTGACGCAAAACAGCGCGAAATTGACGCAATCAGAGAGTCCTTACGGTATAAAATTGGTACAATAATTACTGCGCCTGTATTGGCTATAAAAAGGGCAATAAAGAGAGTAACTAATGATTAAATTGTTGAAAAAAATCAAGCACAAAACGCGTATTCGTACGCGATTTCGCGATATGAATAAAAAAATTAAATCGGTGGCATATATATATCGAACAAATGGGCGCCAGGGCGTTTCGATGTACGTCAAAGATGGGGTGCGCAAGCGTCTGCACAAGAATACGCCAATTGCCGAGGTGGGTGATGTGCTGTTGATATCAATAGGCGACGACTTGCTTGATAGATATCGCACCGAGCATATGATTGAGGCTTTGCAGTCAGCTGGCATGTCGGTCGGTAAGGTGTATTATTATGAGCTAAAGCCGGAGCATATAAAGCGATACAACGTATTTATTTTTTATCGATGTCCGTGGTTGCCGGAGTTTGAGCAGATATTTAAGCTTATAAATAGCAAAAACAAGGTCTCTGTATATGCTGTAGACGACCTAGTTATCGACAGAAAATACACCGACACCCTACCGGTTGTGCAGGCGCTCGCTCCCGAAGACCGGTTGGTGTACGATGATGGTGTCGAGCGTCACGGCAAACTAATGCAGCGATGCGATTATGCTATAACAACGACTAACGGGCTAGCGGCTGAACTTAAAAAATACGAGAATTTCAAAGATGTTTACATAGACCGCAATTCGATGAGCGAAGCAATGATCCACTACTCCGACCGAGCGATATGTGAGGTAGTTAACGATGACGACAAGATAGTGATTGGTTATTTTTCTGGTACTAATACTCATAATGAAGATTTTCAAATGGTCGCGCCTGCGCTAGTGAAAATACTTAAAAAGTATAAAAATGTGTATGTCAAGCTGGCGGGACGGCTCGACGCGCCAGAAGCTCTGAAGGGTTATGAATCTCGCCTGATATTTACACCGTACGTAAATTGGCAGCAGTTGCCGCGCGAACTTCGCAAGTGCGACATTACATTATCTCCGCTCGTTGACACTATTTTTAACCGAGCGAAATCAGAGAATAAGTGGGCTGAATCATCTTTGGTTGAGGTGGCTACGGTGGCAAGCAATGTTGGCGCATTTAAAGACGCCATAGAGAATGGGAAAACTGGTGTTTTGGTAAATAATACAACAGACGATTGGTTTAAAGGCATAGCTAGTTTAGTAGAAAACGACGATTTGCGCAAAACTATCGCCAAGCAAGCCCGCGAATACGTGCTCGAAAATTATCGAACCACAGGCGAGCGCGCAGTCGAGCTAAGGAATTTTATTGAAAAGATAACACCGCCAGTTATTGCGTTTGGCGGTATTAATATTAGTGCTATTTCTGGCGGCAATATCGTTGTGAAAAAACATATGGACATACTTCGAAAATCCGGCAAGATAGTTTACGGAGTAGAGAGTATGAAATACTACGAAGGCGACGAATGGCAGACGCTGAATCGTAGTGACGACGCTAAGTATGATATTTTCCGCATCAACAGCCAGCGCAAAACTGAAAAAGTAAACCTGAATATGAATTTTGATCGGTTTGTTGCCACGTTTTGGGGAAGTGTCGATATGGTTGACGACTATAAATACATGAGGCGTAATAGTAAAAAGCTTTATCTTGTTCAGAATATGGAAGATGGCTTTTACAGAGGTACAGACAGGATTAGGCGAGAAGCCATAGCGACATACCGCAACGATAGAATCGAGCCAATCACGATATCTAAGTGGTGCCAAAGCTGGCTAAAATCAAAATATAATAGAGACGCAAAATACGCCCCAAATGGAATCAACCTAGATAACTTCCCATTTAAAGAGCGTAATTTCAAGAACAGGAAAATTAAAATCCTCGTAGAAGGCGACAGCGCAAGCGAATACAAGCGTGTCGATGAGTCATTTGAGATAACTAATAAACTAGACCCAGAAAAATACGAAGTTTCCTACCTATCGTATAATGCTGCGCCTAAAGACTGGTATCACGTCGATAATACCTACCTAAAAGTGCCGCCAGATAAAGTTGGCAGTGTATATGCAGAGCACGACATACTGGTAAAATCGAGCGTTCTAGAGAGTTTCTCTTATCCGCCGCTTGAGATGATGGCAACAGGTGGGGTGTCAGTTTTAGTTCGTAACGACGGCAACGCTGAATATATCAAGGACGGCAAAAACGCTTTGTATTACAATGCTGAAGACATTGACGATGCTGTTAAAAAAATTGAAAGCGTTGTTTCGGATACAGATAAATTCCACAAGATGGCAAAGACAGGTAGGAAGACGGCGAATGAGCGTAAATGGGAAAATATCGAAAAAGCTATCGTTGACATGTATACTTGAGGGTTAAATTGAGAGTTGTTATGTTAGACAAAATAAAGAAAATCATCGCTAAGCCGGAATATGTATTCCTCATGCCTGCCGTATTGTTCGGTTTGACCTCCGCATTTATAATGCCGCAATTGTCTGCGAATGATGAAAATATGCATTTTGTTCGTAGCTATCAATTGACAGAACTGCAAGTGGGACGTAAGTGTACAATTCCAGCGGATATAAAAGATAGAGGATTTTCTCAGATATACGAAAAACAGCCTGCGAACTTTTCATTTGAGAGTAAAGCAATTGATAAAAACAATAAGGTAAACGCAAATTGCGGTACAGCAACGCCTTATAATCCGATAATGCATTTACCGCAAGCTTTGGGAGTGTTCATAGCGAAAATAACCTATCCTAGCACTGGAAACATGGTGTTGTTTGGCAGGATTGTCAATATATTAGTGTATTGCGCGGGGATATTTTTCATCATACGCGCTTCGAGAATGGGTAAGTGGGTGTTGGTTGTTATTGGTCTTATGCCGACGTTAATCAATACAGCGAGCTCGCTATCGGGCGATGTGATGAATAACTTGATAGTGCTGGGTTTTATAGTCTATCTGTTCAACCTATATACACAAAAAGAAAAAATGAATCATCGCCAGCTTGCCAAGCTAATTGCCCTCAGTATGCTTTTAGCGGCAACGAAATCGACTAATATCATTCTCTTGCTGCTGGTTCTATTCTTGCCAGCAAGAATTATGCCAAAGGTTACTTTGAGAGGCGTGCGCCCTTCAAATTTGATTACGCGTATCGGTATAATTTCATTAGCAGTGTTTGCGGCGCTGATGGTATTTATGGCTTGGTCGGCGATATATAATGAACCTACAGTGGCGGCTTTAGGTGCCACGAATCCTATTCTTGAAAACCCGCGTAGGCTTTTGAATGTGCTGTATAATTCATATATAAATCCCGATATAATGTTTGGGGGCGTAGTCTTTGCGGACTGGTTGTTTAGGAGTGTAATCGGTAGTTTTACCTCGTTTCAATATCATTTGCCGTACTATCTAGTGGTAGTTATATTCTCTCTCATGGTTATACTGGGGCTTAAGAAAGATAGCGCTGAGGACAAAATGGTTAAGACGCCAGAAGGGGTAAGATTAGCCGTAGTTGGTGTTGCATCGTTAATCATCTCTATTATAGTGATTACATACGGACTTTATACGGCGTGGTCTATACTGCCGTCAATACTGGGAGTAGACGCTAAATATGCACAGGGACTGCAGGGGAGGTACTTTACTCCATTGTTGATACTGTTGGTGCCGCTGGCGATACGACTGAGAAAATATGTGTCGGTAACTTTCCGCAGCGATATGCTAACTGGCGTAGTGGTGCTCGTTGTTATGTGCTCTGCTTTATTATTCTATGCTCTACAAACCATACAATACGCTGCGATTATAACATGAAAATGAGCGCAACTACGAAAGATTACTTCTGGAACTCTGTCGGGTCGTTTTTACAGAGCGCGATTTCACCCGCGTTACTGGTATTGATTACGCGTATAAATGGAATATACGATTCAGGAATTTTTTCGTTTGCTATGTCGGTGTCGGTGGTGTTTTGGGTATTTTCGATGTGGGGCGGACGAACCTACCAGGTTTCGGACGTTAGCCGGCAGTTCTCGAGCGGCGGATATATAGCTGTACGTTTTATAGCTTCCCTAATAGTAGTTGCTGCAGCTATCGTTTTTTGCGTTGCGAGCGGATATGATTTAGTAAAAACTCTAGTCATCATGCTGCTAGTTGGCTTCAAAATACTCGAATCAGTGGCGGATTCTCTCTATGGTATACTTCAGGTGCATAACAGGTTGTATATTGCTGGAAAATCTCTGGTCATAAAAGCGGTTGCGGGCTTTTTGGCTTTTTTGATTATAGATATGATAACAAAAAACCTAGCTCTTGGCTCTATCGCTCTTTTGCTTGTAAATCTCATTGTCATAATTGCCTATGATATTGTTTGGGTTGGTCGTGTAGAGAAAATAAAGGCAAAGTTTAGTCTAGCCGCCGTTTCGAAATATACAGGAGAGGCAAAAACTATCATGAAAATAACCTCTCCGGTATTTGCAGTGATGTTTATGACGATGTTTTCGCTCAATATACCAAGATACTTTCTTGACAGGTATCACCCAGAAGAAATAGGATATTTTGGAATTATGGCGATGCCGATTACTTTGTTGGCGTTATTTATTATGTTTATTATTCAGCCGAACATTGTAACTATGGCGAAAGAATTTTCGCAGCGAAACATAGCGGCATTTACTAAAATTGTTCGCAAGATAATAACCGCCACCTATGCAATAGGAGTTGTGGCGGTTATAGCTACGGCTCTTGTCGGAGTTATAATTTTAAACACTGTATTTGGTATAGATATCGAAAAATTTCATGCCGAACTCGTCGTTATGATTATAGGAGCTGTGGCGAACTCTGTCGTTACGGTGTATGTTAATACGTTGATAGTAGCTCGATTGTTTAAGTGGCAGTTTTATTTGCTGCTGATTACCAATCTAGTTGCCGCGGTGGTTTCTTTGTTCATCATCGATGACTACGCAACTATGGGTGCGGTTTGTGTATTTTCGTGCATTAGCATTGTGCAAGCGATTCTTTTGTCTATATATTACAAAAAGACAATCAAGGTTTTATGATATACTGTAGTAAATGAGTAAGATGGAGGGGTTTCTCGCTCTATGAGTAAAGATATTGTTGTTTTAGGTTGCAACGGTCAAGTTGGCCTAGCTTTGAAAGAAGTATTTCCCAAGGCCACCAGATTAAGTAAAGAACAATTAGATATATCCGACAGGGAGCAGGTAGAGAAATTTGACTGGTCAAAATATAATATAATAATTAACGCAGCAGCATATGTAAACGCAGACGACTCAGAGACGGTAGAGGGGCGAAGAAAGACGTGGCGAGTCAATGCAGCTGGTCCGCGTAACTTGTCGTCAGTAGCAATCAAGCACAATAAAATATTAGTTCATTATTCTTCAGAATATGTTTTTGACGGCATAGACAAGGGTCATAACGAAGAGGAATCGGTGGCGCCATTGTCGGTTTATGGTGAAACAAAAGCGGCGGGCGATTTGTTGGTAAGTTTAGTGCCAAAACATTATATCTTGCGTACTTCTTGGGTGGTTGGCGATGGTCATAATTTTCCAAAAACAATGAAGCGCCTGGCTGATATACGCATTGATCCGAAAGTTGTGAATGATCAGTTTGGCCGCCTAACCTTCGCTTCAGAAATTGCTCGCGCTACAAAACATCTGCTCGATAACAAGTCTGAGTATGGTCTTTATAACATTTCAAATAGCGGACCCATTAAATCATGGTATGATATTGCGGCAGATGTGTTTGAGTATGCTGGACATGACCGTAATCGCGTCCGTCCTGTTTCGACGGCAGAATACGCTGCCGAGAAGCCAGGATTTGCTCCTCGTCCAGAAAATAGCGATATGGATCTGTCTAAAATACGTAATACTGGGTTCGTGCCGCGAGATTACGAGCCGATGCTAGAAGAATATATAAAATCACTCCCGGAGGTAAAATAATATGGCAAAACGAAAAATACTAAACACTATCTACCAAAGTGATGACAACTATGCCGTGGTTAGTGCTATTTCAATCGCGTCATTATTAGAAAATAACCAACATTTAGATGAGATAAACATTTTCTATTTGGGTCACAATCTAAAGAAATCGAGCGTCGCAAAATTCAATAAGCTGGTCGCCTCCTATTCAAACGCCACAATTTCTTTTGTTGATACAAAAGCTTATCATGATCGTTTTGTCGAGTTGGGTGTTAAGTCGTGGCGTGGATTATATATAACATGGTATAAATTATTAGCCTTGGCTGATATTAACATAAAAACCGACCGGATTCTTTATATCAATCCGCATACAGTAGTCTGCGGTCAGCTTGATAACTTGCTGGAGCTTGATTTTGAGGGAAAAACGATGGCTCTGTCATATGATCCGCTAGTAAATAATCACAAACCAACCATTGGCTTGAGACTAACAGATAGTTATTATAACTGCGGAATCATGCTAATTAACCACAAAAAATGGCTGAAAGATAATATTGATCAAAAAATCCAAGAATCACTATCAGCCAAAAGCGATTATGAGATTGCCGATCAGGATTTTTGTAATGTCTTTTTCAAAGATGATATTAAAAAAATGGATGTAGCCTACAACTTCTCTAGTACGTTTTATGGGTATGATGTGAAGGGTTTTTTGCGAGCTAATGACCTCAAACCAGAGTACTTCTATAGTTACGAAGAGATAATGACGGCGTACTATGAGCCAAAAATAATCCACTCACAGTTTGGTCTAAAAGGAAAACCGTGGGAGGCCGGGAATGATGCTCCAAACAAATATACCTGGAAAAAATACTTAGAACTAACACCTTGGCGGCAAGCGGTCATGCCCCAAGCGAAAATGACATTGAATTGGCGTTTATACAATTGGTTGCCGATGGGCGTATTACTCAAACTTTACACCTATGCTGTAAATAAAAAGTTCGGAAGTTAGTTCGCCAACAATTGGTGTAATCTTGAGGTAATCCGAATTTTTGCAGAACGAGCCGCCTTATTCCAGCCGGCATCTCTGAATTTTTCGGCGAAGCTATTATATACCTCGGATTCTTCTTGGAATCGAACGCCATTTTTTGACTTTTCTTTGCTGGATAAAGACTCTGCGAAACGCCGGTATTGGAAAGTGGTGGAATTGTCTAGGCATAAACTAGCACCATCTAATATCATATTGAGTTCAACCACTACGTCTTCGGCAATTTTGTATTTCGGATCAAACTGATACTTTTTTAACGTTTCGGTTCTCCAAACGATAGACGGGAAATAAAGCCAGTTTCCTCTGCATAGCGAAGCGGCTAATTTTTCCCCGCTGTAAGTGCCTGTTTTTTTGGGGCGCAAAATACGTTTTACTCGATCGGCGAGCGGTAGATAAATTTTTCCATCTGCATCTATCACCTCGACATTTGGCTGGTAAAAATCAGCCGACCCAATATTGTCAAGCGCTGTTTCAACAAAATTTGGCAACAATCTATCATCACAGCCCATAATCACGCAATATTTCGATTTCGCCTGGTCGATACAAAAATTGAAATTATTGGTTATACCCTTGTTCTTTTTGTGCCTGATATAAGTTACCTGCGGGTGATTGAGCTGTTTGCAATATTTTTGTAGCTCTTGGGACGGGTAACAATCATCGGCAATAATCAATCGCCAATTTTTACTAGTTTGATTAATAACCGAGTCAACCGCTTCTTTGGCAAGAGAAAAGTCGCCCCAGTAAGGTATAAATATGTCAATCAAGCGAGGCATTATTTTTTCGCCTCAGATAATTTTATTGACAGTTCCTGATGTAGATTGCGCAGTCGAAGTTCGTTTTGGTCGATGCGCTGCCGTTGATTATTTAATATGTAGAACAACAAAACTATCGTTGTAATTTCTACAATATCAAACAAGCTTAGTTCACTTGAATCGAGTAGCGGTTTGCTGGTGGCTAGATTGTAGACAGGGAACGAGCCAATGATAACCGTCAAAATTATCAGCCACAGGATAATTTGATGACGAAACCTAGCAGCACTAACTCTCTTGAGTTTATATTGGGTGATAATATTCACTAGAGCGACCAAGACAACAGGCAGATTTAATAGAACCAATATTATATATCTCATTCGAACATCTCCACGATGCGCTGTTTAAACAGGCGCTTAACGATATTGATTGCATTCCAGTTGTTTTGCCCCTTGGCGCGCGAGTAGTCGGTGTAAATTGCTTGAATTGGGTACTCGCCTATCTTTAGCTGCGCCTGTTTGGCGCGCCAAATCATTTCCGAGCAAAATTCATAACCGGTAGATTTCCAATCAAGGTTGTCAAGGGCTTTTCGCGAGTAGACGCGTAAGCCAGACTGAGAATCGGTGACGTTAATGCCAAACAACAGGCGAGTGATTAGGCTCAAGCCTTTGTTGCCGAGGACTTTAGTGCGAGACATGCCTTCGCTATTGATAAGCCGGCTGCCAATCAATAAATCGATATCAGATTCGGCTGATTGTTCGATGCCAGCCAAGACGTCTTCTGGAGCATGCTGGCCATCAGCGTCCATAGTGGCAGCGATATCGTAATTATATTTCCTGGCGTAGGCTAATCCGGTCAAGGTGGCGCCGCCAGCTCCAGAATTCAGCACGTGGTCAATGACGATCGCGCCGCCTTTTTTGGCTGCTTCTGAGGTATTGTCTTTCGACCCGTCGTTAACGACGACGATATCTATCTGAAACTTCTTGGCGCTAGAAAAAACCTTTTTGGCTTTTTTTGTGACGTCAGTCAAAACAGCTGCTTCGTTATAAGCGGGGATTATCACGCACACACGTTTTTTCATACTCTAATTATAGCACTATCGGCGAGGGTAATGTATATTGACTGCGTTAATTCAAAAGGTAATTGCCATAACCCGATTTCTTGAGTGGTTTAGCCAAAGCGTCGAGCTGTTCGCGGCTAATAAACCCCTGCTTGTAGGCGATTTTTTCGGGCGAACCGATAATCTGCCCGGTGCGGGTCTGGATAACGCGAACGAAATCTTCGGCGTCGGTTAGGCTGTCGATGGTGCCGGTGTCCAGCCAAACGTCGCCGCGTTCCAGGGTGGTGACAGTCAACTTACCGCGCTGGAGATATTCAGCATTAACAGAGGTAATTTCTAGCTCGCCGCGATCCGACGGCTGAACATTTTTGGCAATTTCCACCACGTCGTTGTCGTAAAAATACAGCCCGACCACCGCATAATTGCTCTTCGGTTGAGCTGGTTTTTCCTCGATCGACACCGCCACGTTGTTATCGTCAAACTCAACCACGCCGTAACGCTCTGGGTCAGAAACTTCGTAGGCAAATACCGTGCCGCCGTCTGGGTCGGTGCAGGCTTGCAGCGAATCATCCAGCGCGTCGCCGTGGAAAATATTATCACCCAAGACCAGCGCCACTTTGTCGTCGCCGATAAATTCCTCGCCGATGATAAACGCCTGCGCCAAGCCATCCGGACTAGGCTGCACGGCGTATTCCAGCGAAATACCCCACTGCGAACCATCGCCCAGCAGCCGCTGAAAACCAGCCTGATCCTCCGGCGTGGTGATGATCAAAATCTCGCGAATCCCCGCCTGCATCAGCGTGGTCAGCGGGTAATAAATCATCGGTTTGTCGTAAATCGGCATCAGCTGTTTGCTGATGGCTTTGGTAATCGGCCACAGGCGCGTGCCTGAACCACCGGCTAGAATTATTCCTTTCATGAAACTCCTCCACTTTAATGTACTCATAGTAACAGGCAATTGCTGTACGTACAAATCCCAGAAATATCTACAGCATTTCCACACAGTTTCACTGATAGATAAGCGCCACTTTTAGCAGCGAAATCGAAAATACGATCAAAACAACTATGGTATAAATTACGAAGTGGCGGCTAATGAATTTGTGGGTGAACCGCCGAATAAATTGAAAGGTAAAGAAAAACGCCGCGTAGCGCGCCATGCGAATCGCCATCGCGGCAGCCAAGAAATTAAGAAAGGGTATGCCGAAAGCGATTGATTCGGCGATAAATATTTTATACGGTATGCCAGAGGTCGGTTGAAACAGCAAACTAAACACGCCGTATCGCTGATACCATTCGGCGACGGCGGAAATCATACCGGGATAGACGTAGGGCGTGCTACTGACAAATTCAATCGAAAGCGGCAGCAACAGCCCGACTATAGTTCCAGCTAAAATACCGAGGAAATCGTACAAAATCAGTTTGGGGCTGCGTTTTTTCGGCAAAAACAATATAAATACCAGCAGAAATTCGGGTGCAACGAACCAAAAGAGCGACTCGGCGAAAACCCACGCGGCGATAAGCAAGTTAGCTTCGCCAGAATGAAAGAATGCCTCTATAAATTGCACAAACGACAAAGGCTTGGTGAATTTGGCGCGATTTCTGATGTAAAATGCCAGCAAAAACGGCGCAAAAAATACAGCAATGCAGCCAGAAATGAATGCGATGTGATAGATGATATCTGCAAAACTCGGCATAACTACAGTTTACTATCGCCGCGCCTATTTTGAAAATAGCTTGCTGGGGTATAATCAGGGTATGAATATTTTGATCGCCTGTGCGGCGGCTTATCTGCTGGGGTCTATTCCGGCGGGCAAGATTGCAGCTCGCATCGCTGGAGTTGATATTCAGAAACGCGGCAGCGGAAATGTCGGTTTTGCGAATGTTTTGCGCATACTGGGCTGGAAGTATGCGCTACCGACTTTGGCGGTCGACGTAGCCAAAGGCTTTTTGCGACACTGCTTGGCTGGCGTTTGACGGGCGATTTAACGGGCGCATTTTTGGTCGGATATTTTGCGATTATCGGGCATTGTTTCCCGGTATGGCTGAAGTTCCGCGGCGGCAAAGGCGTTGCGGCGGGGCTGGGTGTCGTGCTGTGTTTGGCGCCGATAGCGGGGGTTTTGGCGATGATTTTTTATGGAACGACGCGTTTTTTGCTGAAAATGAAATCTTCGACGGCGTCGTTTATCGGGCTGTTTACGGTGATGATTTCGTGGACGATTGCCATGCCGAATTTGTGGTGGTTTTCGATAATTTTGCTGTTTACGGCGGGATTTACGTTGCGAAAAAATATTCGAGGGACGGTGCCAGACTATGGATAAACTCGTGCAAGCAGTACCGGTGTTGGCGGGTATATTGGCGCTCGGATTTGCGGCGTGTTTGCCGCTGTATAACTGGAATATCCGAAAATTTACAGTATCGCCGCTTGGAATAAAAGTGCTGATGTGGGTGCCGTTGTACGCATTTTTCGCGGTAGTGGCAGAGGGCGATTTTATGGCGGTTTGGTTTGTAGTCGCACTTATGGCGCTATTGGCGAGCGCGGAGTTTTTTCGGCAGCAACATCACGTCCGGTCGTGGTGGTATTTTGCCTATTTCGTGATAACGCTAGCTGGCTGGGTCGGCTCTATCGCGGCGGTGCACCGGGCGGAATTGTGGGTGGCGTTGTGCTTGTCGTCGGTTTTTTCGGACGTGACAGCATTTTTCATGGGGAATTATGCTGGGGCGCATCATTTGCCGGCGTTTATCAATTCGCGCAAGTCGTACGAGGGTGCGGTTGGGCAGATAATTGGCGGCATGCTCGGCGCGGTGCTTTTTGGCGGAATTTTCGGTGCCGCGATTCCGCTGTGGCTGGGAGGATTGATTGGGCTGGCGTCGTTGGCGGGCGATTTGCTTAATAGCGCCGCTAAGCGCCTATTGGGAATCAAAGACTGGGGTAATACGATTCCGGGGCACGGCGGCGTGATGGATAGGTTTTCGAGCTTGAACTGCGCGCTGTGTTTAGTTTGGCTGGTATACCTGCTGCTCTTCTAAAACCGCTTTCGCTTGAGGAAAGCAGGCTCATCTGTTAAAATAGTGGTCATGATATCAAAGGATAACAAAGCGAAAGCGATTGCTTTGACTCAGGTCAACGAAAACGATGTCGGCAGCCCGCAGGCGCAGATTTCGATTTTGACGGCTCGTATCAAAGAGGTGACTGAACACCTAAAATCCAACAAGCACGACCACATGGCGCGCCGCGGATTGATTCAGATGGTAGGTAAGCGCAAGCGCCTGCTGAAATACCTTGAGACGACCGACTTCGAAGCCTACAAAGCGACGCTCGAAAAGCTCGGTCTGCGCAAATAATTTGTATTTACATCGACCGATTAAAGACCCGCTGGCGCAAAAACGGCGGGTTTTTTGATGTGAATTTAACGGGCGAACTCCACGCGAGAACGAGCCGAATAATAGCAGCTTGGTGCACTAAAGTAACCTTTTCGCGGATAAATCTCGCACGTTAGTGTATAATATAAGCATAAAAACGTAAAAGGAGCGCAAAACATGGCATTTGGACAAATCATGAAGTTAAAAACTGCTGCGGGCTTGCAGATTGAATTAGCGCCGTTCACGCGCGAGGAGGCGGTCGTATTTGTGAGCGGTTTCGAGCGCCATTCCATCAGCCAATACGTGACTAGCCGCGTGCAAACCAAAGAAACCGAAGAAGAATGGTACGACGCTATGATAAAAGACCAAACGTCGCGCATCTGGGGAATTTGGGTGGTCGAAAACGGGCAGCGGCGGCTGATTGGCAACAGCAGTTTGACGCATATTTCGACCGAGCATATTCGCCAGGCGGTGAGCGGTTCTATCATCATCGACAAAAGTTACTGGGGCAAGGGTATCGCGAGCGCTTGCCACAAGGCGCGAACTTATTTTGCGTTTGAGCAGCTGGGACTGCACCGAATTCAATCGGCGGTTTTGCAGCCTAATATCGGCAGCCGCAAGGCGCTGGAACGCAGCGGCTACACTTACGTTTACACCGAGCGCAACGAAAAGTTTGTCAATGGCGGACTGGTGCATGTTGATTATTTGGAGTGCTTAAACCCAGCCGATTGGGCGTGGCGCCAGTGGTGGGGCGACGACCGTCCGCCGCGTAAAAGCCTGGAAGCGCGCAAAAAGACCGCGGCGGCGCTGGCTTGGGCGCGTGAAAACGTCGAGTTGGCGTAGCGGTGTTTTTGTTCGGTTTTTGCCGTCACTAAAGCCTTTTGAGGGGCGCTAGAAAAGCTATTTTTCGTGAATTTCGTGAAGATTATCGACGACTAGCGCGGGGCGGTTGCTGCCGATATGTTCCGCCAGGTCGATTGATTGCAAAAATTCGGGGTACAAGATTACTTTTGCCGGGTCGATAAATTCGCAGACAGCGAGTTCTTCGGCGCCGTGGCTGGTGTTTTCTAGGTTGATTGCGGCGAAATCGTCGGGATTATCGACGGCGAAAAAGAATTCTAATTCTTCGTCGTACCCCAGGCGGCTCGAGGGAAATTGCTGGATAAACAGCAGTCTGCCCGGCTGGGCGGTGACGCCGGTTTCTTCGCGCAGTTCGCGCACCAAACAGTCGGCGAGCGACTCCTGCGGGTCGAGCCCGCCGCCAGGAACGGCGTAATAATGCGCGACTTTGTCGCCGCGGCGGTGTTTGACGGCGAGCAACTTACCGTCCCGATAAATGATAGCGCGGACGTTAATACGCCGCTTGTCGTAGTGTTCGGACATATGGTCTCCTCGTGATTATTGTATATTTATTCGCGCGATTGGTCGATAATCGACGTACATGCCGCCAGCGGAACGAGAGTTCTTGGATGTATTTAGTTTAGCATAATTAAAAGCTGAACGGTACGAAAAAATCGTCCGCTTGTGGGGTTGCCGTCTTGGTCGATGGTAAAGGTGACGGTGATAGATTCGCCGGATTCATCGCTAATTTCGGCGGTCGATGTTTCGCCAACGATAGCCCCGACAGCTTCAACTTGCGGAGAGGCGTCGAGCGTTTCGACCAGTGGGTCGTCGCTACGATATAAACCGCTGAAGATTGCACGAGTGCTGAATTCTTGATGGTTACTAGTTGACGTTAGAATAGTAGGTTGACCATAAAGAATTGATCCAGCTATCATGGCTAATGCTTCGGCGGGGTTTGGTATATCGTGCTGTTCGAGGTTAAAAAGCTCCCAGGAGTCATCGGAGTCATTGAAGTGCTCGTGTTTGGGGGGGTTTTCAGACATAAGCCTCCTGTAGCTGCCGATCGAGGTCTTCTTTTATTTCGCGATACTCAGCGTCGGTTACAATTTCCAATCTAAACATGCGACCCAACATTTCTTGAGCGGGCTCTAACATTTGTCCGTACGGATCAGCGGGCAGAATAGTTGGAATTTCTTTGAGTGTGCGCCGAGAGAACGGACAGATAGCGACAGTTTCATCTCCATAGCGGAAGTTTTGCTGGTTAGCCTTTTCTTCGCCGCGTGGTGAAGTCTTGATGTCGAGTGCTACTTCGCGGTCGCCGATGGTTACAAAATAATCTATACCGCGGCGATCTTCTTCTGGTTCGGCGCGACGTGTTTCTAATCCCATTGTAGCTAGTGCTAACTCTGATAGCATTTCAGTACGCACTCCGGTGATAGTTCTCGACATTTCTCTGCGGTGATAGTTGCTGCGCGAGATGGGAACGAGAGTATCGAGCGCTTGCATGACTTCGGCAGGAGTGGTGCTTTTTCCGTATCTATTGAAGACCTCTCGTAGAGAGTCGTTGAATCTAGAATATACCTCGGTAGTAAGCTGTTTTTGTTCTCTTGTAATGTCAATTCCTTTGGTTTCGGCGCTCTGTTTAAGGTTAGTGGCGGCTATCCAGCTTGTATACGATCCGTAAAGAGAATAGAATTCTGCTCGTTTATGTTTTTCACTACTATCAATGGCTGTCGCGTGTTCAGTTATGTTTAGTAATCTGCCAGCAGATTGCCCGAGGTGTTTTTGGTGTTTTTGAGGATCAGTCCTGAAGGCTTCCTGGCGAACCGCGTTGGCGCAATTGCGGCTGTATGTCATGAAATCTTCATGGTTTCGTCCTATTTGTTCTCTGAGAGTAGACATACTTTCATTTTAGCATAAACTTCATAAAAAGTCAAGCCGCACGTAACAGCTCAACACCTTCGCTACACTCCCGCCTAATGTTGCATATAAAAAAGC
>ERZ772964.20-NODE-20-length-120879-cov-54.2431_pt1 | contig 120879 bp, 111 predicted proteins | sample MGYA00580675_ERZ772964 | MGnify/ENA primary metagenome ERZ772964 (study PRJEB29015, sample SAMEA2737941) | human oral metagenome | biome: human oral; feature: human-associated habitat; material: dental | place: China | collected 2139 ... | reverse complement strand
GTTGACGAAGGCTGTTGATATATCAGTAAGCTATCCAGTGCACGTGGTAGTTTATACGGTGCCAAGCCTGAGGAGACCACCTGTACTACTCGTATGCCATGGAGCTATGCGTATAGGGAAATTACAGGTATTAATGTGTTAATGTAGACGATGGGTTGACACTACGCTGTTATTATGCTAATGTATAGATTAGTTATTAAGTCAAGCATCATGCTAGAAAGGATTATCGGGCAAGGCTTATGAATAATATGAACCGTCCTAGTCATGACTACCAGCTACCTGATGATAGCTTTCTATATAATCTAGATGTCAATGACTGGTCAATGCTGGCGCATCCGGAAGGAACAGATCAGCCTAATGACGACCGGGCTGATAAAGCAGATGATAGCTCTGACGGTAATCTAAGTGATGGTCATGGCCACTCTCTTGAGCTTTCCGCTATAGATTCGGAGTTTGAACAAATGATGCTGGGGGTAGAACGCGGGCGACAGAAACTGGAAGAGCTGGAACAGATGCTACCGGAGACAAGGTGGTTGCTACAAGAGTATGGGGAGCGAAATTCATTTCAGACATTTCAACTAGATTCGGAGCTTGAACAAGCAGCACTGGAAGCAGAACAATTGCGACAGAACCTGGAAGAGACAGAGCAGATGCTACGAGAGGCGAGGCAGTTGATACAAGAGCTTGAGGAATCAGAGGAACAAGGTCCACATCAGACACTTCGACCGGATGCTAAGCGAGAAAGCCCCAAGGGGACTACATCCCTGACGCTAGAGGAGCTAGAAGAGGCAAGGAATAGCCGACCCGGCAACCATGGTCAATCTAAAGAAATAAACCAAGACATCGACTGGGGCTACGGCATGGGTCGTCGCTAATCTGCGACTAGGTGATTACGTCTGCCTCAGTGCCGTTACCTCTCTTGGTACTGGATAGCTGTAGTATAATACAGTTATGGTTATCATTAGCTTGCTGTCTTGGTGGTACTCGGAGGGCTGGTTGGAGCAAATCAGCTTAACCAAGCGGTCATTCATCAAGCTGGCAGACAAGTTTAGTATCGGCATGCTACTTAAGACGCTCTTTGCTCCCTTTCGCCAGATCTCAGTAGGCGAGCAGGCGGGCAAGACTGCCAGCCTGGCTAGTGTCATTGCCGACAAGCTAATTAGTCGCTTGGTCGGTAGCGTGATGCGGCTAGTCATGGTCTTCGTCGGGACGCTGGCTCTGATTATCTACGCCATCATTAGCGTACTCCGCCTAGCCGGCTGGCCGCTTTTGCCATTAGCGCCGGTGCTAGGTCTGATCTTGATGGTTAGCGTGGGGGCGCCGTGGAAAATAATCTAGACTATCGGCTGAATTATCGGGCTAATCGGGCGATCGAGGCGAGATATTGTCAGCGCTTTGGCAAGCTGACTCGGGTTATTACTCTGATTGGAGCTATCCTGCTGTCGTTACTGGGCATAGTTCTACTACTGGCAGGCATGGCAATTGGCTGGTTGGTATTGATGCTGGCGGGCTGGTCGCTAGTGCCATATCTGTGGTTGCGTTCTCGGCTGAGGGATATGCCGGCGAGCAAGCAGCCTCGCAACATCGGTGACATTTTATCGTTGGAAGTACTGGGCTTACTGCCCCAAGATCCTAACCCTCGCACCATCATCGAGGCGCTAGCCGGTAGTGGCGGAGCAAAGTTTCTGGCAAATCGTCTAGGCATCCCAATTCAACAAGTAGTCCAACTGACACCGGCTGATCCAAGCTTGACGGAGAGCGTCTGGCGGGAATCAATCAACATCTGGTCACACCTGCCTGAGCGAACCAGCACGATTCCTTCGGTAGTAGTGGTAGCGGCTATCATTCGCCTCAATCCCGACTGTACCGACATCCTTAACAATTTGCGGATAGACGCCAGCGATGTCTATCGGGGTGTGGAATGGCTGGAGCATTGGGAGATGCAGGCGAGGCGCAGTAGCGATCTGAAGCTGACCGGCGGGATTGCTCGGGACTGGTCATTCGGCTATATTCCCACCCTAGAGCATTTTGGTACTAATCTAAGTCTCAAGTATTCTGAGGGGCGACGGTCAATGGCGGGTAATCTGATGCGCAATCGACTGCTGGTCGACGACATGATTAAATATCTTTCTAGCAACGCTCGGCGTAATGTGGCACTGATCGGACCGTTAGGGGTGGGTAAATCTACCGTAGTGGAGGCGTTAGCTGATATCCTGATGGACTCCAAATCGGGGGCGTCATCTGACATCAAGTTTAACCAGGTCTTTATGCTGGATGCCTCGGCGATAATCTCGGTAGCTAATGCCAGAGGTGAGATTGAGCAACTGATCGGTCGCTTACTCTCCGAAGCATACCGAGCCAAGAACATCATCCTTTTCCTGGATAATGCCGAGCTATTTATGTCCGACGGTACCGGCTCGGTCGATCTGTCCAATCTACTTCAGCCGGCAATTGAGGGCGGTGGACTCAAGCTGATCATGGCGATGGAGGAGCAGCGGTTCCTCCAGATCGCTCAGGCTAAACCGGCATTGACCAGCGCCCTTAACCGGATCGAGATCACTCCGACTGATGACAACGATACCATCAGGGTGCTGGAAGATCGGATAATCCCACTAGAATATGGCAGTACGACGCTCTTTACCTATCAGGCGTTGACTGAGGCGTATCGCTTGTCTAATCGCTACATCCATGACGTGGCTCAGCCTAGAGCCTCGGTTCAGCTACTGGAGAGTGCCGCTCAACGAGCTTCGGGTGGGGTGGTTAACCCTAGTGTGGTAGCGCAGACTATTGAGCAAACCCTAGGTATCAAGGTCGGGGGTAATCTACAGAGCGGTGATGCTCAAGCTGAGAAAGATAAGCTACTTCACCTAGAGGAACTAATTCATCAGCGGATGATCAATCAGACTAAGGCAGTCTCAGCGGTGGCATCAGCCTTGCGTCGGGCTAGAGCGGGGGTGCGTAATGAGAACCGTCCGATCGGCACCTTCCTCTTTCTCGGTCCGACCGGCGTCGGCAAAACTGAGCTGGCTAAGTCGCTAGCGGCAGTCTATTTCTCGGGTGAGGATCATTTAGTCCGGATTGATCTGAACGAATATGTCCGGGCGGAAGATGTGGCTCGCTTGATTGCTGACGGAGCGACCGACCCGATGTCGCTATCGGCTCAGGTGCAAAAGGATCCCTTTAGCGTGGTGCTACTAGACGAGATTGAGAAAGCTCACCCCAATGTACTGACGACCTTGCTGCAGGTACTGGACGAGGGAGTACTAAGGGATATCAACAACCGCCCGATTAGCTTCCGAGATACTATCCTGATTGCTACCAGCAATGCCGGGGCGGACAAGATCAGGCAGTACATCGAGGCTGGTTATCAGCTGGAGCAATTTAGTGAGCAGATTCAAAATGAGCTGATTAGTTCGGGGCAATTCAAGCCGGAGTTTCTTAACCGTTTTGACGAGATCGCTGTCTTCAGGCCGCTGACCAAGCCGGAGCTGCTGCAGGTAATTGACTTGATCTTAGTCGGTATCAATAAGAATCTGGCTAACCAGAAGGTCGCCGTGGCAGTTGATGACCAGGCGAAGTTGGCACTAGTGGAGGCTGGCTATGATCCTCGTCTGGGTGCCCGACCGATGCGTCGAGTGGTGCAGCGTACGGTCGAGAATATCGTTGCCGAGAAGATTCTGACCGGCGAGCTGGTGCCTGGCTCAGGTATCCGCCTTAGCCTAGCCGACATCCAGGCAAGCCTGGCGAAAGATGGTTAGGGTAGTTGGGACTGTAGACATTCAGCTTGATAGTTTTATAGATGCACCTGTGAATGTTGCTCTAGCCAGTTAGCAATCACGCTAACATTAGGGTGACTTACTGCACAATGTGGACAGCAAAGTCTTCCAGTTCACCTTGTCGTGCTATGAAATTATATTCATTCATCTCTAGTAGCGTCAGTCCGGCCAGCATTGCTGTGCGCTTATTGCCATCAATAAATGGATGGTCACAGATAATACCTCGTACCAATGCTGCCGCTTTATCGCATACTGTTGCGTAGAGCTCTTTGCCGAATGCTGTTTGATATTGTGTCGACACTGCGGCTTCCAGTCGCCCGAGATTGCGCATGCCGTCTGCACCACCGTCCTTGATGAGCACTAGTGCGTGAAGTTGTATGATCTGCTCTAAAGTCAGGTAAACCATTAACGCTTTGCCAGATTAGAGAACTCTGTCTTGTGTCGCTTGAGTAATTTATTTGCAGTCTTAAGCACTTGATCGTCGTCAGCTGCTGCCGGGTGCTTTCGTATAGTGATTTCAATCTCATCACCATCATGTATGCCTAATGCCTTCAACTGTTTGGCCGGTAGCGTCACACCACGGCTGGAGCCAATCTTGATAACTTTTTGAATCGTCGTTACTACCATATAAATACTATAGTTATATTATAACAAATATGCACTAATCTTTGTGTCAGTAAAACTATCTTGCAATGTCTACTACATGCGAGCTACTTGGTGTTACGAGAGTGTCTATACGCAACATAGCATCCGTGGCTACGACCAAGCTTTCTATTTTAATCATGAGTCAACTTTTGGGCTGGAGGATAAGGATATGGTTTTGTTGTCTAGCGCAATTTTTATTATACTTAAGTTATTATTAACGGTAATGATGGAGAGGTGATAAATGAAGAATCTAGAGATAGAGAAGCGATACTTGGTGAAAGGTGGTGGTTTTGATCGACTTGATGATATCAAGCCTTATATTGTCGCTGACTCTGAAGTAGTGATGAATGATTATTATGTGCCCAACGGAGATGAGCACAAGGACTTACGTCTACGCCACAAAGGTGGCCGCTACGTCATTACCCGCAAGCGACCGATTAAGGAGGGCGATACGACGACAATGATGGAAACGACCATCCCGCTGTCGAGCGAAGAGTTTACGGCGCTCAGTAGTGGCATTTCGACTAATGTTCAGAAGAGCCGTTATACTGTCGATATGCTTGGTCGTCAGGCAGATCTAGATATCTTCTCGGGTAGGCATGACGGCTTAATCGTGATCGAGTTTGAGTTCAAAGATGAGTCTGACCTAGCTAAGTTTATGAAAGAAGCGAAGCTGGACCTGCCCGATGTGACTAACGTTGAATGGTTGGCTGGCGGACGTCTAGCTGAAACATCTCTAAAAGACATAGAGTCCAAGCTGAAAAGCCTAAATAAATAGAGCCTGCGCTTATACTACATGGGGCGTCTGACAGGATTCGAAAGCTTCTTTGCTGGCGCAAAGTCGCAGGTTCAGCCTTGGGTGTCAACAGCCTTTTCTTAAAGATAATGCCTACCGTATCAATCACATGGGGCGTCTGACAGGATTCGAAGGCTTCTTTGCTGACGCAAAGTCGCAGGTTCAGCCTTAGGCGTCAACAAGCCTTTTCTTAAAGATAATGCCTACCGCATCAATCACATGGGGCGTCTGACAGGATTCGAACCTGCGACCTCCGGAGCCACAATCCAGCGCTCTAACCAGCTGAGCTACAAACGCCACGCACAGGTATTATATATCAAATCTCACGGAAAGTCTCAATCTGCGCTCCGAGGGAGTTTAGTCGGTCGTAAAAATCTTGGTAGCCTCGGTTAATATTGTAGACATCACGCAGGGTCGATGTACCCGGTGTAGCCAGCATGGCTAGCAGGATTACCACGCTGGGCCTCAGGGCCGGTGGGGCGACTACATCGGCAGCTCGCCAATGTGTCGGCCCGGTGATATAGACTCGGTGCGGATCAACCAGCTCGACTCTAGCATTGAGGCGATTTAGCTCCGTCAGATAGATTGAGCGGTTCTCGTACGCCCAGTCGTGGATCAGGGTACGTCCTCGGGCAACGGTGGCTGCCAATGCCATGAAGGGCAGATTGTCTAGATTGATACCGGGGAAGGGTAGGGCGGTGATCTTGTCGGTGGGGGCGACCAGCTGAGATTTCCGGACAGTGACATCAACCAGCCTGGTTTTGCCATTGGTCGATAGATAGACGGGTGACTGCTGATAATCTAGCCCCATCTGCCCGAGCGTGGCCAGCTCCAGCTCAAGGAACTCGACCGGGCAGCGACGGACGGTGATATTTGACCCGGTGATGATGCCGGCAGTGATAAAGCTCATAGCTTCGATCGGGTCTTCGCTGACCTGGTATTCGACATTTTGATTGATCTGCTCGACACCTTTGATGGTCAGGACGGTAGTGCCGATGCCGTCAATCCGGACGCCGAGCTTTTGTAGGAAGAAGCAAATATCCTGCACCATATAGTTAGGGCTGGCGTTGCGGATCACCGTGGTGGCGGGGCAGAGTGCTGCTGCCATGATCACGTTCTCAGTCGCAGTGTCACCTCGCTCGATCAGGATGATGTCTTTATCAGGTTGTCGAGGTCGGACAGTGGCGTGGTAGCAGGTGGCACTGGCGGGTACATCAACGTTCATGCCAAAGGCGCTCAGCCCGACCAGGTGGGGCTTGACTGTACGCACGCCTAGCGAGCAACCCCCGGCGAAAGGCAGGCGAAAATCATTACACTGGTGAAGCAGCGGTCCGAGGAACATCAGGATGGAGCGAGTCCGCTTGGCGGCGGCTGTATCCATCTGGCCTAACTGTAGCTGAGCCGGAGGGCAAATCTCCAGATCATTTTGGCGATTAAGCCACTTGGTCTTGACGCCGATAGAGTTGAGCACCTCGATGATGCGGTTGACTTCTTCGATCCTAGCCACCCGACGCAAGACAGTCTTGCCTTTATTAAGGAGTGAGGCGCAAAGCAAGCCGACTCCGGCATTTTTACTGGTATTAACTGAGATGCTACCATTCAGCTGATTGCCACCGTGGATACGCAGGCTAAGCTTGCTGGAGCTACTGAGGCTGATAATCTCGCTATTGAGTACCCCTGAGATGCGAGCGATTAGCTCCAGGCTGATATTTTGCGCCCCCTTTTCGATCCGATTGATGGCTGATTGGGAAGTGCCGAGCTCATCAGCCAGTTGAGCCTGAGTCAGACCACGGTTGATCCGTAGCTCAGCGATCAGCTTGCCGATCTTAACACGGTAGTCGTAAGGCATAGCACTAGTATCTTATATCACATGTGATATAAAGGCAATTAGGCTCTAGCTGTCAAGGTGCCGACCGGACAAGTGTAGGGTAGGACATAAGGTGGCGAGCAGAGACAGCAGAGCACTGCCCATAGCTAGTTGGGTGCCCACGCCCAGCTGACCGAAACGACCGAAGATATCGCCTGGGCCGAAGGAGTTGTAGTTTAGCCACAGGTAGACGATGAGAACGACCAGTAGAGTGCCGACCAGCCCGACCAACTTGGAGCCGAGGGTAGCTGAGACGAGCAGGACAATGGCCAGGACGAAGATGACCGGCGCCATATGGATAGAATTGAGCAGCTCGACGTCCAGGGTGACAGATCCGCCGGATAGATTGTGGATAGCGCTGGATAGTAAGCGTCCAAAGCTGGTGTCGGCCGGTAGCTGACCATTGATCCAGGTCATCTGGCTGCTGCAGAGAAGCAGTATGCCTGCTACCATCATCATTAATCGTCGGAGTGATTTCATATACGATATTATACTACAGCCGCTTATGCTCAGGCGGTCGAAGCTTTGCTATAATATGCTTATGGTAAAACCGCCGGTGGATGAAGTACAGCTGATCGAATATCATGCGACTAGTATTCGGCGTCAAATCATCCAGATGCTGGCACTGGCCGGTTCGGGCCATCCCGCCAGCTCGCTGGGGCTGGTAGAAGTGCTGGCTTGTCTATACTTTAATGTCCTTCGCTATAATCCGGCCGATCCTGATGACGATCAGCGGGATCTACTGGTAATGTCTAATGGTCATGCTTGCCCGGCTCTCTATGCCACCTTGGCGGAGGCGGGGTTAATCGACCCGCTGGAGCTACGCCATCTGCGCCAATATGGCTCGAGGCTACAAGGTCACCCCGAGCGGACTCGCCTGCCTTGGCTGGAGACGACGTCCGGTCCACTGGGCGAGGGGTTGTCGCAGGCTGCCGGTATGGCTTATAGTTTGCGACACTTGGATTCACCTAATGATCGCCGAGTTTACTGTATTGTCAGTGACGGCGAGCTGGATGAGGGCAATATCTGGGAGGCGGTGATGTTTGCCGGTAAATATCATCTGGCGAATCTAGTGGCTATAGTTGACTGCAATGATATTCAGCTGTCGGGCAGGGTAGATCAGATCATGCCACTGGGTGACTTGGCTCAGCGTTGGCGGGCTGCCGGCTGGCGGGTGAGTCAAATCGCCGACGGTAATGATGCCACAGAGTTGCTGACAGCGCTTGGCAATGCTCAAGGGTCTCGGCGGGGTGGCAAGCCATTAGCACTGCTTACTCACACTTGCCCGGGCAAAGGGGTGAGCTTCATGGAGCACGATTACCGTTGGCATGGTCGACCGCTGAGTGAGGCGGAGGCCGGGCGAGCCTTGGCGGAGCTGGGAGTGAGATGATGCAGCTGGCCAATGACTTCACCCGGGGCAATCCGGTCAGGCAGTCTCTGCGACACAGCTTCGGACGGAGCTTGCTGGAGCTGGCTCGGCAGGACGAGCGGATAGTGGCACTTTCGGCTGACTTAGCCGGTTCGGTCGGGCTAGGTGACTTCGTCCAAGAGATGGGATATCGCTATATCGAAGTGGGGGTAGCCGAACAAAACTTAGTGACGGTAGCCAGCGGTCTAGCTCATATGGGCAAGATACCTTTCGCTGCCAGCTATGCCAGCTTTAGTCCGGGGCGTAACTGGGAGCAGATTCGCACGTCCATTTGTCTGAATAAGCAGCCGGTTAGGCTAATCGGTAGCCATGCCGGGCTGAACGTGGGGGCGGATGGAGCATCGCACCAGATGCTGGAGGATATCGCCCTGATGCGGGTACTACCCGGTATGGTAGTCTTGGCACCGGGTGATAGCATCGAAGCAGCGCAATTCACCCGTTTGATGGCTCAGGATAGTCACCCTAGCTACATGCGTCTACCGAGAGTTGACCTGCCGGTCTACAATGACCCGGCGAATGAATATCAGATTGGACGGTCTTATGTACTGCGTCAAGATGATCAGCCGGTGGTGTCGGTCGTTACTACTGGATCGATGACGGGTAATGCCTTGCTGGCGGCGCAGACGCTATCGCAGAAGGGCATCGCCAGTGAAGTGGTTCACGTGCCGACGATCAAGCCGCTTGACCAGGCGACTATTCTTGGCTCAATTGGTCGCACCAAGGTGGTAGTGACGGTGGAAGAGCATCAAGTTAGTGGTGGCTTAGGCTCAGCGATAGCGGAGCTGGTACTGGAATCGGACATTCGTCCAACTAAGTTTTATCGGATCGGCGTGAACGACCGTTTCGGTCAGTCGGGTACGGCGACGAATCTGTGGCGACATTATCAGCTGGACGTCGGAGGAATCGTCGAGCAAATCTTAGCTCTGCTTGATAACTAGCTTATGGTAAAATAGACCTATGAAAGCTGATCACAAGCTTAGCTTCCTCTGTATTGGCTCGTCGTCATACGATGTTTATCTGCGCAACGTAGCTGATCTGGCGCCGGTCTGCACTAATCCTGAGGACTGCTTCTACAATATCCACTTAGGTGACAAGATCTATGTTAACCAAGTAGACTTCATGACTGGTGGTGGAGCGTCTAATGCCTCGGTAACTTTTGCTCGGGGTGGACAAAAGTCATACTTCATGGGGCTAATTGGCTGTGATACGCCGGGTTCGGCTTGTCTGGCGACTTTTGCCGAGGAGGGGGTCGATACTAAGTATGTCTCCTACTCCAAGCGCTATCACACCGACTATTCGACTCTACTGCTAGCTCCCAGCGGCGAGCGGTCAATCTTGACCCATCGAGGCTGCGGGGCGCATGTCAAGCCTAGTCACTTTGACCTGGATCGGGTTAATGAACCGATCGACTGGATCTACATGACCTCGATGGTGGGGCATTTTGAGATTTATCGTCAGATAGTGCACCAAGCCCGTCGGCGCCGGATCAAGATTGCTTTTAATCCGGGCGGAGTTGAGTTGGATCATCCTGATGAGCTGAGGAAGCTGCTACCGGACATTGAGATCCTCTCAGTCAATAAGGAAGAGGCACAGAAGATCGTACCGGGTGAGACGATGCCGGAGCTACTAAAGGGGCTAAGAGAGCTCTGCCCGGTGGTTATTATTACTGATGGTGTCAATGGCGCAGTCCTCGCTGATCGGACGGAGGCGATCTGGGCGGGGCTATACCACCCGGAGCATGTTTCGGTCGATCGGACCGGGGCGGGCGATTCGTTCTGCTCGGGCTTTACCCTGCAATATGCCCTGGGCGAGGGGCTGCGGCGCTCGGTTCACTACGCTACCGCTAACTCAGCCTCGGTGGTTGTCCAGATTGGCTCGAAGCCGGGTATCTTAAGAGGCGACAATATTGATCGGCTTGACCCGATCGAGATTACTCCGCTGGATCTAACTGCTGACTAGGCTTAAGTAATAGAGGGCGATACCGGTAGCGACGCTGACGTTGTAGCTCTCTTTGTGTCCAAACATAGCCAGCTCTATCAGCTGATCGCAAGTGTTTTGCAGCGTAGCATCCAGCCCTCGCACTTCTTCGCCCAAGAGTAGAGCGAGCTTGTCCGGCGACCGGAATTGGTCTAGTGGCACGCTGGCTGGAGACTGCTCCAGCCCGACGATATAGTAGCCACTTTTCTTTAGCGACTTAACGAGGTCGAGGACGGCGGGGTGAGCAGTTAGCTGGACGTACTGCTCGGCACCCAGTGCTGTATGGTGGAGCTGCCCGGCCAGCTTGGCCTTAATATGGGGTAGTAGGGGTAGGTAGCTTCCGTCGCTGGATCTCTCTAGATTAGGTGTCCAGCCGGTAGCATAAACCTGCCTGACGCTTAGACACTCGGCGGTGCGGAGGATGGCGCCAACATTCTGAATAGAGCGGATATTATGGGCGATGACGACGATGTCTCGGCTGGGCTTTATGAAGGGGCGGGAACGCATGAGCTGATTATAGCACTATGCCTATGCTAGAATGACAGGAGTAATGGTAGAATACAAACTACAGACTAAGTATCAGCCAACCGGTGACCAGCCGAGAGCGATTGCTCGTCTGACCGAGGGGATAGAGCGGGGTGAGAAGTACCAGACTCTACTGGGTGTGACCGGCTCGGGCAAGACCTTTACTATGGCAAACTTGATCAAGAATACTGGCAAGACTACCCTGGTGCTGGCTCACAACAAGACCCTGGCGGCACAGCTATTCTCAGAGTTTAAGCAATTCTTCCCCGAGAATGAAGTGCATTACTTCGTCTCGTACTTTGATTTCTACCAGCCCGAGGCTTATATTGCCAGCTCAGACACCTATATCGAAAAGGATTCACGGATCAATGAAGAGATCGACCGCCTGCGGCATGCTGCGACCAGCGCTCTACTGACCCACCGAGATGTGATCATCGTGGCTAGTGTCAGCTGCATCTACGGCATCGGCTCGCCGGGTGATTATGCCGAGATGTCGATCAAGCTATCGCTAGGTCAGCGCTACAAGCACGACAAGTTCTTGCGTCATCTGAGCGATATCCAGTATCACCGCAACGACCTGGATTTTGCTCGGGGCAACTTCCGAGTGCGGGGCGATACAGTCGATATCTACCCTTCGGGGCGGGAGACGGCTTATCGGGTAGAGTTCTTTGGCGATGAGGTGGAGCGCATCCTGGAGATCGACCCATTGACAGGCGAGATTATAGGCTATCCACAGCAGGTGACTATTTTTCCGACTAGTCACTACGTGACACCGGAACAAAAGATGAAGCAGACGATCGAGCAGATCAGACAGGAATATCAGGTGCGACTTAAATACTTCGAGGAGCATCAGAAATATCTCGAGGCTCAGCGCTTAACCCAGCGGATCAAGTACGATCTCGAGATGCTAGAGCAGACCGGCTTCGTCAAAGGTATCGAGAATTATAGCCGCTACTTGACCGGCCGGGCGTCCGGTGAGCAACCGGCCACTCTGCTGGACTACTTCCCTGACGATTTCTTGCTGCTGGTCGATGAATCACATATGACTATCCCACAGGTGCGAGGTATGTACAATGGCGACCGAGCTCGTAAAGAAACACTGGTCGAGTATGGCTTTCGCCTACCCTCTGCCCTGGATAATCGCCCACTGACTTTCGCTGAGTTCGAGTCGCACATTGACCAGGTAGTCTTTGTCAGTGCTACGCCGGGCGAGTACGAGCTGGCGCACTCGAAAGAGCCTGTCGAGCAGGTGATTCGCCCGACCGGGCTACTGGACCCCGAGATCGAGCTTCGTCCCAGCGAGCACCAGGTAGATGACCTGATGAATGAGATCCGGCTCCGGATCCGGAAACACCAGCGCACTCTGGTGACCACCCTGACTAAGCGAATGGCAGAGGACTTGACTGAGTTCTTGGTCGAGGCGGGAGTGAAGACGGCTTATATTCATAGTGATGTGGGCACACTGGAGCGGAGCGATATTTTGCGGGAGTTGCGGGAGGGTGTCTACGACGTACTGGTGGGCATCAATCTACTGCGAGAGGGCTTGGATCTACCGGAGGTTAGCCTGGTGGCGATCATTGATGCTGATAAAGAAGGCTTTCTCCGCTCGGAGTCGGCCCTGATCCAGACGATCGGTCGGGCGGCTCGCCATGTCGAGGGTAAGGTGATCATGTACGGCGATAAAGTCACCGGGGCGATGCGCTACGCTATCGACGAGACGGAGCGACGCCGGGTGATCCAGTCTCGTTATAATGAAGAGCATGACATCACCCCACACTCAGTCAATAAGCTGATCGATGAGGGGCTACGGGCGGTCATCCCGGTCGATGAGTCAAAGGCGAAGCCCAAGCTGAATCTGAATAAGATTCCGACTGACGAATATCAGCACCTGATCAGCGAGCTGACGGGGCAAATGGAGATAGCGGCGGCCAACCTGGAGTTCGAGCAGGCGGCTGAGCTGAGAGACACCATTAGCGAGATCAAGCAGAGGCTGGCGCAGAGTAAACGCCGGGGGTGAGTGATGCGGCCGGACGTGACGCTAGCACTTTATTGCGCTGAGTGAGTGCTGCACCAGGTGAGCTGAAGATCTGCTATAATTTTCATAAGCACCATGAATAGACACAATAGCTATCAACAGCTGGAGACGACAGCGAATAATGCTAACGCTGACCAATGGCAGGTAGAACAGGGTAGTCAAGCCAATCAGACCGTCTGGGCTAGCGCCGAGGCGCAGCCAACAGGGATTGAAACGGTTAAACAGATTAACCCTGAGTCGGTTTTGGACATAGCTGTAGATGCCATTGAGTCGTCTGCTCGAGAAAGACAAGTAGAAAGACAGCTAGGTTTAATCAGCGAGATTATGGATGACCAAGAGGCGAGTAAGAGGGATAAGCACATCAGGCTTGATCAGTTGGTCGAGAATGATGAGATTAATCTGCGAGATGGAAGGGTACTGGATCAATACCTGCGTCAATCTATGAATACGATAGACGGTGTTACCCCAGATGATAAAGCTCTGATGAAGAGTCTTGGAATAATTGGTAGTGATAAAGTGGATTTATCCGACTCCGAACTGGCTCGAGTCTATATTGACGCTTGTGCTGATAGTCATGTCGATATGGATGACTTTCAAGTTGGCGATTGGTATATATACTACTCAGTGGAGCATAAAAAATTTGCTTCCAGTGATCGGCAGACTATATCCTACTGTCTGGATCATATTAAAACAGACATATTAAAAGAATACGAGTTTGATGTCCTGGAAGAATCCGGTATTCCATTAGAGCAGATTGTCGCAAATAAGCACATTCAGGATGTGGCGACCGAAATGATGGACGATGCTGTCGCAAATGTCGTGCAGGATGGCAATAAATATGGCACTTATAAACTTGACACACTTTCCCGTCATGTACCGGTAGACATCTTGAACCAAATTTGCTCTAGTGAAGAGGGCAAGAAGCGGGTGGCCGAGAGCATACAGAAAACTGGAATGAGTGTACAAGAGTTTGGAGAAGCATTGATAGACGATAATGTGGTGGGTAGCTTTAAGAAGGGGCACTGGTCTGGTGGCCTTAGTTCGTGGGACAATAAAGTTGCTAAGTGTGTAAATTTGATGAGGAATCTAGGCTGGCATATCGCTATAGGTGAGAATGATGAGTCGCTCGATCAAATAACGGAGTCAAGTGGGTTAGGGTCTGATGATCGGGTAACTAAAATGCAAAGCGAGACCTACAAATGGGGAGTTCTCGATTCAAAAACCGTCGACCGGATGTATTTGCGTGAGTACAGTAGGTTGTTTAATGGAATAAATAGCAGCGACCGTCATACAAGATTAGAGCGGAGTGTCATTAGTCCTGACCTAGTCCCTAGTGGCGATAATCCAACTGTTAACTATTGGCATGAGCAATCCAAGCGTTATGGCGCTGATATCATGCATCTTTGCATGGAGCGTATTCTTGATACAGCCAAGCAAGGTGACAGCCTGGACATAGCGGAACTTGTCAACGAGAAAGGAATTGTGCAGGATAAATTCTTTCAGAATTACCCCGGATCTCTACTGTGGAATGTCTGCACCACTAAGCAACGTGGTTATGATGATTACATGCTTAGAAGCTTAGAGCTCTTAGAAGCACATCAAGACCGAGCTAGCGAGATCGACGGAAGTAAGGCAATGATTAAGCTACTGAGTAAAATGAAAAAAGAAGACGGTAGATATGACACTGAGGCGGTTGAACAATTTCGGGAATCTATGGGGTCTATTTGCATAAATGACCCCGGAGAGGTTTTTGACGGTGATGAACTTGCCGATAAGTTCTATAGCGCAGTCTTCATGCGGTGCTACTGTAATAAAGATACAGATAAGTTTATGTCTTACATTGATAGTGACTGGAAAGATCACTATGGTGATACCGGTCGTAAGTACCTTGAACTTATTTCGACTTACCCCGACGAGGGTAATTATGAGCAAAAAAGACAATGGGTAGGAGAGTACCTAGATGCCAGTGGTCCGGCTAGTGAGCTAGCTAACGGAATATTGTGCGATGCATATTATGAACTAAGAGGCATTCCAGCGGAAAAGATGCCGGATGAATGGCAAAAGCTTAGAAATTTTTGTGGAACATATTCATATTCGATAAGTAGATTGAACGTAGTTGGTGGTGCAACTAAGATGGAAAATATTTTGATCGGAGATCTCACCGAATACTTCGACGCCAATGGTCCGACAGACAAGCTAATTGATAAGGTATTATTTAATGATATCAAGCTCATCTATGACCATCCGGAACTCCAGGCAGACCTATCGGATGATAAGAAGAGCCTGGTCAAGTTCTGTGGCGAGTACAGTCTTGACAACGGCTATATGAGGAAGTATGGATTAACCCCTGACAGTCTCACCGAATACTTCGACGCCAATGGTCCGACAGACAAGCTAATTGATAAGGTATTATTTAATGATATCAAGCTCATCTATGACCATCCGGAACTCCAGGCAGACCTATCGGATGATAAGAAGAGCCTGGTCAAGTTCTGTGGCGAGTACAGTCTTGACAGATGGTGGATAGGGATATACGGACTAACTGCGGATAACCTATCTGACTACTTTGACTCTAGCGGCCCAACAAATAAAATGAAAGATGAGATACTATTTAGGAACGTTAGTTTTCTCTATGATCACCCTGAGCTTCAAACCGGTTTGCCAGATAATAAAAAGAACCTAATTAAGTTTTGCGGAGACTATCGAGCAGATAATAATAATATTAAGAAATGGGGGGTGACCCGGGATAATTTGTCTGACTATTTTAATAGCTACGACTCAACCAATAAGCTGATTGATCAGATCCTGCTGAGCGATATTGATTTCTTACAGAAGAATCCTGATCTTCGGGCAAGGCTATCGGACGATGAGGAGGCTCTTCTCAAGTTTCGCGAACGGTACGGTATTGATGATGACGAGATAAAGAAGTATCAACTAGCTCCCGATAACCTGACCGATTACTTTGACGCTAATGGTCCTAAGTCAAAGTTCTGGCAAGATACTTTCTTATCCGACACTCACAATTTAGACCTGATCTACAAATACTATCAGAACCAAGACGAAGCCGGTAGAAAGCGGATGGGGCTGGATGACAAACAAATAGCAGTCGCAAGAGGCTACAGTAGTATTGGCGAAGGCAATGACTGGAATAATCCTCGAAGGATTTTTGAATCGTATGTCAAAGATTATTATGACGAGCTAACTATTAATCAGATTGGATGGGTAGCGGACATTACTGCCCGTCTAGCTAATTCTAACGCCAGCGAGCTGGCGGAGCGTTCCGAAGCTTTCACTAGCGAGCTACTCAAGCTGGATGCAGATAAAATACCGGAAGCCTTGGATAAGATCGAGGATATCTATATTCATAACCACTTGCCATACGTCGGCAAGAACTATCTGGTCTTTCGGACGATGCATCCATCGCCGAATTTGGAGGAAGATTTTGACTTCAACTTTAGCTTGTTTAATACGATCAGCCCCGTCCTTCAGCAAGCCACCGGCGATATAAGGAGCGGCAAGCTGGATCAGATGCTCAATAGTAGGGACACCATCATCATCTCCGACCTGCTCCGAGCTTCACTGGGCTCCAACAACCGCTCAATCCGAGAATACTTGGATACTCTAAAAACGGTCAGGCTTTACTCGATCAGCTGAGCTCGGGTGAGCTGGATTGGAGTGCTTTCAATCAGCCAACTAATCTGATGGATAAAGATACTAAGGCTAACTATGATACTCTCAGCACTTTCGCTTGGCACCTAGCCACTCTCTATAACAGCACCTTGCCCGGTAAAGAGCATCCATACCAACTGGTTCATCAGCAATCCGGCACAGAAGAACTGTCGACTCAACCGAACGCACTCCAAACCGACTTCGCTAACCTGACCAGTCTCATTAAACCTAATAGCCGATACTCTTTAGCTGACCGAGCGGTTCGTTACTTTGCCCACTTTGTCGGCATCGAGGACTTAGCCGGTGCTGAGCGGTATATGGATAATGTAGTTAAGGAGGCCGATGCCAGAAACCGTAAAACAGCTGAATATCTCACTACCACCGGTGAACCCAAGCTCCAGCCCGGCGACCTGGTTAAGGGTATGGGTGGGACTGACGGTTATGGTATTCGCTACTTATCTTACGCTTTCCAGAACGGCTCTATCTCTAAAGAGTACTTAGGTGACTCGTCTCGCAGTGACACTACACCACTGGATGCTGATGCGAGTATAGTCCTGTACGGCGAACAGACGATTAACCAAACCATGGCTAGTATGCTAGCTGATGGTTATGGTGGCGGTCTCTGGGTGGTTCTCAGGGGCGACCAAGCTACCGGTGAGGACAGGTTTATTATTACCAGGCGGGACAAGGATGAAGCCGACCAAAGTGTCTACGACCTCAGTGTGCCCGATGCTAACTTTGACCGTGAAGGTCTCACCCAGGAAGAGATTGACCGTCGTCTCAAGGAGATAGCGGAAGCTAAGCGTCATCGCCGAGAGGGATTGCCCAAGCTGGAAATCTTCGCTACCGGTGTAGATGGCGAGGGTCACTACGGCATCCGTACCGGCTTCGGTATGGATAAAGTTAGCTACTATATCTCAGATAGAACTACCAAAGTGGGCGAAAGGCTAACAGGGTTTGGTAGTGGCAACGGCGAAGAGTACACCCTTGTCTCCGAGGTTACCAAGCTAGAGATCGCCCTAGGTGGCTTCTATATCCCCATCGTAGATCGAGATAGCGAGGGGCTTATCTTCACTCCGGCTGACTATGACAAGATGCGTCAGCAGATGTCCGGCCTCAGTCACTACGGCACTGGTGATTATGTCTTCGCCCCAGATAGTGAGCTGGAACTACCCTCCACTAGGGTAGGAGAGACTACCGTCCCCAGTACAAGCACCATCATTGAAGAGATCCCTGAGGGCATCTCCGACACCGACCGTAAGCATGCCGTAATTAACCAAGCTATTAAGCAAGCCATCACTAATATCCCTGAGCTAAACCTCAGCTACAAAGACTATCTGGATGGAGACCTAACCGAGAACATCGTGGAGATGATCGATACCGGCTCTACCGGCAGACAGACTAACGCTCCCGGCTCCGGTGACTTTGACTACCTGGCTAGGCTGGATAGAAGTATCCTTAATGACCCAACTAAGAAACAGCAGATCACTGATGCACTCCTCGCTGCCTTTGGTAAGGCGGATGAAGTCAACGGCACGAGCAATCAAATAGACAACTTAGATCATAATGAAGATGGAGAAGGCGAAGGTGAGGCGGGTCAGGTAGACAATAAAAGTCGGATAGTCAATGGCAACCTCCGCCTCAAGCAAGTATCCATCGATGGACTGGCTGAACCGGTTGACATTGATATCACCTTTGCCCAGAAGACTAATAAAGTCCAATACCCGACCGATGCGGCATTAGCTGACCGCCTGGATAACATCAAGAACCAATCCGAGACCAAGTACCAACAGGTCCTGGCTAACATTATCTACGCTAAGCAGCTCCTCAAGGCTGCCGGTGCCTATAAACCAAGACGCAGCCCGGAGGCAAAGGGAATAGGTGGACTTGGCGGTGTCGGCATCGAGAACTGGGTCCTGCAGCATGGCGGCTCCTTCAAACAAGCTGCTAGAGACTTCCTGACTGTAGCCGATAGCTGCTCAAACTTTGAAGACTTCTGTGCCCACTACCCGGTCTGGGACTATGGTGAGAATCACAAAGGCATCCGCAGTAAGCCCCACGATAACTTCGTTGCTGACAACATGAACCAAGAGGGCTATGAGCGGATGAAAGAGGCGCTGAGGGCGGTAGTATAGTCTGCTTACCAGCGTCTGTAATTTTCCTATACGCATAGCTCTTTGGCATACGAGTAGTACAGGTGGTCTCCTCAGGCTTGGCACCGTATAAACTACCACGTGCACTGGATAGCTTACTGATATATCAACAGCCTTCGTCAACCACACTGTACTACTCGTACCAAGAGCATCTGTTTTTGACTAAAGCCAGGCTAAGAAATGAGACTGGGGAAATTACAGACAATAACCCTCCTTGTGCATCAAGGGGTGTCTTTCGTCCTTCGTCTGCGTCAGTCATTTCCTGAAGACTGTGCACGCTTGAAGCTCAGCAGTGCACGAGCCAGCCAGGCGGGTCTGAAGGAAATGATGATGCAGATGAAGAATGAGGGGCTGACTAAGTAGTATAACTGAAGAGGTCACGTACTGCTCTGAGCTACAGTATTGTTGCAGGCGACGTTCAGGTGTTGGGGCTGGCTTTGTGCTATCATCTAAGAGTGAAAGAGTGAGCTGGAGCAGATGAGACTTATCCTGAATTATTTCAAACCCCTTTGGAAGCAGCTGCTGTTGATCGTCGGCTTTACCGCCATCAGCGTCTGGGCGACCCTGAAGATACCGACGGTCATGTCGCAGATTATTGACCAGGGTATTCTCTCGAACGACCTTAGCTTGATTATAAGACAGGGACTATGGATGCTGGCACTATCGCTGGCTGATATCTCCGGTATGATCGTCTCGGACATCATTACCAGCCGGGCGATGGCTCGCCTAGCCGGTGATTTACGACTGGACATTTTTCGCTGGATAGAGAGCTTCTCGCTGAGTGAGATTGATAAGTTCTCGACGGCAAGCCTAATCACTCGTTCGACGAATGATGTACAGCAAGTCCAACAATCTTTCCAGATGGTGCTGGGCCTAGCAATACAAGCTCCGATCATGATCGTCGGGGCGGTGATCGGGGCGCTAAGAACGGCGCCAAGCATGACCTGGCTAATCGTTTTGACGGCGGCTATCTTGCTGGTCGGCATGGCGGTGATCTTTGGTATCGTTACTCCCAAGTATAAAGTGTTGCAAGATCTGGTCGACCGGCTCAACTTAGTAGCTAGGGAGAACTTAGCCGGGCTCAGAGTGATCAGAGCTTTTAATAATGAGTCGATAGAGGAGCGTAAGTTTGACCGGGCGAATACTGATAAGGCTAAGCTGGAGACTTGGGTTAATCGGATTACCGGCATTCTTCAGCCCGGCATGTCCTTGGTCGTTAACCTGGCGGTGCTGGCTATCATCTGGGTCGGTGCTCATCTAATAGTCGAGAGCAAGCTGGAGATTGGTGGTATGATGGCTTTCTTGCAGTATGCCATGATGGTGGTCTTTAATGTGCTGATGCTAGCTATGGTAATCTCGACCTTACCTAGGGCTAGGGTGTCAGCCGGCCGGATCGCCACCATCTTGGAGACGAAGTGCCGGATCGTTGAGCCGGCTAACCCTGAGACTATCGACGACGATCGCCGGGGTGAGTTGGAGTTTCGCCACGTCACCTTTAGCTACCCTGGGGCTGAATCGGCAGTTCTCAATGACGTCAGCTTCACAGCCCGTCCGGGTGGGATGACGGCAATCATCGGCTCGACTGCCAGTGGTAAATCGACACTAGTCAATCTAATCCCACGACTGTATGACGTGACGTCGGGGCAAATCCTGATAGGCGGTCATGATATCAGGCGGATTAGTCGGGCTGAGCTGGTCAAGGCACTTGGCTTCGTGCCTCAGCGGGGTGTGCTATTTAGCGGCACAGTGGCAGGCAATATCAAATATGCTGACGAGGATATATCGGATAAAGAGATGCGCCGGGCGGCTAAGATTGCCCAGGCAGACTTTATCGAAGAGCTGGATGGTAAATATAAAGCTCGTATCGCCCAGGGTGGCAATAACGTGAGTGGCGGGCAGAAACAGCGGCTATCCATCGCTCGGGCTATTGCTAAAGACCCTGATATTCTCGTCTTCGACGATAGCTTTAGTGCGCTGGATTATCAGACAGATGCCAAGCTTCGACGGCAGCTCATGCAGCAGGAGTCAGATAAGACCATTCTGATCGTGACTCAACGTATTTCTACCATCAAGGACGCTAGTCAGATCATCGTGCTGGATAAAGGTAAGGTGGTTGGTATCGGCACACATCATCACTTGCTCAATAGCTGTTCGGTTTATCAAGAGATAGCCGGCTCGCAATTTAGTGATAGCGAGATGAAGCGAGAATTAGAGGAGGCTAAATATGTCGGATAACTCGAAAGGCGACAAGCCAGCCAAGCGGAATGTCTTCGGGCACAGTCAGAGTCCGGCCGAGAAACCTCGTCATTTTCGTCAGACTATGCTGCGCCTAGCCGATTACCTAAAGGACTATACCGGGCAGATAGTCATCACCGTCATCCTGACTCTCGGCGGAGTCATTCTGACGGTGATCGGCCCGAGGGTACTAGGCGATATGATTAACCAGATCACTGACGACTACTCTGCTAACAAGGTCTATGAGTCAGTCAAGCGGAGCTTGCCTCAGCAGACTAAGCTACCGGCCGGTACGACAGTGAAGCAACTGATGGAACGAACGCCGGCCCCGGAGCGGGATAAGCTCACGACCCGGCTAGCCAAGCTACCGGATAATCAGCGACGCAAAATCATGGCGCTAGATATTACGAAGAAGCCGAATTATCATTTCGACACTATGGCTAGCACAGGGCTCTGGCTGGTCGCTATCTATATTGTCGGAGCGATTCTAGGCTACCTGGAAGGATGGGTGATTGTCGGAGTGACGCAACGGGCAGTCTATCGCCTGCGCCGAGAAATCAGTCACAAGATCAACACCCTGCCACTTAGCTACTTTGACCGTCACTCTTATGGTGACGTGCTGTCTCGGATTACTAATGATGTTGATATGGTGTCGCAGAATCTCTCCGGCATTATTACCCAGACTTTTCAGAGCGTCGCTACGGTGGTGGGTATATTGGTGATGATGGTCTCGATCAACCTGATGCTGACCGGTGCAGTCATGCTGACTCTGCCGATCAGCGCTATCGTCGTGGGTGTAGTCTTTCGTTTGAGCCAGAAGTACTTTGCCAGTCAGCAAGAGATATTAGGTAAGCTAAATGGTCATATCGAGGAGACATATAGTGGGCACAATATCGTCAAGATATTTGGCGGCGAGAAACGAGCCATTAGCAAGTTTAACCGCTACAATAATAGTCTCTATCGGTCGTCCTGGCGAGCGCAGTTTATTGCCGGCGTGGTTTACCCGATGATGGAGTTCGTCGGTAATCTGGGTTTTGTGATCGTTATTACGCTGGGAGGATACCTGGCCGCCAAAGGGCGTCTACAGATTGGCGATATCCAAGCTTTCTCTCAATATATTCGTCAGTTCAACCAGCCGATCACCCAGATCGCCGATCTGACCGGCTTGATCCAGTCGATCATAGCCGCCAGTGAGAGAGTCTTTAGCTTTATCGATCAGTCGGACGAGGCAATCACTTGGCAAAAAGGCGGTCAAACCATTAGCCAAGTCACGGGGCAGATTAGTTTCGACCACGTTAAGTTTGGCTACGACTCGGACCGACCTGTCATCCATGACCTTAGCGTTGAGATTAAACCGGGTCAAAAGGTCGCCATAGTCGGACCGACCGGCGCCGGCAAGACCACTATTGTAAACTTACTGATGCGCTTTTATGACCCTGACGAGGGTGCCATCAAGCTAGACGGCGTCGATACCAAGCAGATATCTCGACACAATATCCGACGTAACTTCGGTATGGTTTTACAGGATACGTGGCTGTTTGAGGGGACGATCAAGGAGAACCTTCTCTATGGTAAACCAGACGCCAGCGAGGAGGAGCTGCGAGTTGCTATAGAGACGGCGATGGTTGATCATGTCATTAAGTCACTGCCTGACGGCATGAATACTATCCTGGGTGAGAGTGCTGATAACATCTCAGCTGGCGAGAGACAGCTCCTGACGATCGCTCGGGCGATGCTGGTCAATGCCCCGATAACCATCTTGGATGAGGCGACCAGCAACGTCGATACTCGGACGGAACGATTAATCCAGCAGGCGATGGACAAGCTGGTTGAGGGGCGCACCTCCTTTGTCATCGCCCATCGTCTCAGTACTATCCGTAACGCCGATCTGATTTTAGTGATAGATCATGGCGATATCGTCGAATCCGGCACTCACGATAGCTTGCTGGAGCAGAATGGATTCTACGCCAAGCTATACAGCGCCCAGTTTGCCCATTAGTAGCGAAGCTCAACCTGAGAGTATCTTTGCTATAATCTAGCTATGGAAGACAAGATTAGTGCGATCAAGCAGTGGCTAGGTAACGACGCCATCAATATATTTGGTATTCAATTCTCCGGCAAGGATACGCTGGGCGTACCTCTAGCCGAGAAGCTAGGGGCAAAGTTCATTAGTAGCGGTGACCTGGTGCGCTCAGCTATGAAGAGTAGCGATGATCAGCGGATTCGCCAGGCGGCGATCGACAGCCAGCAGGGTATCTTGACACCGACCGATGAGTTTCGTCAGCTTATCGCCCCACATCTTAGCGATAAACAGCTGAGCAATCAGCCATTAGTGCTAGGCTCTGTAGGTCGCTGGATTGGTGAGGAAGAGGTGGTGATGGAGGCGCTGGAACGGGGTGGACATCGTCTCAAGGCGGTAATAGTGCTGAATATTTCGGAGGCTGAAGTTTGGCGACGTTGGGAGCAGGTCAAGGATGAACGTAACGGTGGCCGGGCGGATGATATTAGTAAAGAACGGGTACAACGGCGTCTAGATGAGTATGCCGAAAAGACCGTCCCGGTGATTCAAAAATACCATCAGTTAGGGCTGGCGCTTGACGTTGATGCCGGTGGGACGATCAAGCATACTTTCGATAGCGCTATTGATCAGCTGTACCGGCTGGCCAGTCGCTAGCTAGAACCACTTGAAGGCGAAATAGCTTAGGGCGATGAGCACCATCGCCAGTATGACCACGATGATTAGCTCGAGCTTATGGGGGCTAGTCTGGCGGGTTGATTGGTGGTCGAAATAGACGACTCCGGCCAGCCGACCGTTCACTGCGACGCCTAAGGCTGGCTGAGCTTGGGCGTCACTCGGCAACCCCTTGATCTTACTCTGCCTCAGAAAATCAAGCTCACCGACTACTATCCGGCGTCGGGCGACGGTGGCGTATACGCCGTGGGCGGAGGGTCGTAAATTACGAACCGGCGCAGGTTGAATCCGGCAGTCATGACTATAGCTTGCTAGATAGTCTGTATATTGGCTGCGGTAGACCATCCGGACGGAAGCAATCAGGGCAAGTACCGTCTCACGGTCATACTGCGAGCCGGTCTCGATCTTTTTAAGTACTATTTTAGTTTGATTCATTGCTATAATTTTAGCATGTCTATAGATAAGCAGCGGCTGTCATACGATAAGGTGGTTCAGGCGGTCTTGGGGCGAGCCAAACGAACCAAGTCAGATCAGGTCAGTCAGGGTGAACTGGCAATTATCCTTAGCGAACTAGCTCGGGTACTGGGTCGGCAAATAGCCGGTGCAGTAGTGGAGTTGGGCTGCTATCAGGGTGCGACAAGCTTAATGATGGCTCAGCTGATGGCTGAGCTGGCGCCAGCTAAGCGGCTTTACCTGTACGATTCATTCGCCGGATTACCGAGCAAGACCGAGTACGACCGGTCGGCCCTGGGCGACGACTTTCAGCCGGGAGTACTTAAGGCGAGCAAGTCAGAAGTATTAAAGGCTTTCGCTCATGCTAATTTACCCCGCCCGACGGTCAAGAAAGCTTGGTTTAGTCAGCTAAGCGGTGATGATCTGCCGGAGCAGATCTGTTTCGCTTACTTAGATGGCGACTACTACGACAGCATCAGGGATAGCTTCAGAGTTTGTCGGGGTCGGCTAGCTCCCGGTGCTACGCTGGTGGTCGACGACTACGATAACGCCAGTCTACCCGGTGTCCGACGAGCAGTAGATGAATGGCGGGAGACCGGCCTTAGTGATATCAAATCTTTCCGCCCGGTCGATAGTCTGGCGGTGATCAGGCTTATGGTATAATTTTACTAGTGAAAATATCAGGCGGAGTAATGGTTATCAGGCGATCCGAACACTGGGTGATCTGGTTTTTGCTGGTGATTAGCCTGGCGGGTCTGGCGGTGGCTAGCGCCTTTTTCCTGCGTCAGAATAATCTCAATATGGTTAAGCTGCGGGATGAGCTGGCGCAAGCAGATAAATCCGGCAAGGTTGAGGTGGTTAATCAGGCGGCTCGTAAACTACAGCGCTATGTGGCCGGCCATATGAATACGACTACGGGGCGGGTTGCTCTACAGACGTTATATAATCAAGCTGCTCAGAAAGCTTTGGAGGAGGCTAAACCGGCCGAAGTTGATAGCTCGGGCTATAACCTGGCGGCAAATGCTTGTCGATCGCAGCTAACCAGCTATGGTTATCAGTCGTGGGCCGGCTGTGTGGCTAACCGAGTCGGTATTCGTCAAACTACTGAGCTAGCGGGGGCGACGATGCCCGACCCTGATCTGTACTACGTGGAGTACGCTCCGGCGAGATGGAGTCCTGATTTCGCCGGTATAACCTTAGTGCTGCTGATCGTCAATGCGATCATCCTGACTGTCAAGCTGGTCTCGATGATCGTCGGAGCGATACGTCAGCGCTTGCGGCGATCAGCCTTAGCTAACAGTAGTTGACAGTAGTAGCCGGATAATATACTCTGGAGATGTAAGTTAAGAAGGAGGATATCAATGGCAGCTTATGAATATGTCAATTCAAGAGGAGTGACATTCTATCTACATGAAAAGAAAGTGATCATCAAGGGTAATCGAGAGCAAACGATTCATTTCTTCGCTAAGAACATTGGTGGTCGTAGCGGCAAAGAGACTCCGATTGATGCTGTTCCCGCTGATTACTATGTGGTCGAGAATCCTCGCAACGGCTTTCCTACCCTAAAGAAGAAGAAATAACCCCTTAATATCCGCTAGGATAACAAATGTAAAATACCCCTGGCTAAAGTGGGGTATTTTTGTATTGCAAGCTTGGTCGGGGCAGCTGGGTTTGAACCAGCGACCAATCGGTTATGAGCCGACTGCTCTGACCACTGAGCTATGCCCCGACTTAGAGCTAATTATAGCATAGCGGTGATGCTATAATGTGGTTGTGCTTGATAGATTAGGGCGAAAGTTTGTGCATTTCTGGACTGTTAGTCGATTGGTGCTAATGGTCGTTATTGTTGCTGTGGCGGTCTGGATGGCGATGGTTATCCAGGTGCTAAACAATAACTACAAGCTGCAACGTCAGGTTGATAATGCCAAGCTGGATAGCCAGATGCTCGAACTGGAGAATCAGAACCTGCGTCTGGAGCAGCTCTATTACCGGACAGATGAATATATGGAGCTATCTGCTCGGTCGCTACTAGGTAAGGCTCTGCCGGGTGAGCATTTGGTTGTCTTGCCTCGTGTTTCACATACCGGCAAGACTAAGCGGTCCGGTAGCGCCGTGGTGACCAAGTCAAACTTTGACCAGTGGCTGGATTTTCTATTTGGCCAGAATAGATGATAGAATAGAGGTAATGAAAAGAGAAAAGGGATTTACCGTTGTCGAAGTTGTAGTGGTGATAATCATCCTGACGACTTTGGCGACATTTTTCATCTTGCAGCGTAGTAGCCTGGAGAAGGCAAGCCGAGATCAACAGCGCAAGACTGCCATCAATGCTATGTACTACGCCCTGAAAGAGGGGTATCATCGTGAACACGGCAATTATCCGCTCCGGATTAGCCGAGAACAGCTACCGATGATTGACCCGACATTATTTACAGATCCGTCCGGCTATACTCTGAATGGCGATAAATGTGTCTACACCAATATCCAGGGTGAACAAAAGACTAATGGTAAATGTGAGTATCGCTATAGTGCCACCGATTGCGACAGTGATGGCAAGTGCAAGAACTTCACGCTGACCGCCAAGCTGGAGGCTGAGGCGGACTATACTAAGTCAAGCCACAAGAAATAGCTAGCTCCTCTAGATGGCTAGCTCGATAACGGTGGGTTGGATTGGTCGGTCGGACCACGATACTTAGTGGTCTGACCTTCGTCGACCTGCTGAACGACATGGTTGACGATGCGGAACTGCTCTTTGGGGCGGTCAACGAAGGTGAAGACATAAGTCTGCTCGTCGCCAATGGTACTTAGTCTAATGGAGCCGTAGTTGAGGATAGTCTGGATCGGATTAGTCTGGGCGTAGCTACAATCCTCGATATGCTCGATCTCGACATTCTGATTACGCTGCGAAAAAGGGGTGTACTGGATGCAAGCGAAGATCCGTTCATTGGTGACGATGAAGGTGTTTTGGCGGTAAACTTGAGTACCGACAATGCCACAGAGCAAGGTCAGGACGATGGTCCCGACGAATAGCGATGCTTCTGTAGTGAAGTCGATCTTGATAGGCGAAGTGCGATCAATCAAGATGGTCACGATTGCCATAGTCAGAAAGACCGCCAGAGCGAACAGCCAGATCCGGACAATACCCCAGAAAGAGCGCTCAACATCAATCACCACATATTCTGTCGGCGAAAACTGAATATCAGGGTAATCATGGACGCTACGGTCGTGGTCGGCTTGCTCGGCCGGTGTAAGGTGGTTGGGATCGGAAGGGACAGGTGGGTTATCGTTCATAAGGCTATTCTAGCATATTACCGTCGGACGCCGGGCTAGCTACGGTGTGGTCATAACCATTCTGGTGGCGCTGGTCCAGTTGCCGGTCGCTTGGTAGCGGTTGCCGGCGTCGATCAGGGCTTCCCCTGAGTTGAGCATTCGGACGCTAGGCTCGGTGGCGTAGATCAGGCTAGGCTGGTAGAGAGCGATGGCGGGGCAGTCCTTGAGCCACTGATGGACAAAGGCGACATAACGAGCTTGACGAGCCTCTGGGTTAGTATTGCTACGTCCTGCCGATAGAGCGATCTCAGCTCGTCGAGAGCGGTAATTAGCTAGGTTGAGTCCTGACGCCTGAGTCTGAGTCGATGACCAGTAGGCAAACATATCGGGGTCGGCGCCGAGGTGAATCTGGTAGACAAGTACGTCGTAATTGCGAGGCGCTAGGTAATTTTGCTGTGCTCCGCTAGGCGGAATGGCTCTAACTTGAGCGTTAACCCCGAGCTTCTTCCACTGTTGAGCGATTAGGCGAGCGACGTTCTGATAGTTAGTGTCGGCGATGGTGATGATATTGAGATTAAGCTGGGCGCCGGACTTTTGGCGATAGTCGCTACCCTGAGGTTGAACCCATCCGGCGCCGTCCAGCATCTTCTTAGCTTCCTCTAAGTTGTAGTCCGGTTGTTTAAGCCGATCGACTTGATCGTATACGCCGGTGGCAATCGGTGTCTCCAGCGCAGTCGGCTCGTGGAGTCTGTTGTCACTACCGCTGAGAACCTGTCTTCGGATAGCGCTACGATCCAGTCCGAGACGTAGAGCTCGTCGGACAACGGGGTCGCCGGTCAGATCGGCTTCGTTGTTAAAGATGGCGAAGACTCCATCGGCAGTCTTCAGCTGAATTAGCTTGAAGTTGTGCTTTAGCTGAGGCAGGCTGTCAATCTTGACTCCGCTGATAGCGTTAACCTCGCTACTGATCAGTCCTTTGATAAGGGAGCTATTGTCACTATATGTTCTGATGGTGAAGGTGTTTAGCTTAGGCGGGCTGCCGTAATAATTCGGGTTGGGCTGGAAACGCCAGGTTGATGAATCCCCCGACTTCTCAGTGCTGGCAAAGCTAAAAGGTCCAGCACCGACAAGCTTAGCCGGCTGTTTATTGGAGAGGTCGGCTATCTCTATGGCTGACTTACCTTCCAGGATATGCTTGGGTAAAACTCCGAAAGTCAAAGCAGAGTCAAATGACATCAGTGGAGCCGGTAGAGTGAACTCCACTGTCGTGGTATCTTTGGCGGTGGCGGTGATGGTCTGCCAGCTACTGCTAATGGTGCTATTGATCTCGGGCTTTTTCATTAGCGCTAGAGTGTGTACCACGTCTGAAGCAGTCAAGGCTTGACCGTCAGCCCATTTAAGATCCGATCTTAGCTTGACCGTCCAGACTTTGCCGCTGTCATCGTGCTGCCATGAGTGAGCTAACTGCCCATGGAGCTTATTGGCGCTATCGTAGGATAGCAACCCCGGATAAACCAGCTGACTAGCTGCTTTCTCGGTGTCGGTATTCGCATAGAGGGGGCTGATAGTGGTTAGCTTGTCTACCACTCCTTCCACATAGTTGCCGCCGGGAGCAGCTGCTTTTACCATGGTTCGGCTATTTATCCGGATGGCTTGGGCGAAACAGCAACAGATCAAGAGTAAGATCAGACAAAGCCACAGGACTACATCTCGGCGGACCGCTCGGATATGGTCTAGTCGACCGGTGATGAAGTGGCTGGTATGTCTAGCAACCGAGCTGGTAGCTCGGTCGACTTGTCGCCGAGCCTGCTTGACCCACTTACTGCCGGCTGAGCTCTTAGTTATCAAGATGAAGCTCCTAGACCATCATGCTGCCGAGCAGGCTAACCACAAAGACAACCGCCAGGATAATCGTAGTGTCGTACAGGTTCTTCTCTAGTCCTCGCCTGGTGGTGAACAGCTCACCGCTGGCACCAAAGCCTGCCCCGAGTGAGGCGCCACGTGCTTGTAGTAAGATGCACAGAGCAGTGAGACTGGCACTAGCTACTATGACAATGTTTAATATCTCGCTTAATTTCATACTCTCTCCTGGTTTAATTCAATCGGCGTTAGGCTATTTAGCAAGTAGTTTAGCAGACTAAGGATCAGACTACTAACTATAGCCCAGCCAAAGCTCATGTGGATATTGGGTAGCATAGCGATAGTCAGCCAGATCATCAGCCCGTTAATAACCAGAGTGAATAGTCCCATGGTTACTAAGACAAAAGGTAGTGACAGGGCGGTGACCACCGGTTTGACGATGGCGTTAATTGCTGAGAAGACCAGACCGGCCAGCAGAAAGGTTGCGACAGACATCGGTATCGAGTTCAATGTGTCGTAGCCAAATAGTTGTACGGCCACCCATAGACCTAGCGCACAGACAAACCACCGAATAGTAAAGGATAACGTTCTCTCCACGGGGCTATTATATCATAGCCGGGACTTAATCCGGTGGGCTAGCTTGGCTCCGACCACCTGAGCTAACTCGGCTTCCTCGCTTTGTCTAACCTGCTGAACCGAGCCAAAGTGTCGGAGCAACTTGCGCCTGGTGGCAGGGCCGACACCGGGGATACTTTCCAGTAAGTTACTGGTTTGCCCCTTAACCTTAAGGCTACGGTGATAAGAGATGGCGAAGCGATGTGATTCGTTGCGTAGCCGCTGAAGAAGTTTTAGTAGATCGGTGTAACGATTGACGGTCGTCTCACCCAGCATGGTGAAAGAATGACCGGCGGAATGATGCGCTCCCAGGTGAAAGTTCAGGCTGTAGTAGTCGCCCCGGTCGGTAACCAGCACACCCGGCTCGGGGTTAGCCAGGAGGTGTTGAATACCTTCGGGCCGGATGTGGCTATAGTGTTTACTGACGATCAGTTCATCATTGCGCTTAGCTAAGCCAATCAGAGGGATATCAAGTACTAGCCGGTGTACAGCTCTGAGCTGAGGTTCACCACCATCAACGACGATCAGATCAGGCATCCCCCAGCTCAGATGGCGAGGTGAGAAGCGTCGCTTCATCACTTCAGCCATAGCGGCAAAGTCATCGTTGTGATGCCGGCGAATCTGAAACTTGCGATATTCTCGCTTGTCGGCTACTCCGTTGGTGGCGACCACCATTGCTCCAACTACGTTCTGACCGCTCTGGTGGGAAATATCGTAGCATTCCAGACGACGAGGGATATCCGCTAGCTGAAAGAGTTGTTTAGTCTCCATTAGCGCCTTGTCTTTGCTGATATCCATAAACTCATCTCGTCCGAAGATGATTTGTCGACGTAGTTCATTTAGGCTGGTTAGTTTATTGCGTAGCCTAAGGGCAGTTTCGTAATCTTGCCGGTCGCTAGCCTGCTTCATCTCCCCAGTTATCTCTCGTTGCAGTTTGACCCGCCCGCCTTTGAGGTAGCGTACCAGCTGATGCAGATCGGCTCGATAATCGGCGCTACTGCCACTTGGCACCAAGCCTAGCTGTTTTAGTAGAGCGGATTGACGGTCGCCGGGTTTAGTTAGATAGGGAAAGGTTTTGCGTAGATAACGCAGTGCTTTTCTGAGCGGTGCACCACCGTAGAAAGGACCGATGTAGTCTGCGCCATCGTCGGCCGGTGCCCGAGTGGTGGTGACTAGGGGATATTCATCATGAAAATTGATACGTACGTAGGAGTTGTTCTTGTCATCTCGGAGCAGGATGTTGTATTTCGGCAGGTAGCGCTTGATCATCTCGTTCTCGAGAAAGAGAGCGTCGATCTCGGAGTCGGTCTCGATCCAGTCTGTCATGGCGATATGCTGGACTAGCTTGGTAGTCTTCAGGTCTTTGGGGCTACTGCTAAAGTACTGACGGACTCGATTTTTGAGTACGGCGGCTTTACCAACGTAGATTACCTCACCAGACTGATCCTTATGAAAGTAAACACCGGGTGAAGCGGGTAGAGTCTTGAGCTTGTCAGCTAAGGCTTGATTCATATCTCTATTATGGCACAGCCAAAGGTAAAGATGTGACGCTTGCGCTTGCCGGTGCTACAGACTATAAGCTGGTGTTGGGTACACCGGGTAGCTTGGGCATACCGGGTACACCGGGTGTAGGCGGCTTGGTCGGGGTGACGGGCGGCTTAACCGGGTCGGGGCCGGGTGTTTTGGGCGGTGTGAGTGAGACGCAGGTGGCCGGATAGGTGCCATCGACGGGCTGAAGCGTCCCTTTGGCTCGAGATTGCTTGGTCTGTTTATTCGGTACGGAGAATAGCTCACCCGGGCCGAGTCGACGTACTGCTACGCCACTAATTACGGTGCAGACTCTCTGGGACTTGCCTTTGGTGACAAAAGAATAATTGAATAGGTCGGGAAGATGAGTCATTTTCTCGGGTATTACGATCTGTCCGTCAAGCAGTGCTATCTCCTCCTTGCTGAGTCGACTAGTGACATCAGTCGGTACGATCTTGAAGTCCGGGTAAGAAACATCGGGGTATGGCTTGCCCTGGTCGTCAAATAAACGGTCGGATAGGGCATAGATGTGATTATCGACCCCTCGGGCAATTAATGAATTCCCGTAAGTATTGCCGATAAGATCACGTAACTGAGGTAACGAATTGGTAAGGTAGGGTGCAGCCTCGTAGATAGTGGCAGGCCGGTTGTCTTTGCTTCGCCAGTATAGCCACAGCTTACCCTGATTATCCAGAGCAAAGTTTCCCCGGATTTGCTTCACTCCGCCCCGCTTGGTCAATTCGTCGGTCTTTGCTTCGACGATCGACCCACCATTGCTAGTGCGCTGATAGAGCTTGTTTTTAGAAGTGAGGAACCAGATTCCTTTGTTCTTATTATCGTAGGCGGGGTTGTTGTTGTAGGCAATCTCTCTGATCGAGGTGTCTCCTAGAGTGGAGCTTAGGTCATACTTTTTACTGGCGTCGGGAAAGAGGCCGTTAGTCAGATCCGGTCTGGGGACGCCCGGCTCTATATTTCCTCTAGATAAGCCGTAAACGGTATTTTGACTATAGGCGAAACCACCTCTAGGGGAGATACCACTACCGATACCGAGGATGTGGGTACCTGATAAGCTTTTATCCGGAGTTGGAGTATTGTGTCGCCAACTCTCTTCCCAGTCACTCTCCCAGCCCCAGTAATAAACTTTGCCCGACTCGGAGATAGCGGTAACGATATTAGCAGAGTCGTCTCCATAGGTAGTTAGCTTAATGATCTTATCGCCGTTAAAGTACCCGGTAAGATCTTGTGGCTGATCGTAGTAACAGGGTGGGCGTTTGATAACATAATAATTGAACCTATATGTTCCTTTGATTTGGCACTTAGTGCCTACACCGACCGACCCCATGACATTATTGCCCCAGGCATAGACTCTGCCACTCTGAGTCAGAGCAAGCACTGTGCCTGCGTATAGACTATCATCTTCATAACGTTTGGCATTTTTGCTCTCTTCTTCATTATTGACAAAGATGGTATACGAGTTGGCGTTGCCCAGGTGTAATATCTGGATGATATTGTCATCTACCGTTGTCCCCGGTGCTTGGCTAGCCTGTTCGGCCCCGGTATTAGGAGCACTAGGTGTTCTTGCTGCGCCGGAGATACCGGTGCGACCACTGCCGGGCCGGGTGGGTAAATTGGCGGCGGGGACACCGGGTCCGACTTGGTTGCCATTGGCTGCGCTATTATTGTGGGTAGCTCCCTGATTCTGGTTGGGCTGGGTCGGACCGGTCTGACCGTTATTGCCACCGGGATTAGGCTTCGGATTGGGATTCGGATTAGGCTTAGGGTCAGGTTTGGGATCCGGTTTAGGCGTGGGTGGCGTTGCCTGCGGTACATCGACGCAGGTAGCCGGATAAGTACCGTCGACCGGCTGAGTAGTCTCAAAGCCTACGCCACTGTGTATCCCACCGGTCGAAACTGTGGTCTCAGCGGCGCCACTGAGGGCGGTGCAGACTGTACTGGAGCTACCCTCCAGGACATAGGAATAATCATAGAGTGAGGGAACTTTACCGACATAGAAGTAGGCGGGGACAGTGATATTGCCGCTAAAGAGCCGAACCTTCTTTTTGTTAACTGCGGTGGTGACGTCATTTGGCTCGTACTTCTTCTTGCCGTAGGTATTGCCGTCCTTGTCCATGAAGCCGAGGTTGATGGTGTAGAAACGACCATCTGTACTGCGTAGTACCATCTCCTTAGTACCGACGATGTCACGCATAGCCGGTATGGTGCCGATCATATTGGCTGATATATCCTCCAGAGCAGCCGGTGTCTTGCCGTAGTAATAAGCCCACATCTTGCCCTGGTTGTCGATAGCGTAGTTAAAGCCAATGTGCTTGATGCCGCCGTGTTTAGCGACGGTCTCGTTGGTTGCTTCGTAGGTCGTCCCGTCATGGCGTATCATCAGGAGTTTATTCTTAGAAGTGAGAGCCCAGGCACCATAGTTTTGGCTGTTGCCTGACTTGGTAGTAAAATCAGCTTCTCTAATGGTCACGTCATTTGGTAGTGAATTGGAGCTGTATGAATATGACTGGGGCGAACGTAAACCATCTTTTGGTCTACCGTTGTTATGCATGTCGTAGACCACTTTGTCGTCCCAGGCAATGCTTGGCCAGCCGGTGGTCATACCGGTGGTGTGGATACCTGACATGCTTGGGTCAAGGTGAGGAGCGTTGTGCTGCTCATCCTTCTTCCAATCGTATCGCCAGCCCCAGTAGTATAGCTTGCCCGACTCGGTGATGGCGACGGCAACGTAGCCTTCGTAGCTGGAGAGTTTGACTACTTTTTCGCCTCCGAAATACTTGGTCAGATCTTGTGGCTTGTCGTAGTAACAGGGCGGCTTCTTCTCGGCGGTAATTTTAACGCTACCCTGCTCAACAATGGTACACTCAGCGCCGATGCCGACCTTGCCGTACATGTTGTTGCCCCAGGCGTAGACTTTACCGGTCTGGGTCAGAGCGATGACCGTGCCTGCATAGGCGCTATCCTTCATCCGTTCACCTTTATAGGCGTACTCGGGGATGCCCAGATGCATGATCTGGATGACTTGGTCGTAGCTGCTGTCGTTTGGGGCGGCGATGAGCGGGGTACCGGAACTGATTACCACTGCTAACGATAGAATCACTACTCCCAGTGCGTATGCCAGACTACGACCAAGCTTGGTCAGTCGATAGTAGACAGCGCTTTGTTTGTTCATTCTTGCCTCCATGTTTTTATTTTTATCAACAGTTTCTAACTATAAGCATAATATACTAAACATTTTCTTGAATAGCAAGTGCCAGCATGGGTAATAGGCTTTGTTGCATAATCTCCAACCAAAATGAGTAGTGTGTTAATAGATAACTATTTTCTGAAATTATGTTATATTTATTACCCACTTCAATCGTCGCTCAAACTTTCTTGTATGTATTCCTCTACTGTTTCGATAATAATTTGCACAGACTCGGAACAGTTTTTGAACATTATTAAATCAAATATTGCGTCTGGGTACTTACGAATAGGATCGGCCAATAACGCATGGATAAACGACTGGGTAACACCAGTTACACCTCTAAAATCAATAATTATCGATTCACCCTTTTCTAAACTAGGCAGTATAACACTTACGCGAATATCTCTTGCTATATCTTTATTCTCGCCGTATATACCCACCCTCTCGGTCATATAGATTATCATAAGAACTTAAACCTTCTGTAATTACGCTTCTTTCTAAGTCGAATAGCCTCACTGTACCTATCTCGAATTTTGCTCAGCAAATCGTTAAATCCCTCCAAATCATTGTCAAGAGTTAAGTCAATTGCCACGAGCGTGCCATCTAAAAACGGAGCATTACTTTTTTCAGAATAACGATCATCTTCTGGATTGATAGTTAACCGAGGATTCTTCGAGCGTTTATCACGTAATAATAGTTTATATATTCCCGAACCGCTATAAATCATAAAATAATTTCTAGCAACCTTTGCAATAGACTTTACAAAAAACAACCCCGCTCCAGCATTATCTCCCGTACCACCAGTATGTGTAGTAGTACCAGATACGCCAGGCAATAATGACCATTTTATGGCATCTATATCGCTTTGTGAATGACTAGGCCAAAACTTGCTTAAACTACGTCGAATTCCAATACCATTATCACAAATACCAATCCGAATCGTATTTGATTTTTTATAGTATTGTGCCGCTACAATCGCACCAGTGTCGCTGGCAGCATGTTCTAGCACATTCCTGATTAGTTCGCCCACTATATATTTAATGGCATCTGCCTTTTCGGGCGGAAGATGTAATAAGGGAACTATATCTGATATAAACTTAGATTGCTCATTGGGATTTTTGATTATTGTTAACGGAATGAAACGCCCAGAGGGATCTTTTCTTTTTATAGAATAAGGCGACTTCTGCGCCGTAAATTTAAATAGCCCCATACTGTCAAGATACGACCCCGATGGTGCCATTAGATCCGGTAGCGTAACATTGTTTTTTCCAACCTTCAGCGCCAGTGATGCTGTAAGCGCTAAAATAGCTGGGTGCACATTTATCCATTTTGGGTGCGTATCTATTGTTAATTTAGATGGGTTTGACAAATCAAGTCTACTTAAAAAACCATCAAAATACGCTAGGTAATCAGAATTTGAATAATAAATTCGCATGACTTCATTTTACCTGTATAGCGTGTTTTTGTAAATATACGTCATACAGGTGACTTACACGACTGATAGCTTGCTTTGAGAACTTAATCTCCTTAGCAATTCGACTGACACTCCAGCCCAGCTCCAGGTATACTTCTATCCTACTTCTGTCACTCATGCTAAGATGTCTAATAGACATTATCTTATGTCCCATCCTTTCTGAAATTAGTTGTCCATAGCACTAATTCTACAGGATGGTCCAAAGATAATGTCTATTTTTAACCATGAGCGTCAACTTTTGGATTGGAGGATAAGTTTATCAACATGGGTAATAGCTAGGGCGGTGGTAGAATGGAAGTATGTTTGCAGATACGGCAGAGGTGATGATCGTGGCCGGTAAGGGTGGGCGAGGTGTGGTTAGCTTTCGCCACGAAAAATATGTTGATAAAGGCGGCCCGGACGGTGGTGATGGTGGCAAAGGCGGTGATGTTATTTTCGTAGCAGATAATAACGTCAACACTCTGGCTAGCTTTCGCTTCAAGCCCGAGCTAAGAGCGGGCGATGGTGAGGCGGGCGGTAAACGGAGGAAGCATGGTGCTGATGGGGCGGACAAACTAGTTAAAGTGCCGGTTGGTACGGCTGTTTATCGTGATGGTTGCTTGGTGACAGAACTAACGACTAGTGGTCAACGCCGGGTGGTAGCATTCGGCGGAGCGGGCGGCTTTGGTAACGCCCATTTCAAGTCGTCGACCCGTCAAACGCCTCGAGTAGCTGAGGTGGGCGAAAAGGGCGATAGTTTCCTGGCTAAGCTGGAGCTCAAACTAGTAGCAGATGTTGGTCTGGTTGGATTTCCTAATGCAGGTAAGTCAACTTTTCTATCGGTGGTGTCTAATGCTCGACCAGAGATAGCTAATTACGCCTTTACCACGCTGACTCCTAATCTAGGTGTGGCGGATATTGATGGGCAGTCTCTACTGATAGCAGATATCCCGGGTATTATCGAAGGGGCCAGTCAGGGCAAGGGGCTAGGGCTGGAATTCTTGCGTCATATTGAGCGAACTTCAGTTATTCTCCATATGATTGACGTTGCGACAGAAGATGTAGTAGAGAGTTACCGGGTGATTCGGCGGGAACTGGCTCAACATTCAACAGCGCTAGTGACCAAGCCCGAGGTGATAGCTCTGACCAAGATAGGCACAGTGCCTGAATCTACGGTGAAGCAGCAGCTGGAGCACTTGCGCCGGGTGACCAAAAGTCCGATCTACCCCATATCTGCCCCGGCCCATTTGGGAATTTTGGAGCTGCTGCGTCATTTAGTCGAGGCGGTTGAACGGCAGAAGGCTAAACAGACGCCAATTAGCCAAGCTGATGCGTCGGGTAGGGTCGAGATTAAGCTGGATAGCCGACAACTGGCGACTAGCTGGTGGGTTAGCCGAAGGGATGATGGAAGCTACTTGGTGACCGGTGAAAAGATTGAGCGTTTCGCTGAGCGGACGGACTTTAATAGCGAATTTAGCATTAACCGCTTGAGAGATATCTTGGCTAAGCTGAATATTGTCGCTGAACTAGTTAAGCAGGGGGCGACCGGTGAGTCGGTCATCGAGATTGCCGGGCATCGCTTTCCACTACAAGAGCAGTGGGATGATGTGTCATAATGAGGCAAAGGAGGGGTAAATGTCAGGAAAGTTAGTTTTGATTCGTCACGGTGAGAGTGAGTGGAACTTGCAGGGTCGTTGGACCGGCTGGACGGATGTGGGTATCACGCCGAAGGGGGCGGCTGATGCTCGCAAGATGGGTGAGCTACTGCAGGGCATTCATTTTGATGAAGCATATACTAGCCGGCTCAAGCGGACGGTGGAAACATTTCAGAACGTTGTCGCTACGCAGGGGCAGCCCGAACTACCTTACAAGCAAGTTGAAGCCCTCAACGAGCGTGATTATGGCGACTATACCGGGCTAAATAAGTGGGAGGTGAAAGCTAAAGTCGGCGATGATAAGTTTAACGCCATCAGACGCAATTATGACGAGCCGATCCCCGGAGGTGAAACCTTACACATGGTTTACGACAGGGTTTTGCCATGGTACCGAGCTGAGCTATTGCCCAAGCTACTTAGGGGTGAGAACGTTATGCTGGTAGCGCATGGTAATTCGATCAGAGCGCTGGTGAAATACATTGAGAATATTAGCGACACTGACATCGCTAAATTTGAAATGATCTTTGGTACTACCCTAGTCTACACTGTAGATGAGACCGGTCGAATGGTGGATCGTCAGACGTTGAAGGCTGAGATTACTCAGACCAAAGCCTAGGTGGTGTTTAGGTCGGGTAATAGTATTGACAGTTCGTCAAGCTTATGCTATTATGCAGGGTAGCTTCTAGCTGAAGCCGTTAGCCTGATGTAACTAACGAAATGCCTACCGGAGAGACCGTAGGCATTTTTTAGTTGGCTGAGTCTAGACTGGTAGTTTTAGCTAGGTGGTCAATTGCCTTCCTGGTAACTATTCGCCCTCTTGGGGTCCGCTCGATGAAACCGATCTGGAGTAGGTAAGGTTCGTAAAAGTCTTCAATAGTACTGGCCTCGTCGCCGGTGATAGCGGCGATCGTATTGAGTCCGACCGGGCGGTCACGATAATTTTGCCACATTACCCTGAGCATATGACGATCGGCCGGGTCGAGTCCTAGCTCGTCAATCTCAAGCATCTCCAGGGCAGCCGTGGCGCTACCGGTGTCAATGATGCCGTCGCCGTTAATGTCAGCGTAGTCACGGACTCGCTTGAGGAGGCGGTTGGCAATGCGGGGTGTCTGACGACTGCGCTGAGCTAAGGCTGAGCTAGCGTCGTCATTGATCTCGGTCTTGAGAATATGAGCGCTGCGCCGGATGATCTGTTCAATATCTTGATGACTATAGAACTCTAGATGAAACAAATGACCAAAGCGATCTCTCAGGGGAGCCGCTAGGCTACCGGTCCTGGTGGTGGCGCCAATGACGGTGAAGTGGGGTAGATCCAGTCGAACTGAGCGGGCAGCTGGTCCTTTGCCGATGACGATATCAAGCTTGAAGTCCTCCATGGCTGAGTAGAGTACCTCCTCAACCGCCCGAGATAGGCGGTGGATCTCATCGATAAAGAGGACGTCACCATCTTGGAGATTAGTCAGGATGCTGGCCAGATCACCGGCTCGTTCAATAGCTGGACCGGCGGTAATGCGTAGCCCTGCCCCCATCTCATTGGCGATAACACCTGCCATAGTGGTCTTGCCTAATCCGGGCGGACCATATAGCAAGATATGATCGACCGGCTCGCCTCTTTTTTTAGCTGCCTCAATAGCGAGTCGGAGGTTACGCTTCATCCTATCTTGACCGATATAGTCAGCGAAGGTCTGGGGGCGGAGTGACAGCTCTAGCTGGACTTCTTCACTGGCTCCTGGCTGCTCAAGTGCCGGGGCGGTAGGCTCGACCAAACGTTGGATTCCCATATAGCCTATTTTAACATCTATACTTTATGAGCGCTTTTTTAAGGCTAGGCGAACCCGCTCATTAGTCGGCAGATCGGCTGGTACGTCACTCAGAAAACGAGTAGCATCAACTAGATTGAAGCCGAGGGCGATTAGGGCATCCAGAGCTTCATCATCATTCGGGCTGATGAGACTGCCGGTCGGTCGGTCGGAGGCGAGGCAGCTGGGCTGGCCGACTTTATCTCGTAAGCTAACGGCGATTCGCTCGGCCGACTTCTTGCCGACCCCGCTTGCACCGGCGATAAAGCTAATGTCAGTGGTGGCGATAGCATTGCGAACCGTCTCAACCTCGCCCAGCCCCAGAATAGCCAGAGCAGCCTTGGGTCCGACTCCCTGCACGGTGATCAAGAGCTCAAATAGCCTTTTGCCGGCGAGTGAAGAAAAGCCATAGAGCTCCTCGGAGTTCTCTTTGACGGAGTGAAAAGTATAAAACTTGCGTTTCTCGCCCACTCTGGCGCTATCGATATCAATGGCGGTGGTAAATATTTCATAACCTACTCCCATCACATCAATCACCACCGTGCCGGTGGTCTTTTCGATAACTTCCCCATTAACGTAGGCGATCATGGTCTTATTCTACTACAGCTGTAGATCTTTTTCTTGAGTTAGACCGTCTCTGGTCATGAGGCGGTGAGTAATGGCGGCGGCTAAAGCGTCGGCGGCGTCGTCGGGCTTGATGACGTGGGGAATCTTGAGGTGGAGCTTAACCATCTGCTGAATTTGCCGCTTGTCGGCCCGCCCGTAGCCGGTTAGTGTCTGCTTAATCTGAAGCGGGGTATATTCAAAGACGGGTAGATCGTGTTGGGCTGCCACCAGAATAACTACACCTCTAGCCTCGGCAACACTAATGGCGGTGGTAATGTTGCGAGCGAAGAAGAGCTTTTCGATCGACATCACATCGGGCTTGGTGCCGGTTATGATCTCGTCTAGTGAATTATAGATGTCGAGCAGGCGGGCTTTTAACCTGGTGTGACTGGGGGTGGCGATCACTCCGGCATCAACAATGGTCGGATGATGGTGATTCTCGCAATCAATCACTCCGAAGCCCAGGATACCCGTGCCGGGGTCAATGCCGATGATTCGCATTTACTTCGTGCCCCGATGACGTAGCTTGTCGTAGGCTCGCTTGATCTCCTGGCGGTACTGCCAAGCCAGGATGCCCAAAGCAACGGCCGTAGTGGCGATCAGGGCGATAATCAGAGTGGTAGTGCTGGTTGATTTAGCCTGGTCAGTTGATGTCTTGACGGGATACTTGGCGTTGTCAGTTTTGGTGCTATTAGTACCGCCACTGACGGCCTTTTTTTTGACGCAGCGGTTGGTGGCGGGGTTACGCTCGTAGCCCTCTTTGCAAGGGGTGAGTTTATTCTTAGTGTTAGCGTTGTTGGTGTCGGCAATCTTAACGCAACGATTAGTGACAGGATTACGCTTGTAGCCTTCTTTGCAGGGAGTTAGGGAGCTGGCGCTGGTGGAGCTACTGGCAACTTTAACGCAACGGTTAGTGGCGGGGTTGCGGACATAGCCGGCTCGACACGGTAGTAGCGCTGAGCCGCCATTATCATCCTCCTCGTCTTCGCCGGTCGCAATTTTACGACAGCGATTGGTCTCAGGGTTGCGCTCGTAGCCGTCAGGACAGTCGGGCGAATCATCATCGTCGGATTGAACCTTGCGGCAACGGTGTGTCTCAGGGTTACGTTCATAGCCCTCGGGACATGGCTTTAGCGATTGGTCATTGCCTGGATTAGGATCCGGCTTGCGGCATTTACCGGTTTTCTGATCTCGCACCTGACCGGTCGGACAGGCTTTATTTTCCTCAATAACGTTATCTTCGCCCGGAGTGGGACGAAAAGTCGTTTTCCAGACGCCATTTTCGTCAAGAGCTAGGCTCGTCCCCGGCTTAGTATTACTGTACCTCTTATAGCTAACCACCGTTGTGTCGTCGCTATCAATCAGGTAGATGACACCACTAGCTTTGGGCAGAGGTGGAATCTGATGCTCGGAGATATTGATACTATATAGCCCACCCGGATCAAGATCATGATCGGGCAGCTTGTGGTGAACTGAGTCTTTGACCTTGCCGGTGGCTAGGTGGCAATTCGACAAGTTGATGGTCTCATCACCGGTGTTAACGAGCTCAACGAACTGTTGATTGTCGCTCAGATTAGCCCCGATTTCATTCAGGTGCAATTTGGTGCATTGACCAGCTTTCGGCAGGTCATTGGGATCGGTGGCGGTGACTGACGGGTCGCTACACTTGATGGCTTTACCGGGCGTCTTCTTACCATAATAAAACTTGTTTGAGAGCAGACGTTTGCGGTCGCCATAGTCTGATTGGCAGCGCTGGTAGGAGTAGCCATCTTGCTCGTCCAGGGCGTCTTCGATCTCTTGGAAGATGCTGTCGCCGTACATTGTCTTGATATATTTTTTAGCTAGCCAACCGACCCAGCCTTCGCCGAGAGATAACTTCTTGTAGGCATGAGGTTTGTAGCTATGAAAGTCACCGATGGGCGGCATATCGAAATCAAAGGGTAGGTTGACGACGAAATCTTGCCAGCCGAGGGCGTTGTGGTCGTCGTTATTATAGAGCTCTACGTAAGCACCTTTGTAATCGTTGTCTCCCAGGTAGATTTCGCTGATAATCCAACGTTGGTCTGTAATGGGATCGCTATCAATGACCTTGGCTGAGCCGGTTTTGGTCAGAAGTGAGGCGATTAGGCAACAGATAATTAATAAAGCAAAGAGATGAAGTTTTAGGTGTTTTATTTTCATCGCTAGGGCTAGTGTAGCATCACTTGGCTAGGCTTGTCCAATTTCACGGCTTATCTAAGCTGGCTGGATTTAATTACTCTGTAGATTTTGTCCGGATTTTGTCCGGATTTTGTCCGGATAGCATTAGACTCCACCTGTTGACCCTATATTTCTTTGTCCGGATTAGCCAGTTGGTACTTTGTACCAGCGCCAGCGCCTATTCTTTCGAGTAGTCCCTTGTTGACCAGATCAAGTAGCTCACGCCTGGCTTTTCTGTCGTCACTTCTATTGTTCATATGGTTTATATTGCAATACTCTCTATTGGAAATAGCTCTATTGTGTTTGGCGTGAATCAGAGCATTAATCTGAGTATCTTTCAGTCTGTAGTTATTATTGATTCGCTGTAGCCATGTCTGGTCTTCATTAGTATGGGGCGATGAGAAGAATAATGTAGCCCTAAAGCAACTGGAAATGTTTTCAAACTTCGGCTTTAGTAGTCCTCGATTCCTTGTTGCTTGATAGATTGTCAATATACCTCGAGCACTTTTATCGGTAATCTTATATGTTCTGAGGAATTCTATTAGATTTGGATTTCGTGCCTTTGATGATGCTCGTTCTAGATCTTGGATTGCTACGAGGCTTTCTCCGGGATTTGATATCTCTATGCGGTCGGGATATAGCTCAATATTGACACATGAACTCTGGATCAGATAGTCTCTGTGTGCTAATGCATTAGCTAGTGCTTCACGCAATGCTTCTTCTGGCAGGACATATCTTTTTTCTCGGAGACCAGTGTCTCTATTTATTACATTTTCGGTTGGAAGCTGATCTTTTATGTATTTGAAAGCCTGCTTAAACTGATGTCGTATGTTGCCGTGGAACTCTTTCCTGTTGCGATATATCTCATTGGGGTTTTCGACTTTATTTAAGCCGGAGTAGCTTCTGAAGTCGATGTAAATATTATTAAGCGCCTGATCTATGCTTTCTTTTGACCCGAAGGCGACTAAGCCAAAGATTGTCAGTCGGTTACCTCGGGTGGCCTTGATCTTCTTTAGCTTACTTTCGAGATTTTCTAGATGTAGACGTTTTAGACCGGTTTTAGATATGTAGTTGTCGATAACTGACTCATCGATGACCGATGCATTACAAGCAACCTCTTGATTCTCGCCTCCGCCACTGGCTCCGGCAAACAAGCTTCTCATCTCGTCTTCTGATGCCTGAACTGTTGTTGCTCCCTGTCGGATATATATTTTCTTAGGACCAACTTTCTTGCTATATATTGGCTTATTGTAAAATTCTTGCTCTTTAACTTCCACCTTGAGGTAGCTATCCATTGTTTCGATCTTGATGATGGGCTTACGATTAAATAAGTCACCACTGATCATACTGGATAGGTCTTTCTGTAGTGCGTCCAGCTGACTACTGTCTAATCCTATGATTGTTCTGTCATCAGCCACTCCCAGGTAAATATCTCCGCCCCTCGTGTTGGCGAAAGCGCTGATTGTCTTCCACAAATCATTCGGCAAGGACGCTCTGGCCGTATTGCAACAGCTCTTAAATTCAGTAGTTTCACCTTCGTAGATATTAAGCTTCTGCACGATCTATTACCTTTGTTATTTCCACTTCTCGTCCTTGGTCTGCTCGGTGATTAATCTTAATGGTGATATGCTCGGCCGGTAGGACACTCTTAATGCTGTCGCCCCACTCAATCACTGTGATGGCGTGATGGTTGTGGATGGTCTCAGCTAATTCGTCGGCGATGATACCGGCGTCACTAAGGCGATAAAAATCGTAATGATGCAGCGTCAGTCCATTGCGACCTTGGTAATTACAATTAATAGTGAACGACGGCGAGGTGATGTTATCTTTGATGCCCAACCCCTGAGCCAGTCCTCTAGTCAGAGTGGTCTTACCGACACCGATATCGCCGACCAGCTCGATTATCTCGCCTCCTTTAAGCTCAGCACCTAACTGGCGACCAAACTGTTCCATCTTGGCTGGACTAGTGATGATCATGGGCTTATTGTAACACGAGCTAGAGCAGATGGCGTTTCTTAGCCCAGATGATCACGACGATAGTGGCAACGACGGCGATGGCGGTAACTATCAGAAAGCTATTGCGGACCTCTTGCATTGGAACGTGAACATTCATGCCATAAAAACTAAAGACTAGATCGGGGATGGCGATAAGCATGGTAGCGACAGTAAGAGTCTTCATGATCGAGTTGAGCGAGTTGTTGGTCATGGTGCTATAGGCATCACGAATACTGGTAATGCGCCTGGCGTTAGAATTACAAATACCAATATACTGTTGAGTGGCTAGGATGGCGTCGGTAATGTCGTCGCTATTACTACCGGACAAGGGAATAGACCTATCGGCTTGAATGCGCTGCAAGAGTGGTGCTAACGGCGTAAGAGCGCTGACGAAATCGTTAATCTGATCTTCCAGTAGAATGAGATTTAAGAATACTTCATTCTCCAGCCGACGAGTCTGAATCTCGGCGACGACACTACTGATGGCGTTAGAGTGAGTCTTGATGTAGCGGTCGTACGACTCTACTACCCGGGTCAGGAGGTAAACTAAGGCCGACTGGACGGTGCGAGCCAGAGCGAGATTACCGACCAGGGAGGTTAGAGGTAGAACCGGCGATAAGTGCATACTGGTGATGATCAGCAGCAGATGATTGTTGTAGACTACCAGAACCGGGCGGGTAATGGGATTAACCTTCTGGTTGGCTCGGGCGTTGGGCAGACTGACGTAGAGGTAGTGGTAGCCGTCTCGTTGGGTGAGATTAGGGGTCTCATTGATATCGAGCGACTCTTCCAGAGTTCGATAAGACAGATTGTATTTAGCGGCGAGGCGTTGCAACTCGGGGCGGGAGATGGATTCGATAATGGCGATGCCATTGAGTCGGTTGGGCATGGCACTAACATCAGGCAGTTCAGCTGCTTTACCGGATTTGCCCACCAACGTAATCATGAGCTTATTGTAGCACAAGCAATTTAGTGAATCTTACGGTATAATCGTCATTATAATTAACGGTGAGATCTAATGTGTAAGCAACGAACTAAGATGACCGGTAGAGTCAATATCGCCGATTATCGTCTGGGCTGGTTACGCCATCTAGGTGTTGGCTTGGTGGCGGCACTGACCGCTTACCTAGTGGTGGTTAATACTCTATTCTCGGTCACACCCGTGGCGGTGGGTGCTCCCGGCTACGACGGGTCGGCTTACCTAATCTTTAGTCTCGGGGGTTCTAATATTAATTTAAGCTTGAGAAACAGCGGGATAAGTAGGGTTAATCACAGCTATGCCGTGTCGACTAATGCAGTAAAGGGGTATGATGTGACACTGGCGAGTGTGACATCTGGTACTAGCCTAACCCATCAGAGCGGTTATGCTATACCGGCCACTTCTGCTACCATGGCGACACCGACTACCTTACCGCCTGACACCTGGGGTATAGCACCTCTGGGTATGGCGAACTTTAGCTCTCAGTCAGACTACGAATCAAATGACCAGTCTGTACTAGGAGCCACCAAATATGCCGCTATGCCGGCGGCGGGACAGGCGGCCAGTATCATGTCGGGGAACGGTCCGACTAAAGGTAGTGTTCATGGCACAGTCTACTACGCTATAAATTGGACTGGTAATCCGCAGTTCAGAGCTGGTATTTACCAAGCAAAAGTGGTTTATACAGCGACTATTAAAGTGCCGCCACCACCGAAGCTGGCTTCGGTTACTCCGGATAGTTATATGGTGAATTCGCCGCATTATAGCGGAGTAGTGAGTGACGCCAAAATAACTTTAGCGGGGACTAGTCTGGCGACGGCAAGCAATGTGATCTTAGACATCGACGGCGACGGTAAGCTATCTAGTGGAGATATACAATGCGGAAAAATTACCGTATTGAGCGACACGGCTATCTCTTGTGCCATGCGCAACTTTGATGTCAGGAGAACCCCTCCGGGTAAGTATGACATTATGGTTGAGACGCAGGGCGGTCGGGCTAAATTGGCTAAGGCTTTTTCGCTCAAGAGATATGGTATTTGTGCTAATAGGGCCGGTGTTGAGAGTGACTGTCAGGTTGATCTGGATGAGAATATGATTCCGGTTGACTTAAGCCATGACTATATACCTAGGTTGACTTCTTTAACCAATGTTCAGATCAAGGACAGGCAGGTTGATTGGTATGATTACTACTATAAAAAGTGGGCTAATGCCGTCACGGTTAAACCGGATAAATTAGCTAAGTACAAGAATAAGTCTGTCAACGTTGATTTGGATGATGTTCTGGGCTATTGGGTATATATCCCCCGGTATGCCTACGAGGTACAACGTCGTGATGCCACTGATCGCTATGTCGGGGTGCAGAACTTCGAGATTCAGTTTGAGAAGTTCACTGATACTAAGAAGCGACCGGCTACCAGCTGCAATGCCCACATTAAGACAGCCGGTCAGATGTGGGCGAATGGGATTCCCGACAATGCTGACGGCAATATCTTAGCCAAAGACTATCGAACCGGTTGTCAACTGGATCGAACCTACTATAAACGTGATCAAGCTAAGTCCAACCAAACTACCTGGGCAACCCACCCCGCCTTTAGCTTTGGCGACAAAGAACTGAATGGTATCTGGGTAGGCAAGTTTGAAACTACCGGCGTGCGTAGTAGTCCCACGGTGAAGCCCAGCCAAAAATCGAACATCTCTGAGCCAATTGGTAATTTCTTCACTATGGCGAAAAGTATCGGGGTTGGCGATCCGAGTAATACAGGTGGTAGTACTATCGCCGGGACTGTCAATAACTCGCACAACTTAGCTAAGGCAACTGCTCACTTAGCTAAGAGTAGCGAGTGGGGTGCTATTGCCTATCTAGCTAGCTCTATCTATGGAGTGGGTGTGAGTGGACTAGGTATAAATAACTACGTAGTGGGCAGTGGCGGAACTGACGCCGACGGTCAGATCGGTGATGTCGGCGTAACGGGCTGTGGACAAGGGGCTCTGGCAGTCAATACCGGCACCGTCCTTAATGCCACTACGATTGAGTCGGATAGTGCCTGTGGGAGATATGATCAACAGTATGACTCCAACCAAGGTGTCAAGGCTTCAACGACTAATTTTCGGTGGGGAGTGTATGATCTGTCGGGCGGAGCTCATGAGATAACAGCGGGCAACCGAACCAACTTTAATGACAGTACTACTGCGCTAGCCGGTAGCATGACGACGCCAGCCAAAGAGCCCTACGTTAACCTATATAGAGCTAGCCAAGGCTTCGGTGTAAGGCCGGGCTGGTCTATCTCCAGTAACGAAGCTAAGTTTAATTTCGACAACTGTACCTTTGAGACTTGCGGCGGACAGGCGCTTCATGAGACCAAATCAGTCATGTCGGTCGATGGCGATTCATCGTCTTGGAACGGCGGAGTGTCAAACTTTACTACAGCAACTGCGCTATGGTCTGTCTATGGTGGTAGCGCTCGCTTTGGTAATAGGGCGGGGCTGTTCGCTTCCGAAAAGGGCGATGGTCAATCTTCTATTAACAGCATCACTATGAGGGCTACCTTGATCGTACCCTGAAGTCCGCCTGCTTATTCAGCCGGTAATGGCTCGGTAGGGCAGCTGGTCAGCACTCGTTTCATGGCGGAGCTTTCCGCTGGAGTAACCCATAGTCGGTACTTCAGCTTGACGGCGATCTGGCGAGCGACGTAGGCGCAATGAAAGGCAATATTACTTGGTAGCCACTGGTCAGCGTCGCTGTCGGACTTCTCTTGATTAGCAGCACTGCTGACAGCGATCAGTTCCAGGTCGTCATTAGCTAGCTGCTTGCGTTCGGTGGCGCAGAGATAGCGAGCGCCGGTGCGCCAGGCATTGCCTAGGGCGACTACGTGGTCAATTTGGACTTTTTTAGAGACTGCTTCTTTGGTAGATAGCTCTATCTGTCGGCCGGTGTATGGGTCGAGTAGATTGCCACTGACGACCGTACAGCCGTTCGGGGCGAGCTTGATGTCCTTGACGTCACGGTTGAGGATCTTTTGCCTGACATTGCAGCTACGCCAGCTTGCCCAGCCATGACTAAAATTACTGCGCTGGTAATCATCCCCTGTCTCGGCGTCTTTGACCGGTAATTTGGTTAGTTGGTCGATCGCCAGGTTGCTGTTAGGTTCAGACTGGCGGGTCGGAGCCGGAGCAGGGGGTGGTGTTTGGTCGGTTTGATAGAGTTGATAACCGAGAACGCCGACTACGATCAGAAGGGCTAGGCTAATTAGCCAGCCCCACAGACGTTTAGTCGAGCTGTTTGGTTTTCTCATTTTCGTTTTTAAGGTCTTGTCGTATTATACTAGATATAGATGAAAAAGACATTGACAATCTTGCTGTCGCTGACTGTGTTGGCGAGTTGCGTGGCTACGCCTGCTTTAGCTGTACCTAGTAGCGAGGTGGTCAAAGCTAACTGTCGGGCAGTGCAGTCGGTACTTAATCAGATGGAGAAGGCTGATGCGGCGCTAAGGATTAATCGTGGCCGGGTCTACAATGAACTACTCAATCTATTCTACGCCATGAATACTCGATTGCTGAGCAATAAGATTTCGTTGCCTAACTTAGTCTCGCTTACCTCGGAGTTTGAAAGTGTGCTCGGCGAATTTCGGACTAACTACAACAGCTACGATGATGCACTGGGCGACCTGGTGGGGGTGAGGTGCCAGGGGGAGCCGATAGCTTTTTATGACAAATTAGTGAAGGTGCGGGATGAACGGACTAAGCTGAATAGCAATATTAAGAGGCTGGATCAATTGGTTGAGCTATATGGGGATGAATTTAATACAAATGCAAAGGCGCAGATCAATGCTCGATAAATTAGCTAATATTAAGTCTCGTCTAGTCCGACATCAATTTGCTTGCTTCATCAGCCTGTGTATCTTGCTGGCAATGGTGATGACGACCATTAGCTTGGACTTATATCGTAAGAGTGGGGCGATCAAGCTGGACATGAGTCGCCCCGGGTATGAAAAGGTACGAAGTAAAGTAGAGAAGAGCCGAGATGATCAGCCGTTCGAGAGTTCGGGTGTGTTGAACAAAGCAGCTATTACCGACTTTGATCAACGGATGAGCAAGCACCGCAAGGAGCTGAAGGGCTTAGGTAATTATGACAATGCTAACATCAGTGACGAGAGTTTGGGACTAAGCTCCTCGCCGGTTACGCCCTAGCTCAGAGGTGATGACTACTGTTGGCACTCTTGACTAGCTAGTGCTAATTACTTATAATGCGGTCATGATGACTGAGCGCCAGGCTAAGATATTAGCCGCTATTATTGAGCAGTACGCTGAGCTGGCTACTCCGGTCGGCAGTGTCTTACTGGCAAAACTATTTGACGTTTCACCCGCCACGATGCGCTCGGAAATGGCAAAACTGGAGGAGATGGGTTACCTACGCCAGCCGCACACTTCGGCCGGCCGGGTACCAACTGATAAAGGGTACCGACTATATGTCAACAGCATCGCCGAGACCAATCTGGCTCGCAAGCCTAGCCATAGTGACGAGCGCTACACTAAGGTGATCAAAGCTCGAGTGGTCGGTGGCGGCAGGGCTGACTTAGCGATCAGGGCGGCAGTTGATTCACTGGTGGAGCTAACGCACAATTTGGGGCTGGCGACTATCGGCACGCAGCTTTACCTCAGCGGCATGGGTAATTTATTCGCTCAGCCGGAGTTCCTGGACGGTGAACATGTTCGAGCGGTGGCTAATTTACTTGATAATCTGGAGCCGTGGCTGAGAGAGGCGACGCCGAATGAGACCTTGAACGTCTTTATCGGCTCGGAGAATGATATCGGACGAGACAGCGATACTTCGTTGATCATCAGCAAGTTTCGCTCGCCTTTTTCCGATAGTAGCTACATAGGGGTGCTTGGTCCGACTCGTCAGAGCTATGCTAAGGTGATGCGCCTGGTAGCGCAGACAGGTAGTTTGCTAGAACATATACTGGTTAGTGATAATTTATTAGAAGGATGATGTGATGAGAGAACCGAAGACTAAATCAAGAGATAATGAGCTGGCTGAGCTGCAACAAACCATCATGGAGCAGCAAGCGAAACTGGCCGAGCTGACCGACCTGGCTCAGCGCACCAGGGCTGATTTTGAGAATTATCGCAAGAATAGTGAAGCGAATATAGCTAGAGCGGAAGAGCGTAGTCGGGAGCGGGTGGTCAAGCAATTACTGCCGATCGTTGATGCCTTAGACATGGCAACGGCAAACCTCCCCGACAGCTTGGCTGACGATGACTGGGCGAAAGGCGTCATAGCAACGAGGCATAATATGGAGCGGATGATGAAAGAGCTGGGGCTAATTAGGCAATCAGTTCGGGTTGGCGATGCTTTTGACCATGATCAGCACGAGGCCATCTCCTTTGAAGGCGGCGAAGGCGAGAGTGAGATTATTGCTGAGGTGATGCGCCCGGGATACCTGTATAAGGGTTTCGTTCTGCGTCCGGCTATGGTCAAAGTGGCAAAGAAGTAACCGGCGTTAATGGCGCTAAGCTTTGAGATGTGCTTTAGGGTATTAGTTCTTGAGGGATGTTAATATAGGTATATACTTGTTGTTAGACACGTTTCTAACGTCCTTTCCGGTTAATTGACTTTCCAAAAATCCATTAAACCACGGGGCTAAAATTGAAACGTGTCTTTATTTAGCTTATCCTTTGCAGTTAAGTTGTTAATATGGGACTCTTATTGACAGGTATGCCAACTCATGGTAAAACAGTCTTATAGTTCATTAAGGAGGTTGTGTCGTGAACCGTGATAGTTTTAGGGCGTTGGAGCAATACCAGTCAGCTGCTGCGAATGCAGATAAGCGTCCTACTGGTGTAGAGCGTATGCTAGGTGGCGTAGCGGCTCGGACACCTCAGTTGCCTAAGCAAAATAGCGTTAATCCGGACGTAGATCAAGTCGATGATTACGATAAAGTAAATCATGAGCGACGTCGGGACCTGATGGAAGAGCTGGTTAGTCAGCCAATTGACCAAGCAGTGCTGGATGACTCTATCCTATTGATCGGTCCGATGGGGGCGGGCAAGAGCTCGGTTGGTAACGACTTAGCTAATATGACGCATCGACAATGCATCTCGCTTGATAGTCCGGACGTGCAAGATAGCTATGGCTTAGATAAGCTGGAGCAAGACCCTGACTACCGTGACTTTAAGGATAAAGAGTTTTATTTGACGGCTCGGGTCTTGTCTGATCTGGACCGACCGAGCATAGTTGATTTTGGAGCCGGTCATTCCGTCTACGAAGATGAAGCGATGTTTGATCAGATGAAGCGACTGATCTCCCGGTTTAAGAACGTCGTATTACTGATGCCATCAGCCGACAAAGAGGTTTCTCTGCGGGTGCTGAATCAACACCTGGCTGACCGCCTGGCTAAGTCAACCAAACAGAATGACAATCAGTCGGTCGCTCGACTGGCTTTATCGAGACTGCTGACTGCTCGGCGTCTGCGTCGTCAAGGAGAGAGTGCCGAGTATAAGCAACTGACCAGAGAGATGCATGATAACGAGCATTTTGTCGACATGCCTTGCAATGAAGAGCTGGCCACTCAGATCCAATATACCGACGGCTGGACACCCGACCAGATAGCTCGAGGTATTTTAGCCAGTATCGAAGCACGGTCGGTTGAGCAGATGTAAGTCGAATTGGCTGGGGGCTACTCTCGGCAAAACCCTATCCCTCTTCTGAACAGAGGGATTTTATTTAGTTCTGCGAAGTAGGCATAATTACAACATTTAGCACTCTTGACACGTGAGTGCTAAAAATCTATACTGAATACAGTTAATGCTAACATTAGCATTAAACAGGTTAGGGTAGATGAATTTGTAATAGAAAGGATGAAATATATGAGTGCAATTATCGGGATTGACCTAGGGACGACCAATAGTGCTTTTGCTTATCTGGTGGCCGGTAAACCTGAGATCATCACCAATAAGGAAGGCAATCGTACTACTCCGTCGGTAGTGGCGATCAATAGCAAGGGTGAACGTTTGGTCGGACAAGTGGCTGAGCGCCAGCGGGTGGTTAACGCCGAGAATACGATCTACGCCATCAAGCGATTGATTGGTCGTCGGTTTAAGGATCCGGAAGTCCAGAACGACATCAAGATCATGCCGTATAAGATCGTTAATAATAAAGGTAATGCGGCGGTTGAGCTTCAGGGCAAGGTCTATAGCCCGGAGGAAATCAGCGCCATGATCTTGTCGAAGGTCAAGGCTGATGCTGAGAAATACCTAGGTCAGCCTGTCACCGAAGCAGTGATTACCGTCCCCGCCTACTTTGATGATAGTCAGCGTCAGGCGACCAAAGATGCCGGTAAGATCGCCGGGCTGGAAGTCAAGCGGATTGTCAATGAGCCAACGGCAGCGGCACTAGCCTATGGACTGGAAAAGAATAACGATGAGAAGATAGTCGTCTTTGACCTGGGCGGTGGCACCTTTGATGTCTCTATCCTGGAGCTGGGTGACGGAGTCTTTGAGGTTAAGTCGACCAATGGTGATACTCACCTGGGTGGTGAGGACTTTGACAACCGGATCGTTAATCACTTTCTCGACAAATTTAAGAACGATACCGGTATTGACCTGTCGGGTGACAAGGCTGCTATGCAACGACTCAAGGATGAGGCCGAGAAAGCCAAGAAGGAGCTGAGCACTACTACCGAATATGAGGTAAGCTTACCCTTCATCACCGCTGACGCTAACGGTCCGAAGCACTTTGAGACCAAGCTAACCAGGGCGGAGATGGTTGATTGGTGTTCTGACCTGATTGATCGTCTGGCCGGGCCGTGTGACAAGGCGATGAAAGACGCCGGCATCAAACCGGCTGACATCGGTCATGTCGTCTTAGTCGGTGGTATGACCCGTATGCCGGCAGTGGTGGATAAAGCCAAGAGTATCTTTAAGAAGGATCCGATGGCCGGTGTCAACCCTGACGAAGTGGTAGCTGATGGTGCCGCTATTCAGGGCGGAGTCTTGTCGGGCGATGTCAAGGATGTCCTGCTGCTGGATGTCACACCGCTATCGCTGGGTATTGAGACGATGGGTGGGGTATCCACTAAGCTGATTGAGCGCAATTCAACCATCCCGACCAGCAAGTCGCAAGTTTTCTCGACGGCAGCCGATAACCAACCGCAGGTTGAGATTAATGTGCTTCAGGGTGAACGAGAGTTTGCTAATGACAACAAGTCGCTAGGTAGATTTATCCTGGACGGCATTGCCCCGGCACCACGTGGCGTACCTCAGATAGAAGTGACCTTCAATATCGACGCTAACGGTATTCTGAATGTCTCAGCCAAAGACAAAGGGACGGGTAAAGAGCAGTCAATCACCATTCAGAACAGTGGTAACTTGTCTAAGGAGGATATCGCCAAGGCGCAAGCAGAAGCAGAGGCTCACGCCGAAGAAGATAAGCAAAAACGAGAGATGACTGATGCCCGCAACACATTAGAGAGCATGATCTACCAGGCAAAGAAGATGCCAGATGAGTTCAAAGAGAAGATTACCGAGGACGACAAAAAGGTACTGACCGAAGCGGTAGCTGAGGCGGAAAAACATCTCAAGGCTGAGTCGAAGGACGAGCTGGAGTCAGCCAGCAAAGAGTTGTCTGAGAAGATGCAAAGCATCGGGGCGAAGCTCTACCAAGCAGCCACCGAGTCGGCTAAACAGTCGGGCGATCAGAAGTCTGGTGAATCCGGCGGGGCTGATGGCGACACCGTTGAAGGTGAGGTAGTAGATAAGAAGTAACTTCTGCTACTAGTAGAGGCAAATAGTGCAATGATCATAGCGTCGTTGCACTATTTTGCCTAGGGTCTAGGCTATAATACTAATCATGTCAATCAAGCAGCGTTCCACTAAGAGCAAGAAGGATCAGGCAAAGGGTCGGGCGAAAGCCTTCCGAGTTCGACAGCGATCCAAAGTCCTGCGGCGTCGAATGACGAAGCTCTCCGAGCTGAAGGCTCGGACGCTGGTGGCGCTGATCGTGATGGTGACGATCTTAAGTGGGATCTTGGGTCTAAGTTGGTGGAAGTTAACGCATCACGATAAGACTAATAGCCCGAGCAGGAAGCCGGTTGTCAAGCAGTCACTGGCGATGCCATATAGCAAGACAGTGGGTTTCATCGGTGACTCGCTGACATACGGTTGCTGTCAGAAGGCGATACCGGCTCCAACTCTAGAGGCGCAACGCCTGGGTAGTGATTATCAAGTGATTAACCGAGGTGCTAATGGGTCAACGACAACAGACTGGCTGGATAAACTACTGGAGCCGGCGCTAAAAGAGTTTAAGAAGAATAAGGTGGAAGTCGTCCAGGTGATGCTGGGCACTAACGACCTTGTCAAGAAGCTGCCGACTGACGAGATCGTTGATCATCTGCGGGAGATAGCTGATCGTGTCAAACGCAGTGGAGTTAAGATAGTCATCGTTAACAATATTCCCTACTCCAGCCTGCTTGACGATGAACAGGCGCAGCATCTCAATATCCGGCTAGGGCATCTAGCGAGCGAACAAGATGTCTATATCGGTGATACTTCCGCCTACGATTACTTCAAGTCTCATCAGGAACAACTAATTGATGGCACTCACATGAACCAGGCCGGTTATCAGAAGCTAGCTGAGCTATGGTCGGATGCGCTGGGGCGAGTGGCGTCTACCGGCCAACAACCCCGCCTGATTTCGCCTCTCTCTGACTATCGGTCTCGATCTAAGCAGGACTTAGTAGTGACTTTGTCGAAGCCGGCGGAGTGGTTCTACGTGTCAGAAGGGTATTATGCCGGTGTAGAAATGGACGGCGAGACGATTGACCGGACCAACTATCGTGTCGGTGGTGCCGGCGACCGGACCAAGCTGGTCATCGACCATGACTATCTGGATGAATTGAAGACCGGAGAACATACTATCAAGGTTAAGTTTAGTGACGGTACCAGTGTGAGCCGGAAGTTTAAGATCGTTAAGGGTGACGATTAGCACTCTTGCTAGCTGAGTGCCAGTATAGTATAATCACACCATGCCAGAAAAGAGGGATTACTATGATGTATTAGGCGTCAAGAAGGGCGCCTCGGCTGATGAGATCAAGAAGTCTTTTCGTAAACTAGCCATGAAATACCACCCCGATCGCAATCCGGGTGACAAAGAATCGGAGGCTAGGTTTAAGGAAGTGAATGAAGCCTACGAAGTGCTTAAGGATAGCGATAAACGACGCCGTTACGACCAGTTCGGACATGCCGGAGTCGGCGGGGCAGCTGGCGGAGGTGGCAATCCGTTTGCCGGCTTTAATGGTCAGGAGGTACACTTCGATTTTGACAGCTTCGGCGATATGGGTGATATCTTTAGTCAATTCTTTGGTGGCGGACAGACCACGGCTCGTCGTCGCTCTCGTCACGGTAGAGATATCGAGACAGCAGTGACGGTATCGTTTAGTGAGGCTATCTTTGGCACGGAGAAAACTATCGTCATCAGCACTAACATTACCTGTGATCGCTGCCACGGCGATGGAGCTGAGCCCGGCTACGAACAGAAGACCTGTCCGACCTGTGGCGGTAGCGGGCAGGAAGTGCATATAGTTAACTCGCTATTCGGTCGGGTGCAGCAGGCGACTACTTGCCGTACTTGCGGTGGCGACGGTAAGGTGGCGGATAAGAAATGCACTAAGTGTAGTGGTAAGGGCGTGGTGAGAGAGAAGCAGTCGATCAAACTCAAGATCCCCGCTGGGGTAGACGAAGGTTCGGCAATTCGCTTGTCGGGGCGGGGTGAGGCAGTCAAGGATGGACGACCGGGCGACCTGTATGTCTTAATTCACGTCCAGCCGGACAAGAAATTCACTCGGGATGGTGATCTGGTGCTGAGCGAGGAGCATGTCTCAATGGTGGATGCCAGCTTGGGCTGCGAGCTGGAGGTAGAGACGGTAGATGGTCCTTTAGTGATGAAAGTGCCGGCAGGGACGCAATCAGGCACGGATTTCCGACTGAGTGGACACGGGGCGCCGCAGGGGCGAGGACGTGGTCGGGGTCCTCAGATAGTCACTATCAGAGTTGATACACCGACCGGACTGACTAAAAGGCAGCGAGAGCTTCTGGCGGAGTTTCAGCAAGCGGGACGCAAGCGGTTTATCTAGCCGCCACCTGAGCGAGCTTAAAATGTGTGCGGTTTGGCTATGCTATAATAGCCATGTTGCGGGTGTCGTATAGCGGTTAATATCCAAGTTTTCCAAACTTGTGACGAGAGTTCGACTCTCTCCGCCCGCACCATTAGGCTTGATTGCACCATTTGAGACAGATAGTCTAGGGTTCGCTACAGTGCTTAGGCTTGCGTTATGCCCCGCTAGGCGCTATAAGACTTGACAAATATATAGATATATGATTTAATGCTCATTACTAAGTTAATCCGACTTAGTCCCGCTACCCGGGGACCGGGGTACGTTCCTAAGGAGGAACAATGGTACGTTTCAAGGTGGCACCGTTTGTTAACTACCGGACGAACAGGTTGGGAATCAAAGTCATCGGAAAGAAATTTAAGTTTCTTCCGACACTAGCTACCATCAGCACAAAACCTGCGAATGATACTCGCGAGCTGGGCGGTTACGTTACGTCCTCGCTCGCAGAGGCTATTTGCAACCAGCTGGGATGCGGCGCCGTAAGGGTTGAAGTCACAAACTCCAGCCCAGAGACAGCCGAGTTTCGGCTGTGCATGGGAAAGGATAAGGGCGACGGTTACGTCGCCTGGAAGATCAGCCAGATGGCTATTGCTGTAGCCAACTGGCTCGAAAAACACGGAAAGGAGGTGGACCTTACCACCCCCCCAATCATAACCCGCTGAGAGACAACCTAGTTCCTCTAGGCCCCTTCCTACGGGAAGGGGCCATCGCCGTTTATTGGCTAATTCTGGACTTACGATTTTATCATTTGAAGGGTCTCATTTAGGTGAGTCCTTGCGAGAGCTTATCAGCGAGGGCTGGGTGGATTTACTGAGTAGAGTTGGTTTATAATTGAGCCATGCAAAATACCATCATCGAGATTATGAACCATTGGGGCTACCTGGGGGTGTTCCTGCTGGTGGCGGTCGAGAATATTTTTCCGCCGATTCCATCTGAGGTTATCCTGTTGTTTGGTGGGGCGCTGACGGCTACGGCGTTGGGCGGTAAGCTAGGGATGGTCGGTATGATTGCGGCGGCGACACTAGGGGCATTAGTGGGGGCGGTTTTGCTCTATTATATTGGTAAGATTCTCAAGGTTGAACGGCTTAAGAAGCTGGTATCGGGCAAGCCGGGTAAAGTGCTACGTCTCAGACCGGCAGATATTGAGCGAGCCGACAGTTGGTTTGATGATAAGGGCAATATCACAGTTCTTTTCTGCCGCTGTGTGCCGATCTTGCGGAGCTTGATCTCTATCCCGGCCGGTATGAGCGAGATGCCGATGGGGCGATTCCTCGTCTACACCATCCTAGGTTCGGCGGTCTGGAATACGGTACTGGTGGTCATCGGCCACAATCTAGGTGACAACTGGCAGTCAATCCTCGGCTTCTTCGATAAGTTCTCTGATGTAGTGTTGGTGATCTGTGTCGTGGTAGCCGTAATCGTATTGGTCTGGTGGTTTGGTTTTCGTCGTCCTTCCTCTCGCCGGGTAAGTCGGGCTAAAGAGGGTAAAGACGCTAAAGAAAGCGAGTCCGATCCTCGTGGATAAGCCGGCTCAAGACGAGACTAAGCAGAGACCAAAGACCTTCTGGCGCAACTTGCGTCGCACGGCCAGGTATACTAAGTCGTCAAGGAAATATGTTATCATTTACATCGCTTTCGGTCTGATCGAGATCCCTGTCAGTGTAATTATTCCTATGCTAGCAGCGCAACGAATTCTTGATCTGACTAGCAATCATTTAGACCAACTGCTCTATACATCACTAGTAGTCTGTGGTGTCGGTCTGTTTCAAAATATTCTAAACTATATTGATAACTACGTATATTTGAAACTCTTTATTCAGATAATGACAAAGCTCCGAATGGAGCTGACTCGTGAAGCATTGAAGCTGGAGGTGCGAGAGATTGACAAGGCTACGACTGGGCTATTCATTATTCGGATCAATGACGACGCTAATGATGTCAGCTATGTGCTCGGAGAGGGCATCTCCGAGATCACTGCAGTGCTGACTCGTGTCGGAGTAATGGGGGCGATCTTTGTCATGAATAAGTACATGTTTATCTATGCTCTTATCACGGCACTAGTCACTTATGCTATCAAGCGCCGAGGTATGAAGCGGGAGTATGAGATCAAACGTAAAACCAGGAAGCTGGAAGAAAAGATGGCCGGCTTAACTAGCGAAATGATGCGGGGCGTCAGGGACATTAAGGTGCTAAATGCCGGGACAACTGTACTGAGTAAGATGTCGGAGCGAATAGATCAGACTAATCGTGGCGAGATTAAAGAGCGTTCCACTCGTTGGCGACATTGGCTTGTGGCTGATTCTTTGGAGACGCTGCTTGGCTTCCTGTTCGTGGTGCTGGCGGTTGTGCTACTTCGTCACAACCTGATAACTATTCCCGTCATAGTAATAATATTTAACTATCGGAGTGAGATTATCAGTCTGGTAACTAACATTACTTGGCTCATTGACTATGCTGAACGGTTTAATCTGGCTGCCGACCGAGTCTATGAGGTAATTGATAACAAAGTATTTGATAAAGAAAAGTTTGGTGACGTCGGCTTGGATCGCTTAGAGGGAAAGGTTGAGTTTGATCAGGTCAGCTTTAGCTATGATCGTGATGGTCGCAAGCGTCCAGTGTTGAACGGGATTAGCTTTACGGTTCATCCCAACGAGCGGGTTGCTTTTGTCGGGCGGAGCGGAGCAGGCAAGACCACCATCTTTAACCTGATCACTCGTCTCTACCATGCCGACAGCGGCACCATCAAGCTGGATGGCTACGACATCGAATCGCTAACCCGTGACTCTATCAGAAACAACATGTCAATCATCACCCAATCACCCTATATCTTTAACTTCTCAATCAAGGACAACCTGCTGATCGCTAAGCCCGGTGCTAGTATGCGAGAGATGCGCTCAGTCTGTCAGGCAGCCTGCATCGATGACTACATCATGTCCTTGCCGGAAGGTTATGAGACTATGCTGGGTGAAGGTGGCGTCATACTATCGGGCGGGCAACGCCAACGTCTGGCTATCGCCCGAGCCCTACTCAAGAAGACAGAAGTGATCCTCTTTGACGAGGCTACCAGTGCTCTGGATAACGAGACCCAGGAGCAGATCCAGCGAGCTATCGGCAACCTCCAGGGTGAATATACCATTCTGATCGTCGCTCACCGCCTGTCCACAGTCATCGACAGTGACCGGATCTTCGTCGTTGATGAAGGTAAGATAGTTGCCGACGGCACCCATCAAGAGCTGCTACGTAGCTGCCAATTCTACCACGACCTCTACCGGAAAGATTTGGTGTAGGGATACTTGGCTACTAAAAGATGATGCTATAATGGTGCTGTGCTCCAGTAGCTCAGGGGATTAGAGCAGGTGGCTTCTATCCACCGTGTCGGGGGTTCGAATCCCTCCTGGAGTACCAGGCTTTATTGATTATGTGTCATGGGCTACCTGCATTTCACTCCGAAGTTGATGTTTAACCAGACATAGTACGATAGTGCTTAGTCACGTCTACTGTGCTCCGTCTTTTGCGAAGGGCGGAGCATTTTTTGCGTTACGACATCTCTTCGTCGTCCGGCGATCTGGTCAATCCGTCATTGTCAGCTACGGCCACGGCGGCCGAGCCGAAGATATCATTCCGATACTTCTTGATTAGATCTCGATGGGGGTAATCCATGTCATCGTTAATGGCAAAGCCGACCTCAAACCAATCTTCCGCCGGATAATCAATCATGTGTTGAATGATCTGCCGTGCCTCGGATTCGTCTGCTGTCTCTAACCGATGGCGAATCTCTGATGCGTCTGGTTGTTTATCCATCTTGTCGTTAGTTTTCATGTTTACTGTATGGTCAGTATCATCCATCTTAATCTAAATCTTGCTTCTTTTCCCTCGATTAATCCAATCGCTACGAGTTTTATTATTTTATAATGGTGCCGTGCTCCAGTAGTTTAGAGAGTTAGAGTAGATGGCTTCTATCCACCGTGTCGGAGGTTCGAATCCCTCCTGGAGTACCAGGCTTTATTGACCCCAAACTACCGGTCGAGACTAAGCAGACCGGCGATGACCGGAGCATGGTCGGAAAGGGTGCGAGCCCGGCTTAATGACGGATCGTGATATCTGCCGTCAAAGCCGTAGGGACGACCGTAGCTATAACCATAGCTGAGCAGGTAATCAATGCGCCGCTCGGGTAACCAGTCGAGGTCAAGCTTGCTGTTCGCCTCAACCATTGACCCGTGAGTGAGCGAAGTGTTATACGGTGTGGTACCGCTCAATTCTCGGCTCAAGATTTGCGAGTCGACCCACATGGTGCCCTCATCGCCATGTAGAGTGTCACCTCTCAGGTAGCTTATAGCCGGCTCGTTCGGTGTGGCATTGAAATCACCACCTATGATCACAGCGTTGGACTTATTGCCGGCAAATTGATCTATCTGAGCAACTTCAGCCAGTCGTTCCGTTTGATAAAGGCCACCCCAATGACCGTGGTAGGAAATGACGGTCAGAATATTTGAGGCATAGCTAAGTGGCGTGTCTCGGTGATGGTCTCCGTCGGGAGTGATGTAAGTTGGTGTCCGGCGAATGATACCCTGCCCGGTCGGCACCAGATCCAATGACATTGCCCGGAAAGGCACATCTAGCGATGACTCCTGGTCGACGGCGGTGAAGACAGTCGGGTTATAAGCGATACCGACACAGATCTTTTTTCCAAGCTTATCGTCTAAATGTAGCTTGTAGCCAATCTGATCGAAAGCTGCGACGGCCTCTACGGTGTAGGCGGTGTTTATCTCCTGGAGAAGAGCGATGTCGGCTTTTGAATTTTTGATGAGTCGGGCAATCTCGGGCAAGCGTTCCAAGAAATTTGGGCTATAGAGGATGTTCCAAGTTAAGATTTTGTACTTTGAGTGTAATTTATTGACCATAATGCCATTATAGCCCAGACTTGTCGATAGACTGCACTGTGATGGTATAATGCTAGCAGTAAAGAAAGAGGGTATAAAATGGCGAAAATTAGTAAAGTGCAAGCTCGCTGGATTCTAGATTCACGGGGTAATCCGACGGTTGAAGCGGTGGTTGAGCTGGGCGACGGCTCTCGTGGGCAAGCCGCTGTACCGAGTGGCGCTTCAACTGGGGCGGCTGAAGCGCTGGAACTCAGGGACGGTGGTAATCGCTTTATGGGTAAGGGTGTCGACAAGGCGGTAGCTAATGTTAACCAGCAGATTGCTCCGGTGCTGATTGGTATGGAGGCAACTGATCAGAGGGCGGTTGACCGGGCTATGCTACAGCTAGATGGTACTGACAACAAGTCTAAGTTGGGAGCTAATGCCATCTTAGCGGTATCGTTAGCGACCGCTAAGGCGGCGGCCTCGTCAGAAGATTTGGCGCTGTGGCACTATATCGCTCAGCTAACTGATACTAGCGAGACTTCATTGCCGTTGCCGATGATGAACATCATGAACGGCGGAGCGCATGCCAACTGGACGACTGATATCCAAGAATACATGATCATACCAATCGGAGCGCCCAGCTTTGCCGAGGCGGTGCGGCAGGCAAGTGAGGTCTTTCATCATCTAGGCAAGATTCTAAAGGAGCAGGGCTATCCTACTACTGTAGGTGACGAGGGTGGCTATGCTCCGCATTTACGAGGTGGTAATGGTGAGCCGCTTAAACTGATTGAACAGGCGGTGACCCAGGCGGGCTATCAGCTGGGGCAAGATTTTGTCTTGGCGCTAGATGTGGCAGCCAGCGAGTTCTACCGTGACGGCTACTATGAGCTGAAGAATGATAATGCTAAGCTGAATACCGACCAGATGATAGATTATGTCCAGGAGCTAGTGACAGGCAATCCGCTGGCTAGCGTCGAGGATGGCTTAGCTGAGGAAGACTGGGCCGGCTGGACCAAGCTGACCGAAAGACTGGGTGCTGAGACGCAACTAGTGGGCGACGACTTGCTGGTGACTAACACTCAGCGCCTCCAGAAAGCAATTGACCTCAAGGCTGGCAATGCCATTTTGGTCAAGCCTAATCAGATTGGCTCGCTCAGTGAGACGATTGATGCTGTCAAGCTGGCTAAAGCGAATGGCTTTAATACGGTGATGAGTCATCGGAGCGGCGAGACTGAGGACACGACTATCGCTCACTTGGCGGTTGGTCTGGGCTGCGGTCAGATCAAGACAGGCTCGCTTAGCCGGACTGACCGGGTGGCGAAATATAACGAGCTACTTCGGATCGCTGAGGCAAATCCGGACATACCCTTCGTCAAGCCGGTACACTAGGCGCTCATAAGTGAGCGGCAAGTACACCTCGGCGCATTGACCGAGGTGTACTCTTAGTTCGGGGAGCTGATTCAGTCAGTCTCGGGAGCGGGTCGGATGTGGAGCTCCTTAAGCTGGGTATCGAGCACCTGGGAGGGTGAGCCCATCATTAAGTCGGCACCGGAACCATTCTTGGGGAAGGCGACGATGTCACGGATGTTGTCGGTATTTTCCATGACCATAAAGATCCGATCCAGACCGTAGGCGCAACCGGCGTGGGGCGGAGCGCCGTAGCGAAAGGCGTTGAGTAGGGCACCAAACTTCTGTTCGACATAGGCGTGGTCGTAGCCGAGGATCTCGAAGACTTTATACATGATGTCGGGGTTATGATTGCGGACGGCGCCGGAGCATATCTCGTAACCATTCATCACCATGTCATACTGATCGGCAGTGATAGCTAGTTTCTGCTCGTCGGTAGTGGCTTGCTCTAGAGTGGCTATACCGCCCTTGGGCATCGAGAAGGGGTTGTGTCCGAAGTCGACTCTTGCATTGGCTTCGTCATATTCGTAGAAAGGAAAATCAGTTACCCAGCATAGTGCCACTTCGTCGTCGTGCTTGAGCTCCTGGAAATTAGCTAGGGCGACTCGGAGCTTCCCCAGCACCTTGTTAACCAGGGCTCGCCGGTCAGCTCCGAATAGGACGATATCACCGGCAGTCGCCTCGGTGCGCCTGGTAATCTCGTCCAGCTCGCTCTTACTAAGAAACTTGGCGATCGGACTCTTGATACCTGATTCTTCGTAAGTCAGGTAGGCCAAACCGCCGGCACCCTCTGCTTTAGCCAGCTCGGTAAAGTTATCGATCTGCTTGCGGGTAAATGACGCTCCGCCTTTGACGCAAATCGCCTTGATACACTCAGCCTGCTTAAATACGCCAAAGTCAGTTTCGCCTAGGGCGTCGGTTAGCTCGACCAGCTCCAGATGGTAGCGCAGGTCCGGTTTATCCGTGCCGTAGCGCTCCATGGCTTCGTGGTAAGTCAGACGAGGGATCGGGTCGCTACCGGAAGTATAGGTGCTGACTAGCTTCTTGTGGCCGAACTCTTTAGTCAGCTGAATGATTAACGGCTCAAGGGTGCTCCGGACTATCTCGCCGTCGTCGACGAAACTCATCTCACAGTCGAGCTGGTAAAACTCACCGTAGAGACGATCCGCCCGGGGGTCTTCATCTCTGAAGCAGGCGGCAATCTGGTAATAACGTGGCACTCCGCCAACCATTAGCAGCTGTTTGAATTGCTGGGGAGCTTGTGGCAAAGCGTAATAATCACCCTGATGTAGCCGCGAAGGGACGAGGAAGTCTCTGGCTCCCTCGGGGCTACTATTAGCTAAGATCGGGGTGGTGACCTCGACGAAATCGTGTTCTGCCATATACTGGCGGATAATACGGTAAAACTGGTCTCGCCTGGTGATCATTTGTTGCATTGATGGTCGGCGTAAGTCGAGGTAGCGGTAGCGAAGACGCATCTCTTCACTGGACCGCTGTCCCTCGTCTCTGGTGGCGACAGGGATCGGATCGGAGCGGTTAAGGATCTCCAGCTGGCTAGCGACAAGCTCGATCTGCCCGGTAGCTAGATGAGGGTTCTCCAGCCCGGCGCCTCTTTCCCGCACTGTCCCGGTGACAGCTATGCAGTACTCATCACGTAGCCCCTCAGCTAGGTGAAAAATATCGTCATGGTCCGGGTTAAACACCACCTGAACTAGCCCGGTGTGGTCTCGCAGGTCGACAAAGATAACTCCACCGTGATCTCGTCTGGTGTTAACCCAGCCGGCGACTTTGATCTCTTGTCCAGTTAGCCGGGGCGTTTTGACAGTCAGTGTTCTCTCCATAATGAAAATCCTTTCTCAGGTGCTTGCCTAATATTCTAACACAGCCGGTGATCGGCTAGATCTGACAGGACTGACCAGCTGAGATAATTTCGCTTAGATTGACTAGTCCGTAGATATGCTTATTCTTGGTGATGATAGCGACAGTAGTCTCGTTGTCTGCCATTAGTCGAAGTACTTCGGGCGTGGTGGTGCTCGTCTCACAGCTAACGAAATTACGATTCATGCTACTGAGCAGTTGCTTTTCCGACTGTCCGATCACGGTGACATCAGCCAGGTGGAGCAAGCCGACGACATCGTTCTCGTCATTGCGGATGACAGGGAAGATTTTTTGACGGCTCTGAAAGAGCTCGTCAATATGCTTCGGAGTGAGGCGATCTTTGAAGCTAATCTTTTTGATGTCACTCCACTTAGTGGCTAGTTTTTCGACAGGGGTGTGCTGAGCAAGCAGAGTCCTCTCGATTAGGAGCTGGGTGGGGCAATCAATCTTGCTATCGTGTAGCACCTGGATTAGCTCATCGATGTCGTCGATCGGGTCGACCGGCTTGCTGGTCACTAGGCTATTAAATACGCCCGTCCAGCCAAAGTACTTGTTGATAAAGCCGGCTTGTTTGATTAAAAGCTGATCGGTCAAGGGGGTGAGTCGAGCACCTAGTAGCTGAGCTAAGGCGATGATCACTAGCGAGATAAAGCAGCCTGCGACTACACCCCAGGTGAGGGCGGCGAGGCAAGCTATCCAAATGGTGGCGAGCAGGGCAACTAGCCTGACAAATAGATGTAGACCGGGGTAGTAGCTGATCAGTTGATTGACTGCTCGAACTTTGCGTCCGGTGGTACCGAGAGCCTTGATAGCGGATTTATTGCGGTTGGCGTGGAAGTCAACGCTGGAGTTGGCGGTGACCAGGATGGTCAAGATAATGATCAGAAACACGCTCATGCCCTACATTGTATCATTATGCTATAATCGGGTGAAATGCGAGGGAGATATTGATGAATAAGAGAGCATGGATTGTATTTACGCTTGTGGTAGTGCTGAGCTTCGGCTTGCTGCTATGGCAGAAGAACCAAACTCAGGGGCAGAATAGCAGCAGCAAGGAGCTAGCTTATGCCAGCCAGCTGGATGGCACTAAGCTAATCACTAGAGACGACATCATCCGAGCCAAGGAAAAGACGTTAAAACGCCAGCTAAGTCAGGGTGAAAAGGATGACATTATCGACGATGTCTATCTAGGCAAAAAGGATGCTAAGGTGGTCGTGATAGAGTACGAAGACTTTGCCTGCTCGCATTGTCAGGCGATCAGTCGCTACACCGAGAAGATCCAGAATGATTACCGGGATAAAGTGCTATTTATCAGGCGGGAGTATAGCTTGAACTATCCGAACTCCAAAGCGACTCTGAGCGCTGCTGAAGTAGCCAAGAAGCTGGGCGGCAATGATGCCTACTGGAAGATGAACGGTAAGCTATTCCAGAATCAGATGTGGGTTGGCTATGCCGTCTCATCCAGCGAGCGTCAGACGACTCTGGATAAGTATGCCAAGGAATCCGGGCTTGATGTGAAGAAGTTTAACGAACTCCTGGAGACGACGGAGACTAACGGCGTCCAAGAAAAGATTGATCGGGATAAAAAGCTGGGCGATAAGGCGGGGGTAACCGGCACGCCAACTTGGCTTGTTAACGGCAAGAAAGTTAGTTCGTCGACCGATGCCAACATTCGTCAGGCGATCAAACAGGCTTTAGAGAAGGCGGCCAAGTAGAAGAAAACTTCATCTAGTCGGACGTCGGTCCGGCATTGAGGGGTGAACGGCATCACTAGGAGGTTTGCTTGGACGACCCGGATCTAGCGGCGATAGGCACGCTTACGCTTGATTGGGTCCAGTTCGGCTTTGCGCAGGCGCAGGTGCTGAGGAGTGACCTCTAGTAGCTCGTCGTCTTCAATGAAGTCGAGACACTGCTCTAGTGACATCTGGGTGTAGGGGGTCAACTGGATAGCGCCATCGCTAGACTTGCTGCGCATGTTGGTTAGCTGCTTACCCTTACAGACGTTAATTTCTAAATCATCTTTACGCTTATTCAGACCGACGATCTCGCCGGCGTAGACTTCAGTGCCCGGGCCGATATACAGCTCTCCTCGAGCCTCAGCACCGGCTAGGGCGTAGGCTGTTGACGTTCCGGACTCAGCGGCTATCAAGACGCCATTTCGCAGACCGCTCAAAGGTGCTCCTAGTGGCTGATAACCACAGGAAAGTGAGCTCATGATGATCGTTCCCTTAGTGGCAGTCAGTAAGGTATTGTGTAAGCCGATCAAAGCTCGAGATGTGATACGGTAAGTGGCTCGGACTTGCCCTTGGCTAGTAGTTTCCTGGTTGGTTAGCTCGCCATGACGAGCTCCCAGCTCCATAGAAACGCTACCCAGCAGCTCGGGAGATACTTCGATGAAGAGCTCCTCGACCGACTCCATTTTCTGCCCATCTCGTTCGACCAGAATGACTTGTGGTCGCCCGACCTCAAACTCGTAGCCCTCTCTACGTAAAGTCTCGATCAAGACAGATAGATGGAGCTCACCTCGCCCGCTTACTCTAAAGCCAATATTGGCGGGCTCAACCCTTAGTGCCACATTAGTCTCCAGCTCTCGCTCGAGACGTTCGGCAATCTGGCGAGAGGTGTTAAACTTACCCTCTCGACCCTTGAAGGGGGAAGTATTGGGTCCAAGGTAGATCGAGATGGTCGGCTGCTCAATCTCAATGCTAGGCAAGGGGGTTGGGTCGGCGGGGTCAGTAATCGTCTCGCCGATTTTAGCCTGGCTAACTCCGGTAATAGCGACGATGTCACCGGCTACGACTTGGTCAACCTCCTGACGATTCAAGCCACTATAGGTAAAAAGCTTGTCTATCTTGCCACCAGCGACGGTGCCATCCGGACTGATCAGGCTAATCGGCGCACCTGCCTTAGCGACACCTCGCTCGATTCGTCCTAAGGCATATTTACCCAGGAAGCTGTCGTACTGCAGGGAGGTGATTAACATGCGGAAGGGCTTGGCTGGATCGACCTGCGGTGCCGGAATATGTTCAATGATCGCCTGAAAGATTGGCGCTAGGTCAGCCGATGCGGCGGTGCTATCGGGCATATCTGTCCAAGCTTTACCGTCTCGCCCTATAGCATAGTAGACAGGATAATCCAGCTGGTCGTCACTGGTGGCAAGCTCTAGGAAAAGATCAGCCACTTCGTCTTTAACCTCCTCAATCCGTCGAGCCGGTTTGTCAATCTTATTAATGATGACGATCGGCTTGAGGCCCAGCTCTAGTGCTTTAGCTAGAACAAACCTGGTCTGAGGCATTGGACCCTCGGCGGCGTCGACGACTAGCAGCACTCCGTCGGCCATCTGGAGAGTGCGCTCGACTTCGCCACTAAAGTCAGCGTGTCCGGGAGTGTCGATGATATTGATCTTATAGCCGTCATAAGTGATGGCTGTGGTCTTGGCGGTGATAGTGATACCTCGTTCCCGCTCTTGGTCGCCACTATCCATGATCAGAGTCTCGCTCATCTCCTGAGCGTTATCACGGAAAGTGTGCGATTGCTTAAGCAGACCATCCAGTAGGGTAGTCTTACCGTGGTCAACGTGAGCAATGATAGCGATGTTGCGAATCTTATCTGGTGTATACATGAAATATAGTGCCGATTATGCCGGCACTCTCCCTAGCTAGCTATCATACACTAAAAGTAGCGGATGACAACTACCGGCGGCTACTAAAAAATTAAATCAAAACTGGTACACCCGGAGGGATTCGAACCCACGACCTTTGGTACCGGAAACCAACGCTCTAATCCAGCTGAGCTACGGGTGCAAAATATAGGAGGGGCGCAGGGTAGCCACCCCTCCTATGGGTATAATTATAGTACAAAAGTGCTAATCTTGGCGAACCGGGGGGGGCGGATTCATTGAACGAGCTTCCGAGCTGGCTCCTATTGATTGAGCAGCCAGTCTACTACATTAACCTTTTTAATTCCGTCAAACTGTTCGGGCACCAGATCCATCGTCAGCAAGAACTTGGGGTAGTTGTCTCTGATCTTGTAGAATGGTGCCAGCTCTCGGGCGAGGGTCTTGGGCCGGCCGTTGACTTGATATGACACTTGGTAATAGACCCGTTCGCCACCGACCATTTGAACCATGAAGTCAACCTCGTAGTCTTCGTTTTTGCCGATAAAGATCTCTCCTTCATTGCGCCTAAGAAGCTCGAGAAAAACGACATTTTCTAGGCGACGCCCGACGTCTGACCCGGGAGTACTACCGAGCAGAATGTTTCTAAGACCGAGATCAACCACGTAATATTTGTCGTTTGTGGTCAGCAGCCTTCTTCCTTTAATATCGTAGCGGCTAACGGGATAGACAAGGTATGATTTAGTCAAGTAGTCCAAATAATTCTTGATGGTACCATGGAAAATATTATCGTTGTTTAGCTTGAAGAAATTACTGATATTTCGTGCCGACAATGGACTGCCGATGGAGTCGAAGATAAATTTGACCACTCGGTCAAAATCAATCCTACCTCTGATCTGGTAACGTTCGGCTATATCTTTATTGACAATGGTGTCGTAGATATTTCTGAGGTAGTTATTAGCCAGCTTATCATCAATTTTTGCTAGATTGATAGCTTCCGGAAAAGAGCTACTTGTCAAGTATTTCTCAAAGAGGCGGTCGTTGTTATGCTCCTCGGGAAATACCTGGACGAATTCACTAAAAGAAAATGGTAAGACGTGAATTGATATATAACGACCGGTTAGTAAGGTTGATAGCTCGCCGGAGAGCAAAAAAGCATTACTGCCGGTGATGTAGAGATCTACATTAGGCTTAACGAACAGAGAATCGGCTACTTCTTCAAACTGTGCAACCTTCTGAACCTCATCCAAGAAGATGTAGTTCATTTTGTCCGGTACAAGTTTTTGCTCGATATGATGGTGCAGCTTACGCCAATCTCTCAGCTCGACGTTCTTCTCTTCTTCAAAGTTAAATGACTGGATTTGACTATCGGCAATGCTCTGCTCTCTGAGCGTATCTTGAAATAGTCCGAGCAGGGTTGACTTGCCACTTCGGCGAACACCGGTAACAACCTTGATGACATTCTGATCTTTAGAGAGCGCTAGTTGGTCTAAGTATTGCTGACGAATAATTTTCGCATTCATACTGTTTACTATCCACCAAAATTACCAAAAAAGCAATTTTTGGTGGATAGCGTGATGGCGCTAACAGATATAATGATGTAAAAAAGGCTTCTTTGCTGGCGCAAAGTCGCAGGTTCTCACCTCGCTTCAACAATGTCCGGCATCATACTGCGTCTTCCATGCAATGTACTCTTGGTACGCCCGGCAGGGTTCGAAGGCTTCTTTGCTAACGCAAAGTCGCAGGTTCTCACCTCGCTTCAACAATGCCCCGCATCACATCACGTCTCTCTGCCAATGGTTTCTTGGTACGCCCGGCAGGGTTCGAAGGCTTCTTTGCTAACGCAAAGTCGCAGGTTCTCACCTCGCTTCAACAATGCCCCGCATCACATCACGTCTCTCTGCCAATGGTTTCTTGGTACGCCCGGCAGGGTTCGAAGGCTTCTTTGCTAACGCAAAGTCGCAGGTTCTCACCTCGCTTCAACAATGCCCCGCATCACATCACGTCTCTCTGCCAATGGTTTCTTGGTACGCCCGGCAGGGTTCGAACCTGCGACCCCTTGGTTCGAAGCCAAGTACTCTAATCCGCTGAGCTACGGGCGCTTAATTGGATTATAACACAGCTGCTGAGTTATACTGGCAATATGTCCAGACAGCTAAGCGGCCGAGAGTTAGTTAGCTTTATCAAGGAGCGCCAGGCTCGTCAAGTACGAGCTCTGAAGCAACATGACCATATCCAGCCTAAGCTGGCGATCATCCAGACCAAGCTCGACGCTGTGACTGATCTATACACTAAGCTCAAGCAACGCTACGGTGAGGATATCGGGGTGGCGGTTGAGGTTTATAAAGTTGGACAACCAGTGGTAGCAAGCCTGATTGATCGGTTTAACGCCGACCTAACGGTGCAGGGGGTCTTGGTTCAATTACCGCTAGCCGACCCGTCAGCCACGGACGAGATAGTTAACCGGGTTAGTCCGATGAAAGACGTTGATGGCCTGGGCGAGCGGTCAGAGTGGGATGCGACGACCGCCATGGCGATCAACTGGCTGTTAGCTGGCTATAATATTGATCTCACCGGCAAGCAAATCGCTATTGTCGGGCAGGGGCGCTTGGTTGGCGCACCTCTTACAAAAATGTGGCGACAGTCGGGACTCAGTGTGACGCCACTAGACGTTAGGTGTCCTAGTCTGGAGAAAATACTGATTGATAAAGATATAGTGGTGACGGCGACCGGCGTGCCCGGCCTGATCGGGTCAGAGATGCTGAAGGATGGTGCTGTAGTAGTTGATGCCGGCACGGCTGATGTTGACGGTCAAGTGGTGGGAGATGTCGATCCGCTGGTGCGAGAAAGGTCGGACATCACTATCACGCCTCGGAAAGGCGGGGTCGGACCGCTGACCATCGCTTGTCTAATGGATAATGTGATCAGAGCTACCGGGCAGAGTTTGAAGCGCAGTTAGCTTTTAGCTGAATTATGTTATGATACTAGACAATATAAGCTAAGTGTGATTTGGTATGGAGAAAATAGGACAAACAAACGAGGGTGGCGATCAGTCTAACTGGTTGAACTGTGATATATCGGCAACAGAACTTGGTCAGATGCCTCGACCTGAGCTATCGGACGGAGGGAGATTCGACGATTGGCTTATCAAACAGGTTGATAGTCCGGTCGATTGCAACATTGACCGACTGATCGACCTATATGGTGATGCTTATGGCGGTCAGATTGGTGAACCGGGTGATAGTGGTGAAAGATTATATCAGTGCGCTGTCGAGAATGAGGCAATAGATGATGAGCCGATTAACCGTCTAAGCAAACAGGCGTTTGAGTCTCGTATGGATAATCGCTGGGCGAGACAGAAAGCGTGGCTGATCAAGTCATCGGGCGACGACCGAATTATCAGTAAGCTAAGCGATTCAGACGATCGTATCAGTGAAGATAGCTGGCGTCGGACTTCGGGCGAATGGGAGGAGATCAATTCGTACTACATCAAGCAGACAGAGCAGGGTGGCAAGGTGATCATGCCTAGCTCAGATAGACTACCGATCGAGCACTGCTTTTACCTTAATCCTGCTTCGCTAGATCTTTACAAGATACTGAAGGCGCTAGTAGAGCAATACGATCAGCGCCAGATGCCCTTCTCGCTAAAGTATACTGAGCAAGATCGAGCAGATCGTATAGTCATTTACTCGACCACTCGACGATTGAAAGATAATTACAAGGCAATCCGGCAAGTCAGTCAGCAATATCCGGTACTAGCTCAGCATTTGCGTCCGGTTCTGCCCACGGTTGGTACAATCGGCGGTAAAATCGGCTATAGCCAGGGTGTCAGCCGAATCAAGGGGATAAGTCCTGATGTCTCGTACAATAGCTTGCGAACGGGGCTACTTGCTCGGGCGCTAGATCATACTATGGCGAGATGGTTGGTCGAACATCAAAATGATCGACTCGGGTACAACGGCAAGAAGCTAACCGTCACCAAGTTTATGGCGAAACGACTGGTTGACAATGCTGCCGGCCAAGTCAGGCGGGGTGATGCCCGAGATTATCTTAGTTCGGCTCTGATTGAACGTCGGATTGCCGGCAAGTTTAATGACTTAGTGAAGATGATGGATGCGAATAATTACTCTCCGACCGGTGTCGCTCAGAGCGTTGAAATTTGCCGGGCCGGCGATGAGTCGTTGCGACTATCGTGGGGCGATGTGCGAGGTTTTATGGCGAGTATCGCTCCATGGGTGAATGCCAATAACCGGTCTTTCGCTCAGCAGGTCAAGGACAATATTCGTGAATTATCGCCTCAGTATAATGTCAATGCGATTAATTTTATTCTGGACGATAATGACGCTTATCTGTAGCTTGGCAATAACCGACCAAGTCTAGTATAATCTCCGGTGAGGTCTCGTCGTCTAAAGGTTAGGACATCAGGTTTTCATCCTGACAATTCGGGTTCGATTCCCGGCGAGATCACCACTAGGTCTTATCAATATTTATTTTTTAACCATCAGGGTGCCAACTTCTGAAATGGAATACAGGGCGTCTTGCTGGTGGTGCTAGGCTGTCTTGTAGTATAATCAGCATATGGGAAATAAGTCCGGTAAGGCGAAGCGCCGCAACAAACATTATCATGGCGCCGATGCCAAACGATCTGGTGAAGTCGTGCGAGTGCGAAAGATTAGTGCTGTCGTGAGGTCAGACTATAGTCAGTGGATTATTGACCACCAGACTCAGATTAAGTATGGACTGATTGCGATAATGGTAATGACTGTAATCATCGCCGGGCTATGGGCGCTACTAACATAAAAGGAGGGGAGATGAGAATATCAATCATTGAAGATGACCAGCTAATCAGCCAGATGTATCGGATGAAGCTTGAGTCGGAGGGATATGATGTCGATATCGCCGATAACGGCATGAACGGGATCGAGATGGTGGCCCAGACCAAGCCTGATTTGATCATCCTGGACTATTCTCTACCCGATATTGATGGCTCGGCAGTACTGAGGGAGGTGCGTCGCAACGGCTCCGCCAAGACGACACCGGTCATCGTCCTGACCAATATGGATAGCGAAGAAGTGGCCAAAGAACTATCTAAGTGGAATATCTATGATTATATTGTCAAGGTTGATCTGACCCCCCGGGAGGTCATCGCACGGATCAAGCAAGCGCTGGCTGATCATGCTAAGACAACGGACAAGCGCTAGCCGGCGAGAGTGTGCTAGAATAGGCACGATTTAGTAAGTAGGAAGGAGTGATACAAACATGGCGCATATCGACACACTAAAACGTGCTCGCATCTTGGCGACAATTGGGCCGGCGACCAGCGACCCGGCGATGCTGGAGAAGATAATTCGAGCCGGAGTGAATGCTTGTCGGCTCAACTTTAGCCATGGCTCGTTTGAAGACCGGGTGGAGCAAGTTAAGAACATTCGGCTGATTGAGAAGAAGCTGAATCGGCATATTCCCATTGTCCAGGACTTGCAGGGTCCGAAGATTCGATTGGGTCAGCTGAAGGATGACATGAAGTATACGATTCATCGTGATGATGAGCTGGGGCTGACCTATGGCATCGAGCATGACGGAGGCAATAACCTGCCGTCGCAGTATGATCTGTCGGATAAGTGTCTGCCGGGCGATAGTATCTATCTATTCGATGGCAAGATTCGCACTATAGTGCAGCGAATTGACGGTAAGACAGTCTGGGTTAAGGCGGTTAATGGTGGCTCAGTCATCTCTCGCAAGGCGATCAATCTGCCCGATATGCGAGGTGGTGATGCCCCGGTCTTAACCGAGAAAGACTTGACCGATCTGGAATGGAGCTTTGACAAAGACTTTGACTACACAGCGCTATCTTTTGTTCATCATGCTGACGATGTACGCAAACTGAGAGAGATTATCCGTAGTCACGGTAGCGATCGTAAGATTATTGTCAAGCTAGAGACTAAGGCGGGAGTTGATCCGGAGAACCTGGAGGCAATTATCCGGCTCGCCGATGGCGTAATGGTGGCTCGTGGCGACTTAGCGGTAGAGGCCGGTCCTGAGGTAGTGCCGGTGGTAGAACGAGAGATCATTCGCTTGTGCCAGAAGCACTGCAAGCTGTGCATCGTGGCGACCCAGATGCTTGATTCGATGGTTGACAACCCTGAGCCAACCCGGGCTGAGGTGAATGACGTAGCTACTACTTATATCGAGGGTGCTGATGCCGTGATGTTGTCTGATGAGACTGCCATGGGTAAGTACCCGGTCGAGGCGGTCTCTATCATGGCAAAGACACTACGCTATGCTCAACAGCATATCGGCGTCTACGACCTCTATAGTCGCAACCCGGTAGACGAAAAGAGTGGGGCGATCGCCGATGCCGCCGTAGTGATGGCGGACGAAGTCGAGGCGGATGCCATCATCGTCGAGTCAAACGGCAGTTCTCTGACTAGAAGCATCTCTATCCAGCGACCGATCATGCCGATCTTACCGGTGGTACCAACCGACAGAATGGCGAATCGTCTCAGTCTACTCTACGGAGTACGTGCTTTTACCAGTCCGGATGGCAAAGTCGATACACTACTAAATGACTTAATGACCACTAACTTCTTTGGTGATACTAAGGCGAAGGTGGTACTGGCGACGTCTGATGGAGTGCGATTGCTGGATCTAAGTAGATAAGAAAAAAGGGGGGGCGATGGCAGTAACTTTTCCATATCGGACGGTTAAAGATGTCGATGTACGGGGCAAACGGATCTTACTGAGAGCTGACTACAATGTACCGCTTCGAGATGATGGCTCTATCGCTGACGATTATCGTCTGGTTGCCTCTTTGCCCACTCTGCGCTATTTGCTGGAACGAGGTGCCGGTATCGTCATCATTGCTCATCTGGGGCGGCCAAAGTCAGCGCAAGATACGAAGTATAGCCTTGCTCCGGTGGCTAAGCGGTTGGCTAAGCTGTTAGGTCACCCCGTCCGGTTCATCGGTGAGACGGTGGGTGACCGGGTGGCGCAGCTAACCCGGTCAATGAAGTCCGGCGATATCGTCATGCTGGAGAACCTGCGCTTTCAGCCGGCCGAGAAGGAGAATGACGCCAAGTTTGCTCAGCAACTGGCGAAACAGAGCCGGGCGGAGCTATTCGTCCAAGATGGTTTTGGGGTGGTTCATCGTAGTCATGCTTCGACGGTAGCGATCACACAGTGTTTGCCGGCCGTGGCAGGGCTATTGGTTGAGCAAGAGTATCTAGCAATTAAACGGGCCACCGACGAGCCGAATCGACCGCTAACGGCGATACTGGGTGGAGCAAAGATACACGATAAAATGCCCCTGGCTCGCAAGTTCATTCAGATTGCTGATAATGTAGTGATCGGTGGGGCGCTAGCTAATAATTTCATCAAGTACGACGGACATGATGTCGGTGATAGCTTGGTTGATGAGGCGGCAGATCAGCTGGTGCGGCAAATCTTAGCGGATGCTCAGCACCGGTATGGCGATAAGCTGGCGGATCATCTCGTCTCACCCTGTGACGTGGCTGTCTCGAAGAGTGGTGAGCTAAAGGGTGAGCGAGTGGAGTGTGGCCTGGATGCTGTTCGGGCTCCAGCCAAGATATATGACATCGGTGAACAGACTATCCGGCTGGTCGAGCGAGTGGTAGCAAGTAGCGGTACTGTTATCTGGAACGGTACACTGGGTATGGCTGAGGCGGTTAATTTCTCCCGAGGATCGGCACGACTAGCTCTAACCCTGGCTAAGAACCCTCAGATAGTTAGTGTGATCGGTGGAGGTGATACGGCTAACTTTGTCAGGGGCTGGGATGCCTTGAAGGGTGGTAGCTTTAGCCACGTATCAACCGGTGGTGGGGCTAGCTTGGCGTTAATGGCAGGCGAAGATCTGCCCGGCATTTCAGCGCTGATGCGACGCTAGATTGTAGGTATGATAAAATAGCTAACAGAATGGAGCGGGCATGAAGAAGTACATCATTGGCAACTGGAAGATGAATCTAAACGTCCACGAGTCGTCGCTATTTGTGACAAAGCTGTCGCAAACGTTGCCGGTGCGGCGTAATGTCGAGACCGTGATTTGCCCCGGCTTTCTGTCGCTAGAGCCGGTATCGCTCCAAATCAATCACCGTCAGATGAAGCTGGGGGCGCAAGATTGCTATTGGCGAGACGAAGGTGCTTTTACCGGTGAAGTGTCAGCGAGTCAGCTGAGAGGGCTGGCGCAGTACGTCTTAGTCGGTCATAGCGAACGACGCTATATCTTCGACGAGGACGATCGGGATGTCCGATTTAAGGTGCAGGCAGCTATTCGCAACGGTATCAGGCCTGTGCTCTGTGTGGGTGAAGATGAGGAAGAGCGGGAGATGAATTGCTACGAGCATGCCTTATGTGATCAAGTTGCCTCGGGGCTGATGAATATTGACTCGGGCGACCTGGATCAGATCATAATAGCCTATGAGCCAATCTGGGCGATAGGTAGTAGTGCTCCGGCGGTTGATCAACAGATCACCGAGTCGGTCAAGATCGTGCGGACCCAGATTGAGCATATGTTTGGTCGAGCAGCGGCAATGAATGTGCCGATTCTTTATGGCGGCAGCGTCAACGCCGGTAGTGCTAAGCAAATTTTGCAACTGGCGGGAGTTGACGGCTTGCTGGTTGGTCGGTCGAGCCTGATTGCTACTGAGTTCGCCGGCATGGTCAATGATGCTGCGGCTATAGCAAAGGAAAGCCAACGAGCGTGAGCGATCTGATTCCGGGTAGACCAAAGATTATCGGTCGGACAAGCAACTCTCTCGGCGGGATCAATGGTCAGCCGATCGGAGTGAAAGTGCGGACTGTTGCCGGCAAGAGACCAATTGACGGGGTGACTGCCCGGCTAGGTCAGCCGGTGGTGAAGCCGACTAGGGTAGTGGTTCGAGATGCTGCGATGCCGTCCACTCTTGCTAAGAGCAAGCCACCGATGGGCGTCGTATCGGCTCGCAATCTTTCGGCTAGGAGCGCTGAGGGGGTTAGACGAGTAACAGCTCTACCACCTGAAGTGCCTATGAGAGCTGCAGCTACTTTCGGGGCTGGTAAACCAAAGGTCGGTAGAGGGCGCTTTATGGATATGGCTTTGCCATCAAGTGACGCCACGGTCAAGGATAAGCCTAATTATGCCACTGAACGTCAGGCTAAGACTGAGCTAAGAAGCGATCGAGTTGTAGCTAAGTCGTCCATATCTGGGAAACACCCCAGCAAGGTCAATGTAATGTTTGGTAGCGAGTCGCAACGGTCGCCTGAGCAGACTGCCTTGCGGCGGTCGCCGTCAGCCGGGTCGGTATCGACTAGGTCAATCGCAGCTAAGCCTGTACCACCGAGACGACCAGTCGTTTTGCCGATCAAGCGAGAAGTCAGGCAGGCCAATGCTAACGGCAGTCATAGTGAGCCGATAGTCAGAGCTGGTCGGCGACCTGTAGTCACGGGTAATTCTAGCCATAACGACCACGCAGTGAGGAGTATGTCGGCTCCGGTTAAACCGACTCCGGTGCGATCAGCCACGGCGTTATCGCCTAAACCTTCGGCATCTCTCGCTCGGTCTGTTTCCACTAGGCGTTCAGCTGTCGGTAGTGCCTCAGCCGGTGCGGCGTCAAGCCGTCGAGCACCGACCTTCCTGCCTGATGTCAGGGTTAACAAGCGCCCCTTGGGTAATGATTCCGTCAAGAGACCCACCCCTACTAATGTCCGACCGGCGGATGATGACTTGTTTGACGACGACGAGCTCGATCAGGCTTTACCGCCACTCTCCTCGCAGCGCAAGAAGCAGATTATTAGCCGGGTGCTACTGGCGATAGCGGTAGTTATCATTGGCGGGTTGATCGCTGTAGCCATCTTGCGGCTAGGTCTGTAGGCATAGCTGTGGTCGGTGACACCGACTCTAGCGTGATAAAATATAGCTAATGACATCAGCAGATGAGAGGCGTATCTTAGACGGTCTGAATCCGGAACAGAGGCTGGCGGTTGAGACCACCGAGGGTCCGCTTTTGATCCAGGCTGGAGCGGGGTCGGGCAAGACCAAGGCGCTGATCCACCGTATCGCCTATATAATTGCTAGCGAGCTGGCTCAGCCTGCTGAGATACTGGCGGTTACTTTTACTAACAAGGCAGCCAATGAGATGCGAGGGCGATTAGCCCGTTTGTTAGGTGTGGCGGATAACCGAAGTTTCATGCCCTGGATGGGTACTTTTCACTCCATCGCCGTTCGCTTATTGCGACAAGATGGCGATCAGATTAATATTGCTCGCAATTTCGTCATCTTTGACGAAGCTGATAGGTTGTCGCTAATTAAGTCGGTCATGAAAGAGCTGGGCGTAGCCGAGCAGCAGTTTAGTCCTCGGTCAATTGTCAGCTACATCTCTAAGGCTAAGAATGCTTGTCTGTCGCCTGAGCAGTATCGACGCCAGGCTACTCAGTCCAGCCTACAACAGACTGCCGCAGAGGTGTACGATCGCTACGAAAGGCGACTGCGGGAGAATGTGGCGCTTGACTTTGACGACCTGTTGCTTGATGCAGTTCAACTTCTCGAGAAGTCATCGGAGGTGCGACGCAAGTATCAAGAGCAATTTCACTATATTCTGATCGATGAGTATCAGGACACCAACAAGGCACAGTATCGGCTGGTTAAGCTCCTGCTGAACGACCGGCGCAATATCTGTGTAGTCGGTGATGATTGGCAGTCAATCTATAGTTGGCGGGGGGCGGACTATACTAATATTCTTAACTTTGAGCGGGATTTCTCCGGAGCGAAACAGATCAAGCTGGAGCAGAACTATCGTTCAACCGAGGAGATTCTTGAGGTGGCGCATCGGGTGATTAGCAAGAATACTAAACGCAGTGACAAAAAGTTGTGGACGGATAATCGAGGCGGAGAGCCGGTCGAGCTAATGGTTGCCGGTAATGAGTTTGACGAAGCGGAGCGAGTAGCTAATCAGATATGGGCAATGGTTGCCGGTGGTAGTCATCGACTTCGAGATTGCGCTGTGCTTTATCGGACGAATGCTCAGTCACGAGTATTCGAACAGATGTTTACTCGCAACAGTCTGCGCTATCGGCTGATCGGTGGGCAGCGCTTTTACGACCGGGCGGAGATAAAAGATCTAATTGCTTATCTAAAGCTAATTTATCAGCCTAGCGACACTATCAGCTTTCGCCGGATCGTTAATGTGCCAAAGCGAGGCCTGGGCGAAGTCTCGGTAACTAAGTTTTTGGCTTGGCAGAGCGGCAGTGGGCTGAATGTGCTTGACGCCTTAGTGCGTGTGGACGATTGTGCCGAGCTTACCTCTAGAGCTAGAAAGACTCTGAGTCAGTTGGGTCGGGCGCTTTCAGAGATAAACAAGCTAGCCGGCACCGAGTCACCTGACCGGATCATAGAGGGAATCATACAACGCTTTGACTATGATAGCTACCTGGATGATGGTACGGAGCGAGGTGAAGAGCGTTGCCGGAACGTCGACGAGCTAATCTCGATGGCTAAGGAATATGGCGATCTGGCGAGCTTTTTAGAGGAAGTGGCATTGGTGAGTGGTGCTGATGCCGTTAATGACGATGACGCTGTCACTCTCATGACCTTACACGCCGCTAAAGGCCTGGAGTACCCGGTGGTCTTTATGGTGGGCATGGAGGATGGCTTATTTCCCAGTGCTCGTTCCTCGCTGGAGCCGGCGGCAGCAGAGGAGGAGAGACGGCTTTGCTATGTCGGTATGACTAGAGCGCAAGAGAAGCTGGTGCTATCTTACGCTCGGCGTCGGATGCTCAGGGGCGAGACTCATTACAGCCTGCCGTCACCTTTCGTGCAAGACGTGAGCGATATGGTGTCGGGCGACGAATCCGGCATGGATGAGGTGGGCGACTATCAGAGGTGGGTAAATTACCGGCAAGGACCATCGGTGCAGCATGCCACTAAGCACGGTAGTCAGGCGAATGAACCGCACTATGAACCGGACCCGGTAGAGCTTAGTCTTGGTGACCGAGTACGGCACCAAATCTTTGGCTCGGGTCAAGTCACCTCAGTCGATGGGCAAGTGGTGGAGGTTTATTTTGATGACGGTAAGACCCGTAAGCTCAATGTTGCCTTTGCCCCACTTAGCCGAGCGGACGGCTAGCGGTAGACCGGCTTAATGAACCGGCATTTTGACGGTGTGATATAATTACAAGCGGATATGATATTCAAGTTACGTGGTGTGATTAGTGTCATGCGACGAATCCATACTAGATGGCTGGTGCTGGCTCTGGTGATGACCATCGCACTGGTATCAGCTAGCTTTACCGGGCTGGTGCGGGCAACCAACGACCGAGTAGATAGCTCCAGTCGGCTGGTGACTATCTACGATCACGAGTTAGAGAAGACTATTATCACTAAGAGTCGCACAGTGAAACAAGCTCTGGCTGATGCTAAGATCCGGGTGGGGCGACATGATCAGGTCAGTCCGTCGCTGAGTAGCCAGTTATCACGGGACTCCAATATTATTAACATTAAGCGGGCTCGCCCTGTCACCATTGTCGATGAGAAGTCGGTGAGAACTAGGGTTATGACCGCTGAGACCGACATCAGCAAGGTATCGGAACAGGCCGGCGTCAAGCTTAAGTCGCATGACATAGCTCAAACTACGCCGATCGACAGCTTTCTTGATTCGGGCGGTATTGGTCAGGTGGTTGAGATTACCAGGGCAAAGACAGTTAATCTGAGACTGTACGGACAGCTGCTAACTCTGAGAACTCAGCAGAAGACCATCGCCGGTATGCTAAAGGAAGCGAATATCAAGCTGGGTGCCAGCGACACCATGTCGCTACCGCAGCAGACCGGGGTGAGTGATGGTATGGATCTGCAAGTCTGGCGTAATGGAGTGCAGACAGTTGACCAAGTAGAGGCTGTCCCCTTTGAGACTAAAGTGATTGAAGATGCCGGTAAGAAGCTGGGTTATCATGAGATTCAGACAGCCGGTCACCCCGGTAAGAAGACAGTTATCTATCAAGTCAACATGCAAAATGGCGTCGAAGTGGCCCGGCAGAAGATATCCGAGGTGGTCACTGAGGCGCCGATAGCCCAGGTCGAGATCAAGGGGACGAAAGTAGAGCTACCGCCGGGTAGTCATACCGACTGGATGGCGATGGCGGGTATCGCTGAGAGCGACTATGGTGCGGTAAATTACATCATCAGTCACGAATCGGGCTGGCGAGTGACGGCGAAGGGTATGGGCGGGGCATATGGTCTACCACAGGCCTTACCGGGCAGCAAGATGGGGTCGGTTGGTGCCGACTGGGCGACTAACCCGATCACTCAGCTGCGTTGGTTCAAGCAGTATTGTGATCGTCGTTACGGCGGGATTCAGGGTGCTTACGCTCATTGGCTGAAGTACCATTCGTACTAGGGTGATCGATGTGATCCGAGCGAAGAAAGAACTGGGGCAGAACTTCCTGTGCGACTGGTCGATATTGTCGACCATTGCCGGCTACGGGGAACTAACCGGCCGGGATACGGTACTGGAGATTGGTCCGGGTTTGGGGGCGCTGACGGCTCAGTTGTGCCGGCGAGCCGGATGGGTGGTGGCGGTTGAGTATGACCGTGTTCTGGTAGAACAGCTGGCGGGTCGGGTGGCTAAGCTAATGGGTAGTCAACCGGCGAATCTGGAATTAGTGCGGGCGGACTTTATGGACTACGACCTAGGGGATTTGCCGGCGAATTACAAAGTAGTGGCGAATATTCCCTACTATCTCACTTCAAAGATCATGGAGAAGCTGTGGACTAGTGCTAATCAGCCCAGCTTAGCGGTGATATTAGTGCAACGAGAAGTAGCTCAGCGACTGGCGGCTACACCGGGACAGCTGTCACTTTTAGCTATCTCAGTGCAACTCTTCGCCCGGGTAGAGCTGGGTGTCAAGGTGTCGGCCGAGCTATTTGATCCGGCACCCAAGGTCGATTCACAGGTGGTGATTATGCATCGTCGCTCCGATCCGCTGATCCCGGCAGCCGAGCTTGAGCGGTTCTTTACCGTTTGTCGGGCGGGTTTTTGCCAGAGGCGCAAGAAGCTTCTCTCCAGTCTGGCGCTAGGACTGCGCACTACCAAGGCGGAAACGGCAAGGCTTTTGCAGCTGGCTGATATCGACCCCAACCGACGAGCCCAGGAGCTAAGTATTGCTGATTGGCAACGCTTGACCAAGGTAACTAAATAGTATAATGAGAATATGACCAAGTATTATCTAACGACAGCGATTCCTTACGCTAATGCGGCGCCGCATATCGGTACGGCGATTGATTACCTATACGGCGATATCTTGTTGCGCTACCAGCTGCTCAGGGGCAAGCAGGCAAAACTATCCATCGGGACGGATGAACACGGCACTAAGATTGAGCAGAAGGCGGCAGCGAGTGGACAGACGCCTCAACAGCTGGTTGATCAGCTTCAGCCTGAGTTCCGGCGAATGCGTCAGGCGCTTGAGCTGAATTTCGGCGCACCGCTTAGCCAAATTGGGGCGGAGCTAGCCAAGCAGGATTTTGCCACTCAGAATATTGTTAACATTCGTACCTCCGACCCGCTCCACGTCAAGCGAGTTCAGGCTATCTGGCGTCGGCTGGATCAGGCGGGGGTGATCTATAAATCAACTTATCAGGGCTGGTACTGTGCCGGCTGTGAGGCTTTTGTGACTGAGAGTGAGGCTCGAGAACATGATTTTATTTGTCCTGATCACAGTAGACCCTACGAAAAGCTGAGTGAAGATAATTATTACCTGGCGGTATCTAAGTTTACCGATCAGCTCAGAGAGTTCATTAAGGTGGCTGTTGTACCGGAGTTTCGGGGCAAAGAGCTCCTGGAGCTATTAAAAGATGGAGCGCAGGATGTCTCTATCTCACGACCTGCCGACAAATTAAGCTGGGGAGTGGCAGTGCCCGGTGATCCATCGCAAGTGATGTATGTCTGGATCGATGCTCTATCTAATTATCTAACGGTACTGGGGTATCCGGACGAGAAGTGGCATGATGATTATTGGCCGGCTCAGGTTGAGATCGTTGGTAAGGATATCCTGCGCTTCCATGCGATTATCTGGCCGGCTATGCTTTTGGCACTAGGCTTGCCTTTGCCGGAGAAACTGATGGTACACGGCTTTATCAATGTTGATGGTAGCAAAATGAGTAAGTCGATCGGCAATGTGGTTAGCCCACTGGAGATCATTGACAACTATGGTGTTGATGCTTTTCGCTACTATTTTACGGCGCATGTGCCAACGTTTGAGGATGGCGACTTTAGCTGGGATAAGTTTGAGTCAGCCTATAACGGCGAGCTGGCCAACGACTTGGGTAATCTGCTGGCCAGGGTGATCGCTATGATTCGCAAGTACTTCGGCGGCAATCTAAGCTTTGTCAGCGATGATAATGAACTGAAAGACCAGGCGGAGACCTTGCTGGGTAACTATAAGGTGGCGATGGATGGACTTAATCTGCATGATGCCGTGCTGGCTATCATGGAGTATGTCCATGAGCTAAACCAATACATTGAACGTTCGGCACCCTGGCGGGTAGCAAAGCTGGAAGATAAGGCAGAGAGACAGGCTCGGCTGGATCAAATATTCTCGACATTGGTTAACGGATTGCTGCTGGTGGCTAAATATCTGTCACCTTTCCTACCTGATACTGCCCAGCAGCTCCATCAGGCAGTCGGGGGTGACAGCGTGCCGGAGACTACGCCGATTATCTTTCCCAAAAAGTATCTTCACAGTGAATCGGCTAAGCATGATTAGGGCTAGGTACCTGGCGGATACGCATTGTCATATCCATAGCTCGGATTACCCACTGAATCCGAGCGAAGTACTGACATCTGCTTTAGATAGTGGTGTTAGTCAGATCATTGCCATGGGGTGCGACCCGGCGGATAGCGGGCTGGCGGTTCGCTATGCGCTGGAGCATGGTCAGCTTGAAGGGCTGATACTCAGAGCCGGTGTGGGGATTTATCCTCATCAGGCGGGTGATTTTCGTTCTAGCGATATTGATCGATTACAGACACTAATTGACGCCAACAGACGAGTGATTGCGGCGGTGGGTGAAGTTGGTCTGGATTATTGCTATGACACCGTCTCACCTGTCAAGCAATTGGAGGCTCTTGAAGCATTGATCCAGTTATCGCTTGATAATACTTTACCGCTGTCGCTTCATGTTCGATCCGGCGACTACGGCGATGCCTTCGCTGATCTCTGGGCGCTACTTGGTAATTTTCCGCATGGTGTTAGCGGAGTGGTTCATTCCTTTACCGACAATCAAGTCAATCTTGAACAGGTACTTAAGCACGACTTAAGCATCGGTGTTAACGGCATTGTTACCTTTAACCGTGACCCGACCTTGGCAGAGGTGTATCGGACTGCCCCGCTTGATCAAGTGGTGCTAGAGACCGATTCACCTTATCTAGCGCCTGTACCTTATCGAGGCAAAACGAATCAACCGAAATATATCCGACAGATTGCTGAGCGACTAGCCGAAGTGCGAGGCGTGCCTCTGGCGCAACTGATTGAGGTGGTGGCTAGTAATGTCGAGCGGATATTTCATCTGTCGGTTACTGACGCTAAGCTCGGTTAGAGTGTTAGCCTTTATGCTATACTGGAGTAAACGGGGTTAGCGCCTGTTTTTGGGTTATAAGGAGTAAAGGGGGTAGCCGGATTAAGCTATAGCTAGTGCATTTGATTATAACTTGCGATAAGTTAAGGCCTGAGTCTGATTATGACTTGGATTGATATCTGACTAAAGGAGGAAAAATGAAAATAACATGTACGAGGAAGCGAAGCAGACTGGCGACGCTGCTACTGGCGCTGGTGTTGGTGCCGGCGATGATACTCGGTGTAGTCTCGACACTTTCGCAGCCGGCGAAAGCAGGTGGTATGCATCCTATCACGGTGTCTAGGGGTGTTGCTAAACTGGGCGGCACTACCGTAGTTCAAGCAGCGGCCGGTCAAACCATTCAGATAGTGGCTGATCCCGCGCCGACCGGTCAGGTGTTTGATGCCTGGACTACATTGGAAGGCATTAATCTTAGCGATCTAGCTAGTAAGACCAGTCCAGTTACCACCTTCACCATGCCTGACAAACCGGTCAACGTCGCAGCTATGTTTAAGTCTGGTACACCGCTTCCGACCACATATAGCCTAAATACCAGCGTTAGCGGTGGTCACGGTACGATCTCGCCCAGTAAGACGAATATTACGGCAGGTAGTATGGAGGCTGTTGTCTTCACACCGGAATCCGGCTACGAGATCGACAAAGTGACGGTCAACGGCTCGGTGGCTAATGTGACCGGTGATACTCTAAATATAGCCATGGATAGCGATAAGACTGTGGTAGTAACCTACAGGAAGATTGCCGGCGGCGGTAACCCTGCTCAGCCGGGCAACCCTGCTCAGCCAGGTCAACCGGCTCGACCAGCTGTCAATAAGAATAAAGGTAAGTCGCCTGTGCCGGCAGCTCCTAATACTGCAGCCGAAGTCTAGTAGATCGGTAAAGATCTTTAGCATAAAAATAGTAGCCTCAGGATAGGCTACTATTTTTATGGCCAGGTTTAGTCGGTGCAATCCATGAGCACCGGGCTACTTAAGCTGAGCGGCGTCGGCATATGGTATAATGCCAAGTATGAAATTATAGAACACTCAACTAGGAGTAAATTAGTTTAATCTGTGAAAGGTGTTCTATGCTTAAAATATCTAACTTATCTTTTTCTAACGGTAGCGAGGCGATACTTGACCGACTCAGCTTGAATCTGCCCAGTCGGGGGCTAGTGGCGATCATTGGTGATAACGGAACAGGTAAGACGACCTTGCTGCGTTTGATCGCTGGTCAATTGACTCCGGACGATGGTTCAATCCGGTTGACGGGGCGGGTAGGCTATCTGCCACAAGATCACCATGACGATACCCTGTCAGGTGGAGAGGTCGTCCGAGCTAAGCTAAGGGAGCTATTTGAGGCTCACTACGATTGTTTACTGCTGGACGAGCCGACTAATAATCTGGACGCCCAAGCGAGGCGATGGCTAGTAGACGAACTACGACGATTTAACGGTCTGGCAATAATAGTTAGTCACGATCGGCGTTTCATTGACGCTGTAGCTAGCAGCCTGGTGGTGATCAAGGCCGGCAAAGCTAAACTGTATGGAGGCAACTACGGCGACTATCAGGAACGGATCAAACAGGCTGAAATGGAGCAGTGGGGAGAATACGCTAAAGCAAAACTGGAGCGTAAACGCTTGAATAAACGTATGGTGGCAGCTAAGTCACGGGCGCATAGTGCTGATAATAGCCACTTCGATAAACTGAAGCATGAAGATAAAGGTGCTTTCAAAAATGCTAAGAGCGGAAAGCAGAGTAGAGCCGGCAAGGAAATTCGAGCCGTCAAGACCAGGCTGGATCAGCTGGTCGGCATTGAGAAGCCGACTATACATAAAGTCTACCGGGTCAATTTTACTGCCGATCAGCTACGTGATCGTCGATTGTTGTTGGTGGAGAATTTAACTAAGAGTTATCAGAGAAAGCTATTTCGAGATATCAGCTTTACCGTGCGAACGGGTGAGCGAGTCAGAATTGTCGGTGATAATGGGACGGGCAAGACGACTTTACTCCGAATTATTATCGGTCAGCTGGCTCCGGACAGCGGCACTGTCAAGATAACGACCGATGTGCGCTATGGCTATGTGGCGCAGGGTGTCTATGGACTGGACCTTGAGCGAAATCTACTCAGCCAAGCAGATGCTGAGGCTAGCGAGATCTACCAAGCTGCTTCGACGATGGATCTGAGTCCAACTACAGTGAAGGTGCCGCTTAACCAGCTGTCACGAGGACAACTAACTAAGATGGCGGTCTTAAAGCTAATCTTGGATCGGTTTGATCTGATAATCCTTGATGAACTAACCAACCATCTGGATATCCGGGCTAGAGAGAATATTGAGCGGGCTCTAGCAGAGTATCCCGGAGCGATCATCTATGCTACTCACGATGAGGCTCTGGCTCGGGCACTGGGAGCGGATAAGCAGGTTGTTCTATCGACGTCAGGATAAGGATAGCTTAGGTGGATAAAGGATGTGCGTTGCTTGTGTCGGCACTGGAGTAGCACAACTAGTTTTGGTCTGGTCGCGCTAGGCGAGGGGAGCTATATGGTGGCTGAGTAATCTAGTGGTATCATAGAGGTAATGGTTTATTTAGATTATGCAGCTGCTACTCCGATGGATGAGCGGGTTCTTCGGGTGATGATGCCCTACTTCACTGATAAGTTTTACAACCCCTCAGCGCCGTATCTTTCAGCGACGAAGGTGCGGCAGGATGTCGAACGAGCCAGGTCTGAGCTGGCTCGTTGCATCGGAGCTAGGTCGGCTGAGGTGGTGATGACTGCCGGGGCGACCGAATCGGTCAATCTGGCGCTAAATGGAGTCTCGGGCAAGGTGGTAACTCTGGCGACGGAGCATCCGGCTGTGCTCAATGCGGTGCAGGCTGGAGGTGGCGTAATCTTGCCTGTTCGGCCTGATGGTCGGGTGGAGCTAAAGCAGCTGGCGGAATCAATCGATGATGAGGTTGGTCTGGTGTCGGTCGGTTACGTTAACGGTGAGACTGGTGTCGTTCAGCCATTAAAAGACATTGCCATGGTCATAGACCAAGTGAGGACTGAGCGACGAAAACGTAATGTGGCTCAGCCGATCTGGCTGCATAGCGACGCTTCGCAAGCGGCGGGACTACTGGATCTCAATGTGGCCAGGCTGGGGGTTGATTTACTGACTCTTAATGCGGCCAAGTGCTACGGCCCAAAGCAGGTGGGACTACTCTATGTCCGGGCGGGAATCAAGCTCAAACCTTTGATCATCGGTGGCGGCCAAGAGATGGGGTTGCGGAGCGGTACGGAAAATGTAGCCGGTATCATTGGCTTCGCTAAGGCTCTGGTGCTAGCGGAGGAGCGTCGTCGCAGTGAGGTCGGGCGCCTAGGTCAGCTACGTCAGCTGTTAAAGAAGTATCTGGCGGAGCATTTGACGGATGTTCGATTTAACGAGAGTGATAATAATTCACCGGCTATTCTCAATATCTCACTTGCTGGAGTGGATGGCGAACGGGTTGTTTTTGCCCTGGATGAACTGGGGGTGCAAGTAGCAACAGGATCGGCTTGTGCGGCAAATAAAGGGCGTCGCAGTCACGTCTTGCTGGCGATGGGGCGAACTGAGGCGGAGGTAGACGGGTCGCTTCGCCTGTCGCTTGGTCGACCGACAACCGAGGATGACATAGTGCAAGCCGGCGAACTGATCGTACGGGCTGTTAAGGAACAAGGCAAATTCGGGGTGGCGGGATATGGGACGTAAGCTGGTGGTGCTACTTGGATCCATCGCAGTAGTGATGGTAATAGTCATCTGCACAATCAACCGCATCTTAGATGAGGATGATCTATCGGCTTGCGTTTCCCCTTCGATATTGGATAACTGCACCACGGCGGACGCTATCGTGGCGGTTAGCGGAGGCGATACCGAAGCTCGAGCGATTATGGCGATTCGGCTCTTCAAGGCGGGTTGGGCCAGGCAAATCATCTTCAGCGGCGCTTCGGCTGACCCGGATTCAATTTCAAATGCCGAAGCGATGCGACGACTAGCTATCGAGGCCGGTATACCCAAACGTTTGATTACAGTAGAGGAGAAGAGTCGAGACACCAAAGAAAATGCTGAGAATACAGTCAAGATCTTGCACGAACTGCGAGCCAAGAATGTTATCTTAGTCAGCAGTCCGTACCATCTTAAGAGAGTTAAGCTCAACTTTGAGTATGTCGATGACACAATTTACTATCGGACTATGCCGGCTAATGACAAGCTGTGGCATAAGTGGTTCTTAACTAAGCGCGGTTGGGCTATCGCTATTACTGAGCTACTTGGCATCGCTAAAGTGAACGCAGAGTCAGAATGAGCCGAGTCTACGTCGGTATGTCGGGCGGGGTGGACTCGTCGTTAGCAGCGGCTTTGTTAGTTCAACAGGGCTACGATGTGACAGGTGTCTACATGCAGAATTGGATAAATGATGTGCCCGGTATGCGTTGTCCGTGGGCTGACGACTTAGCTGATGCTAAGCGGGTAGCAGTTCATTTGGGCATCCCCTTCAAAGTATTTGATTTTCGTCATGAATATAAGCAGCTGGTAGTTGATTATATGATCGGGGAATATCAGGCAGGTCGGACACCAAACCCGGATATCATGTGTAATCAGGAGGTTAAGTTTGGGCTATTTCGCCAGGCGGCACTTAGGGATGGCGCAGGGCAAATTGCGACGGGACACTATGCTCGCTCGCAGGGAAGTCGGCTAATGCGGGCGGTCAACCAGGATAAAGACCAGACGTATTTTCTGTATCGGATCACCGGAGAAGCGGTGGCTCAGACTATCTTTCCTCTCGGTAATTATCGGACTAAAGCTGAGGTCCGGACTGATGCCGAACGGCTGGGTCTTAGCACCGCTAGAAAGCCTGATTCTCAGGGAATTTGTTTTGTCGGCACCGTGAACATGCGGGACTTTCTCAGACAATATATTCAAACTGAGCCTGGCGAGATTATCGACCAAGAGACGGGTCGTCATGTGGGCGAGCATGACGGGGCAATCTTTTACACCCTAGGACAACGTCATGGACTGAATGTCGGCGGAGGCTTGCCGTACTATGTGGTAGGTAAAGACATGGAGTGCAATATAGTCTATGTCAGTCGTCGGCTTGATAGTGAAGTATTCTGGCGTAACGAACTGACTCTATCGCAACTAAGTTGGATCAACGAGGCACCGGTGGCAGAGGGTGATTATCTGGTTAGAGTACGTCATCGTGCTCCGCTGAAGGCAGCGTCAGTCAGGTGGCAAGATGGTGATCGGTTGGTCGTGACACTGAAAGAGCCGGAGCGGGCTGTGGCTTGCGGACAATCGGTGGTCATCTATGATGACCAGGTTTGCCTGGGTGGCGGAGTGGTCTGCTAGATTTTCGGTTTTAGGTCGACGATGTGCTATGATAGCTACAGCTGAGGAGATGGGTTGCTAGCTCAGCTGGCTAGAGCGCCTCGTTTACACCGAGGAGGTCAGGGGTTCGAGCCCCTTGCGACCCACCATTTGGGGCACTAGCTCATTTGGCTAGAGCGCTTCGCTGGCAGCGAAGAGGTGAGCGGTTCGAATCCGCTGTGCTCCACCACTTAGGACTCTGGGGCGGTAGCTCAGCTGGCTAGAGCGCTACATTCACACTGTAGAGGTCGGGAGTTCAAGTCTCTTCCGCCCCACCAGATATCATTTGAGTAACCACCTGCTATTGAGGTGGTTATTTTAGTGACGAGAGAGCGGGTGACCTTTAGCCAATCTTCAGCTAGCACGGCTTAGTATGCTAGTGTAAAGTGACAAAGGAGGTAAAATGAAGGTCTTGATTATCGAGGATGAAACCAAGCTAGCCAATGCGCTGAACCGAGGTCTTAGACAGGAGAGTTATGCCACCGAAGTGTATAACGATGGCGAAGATGGCCTGGCGGCCGCCTTACATGATGAATACGATCTGATGATTATCGACCGGATGCTACCGGGTAAAGAGGGGCTGGAGATTATCCGGGAGGTGCGTAGCAAAGGAATCAGGACGCCTGTCATCGTCTTGACTGCTAAAGGGCAGATTCGTAATCGAGTAGAGGGACTGGACGCCGGGGCTGATGATTACATGGTGAAGCCGTTCAGCTTTGAGGAGTTATTAGCTCGGATCAGGGCGCTGTTTCGTCGTCCTTCAGACGCAGTTGACACTGTACTTAAAGTCGGAGATTTAACGATGAATACCAGTCGGTCGGAAGTACGACGAGGTAAGAAGCGGATCAAGCTAACTTCGACTGAGTATGCTCTCTTGGAGTATTTAATGCGCAACCAAGGTCGGACGATCAGTAAAGATAAGTTGATCGGGCATGTCTGGGATTTCGATGCTGACATTCTGCCTAATACGGTCGAAGCTCATGTCGGATCGCTGAGACGCAAGATCGATAAGCCATTTGCCGGACCGGAGCTGCTCCAGACGATTCGGGGCTTCGGCTACCGGCTGGAAGCGGCGTCATGATGAAGATATTTGACAAGGCTACTGTCAAACTTACAGCGATCTACACTATTATTATCATGGTCGTATCGCTATCCTTCTCAATGGGGATTGGTATGACTGCTATGGGTGAGATCAGGCGTCCCTATAAGACGCCCGACCTCATCGTCCAGCTGAGAGTCGAGAGCGACTTTGCTAACGTCTATAATCACCGGGTGCACGATGTCGAGACCAAAGTGTGGGCTAGCCTCTTCTGGATCAATGTTGGCATCCTGATAGCTGGGGCAATGGCATCCTACCTGCTGGCACGACGGACGCTAAAGCCAATCGAGAAAGCGATGGAGGATGAGACGCAGTTTGTCTCGGATGCCAGTCATGAGCTGAGGACACCGCTCGCTACCATGCGGATGGAGAACGAGGTATTGCTACGTGATGACGAAGCCAAGAAGTCAGACTACAAAGAACAGCTAAAGAGTAACCTCGAGGAGATAGATAAGCTACGTCAGTTGACCGACACCCTGCTGAGGCTAAGTGGTTCCGGTAAACTGGAGCTGGCGGTAATTGATGCTAGTGAAATGGTCGGGCGAGCTATCGACCGGGTTCAAGCGACGGCAGAGGCGAAAAAGATAACGATAAACGATCAGCTCGGTGACAAGTCGCTGAAGCTGGTAGCTAACGCCGATGCTCTGATGGAGATACTCTATATATATCTGGATAATGCTATCAAGTACTCACCGGAGAATAGTCAAATTGAGATCATTAGCGATGGCAAGAAGAGTCTGGCAGTGCGGGATCACGGTAGTGGTATAGCCGACAAAGATCTGCCAAATGTCTTTAACCGATTCTATCGGGCAGACGAGTCACGCAATTCTGAAGGGTTTGGGCTGGGGCTTAGCTTGGCCAGCCGATTGGCGGAGCAGATGGGTGCGAAAGTATCGGCGACGAACAACCCTAGCCGGTATGGTAGCGGAGCGACTTTTACTATTTGCTTCTAGAGGGTGGATGATATAATAACTAGTGAGCGCTCGTGCTGGAATTGGTAGACAGGCATGCTTGAGGTGCATGTGTCGGTTACGACGTGGAAGTTCAAGTCTTCTCGGGCGCACCAAGATATGATTAGACCGGGGTGGGATATCACGCAAGCTAGTTGAAACGCTGGCAAGTATATGGTATGGTAAAGCTAGTTTATGAGTGAGGTAAGTGGTGATCCGGTGATAACTCCAGCTAATGGCGTGGCTACACCGGCCGGTGGTCAGACCGGTGGTGTTGGCGCCGGTCTGGATGGCCTGAGGGAGTTAATCAGGATTAAAAAGGAGATTCTGGCACAGAATGGTGAGCCGGAAGCGAGCCGGTCTTCGGCTGATGATCAGCCAACGAAGAAAGCGAGGAAGCGTGGTCGTGGTCGCAAGAATAAGCAGCCGATCGAGACGGTAGCGCCTGAGAGCGTAGAGTTTCGTCTGCCGTTTGAGGCCGGCGATATCGTCTATGGTGAGGCGGTGGGGAAGCCTAAGCTGACTGATGTACGGCTATATGTAAAGCAAGATGGCAAAGTCTTGATCTATGACCACAACATCTTCCCGGATCAGGATGAAGAGTATCTGCAGCATGCCGGTAAATTGCTTAATGATCATCGAGATCATTTTCGATCCATTGCGGTGGGTGATATCACAGCCTATCTGGCGAATAATGCCAATCTTCTACCTAAGAACGGTGAGCTAATCTATGGCGATAAATATAAGATTGTTTGTCGGAACAATGAGGTTCTGGGGGCGATAATTAAAGTGTTGACTCCGGAAGCTCCTAAGTCTGACCTTTCGGCTGACTTAGTGCGTAAGGTGCTACTAGTGCAGGAAGTGGCTAAAAAGGTGGCGAGTACCGGGCGGGTGCAGCCAGCCGATGTGATGAACGTCTTCCTGGCGATGGGTGAAGCTTCCGATCGGCTAGTGCAAAAGGTGCTAGGCGTCAGCTTGCCAACGATCGAACGGGTAACTGATCACTTGCGAGCTAGGCGAGCCATCGACGAGCCGGACAGCGATGGTAAATATCCGATCCTGATTCAGGACATCGCTGAGCTAGAGCAGGCTGAAACGCTGTCTAACGAGGAGCAGGTAAATTATTTTTGTCAGGCAGTGCATAGTGAAACCGTCAGGGGCAAAAAGCTACTTTATGATCTAGTCGAACTGCCATCGGTCAAAATGGCTGATAACTATGTGCGAGCGGTAGCTAGTTTTTGTCGAGCTTCCACCGACGTGAAGTTGCGACATTTGTTTAGCGAGGCCGATGAACTGGTTCAAGTATCTGAGGTCTTACAGTTAGTCAGTGCTGACGGATCTGTCAGCAGTAATGATCTGGCTAGTCAAGAGCTCTTCCAGAATTATGTCACTAAGTACATGCTAGTGGCGGAATATCCGATAGATAGTGTTGGCGGGGGCTTTCCTTGGTTTCAGTTCCAGATTAGTCGAACTGACCGGCTCAAGCTTGATACGCTGCGCTACTTGATGGCGAATCTTGACTGGATTAGTTGTATCTATACTAATACCGAGCTGGGTCGTTTGGCTCGGATCGTAAGAGCGCTTAAGTCGTCGGTGAGTGAAAGTACTTTTGTCGCTACAAAAGATGCCCTGGCTGTCAAGTTGACTAGGATTATTGAGGAGCGCAAGGCGCAACGCACCATTGACCAGGCTCAGCTAAGGCTGGCTAAACGCAAATAACTCAGTAGCTAAATAAGCCGCCGGCTATTAAAGCTACCTGGCTTGATTATTTACTTTTGCTTTGATCCTGATCTAACTTAGCTTGAACTTCGTCGGGTAAATAGCTACCTGCCTGGTGATAACCGGCTTTCCATTGATAGCCCTCTCCGTACCCCAAGTGGCGCATTAGCTTAGTCGGGGCGTTGCGAATGAAGAGCGGTATGGGGCTGTCGGGAAACTCTTCAGCCAGCTGCCTGGCTTGTAGCCAAGCGTCATATGATTCACGAGATTTCTTAGCTCGGCACAAGGCGACAACGACATGTGACAGAATGATTCCTCCCTCAGGCAAGCCGACTCGTTCAATAGCCAGAAAGGCGTTTGTGGCTAGTCCTAGAGCACCGTTACCAGCTAGCCCGATATCTTCGCTGGTGAAGATGATCATTCGTCGGGCGATGAACTTAGGATCCTCGCCGGCTTGGATCATCCGGGCTAAATAGTATAGAGCAGCTGTTTCATCACTGCCACGCATTGACTTGATAAAGGCGCTGGCGATATCGTAGTGTCCATCAGCTTTCTTATCGTAGCGGGGTAAACGCTGCCCCAGCGCTTGCTCAACTAGCCGGCTGGTAATCTTTTTCCTATTGGGTGCTAGGCTTTCGGCTAATTCCAGGGCGCCTAGAGCATAGCGAGCGTCACCGTGAGCTAGGTTAGCGATGGTATCAATGGCGTCAGGGGAGATTCGGCGCTCCAGCTTCTCCAGCTTGATGGCCCGGCTGAGGATCTGTCTTATCTGGTCGGTCGATAATTGCTTAAGGATGACTACTCGGGAGCGAGAGATGAGGGGCGGAATTACTTCGAAAGAGGGATTCTCGGTGGTAGCGCCGATCAGCATGATTAGTCCGCTTTCAACATGAGGTAGGAATGCGTCTTGCTGAGCCTTGTTAAAGCGATGAATCTCGTCGACGAAGAGGGTGGTGCGTAGTTGTAAGTTCCAGTTTTGGCGAGCTCGCTCGATCACTTTCTCTATATCGGCTTTCTTAGCAGAGACGGCTGATATCTCGATGAAATCAGCTTTTACCTCGCTGGCGATGATTCGCGCTAAGGTGGTTTTGCCTGTTCCCGGCGGCCCCCAGAAGATCAGCGATACCGGCTCGCCTTGCTCGACGATTGGGCGCAGCACAGCCATTGCCTCATCTTGGCCAACTACTTCGTCTAGACTGCTTGGTCTCATTCGTTCAGCGAGCGGCTGGCGATTTGGCTGTTCCATAACTACATTATACAACAGAGAGTTTGTCGAAATTGACCGGTTGCGAGTTCAATCTTGTGCTACAATTAAACTATGAATAATAAGAGGAGGTCTTATGCGAAACAAAACAACCTACTGGCGATTTAAGCCGTGGGTAGTTGTTTTATTCTTGGCACTGTACACTTTGTTAATTTGTGGAATTACTGCCGCGGCAACTTGGGTGATAGTTACTAACGTTAATTCGTCTAGCACAGGCATAGACACAGATTCATCGAGCGACGGACTGGAGCTGAAGAAACCAATTATCTATCTTTACCCCACAGCTACCACGAGTATCTCGGTGCAGCTGCAAAAACCAGAGAACTTTACTACGACTTATCCGTTGTACGGTGATGGTTGGCGAGTAACTGCTCAGCCCGATGGCAAGTTGTCGGACGCTTCAGGCAAACAATACTACGCTCTTTATTGGGAAGGGAAAGACACTTCGCCTCATGATTTTTCGACAGGTTTTTACGTCACCAAGGATACGGCGGCGCACGTGTTAGAAAAGCAACTAACAAAAATTGGTCTGAACAGTCGGGAACGAAATGAATTTATGATATATTGGCTACCGGTATTACGAGACATTGGTCAGAGCGTCATTCATTTTCGTTTAACTGATGAATTACAGTCACGAAACAAGCTAACGATAAGTCCAGCTCCTGACTCGTTGCTGCGCGTAGCGATGGATATTAAACCAGTCAGGAGACCGGTGGTGTTGCCGGCGCAGAAACTTGATTCGTTTGAGCGCAAAGGATTTGCAGTTGTCGAGTGGGGCGGCAGAGTGGTTGGCGAGGATAGAATAAAGTAATAAAATCAAGTCTCGTTCTTCAGAATTGATATGTCAGGCTGTCGCCGATGGCTACGATTTTCACATTTTAAGTACAAAGTTTCGTCAAGCGTTTCGCAAATTAGCCAGGGAAACTGTGCTATAACCAGACTATAACAGAGGAAGTATGAATGACAGTAGGGCTAATTATTCTCGCGGCTATCGTGATTTTCGTTTTGAGCGGCATCAAGGTAGTTAATCAATATCAGCGCGGCGTGGTGCTAACCCTCGGTAAGTTTACTGGAGTTAAGAGTCCTGGGCTGAGACTGTTTTTCCCTGGCATCCAGTCAGTCACCATGGTTGATGTGCGCTCGACACCGATAGATGTACCAAAGAAATCGTCGATGCCGAGACCGACAAATGGGGTATTGATGTGGAGAACGTCAAGATTCAGAATATTGAGCTTCCGGGTGATATGAAGCGAGCCATGGCTAAGCAGGCTGAGGCTGAGCGGGAGCGTCGTGCCAATATTATTAATGCTGACGGTGAGAGGGAGGCTGCAGAGACGCTGGCAGAGGCGGCTAGAATCTTGGCGGGGACACAAGGAGCGATCAATCTACGTACGTTAAATACGTTAGAGCGTATCTCAACTGAACCCAGCCAAAAGACGATGATGCTCTTTCCGATTGAGCTGATCGACGCTATCCGGGGTGAGAAGAAGTAGTAGTGTATTTCGTCAATAATCGTGCCATTGTATGGTCGGTTATTCTGTGCATCCATTAATACAGAAGTTGATTTCCGCTAGGCTATTGCAGGCTACAACTAAACCTATAGTAAAATGGTCACCTAAAAGCGACCTCTAAAAAAGTTCTATTTATGGTGCGGGTTAAGAGACTCTAACTCTCGACCTCTTCCTTGGCAAGGAAGCGCTCTAAACAACTGAGCTAAACCCGCATACTAGCCTGCAAAGGCTACAAATAACTATGGTATCTGCTATGTCGGTGTATGTTGCTATGTAGATACAAGCAATCTAAACTAGCCACGCCCATCGTATGAATAACGATCACTAGATATGCTATCAAATAAACTGCTCAGTCGTCAACTTTTCGGGTTGGAATGTAGGAACTGGAACGCAGGGTTTTAATAGACCGGTTGGGTGTAAACGACAAAACCTCCGCTGTGGCGGAGGAATCAAGGAAGGTGAGTTGTCTTGATGGTGGCTCCTCCCAGACTTGAACTGGGGACACAAGGCTCTTCAGGCCTCTGCTCTACCAACTGAGCTAAAGAGCCACAACATCTATTCAGATTATATAGGAGGAGTCTCCAGCATGCAACACTTGTGGTATAATTGCCCCACGGCATGGCGCCTTGGCGGAGCAGTTACGCAACGGTCTGCAAAACCGTGTAGGTGGGTGCAACTCCCACAGGTGCCTCCAAGTTTGGGCGAGTGGCGGAATTGGTAGACGCGCTAGACTCAAAATCTGGTGAGCTTTAGCTCGTGAGGGTTCAAGTCCCTCCTCGCCCACCAATCAATCGTCAACAAGATCTAATGAGCGCTCTAGCCGCAGGAGCGCTCTTTTTCTTTCTATGCCGCCGGCGTAACCTGTTAGTTTAGAGTTACTGCTGACGACCCGGTGGCAGGGAATGATAATAGATATGCGATTGCGACTAATGGCGTGAGCGGTGGCTCGTAGGGCGCCGGGGTTACCGACTCGACAGGCTATCTCTCGGTAGCTGGCGAGTTGACCGTAGGGAATGTCAAGCAATGCTCGCCAGACCTCTAGCTGAAAATCTGTACCTATCATGCTCAGTGCCGGCGTGAAGCCCGGTTCACGACCGCTGAAATATATATCTAGCCAGCGATTGGCCTGTCGAAACACATCTAACTGGTCGTTTGCCACTAGGCTAAAACCGGGTGGCAAGTCCTGATCATATTTCTGCCCATTGAACCATAGTCCTATCAGTCCTTGCTCGTCGCCGGCTAGATGAATGAGCCCCAGTGGCGAATCGTAACTAGCAGTGTAGACTGTCGTCATATGGTCTAGTTTACACTAGTCGTAGATAGCAGCTCAACCTCGGTGGCTATTGAAAATATAGCCACTTCCAAGTACACTATAAGTGTTACTAACCATAGGAGGATAAAGAATTATGCCAACGTTCGTTTGGGTGATCATCGGTATCGTTGTACTACTCATTCTAGTTGCTGTGGCAATTTATAATGGACTAGTCAAGCTAAGTACCAGGGTTGATGAAGCGTGGAGTGATATCACCGTCCAGTTGAAGCGTCGTTCAGACCTGATCCCGAATCTAGTCGAGGTAGTCAAGGGCTATGCTAAGCATGAGTCTGGTGTTTTCGAGGCAGTGTCGCAGGCTAGGGCGTCAGTGATGTCGGCGGCTAAGCAGGGTCCAGCTGCCGCTGCTAAGGCGGAGGGCGAGCTGGAGCATACACTGAAGTCGCTTTTTGCTGTAGCCGAGGCCTATCCGCAGCTACAAGCTTCCGACAACTTCCGTGATCTACAGGGAGAGCTGGTTGACACTGAGGACAAGATTCAGTCGGCTCGTCGTTTCTACAATGGCGGAGTGCGTGAGCTGAATATCAAGGTCAAGACCTTCCCGGACAACATCTTTGCCGGTATTTTTGGCTTTCATGCTCGAGAGTTCTTCGAGGTAGAAGATCGAGCTGCGATTGAAAAGGCTCCAGAGGTTAAGCTTTAGTCTAAGGGTTAGCCGGTATAGATGTATAGTGCTATTCGGGCTAACAAGAGAAACACTGTCATTATCATGGCGGTGTTTCTCTTGCTCATTGGTGGCATCGGAGCGCTGGTTGGTTATCTAGGAAAAGATCAAAACATTGCCATCTGGATCATCGGTATCGCTCTGGTGTATGCCGTAGTCGAGTATTTTGTGGCGAGTCGCTTGGCTGTAGCAGCTAGTGGTGCTAAAGAGATCAAGAAGTCTGACAACCCCGATCTCTGGAACGTCGTAGAGAATCTGGCGATTGCTTCCGGACAGCCGATGCCTAGGGTGTTTATCATCCAAGATGCCTCGCCTAACGCCTTTGCGACCGGGCGAACGCCGGAGCATTCTTATGTCGTGGTGACATCCGGTTTGCTGAAGGAATTAGACAAGAGAGAACTGACCGGTGTAATTGCTCATGAGATGTCGCATATCGCTAATTATGATATCAGAGTCAGCATGATCGTCTTTGGCCTAGTTAGTGCGATTGGGCTAATCTCAGATATTTTACTTAGGACTGCCTTTGGAGCCGGTCGCAGCGATGATGATGACTCCGGTAGTCCATACATTTACATCGTGATGATCATAGTGGCGATCTTGTCGCCGATAATTGCGGCTATGATCCAACTGGCTGTGTCAAGACAGCGAGAATATCTGGCTGACTCCTCGGCGGCTTTACTGACTAGAGATCCCGAGGGGTTGATCATGGCGCTGCAGAAGCTGGATCGATCTGCCAGGCCGTTGCAGCGTCAAAATACTGCCACTGCACATATGTATATCGTTAACCCATTAAAAAAGGGCCTCTTAAACAGGCTATTCAGTACACACCCGTCAATCGACGATCGTATTGCCCGCCTGAAAAAGATAGGGGGGCAGATGTAGTATGGCGGGACGTAGGTCTGACGAAAAAGATCGGGGCTACCAGATTAGCCATCGGGAGCAATTGCTGAGAGAGCGTCTGTTGACAGTTGACGAAGACTTGGTGCGGGCTGAGACTCGTTTGCGCCAAAAGGGCGAGGCTCGTCGTCGCAAACTGGCAGCCAAAATCAACCGAGCACGCTCTCGTCAGGAGGCTAAGCTTGATCGACGAGATAAGTCTCGGCTATATCACCGAGCGCGCCCCCTGTATTACTTGTTGTGTCCAGTCTTTGCTGTGGGTTGCTTCTTTCGGTCGGTTTATCGGTGGGCTTGCCGGAAGACCGAGCATCATCGTCATGTTTCACCTCACCGTAGCTTTTACTTGACCACTCACGCTCAGGCGGTTCGTCAGATCAACATCTCCGGCTATGGTCGCTTCGTGACTGAGGTTTGGCGGATGGTGCGGGACAACTGGCTGATCTACCTCAAGATCACTCTACTGATGGCGCTAGCGATCATAGCGGTGGTTGGGGTGAGTAATGCCCACAGCAATTATGTCGATACTAGAGAAGCGATGGAGAAAGTCGATCTACACCCTTTTCTAAAGCAGGCCGGGCTGGTTACCCAGGCAATTATTACCAGTCTGACAGTGACGGACGCCAATCGTCAGGCGGCTACTTTCATCATAGTGGCGGTAGCTTGGCTTAGTCTTATCTTCATCGCTCGACGAGTCTACAGTGGCAATCAGCTTCGTTTGCGAGATGCCATTTATAGTGCCGGTACGCCGCTGGTACCTATGATGGTGCTGCTGGTGGCAGTGCTAGTTCAGCTGTTGCCGTTGGCACTAGTTCTTATCTCGTATTCTGCCATCACGGGAGCGGGCTACATTAACCAAGGTATCGCCATCGAGAATATGGCGGCGTGGTGTGTGATCTTGGCGGTATTAGTGCTAACTATTTACTGGATGGTCACCAGCTTGCTAACGCTGGTTTCAGTTACCATCCCCGGGCTCTACCCCATGCGGGCTTATTACGAGACTAGCATTCAGGTGGCGGGGCGACGGGTCAAGATCTTGTTTAGAATCCTAATGATGTTCTTGCCATTGCTTGTCTTATGGGCGCTGGTTCTAATTCCGACGGTACTGCTTGATTCCATCCTGAAGCCCAAAACATTCCCGGTAGTTCAGCTGGTGGTTAGTCTGCTGGCAGCTATTTCTTGTACTTGGGTCTCGGCGTATATGTACGTGCTGTACCGACGAATCCTAGATAGCCCGGAGCAGCCCGTGGGTACGATCGGTCGAGTGGTCTGGCCTTGGCAGAGGCGCAAGCTGGTTAAGCCGGACCGAGCCAAAGCTAATAAGAATAGCGGTAAGAAGCAGAGAGCCACTAAGGCCGGTAAGTCAGCCTCGGGTGCTGACAAATCGGATAAGCAATCGGCCACCAAGAGGTAGTGTGTGACTAAACGTGAGGACAGCCGACGGATTGAGGAACTGCGTTGCCAGCTCAATCAATACGCCTATGAATATTATGCGTTAGACTCTCCTAGCGTCTCGGACGCCATCTATGATTCGCTCTATAGCGAGCTAAAGCAGCTGGAGACGAAGTATCCCGAGCTGATAACGCCGGATTCGCCGACCCAGCGGATCGTAGCCAGTTCGGCGACGAAGTTTCAGAAATACCACCATAAGCGTCGAATGATTTCGATCATGGATACCTTCTCTGATCAGGAAGCATATGATTGGGTTGGCAAGGTGCGACGCTATGCCGAAAAGAACTTGCCGGTTGCTACCTTGGCAAAGCTAGACAAAGTCAACTATTGGCTGGATGCTAAGATGGACGGTCTAGCTTGCTCGCTGCATTATCGGGACGGCCTCCTAATACGGGCGGTGACTAGGGGCGATGGAATGGTCGGCGAGGTAGTTACGGATAACGTGCGAGTCGTGCCGACCGTTCCACTACGTCTGCACGATGACCCGGTATTTACCGAAGGCGAGACTGAGGTGCGGGGCGAGCTGATCATGTTGCGAGCTGATTTTGACCAGATCAACCGGCAGCTTATTGAGCAGGGTGATAAGCCTTTTGCTAACCCTCGCAACCTGGCGGCCGGCACTATTCGCCAGCTTGACCCTCAAGTTGTCGCCTCTCGACCGTTAGAGTTTCATGCTTACGACCTAATACGTGACGGTGTAGACGATGCGATGACTAACCAAGCAGTCTATGAGAAATTGACCCAGCTTGGCTTTAAGGTCAACCCTGAGGCTCATCTGGAGCCTAGTTTTACTGATGCGATCAGTTATGCTCATCGCTTCCGCATTGAAGTGCAACCTAACTTACCCTTTAATACCGACGGACTGGTGATCAAGATTAACGATCGCAAGCTATACGACCGGCTGGGTATCGTCGGTAAATATCCTCGTGGTGCAGTAGCGTATAAGTATCCTGCTGAAACCGCCACTACAAAAGTAAGAGATATCGTGCTAAGCCTAGGAAGGACCGGTGCCGTAACTCCGGTGGCGGTATTTGAGCCGGTACAGCTGGCAGGTACGACCGTGCGGCACGCCACACTCCATAATGCCGATGAGATCGCCAGGCTGGACGTGCGGATTGGCGATACCGTGGTGATATACAAGGCGGGCGAGATCATACCTCAGGTGCAGAGCGTGATTACGGGTCTAAGACCGGCTAACTCTAAGCCGTATGACTTCATTCGGGCGATGCATCGACAGTACCCTGAGCTGGAGTTTGAACGCCCGGAAGGAGAGGCGGTTTGGCGAGTCAAGAATCTGGGGGATGTGGCCACCATTACCGTTCAGGCGGTCAAGCACTTTGCCAGTCGTCAGGCACTAGATATAGAGGGGCTAGGCGAACGCAACGCTGAGCTACTGGTCAGTACGGGTCTGGTTGGCGACGTGGCAGATATTTATTCTTTGACCGTTGAGGCCGTGTCAAAGCTTGACCGCTTTGCTGAGCTATCAGCCGCTAAGCTGGTGAGTGAGATTCAAAGGAAGAAGGCGCCGCCACTAGACCGTTTCATCTACGGGCTAGGGATTCGCTATGTGGGGGCTAAGACAGCTAATGACATCGCCAAGCATTTTGCCGGCTTGGAGGACTTTTCTGATTCAACTATCGGTCAGCTGGAGGCGATCCCTGGTATAGGTCAAATAGTGGCTGAGTCAATTCAGGGCTGGCTTAGTGATGAGAGTAATATTAGATTGTTAGATAAATTTGCTCAGTTGGGCGTGCATCCGGTGCCGGTTCGGGCTGGCGGTAGCCTGGAGGGAGTATCTTTTGTTATCACAGGGGCGTTAAGTGTATCTCGAGACGAGCTGGCGAATCAGATCCGCCTCCGAGGCGGTAATTTCCAGACCGGTGTAGGTAAATCAACTGATTATCTGGTAGCTGGACAACGGGTAGGGTCTAGCAAGCTAGCGAAAGCCAAACAGCTGGGTGTCAAGGTGATTAGCGAAGCTCAGCTGATGGAGATGCTAGGCTGATGGCTTGTGCTTGATTGTGCTTGTGGTATTATAAAAGTGGCTGGTGTGCAGGCGGGGCTAACCCGTCTGGAACCAAGAAAACAAAAAGCGTAACGCCCCCGGGTGGGCGCACAACAGCCAGGAAAAGCAACAAGACCTCGTGGACTTCTCTGGCGAGGTTTTGTTTTGTAGTATAATGATAGCGGAGGCTTGGGGTAGTAGCTCATCCGGTAGAGCGCAGCATTCGCATTGCTGAGGTGGTCGGTTCGAGTCCGATCTACTCCACCATATAGAGGAATATTTAATGACGGTTATGGTAGAATATAGCTAATGGTTATGATGGGTCGACGAATTATCTCTAGGCACCTTGCCCGATTTACCGGCTGTACGCTCGGTGCAGTAGCGGTGGCTATTTTAGTGGCGCTGAGTGCCTATGCGGTAGGCAAGGATCAGCGCAAGATCTTCGACTGGGGCGTGCCGTACCACAATATTGAGCCGTGTGTATCTAGTGGCGGTGCGATTGGTGACAACAAAGATTACGAAGGTAATCAGATATTGAAAGATGATGAATTGGAGAGAGTCAAGCATTATCAGCCGATCTACCAGAAGGTTGCCTCGAAGTATGGCGCCGCCTGGCAGGTGCTGGCAGCTATTCATTATCGTGAAAGTAGCATAGCCCAGGGTAGTTCCCACCAGTGCGAGGGTCCATATGGCTACGATCCTGACGGTAAAGGTCATGGTAGACCTGACTTCTGCGATAAAGTGCTCAGTGACGCTAAGTTTGAAGAGGCTACAGAGGTGGCGATGCAAGAGCTAGACACTAAGCGTCAAAATACCGGTGGAGGTAATTGGAGCGATGATGATGTCGTTAAAAGAGCTCTTTTCGGCTATAACGGGTTGGCTGGCTTATATTATCGTCAGGCGAAAGATCTAGGCTTCGGAGACAAGGGGGCCGAGGGCTCGCCGTATGTGATGAACAAAGCGGATGAGAAGCGTGACCCGAACAAAAACTCAAATTGGTGTCAGTCTATGGGAAAGAATAGTGTCAAGTGTCCTGCTAACCAGGATTATGGTGCCTATGTAGTCTATGCTGGGCTAGGTGGCTCAGGCGGTGGGGGCGGTTCATCCAGCGGCGGTAGCGCCAGTATTGAGAAGAGGATTGAGGAGCGAGCCTTCTGGGTCGGCGACAAGCGAGCGATTGGTCTGCAAAATGCCGGTGGTAAGAATGATAAAGACATCTGGGTGACTGACGAGAATGACGGCTATGATTGGTTCGTTAATACTGCCATTAATCAAGTGAGTGGTCAGCTAAAGGAGAGCGAAGGTCAGGCTCAGAGCAGCCAAGACCAGAATAAAGACAAGAAAGATAAGGACAAGGACAAAGACAAAAAGGGTGATACGATAGTCTTTGCTCTCGGCGTCAATGATATGGCTGGCGGCGCTAAACGTTATACTGATAAGCTAAAGGAGCTGGTAGCAGATAATGGTGCCTGGGCGAAAGCCAGAAAAGTCCTCGTCGTCTCAGTCAACCCGGTGCTAGAGAGTAAGACGCAGATCAAGAACGCCGATATCGAGAAGTTTAATAACGAGCTGAAGAGTGGTCTGTCCGGCAGCAAGAAGATGGAGTATATTGATGTCTATACTAAGTTTAAGAAAGATATTAAGGAAACCGACTTTGAGGATGATGGGATCAACTATAAGAGCGAGCTGAATAAGAAAATATATGAGTTCATCCGAGATGGCGATCCGGACAGAAATAAGGATGAGTGTGGCGAGGCGTCATCTGGCTTAAATGGATCTATCGCCGACGTAGCTAAAGCGATGGCGGCTTGGGAGAATGAACCCGGCGGTACTTGTTATTCCATGGGCGGTGGTCATACAGGTAAGGAAGACACAGAGAAACGAATAAATGCACATTTTCGTGGCATGGAGAATAGCATTGACTGCTCTGGTTTTGTGGCGGCTGTAGTCTACAAAGCGACTGGTTATTATGAACTGTTTACAACATCTCATATGCCTAATATGAAAGCTTATCAGAGAGTGACCGATCCGCAACCGGGTGATATTGCCTGGTGGGATGGGCATGTCGAGGTCTATCTGGGTACTAATAGTGATGGCTCCTATCACCTAGCCGGGTCTCGTAATTCCGGCTGTGGCAAGAATCACGGTCCATCAATCGTCGATCGGAAAGACCGGCATGGAGTGAAGCCAGGGTTCTTCAGGTATGTAGGAACGGGAGCAACGTAGAGAGATGTTTGATGATTCGAGAAAACGCCGTTTGATCGCATTGGGGGTCGGAGTGGGTTTCGTGGTGATCGTCATGATAGTGGCTATCGTTAATATCGCTAAGCCGTGGCGTAGCGGCGATCCGGCGGTGCGAAAAGCTGTAGCGGCTGTCAGTAGCACTGATGACTTTACTGTGTCAAAGCCCTTGGTGACCGATGGTGAGTGGAAGCTCTATTGGATTGATCCGGTTGTCAAGGGGGCGTGCGAATCGGCGCCGGCGGTGATGAAGGGTGATCGGATGGTGATCGGTCCCGGCACCGATGTGCCGCTAGATGACTTCTACAAGGCGGGCGTGCCGGATAAGATAGTCAGATACATCTTCAAGGATGACGTGCTGTGGTATGGCTTTGAGACGTATGGTCGGGAACACGGTAGGTATAGCCTCAATTACATTAAACCGGCAATTCAAGCAATGGCAATGAAGCTTAATATTAGATTGGACAGAGTGTCACTTGACCTAAATAGCATCAAGGACGATGTTAACGACCCTAAGGGCGTTAATCGCACAGAAATAAGTCGATTTAATTTCACCATCAATAACAACAAGACGAAGTACACTCTGACGGCGACTAATTTTACAACGATCAATAAGGTAACTATCAATATCGACGACGAGAACGGTCAAACACTATTTAACAAGACTTTCAATGCATCGTAAGCAATACGCCGGGCTCACTGCCGGTGAGGTGGCGTCTCGTCAGCAAGCCGGTCTGGTCAACCGAGCCGACTCCGATGCTTCCCGCAGCTTGGCCGATATTCTAAGGGGAAATGTCCTGACTCCGTTCAACGCCCTTATTACTGCGCTGGCAGTAGTGGTGCTGGTGGTGAATAGGAATCCGATTAATTCGCTTTTTTTCATTGCTATGCTGCTTAATGCTGTCATCGGTATCATCCAGGAGCTAAAAGCGAAGGCGGTATTAGACAAGCTGGTGATCGTTGCTAAGCCTAGGGTGAAAGTAGTGCGAGATGGTCAGACAAAGGAGCTTGATGCCGGTGAGATCGTTCAAGACGACCTGATCGCCGTCGAACGAGGCGACCAGGTAGTGGTTGATGGAGAAGTGATCCAATCAGCTGGATTAGAGGTTGATGAAAGTCTGCTAACCGGTGAGGCTGACTCGATCGCTAAGCCGGTTAGCAGCCAGGTACTATCAGGTTCACTAGTGGTTGCCGGTGATGGTCTGATGCGGGCGGCTAAAGTGGGTCATGATTCATACGCTGCCAAGTTATCTAAGGAGGCGAAGCAGTTTCACCGGGCTTCGTCTGAGTTGGTTGAAGCAACGAATCGGATCATGAAGTGGATAGCCTGGCTGATGCTCTTGGTGGTGCCGATCTTAATCATTGGCCAGCTTAGAATTGGGCAGGGCAATTGGTCGGAGGTGGTGGTGCATACCGTGGCGGCTATCGTCGGCATGATTCCTGAGGGGCTGGTGCTGCTGACGAGCACGGCATTCTTGTTGGCTGTGGTCAGGCTGGCTGGGCAGCAGGTCTTGGTGCAGCAACTGCCGGCGGTCGAGACTTTAGCCAGGGTAGATACATTACTCTTAGACAAGACCGGCACTATTACCGATGGCAATATGGCGGTTGTTGAGATGGTCGAGCTGACTAAGGGGAAGCTCCGGTTGCGTCAATTGGTCGCTAGCTTGGCTAGGTCCGGCGAATCACCGACCGGTGATGCTGTAGCGACCCACCTGGCCGACGAATCGGCACTAGATGTTACTCAGCACATTGCCTTTAATAGTCAGCGCAAATGGAGTGCTGTCAGGCTGGTGAATGGAGAAAGTTACGCCATGGGGGCGCCGGAGATTGTCTTAGCGGGCGATGGTGAGCTGTGTCAAAAAGCAGTCAAACGAGCTGATGATCTGGCTAAGCAGGGCTTCCGGGTGGTAGCTATAGTGGCGCTGAGTCGATTGCCGACCGGTGATGAGCTTGATGAAGTAAAGCCACTAGGACTCATCTCGCTAGCGGAAGGTATTCGCCCTGATGCTGCGTCGACACTTAGTTACTTCAAGAAGCAAGGGGTAGAGATCAAGATTATCTCGGGCGACTCAGCTCGGACGGTGGCGACGATTGCTCGACGGGTTGGCTTATCTCCCCGGTCTTATGATGCCCGTGACCTACCCGACTACGACGAGGCTCCGACTAAGTTTCTCGAGACTGTTAGAAAGCATAATATCTTCGGTCGGGTTCAGCCTCAGCAAAAGCGCCGGATCGTTGCGGCTTTGCAACAAGCGGGCCGGATAGTAGCGATGACCGGCGATGGTGTTAACGATGCCTTGGCTCTGAAAAAGGCTGATTTAGGTATCGCCATGAATAGTGGTTCGCCGGCTACTCGGGCAGTAGCTGAGGTGGTGCTAATGGACAACAAGTTCAGTCATCTGCCCAGTGTTTTGGCGGAAGGGCGGCGAGTAGTGGCGAATATTGAACGAGCATCCGGCTTGTTTATCATTAAGAACGTCTATAGTGCGGTGCTGGCATTAGCGGTGACGGCGCTGGGGTTAACCTATCCCTTCCTGCCGGCTCAAATGACGGTGATCAGTACTCTTAGTATTGGCGTGCCGGCTTTCTTTCTGGCGTTAGCACCGAATAATCAGCTATACCGCCCAGGTTTCCTATGTCGAGTGTTGAGCTTTGCTATCCCTACCGGTGTAATTACCGCCCTAGCTATGCTGGGGAGCTATAGCCAGCTCAGTCGAGCGGGTGCATCTACGATAGTAGCTGGTACCAGTGTGTCAATAGTGGTAATGGCTATAGGATTAGCAGTTCTGGCTTGGCTAGCTCGACCGATCAGGGGGTGGAAGATTGGACTGATCGGTTTATGCGGTGGCGCCTTTGTTCTGCATCTCTTGTTGCCTAGAGTGGCGCAGATCTTTAGTCTCAAGCTAGATCCGACAACCCTACTAACCGTGCTGTTATGGGCAGTGATAGCTATAGGCTTAATCGCCTTAGTTCAATTACTGATCCAGCGGAGACCTAGGCAAGCCGGGTCTTAGCCATATCAGTCATCCTGATATATAATGAGACTATGTTTAAGCAATATGTGCAGTGGCGTCTGGAAGGATATATCAAGAAATACTTTAAGAAGCATCATCCAACGCTAATCGTGGTAGTGGGATCGGTGGGCAAGACTACGACTAAGACAGCTATCGCCACCGCCCTGGCGGGACGGAATCGGACGCAGCTGGAGACGGGTAATTTGAATACCCCCCTGAGTGTGCCGCTAGCACTGATGGGAGTGAAGTATCCTCCGGCGGAGCTAATACACCGGAGAAGTACCTGGCGGCAAGTCTTCCGAGCGATGCGCCAAAGGGTTAAAGCGCCGCAGGGTGTCGATGTGATCATCCAAGAGCTCGGCACTGACCATCCGGGCGACCTGGCCACTTATGCTAATTACCTTAGTCCCGATATTATGGTGCTTACGGCGGTGTCACCGGAGCACATGGAGGGCTTTCCGGGTGGGCTCGACCAAGTGGCACGAGAAGAGTTTACTCTGTCGGGCTGCTCGGGGCTGGTGATTGTTGGTAATGATGACGTGGATAGTAGGTTTGTTAATTACGCTAATACCGGTAACCTAACCAGCTATGGCATAGATGGCGGGCAGTATCAGGTAGATGTGATCGGCGGGTCGCCACTGGCCGGCTATGAGGTTGTCTTTACTGCACCGGAGCTAAGTCAGCCGATTAGAGCTGTTTTGCATGTGGTGGGTAATCATATGCTTAAGTCGGCTTGCGCTGCCGTGACAGTTGGCTTACGGATGGGTGTACCGGTGAGTGAGCTGGTAGCTAATATAGAGAAGTTTCGTCCTGTACCGGGACGGATGAATCCTCTGCCCGGTCGACGTAATTCAACTCTGATAGATGATACCTACAATTCGTCACCGATTGCGGCGATGGCAGCCTTGCAGACTCTTTATCAGATTGAAGCACCGCAACGAATTGCTATTCTGGGTACGATGAACGAGCTAGGTAACTACGCTTTATCAGCTCATCAGCAAGTTGGTTCGTTCTGCGATCCGGCGATGCTTGATTGGGTTATTACTATTGGCGATATGGCTAATCAGCAGTTGGCGCTGGCAGCTAGGAAGAATGGCTGTCAGACCCGGACTTTCGCTGATCCGGTTTCAGCCGGCACTTTTGCTAGCCAAGTATTGAAAGAGGGGGCGGTGGTGCTAATCAAAGGCTCGCAAGACCGGGTCTATGCCGAGGAGGCGACTAAGGTGCTGCTGAGAGATAGTGATGATGCGGCGAAGCTGGTGCGCCAAGATGAAGAATGGCAGAAGCGTAAACAGGATTGGTTTACCGGGCTAGGTAAACATGACGAGGAAGAGCTGGAGGAGGAGTGAATGAAGCGGTATAATCCTATAAAAGTCGAGGCGAAATGGCAGCGAATCTGGCAGGAGGAGCAGACTTATCGGGCAACTGACGGAGATACTAGCCGACCAAAGATGTATGTAGCCGAGATGTTTCCTTACCCTTCGGGTCTTGGTCTACATGTGGGGCATGTTCGCAACTTTACGATCGTTGACGTGTTGGCTCGTTTCTATCGCCAGCAGGGATACAATGTGTTGCGACCGATTGGCTGGGATAACTTCGGACTGCCTGCTGAAAATTATGCCATTAAGACCGGCGCCTCGCCCAAGGTGACGACGACACAAAATATCGCTAACTTTAAGAAGCAATATCAGCGCTTAGGCATGGCGGTAGACTGGAGCAGAGAGATCAATACATCTGCCCCGGAGTATTATCGTTGGACACAGTGGTGCTTTGAGCAACTGTACAAGCAGGGGCTGGCTTACCGCAAAGAGAGCTATCAGTGGTGGTGTCCGGTTGACAAGACAGTTCTAGCTAACGAGCAGGTTGAGGGCGGCAAGTGCTGGCGCTGTGGCAGTGAAGTTGAAAAGAAGAAGATGAAGCAGTGGTTCTTTAAGATCACTGATTATGCTGATGAGTTACTGGACGAGCTTGACCGGATTGACTGGCCGGCTAAAGTCAAGACGATGCAACGCAATTGGATCGGACGGAGCCAGGGCGCCGAGGTGGAGTTTGCGGTTGACGGGTCCGACCATTTGATTAAGGTCTTCACTACCCGTCCTGATACGCTATTTGGTGCCACCTTTCTGGTGCTAGCGCCCGAACACAAGCTAGTTAGGGAGATAACGACCGACGAGCAAAAGGACTCGGTGTCGGCTTATTGCGAGCAGGCAATGCGCCGATCTGAAATAGAGCGCCAGGGTGATAAGGAGAAGACAGGTGTCTTCACGGGAGCCTATGCTATTAACCCTGCTACCGGAGCGAAGATGCCTATCTGGATCGCCGACTATGTGCTGGGTAATTATGGCGAAGGGGCGGTCATGGCTGTGCCGGCTCATGATGAGCGAGATTATGAGTTCGCCGGGAAGTACAAGCTGCCGGTCGTCAAGGTGATTGATCCGACTGAAGATATCGACGATGACGACCTGATCGACTTTTATGATGGTGAAGGTACTTTGATTAATAGCGGTGATTTCAATGGTATTTCAACTAGTGATGCCAGGGAGCAAGTTGTCGCTTGGCTGGAGGAGCGGGGTATCGGGCGTAGCAAGGTGACGTACAAAATGCGTGACTGGCTAATCTCTCGCCAGCGCTATTGGGGAGCGCCAATACCGATAATCCACTGTCCGCATTGTGGTGAAGTGCTGGTGCCGGAGGAAGATCTGCCGGTTAAATTGCCTGATATTGATGACTATCAGCCGTCGGGCGACGGTCAGTCACCTCTAGCCAAGGTCAAGTCATGGGTTAATGTAGCTTGCCCCAAGTGTGGTCATCCGGCCAAGCGAGAGACTGACACGATGGATAGCTACGCCTGTTCGTCGTGGTATTTGTTCCGTTATACCAGTGCCGGGGATAATCAGCAGGCGTGGGATAAAGACAAGGCTGACTATTGGTGTCCGCTTGATTATTATGTTGGGGGCGACCATGCAGTAGCGCATCTGCTGTACTTTCGATTCTGGACGAAGTTCTTTGCCGACCATGGCTACCTAGGCTTTAGTGAGCCGGTTAAGAGGCTTCTTTATAATGGCTACATTAATGCTCCGGACGGACTCAAGATGAGCAAGAGCAAAGGAAACGTGATAGACCCGCTTGACGTGATCGATAGCGGCTACGGGGCGGATACACTGAGAACCTATGAGATGTTTATCGGTCCATACGAGCTGGATGCTATTTGGAATACCGGCGGGATTGGCGGAGTTTATCGCTTTCTTAATCGGTGCTGGAGTCTGGTGCAGGAATATCTGGAGGCAAAATCTGCCGATAAGCTGGTCAAGCTTGATAAGACGACTCAGCTGGAGTTACTGCGTACCGAACATGCCACGATCAAGAAAGTGACTGAGGATATCTACGGGGCGCAGTTTAATACCGCTGTCTCCACCTTGATGGAGCATCTCAATAGCCTGACCAAGCTGAAGACAGCCGGGTTTGACCGCCGGCTATGGCAGGCGGTGCTGAGCAGCTTATGTCAGCTACTGGCGCCATTTGCACCCCATGTTGCCAGTGAGCTTTACTCCCAACTTAACGGTGAGGACTGTCGATTAGAGCAAGTCGCCTGGCCGGTCTACGATGAGCAGTATCTGGTGACTGATACGGTCAGGGTGGCGGTGCAGGTCAATGGTAAGCTGAGGGGTGAGCTGGAGGTAGCTAAGCAAATAGCCGCCGAGCAAGTGGAAGAAATGGCGCTTCAGCTGGACAATGTCCGGCGCTTCACTAAGGACAAGAAGATCATTAAGCGTATCTACGTACCGGGTAAGATCTTGAACTTAGTGGTCAAGTAGTGTGTCTAGGCCAAACTAAATAAAATACCCCGACGAAATGTCGGGGGTATTGTCGTTTGCCGAGTGTCGATCAGGGCTAGCTAGTTCCTGTCAGAATTGTCCGCTAGCTCAACATCAAAGACCGGTACACGCTTACTTGATCCGGCAAGATCGGTATTGCCGGAGCCCTTAGAGGGCTTGCCGTTGACATCTATGCCTTTCTCGTCGTAGTCTTTGTTGAGCTGTTTGGAGGCGTACTCAACATCTTCGACGGAGATATTCTTATACTTATTGGCAACCGGTATATACATCTTATTGAGCCAAGTTTCGCCCCACTCTAGGGTCATTATTTCGCCACTATCATGGAACGGTCGCTCCGCCCAATATGCTTCATCTATCTTGTCTACAGCGATTTTCGTGAGTTCGAAAGCGCCCTTAAGGGCGATAATCGTAGCAACACCTCCGACTACGATACGCTTAGCACTTCTGATTGCTTCTCGTCGACTCAGCAACTCTCGTTCTCTATTTCTCTCACGACATTCCCTTATTAGGCTAATTTCTTCATCGCTATAGGGATCGCTATTGGTGCGATCATAATCTCGACGTCGTACTGTTTTGGGCGTATTGGAGCAGGCTACTCGGTCATCGCCCAAGCCCATAGTGTCTTCCGGGGATGACGAATAGTTACCTCGATGATGTCTTCGTTCCATAATAGTTGATACAGTAACATGCAGGACGGTCTATGTCAATAGGGGTAGGTGACTTTAATATAGATATTATCTTGTCTTGCTATTTGTCTTCGCAGGAGTCGGTGAGAAGTGGGGCGGTGCTAAGGTGATTGGCTGGTAGTGCTCTCTTCAGTCCGGTAGTTATTGCTAGGGGCGGAGCAGGAGAAAGGACTGCTCAGTAATAATTGTCCTGCGATAGCGACAGATATCCCTACGACTATTCTCCGTCGGCGTCTCTGCTTGGCTCGTTTGCTGTCTATCTGATCGAAGTATTCTCGTTGGTATTGTTGCCGGCGCACCGCCTCCAGTTGCTTCTGATGCCGGCAGGCATTCTTGTGATACAGGTATTCAGCATCGTACTCGCACAATTCTTGCTCGGCAATATCATCAGTGTCGTAGCTAGGCTCATTTAGGCTATCGCCTTGACCGCTTGGATAATTCGGTTGTCTCATCTTAGTCCAATCTTAGCGTATCTTGGAGGTATAATCAATTACCAGAGCATCAGCAATGCGCTTTGGCAACTTGCTAAAATGCCTAACTGCTGATAAGATATAAATAATTTATCACAAAGAAGGAGAGATAAGTAAATGGGTAAGCCAAAGAAGCAGACCAGCCCTCGTCGGACTGGCAATCGTCGTAGTCATCTGCTACTTAAGCTAGCTCGCCGAGTGAACGCTAAGTCGCCGATCAAAGCTGTCACGACCAAGAACGACACCGGCAAAGCTGCGCTAAAGTAGCAAAATAACTTGATGAGGCGGGAGAAAACAAGATGGCTAGTAATCGGCATTTAGGTAGGATTATTGCACTGCAGACACTTTATGAATACGACTTTCGAGATAGACTGGGCGACGAGTCGATTGATCTGGAGAGCATTCTGGATCGCAATCTGGAACGCTACGAGAAAAAGATCGACGACAAGGACTTTGTCCGCAAGTTAACGGTCGGGGTCAATCGGGCCGGTCGCCAGCTGGATGCTATGATTGCTCCGGTAGCGCCGGACTGGCCACTGAGCCAGATCTCCATCATTGATCGAGATATCATGCGGATGGCGGTATTTGAACTAACTCAGTTTGCCGGTGATATCCCGCCTAAGGTGGCGATCAACGAGGCGGTTGAGTTAGCTAAGTCCTTTAGTTCGGATAGCTCTTCTCGCTTCGTTAATGGTGTACTGGGCACCATTTGGCGCAAGATCAACGAGGAGAGAGATGAGCAAAGCAAGCAACCAAAACAAACGTCTTCGCAAGAGACGAAATAAGAGTTCGCCTAGAGCCAGCGAGTTGGTGTCCAGCCGGCGCAGTGCCGGTCAGACCCGCAATCGATGTCGCCGGGCGGCGTGGCTAAAGAAGCGAGCTACTGCTGAGCAGGCATCAGCCAAGCCTGCCGCTAAGGTTCGACGGGATATCCCACTGAGTCAGACCAGTTTAGCTTCCAAGCCACTAGTGCGGGGCAATTTGCAGAAGGTAATTACCAAGAATGGGAGCCATAGTGCTATCTCTGAGATATCTCGAGAGGCAACTGCCGGCGGGGTTATATATCGTTTCAGCAAGGCTGGTGGGTTGGAGATTCTGCTGGTGGCTGATCATTTTGACCGTTGGACCATTCCTAAAGGTCATATCGAGGAAGGTGAGACGGCTCAAGAAGCGGCGATTCGAGAGATCGGTGAGGAGGCGGGCGTCTACCAGCTTGACCCTATTTGCTGGCTGGGTAAGATCCATTTTCGCTACCGACGAGAGAATATCTTAGTACTCATGAGCACCCAAATATATCTATTCAAGGCGCTGGGTGATACTGACCAAATTAAAAAAGAGGATTGGATGAACGGCATCAAATGGTTTAGCTATGACGAGGCGGTTGATGCTATCGCTTATCGAGATATTGCTAAGCTAATTCGACTGGGACGACGTCGCTTGGTACAGAGAGGGGAGTTAAATGAGCAGGACTAGAAATCGCCGCCAGAAAAGAGCGGTCGGAATGGAGTTTACGCATCGTGCAGCCGGTACACCGGTAGTGCCAATCGTGGAGGGGGTTGATTTTGCCCCTTACCAGGCTTGGGCGCAGGCTAAACTAGGCTTTGTCTTTAGTAATCCATCCTTACTGGTCACCGCCTTGACTCATCGGAGCTACGTTAACGAGCATCGGCGAGTGGCGAAAGCTCATAATGAACGACTGGAGTTTCTGGGTGATGCGGTGTTGGAGCTGGCTACGACTGACTATCTCTTTCGTAGCTTTGACATGCCGGAGGGGGTGCTGACCTCATGGCGCTCTGCTCTAGTTCGGACAGAATCAATCCGTGACGCCGGTGATGAACTTGGCTATGAGCCGCTGGTACGGATGTCGAAAGGTGAGCGAGATGGATCGGAGCAAGCCAAGCTGCATATAGTGGCTAATTGCTTTGAGGCACTGATCGGGGCGATTTATCTCGACCAGGGTTATCGGGTGGCTAGCCAATTTATCTCGGAGCATATCTTAGTTAATGTTGACGAGATTTTGAGAGACGGCAGTTGGCGTGACGCCAAGTCGTACCTGCAAGAGATATCGCAACGAATTGATAATGAGACGCCGAGCTATCGGGTGCTGGATGAGTCCGGTCCGGACCACGACAAGACCTTTGTCGTTGGGGTCTATGTAGCCGGTCAGGAAATGGGTAGGGGCACCGGTACGAGCAAGCAACAAGCTCAGCAGGCTGCTGCCCGGCAGGCTATAGCGACGTATCGAGAGAAGAAATAGCGTGAGTTTGTCTTACTGCAAACCGGGCTGATACCGGATGTGTTGCAGCATAAGAACGCAATTGGTCAAGGTTTGGCCTTGTGTCAGTCAAGCTGTATAATAGAGACATAAACTAATTAACGGGTAATCCGTAGTGAGGGGGATAATGGAGGATAAGAAATCCACAGCTAATGAGCTGATAATTCAGTATGGTACAGCAGTCATTGCGACTATACTGTCGATGGGTCTGGGTGCCTTCACTCTGACTAGTGCCATTGCTAGACTCGCTGACGCCGGCGTCTCGGCACCGAGCCTACTAAGCATTTTCGGTAATGGGAGTATTATTTCGATAGTAACCGGCGGGTGTCTGTCGGTCTTCCTGGCTGTTGTCGCTAAATTGTCACTTGGCAAGATAGTTGCTTCTAAGGATGCAGGTATGCTGGTCAACAGTCGGAGCTATCATCTGATTAGTCAGGCCGGGCAATCGTTTTGCTTAGTCTTTGCCGGTCTGGCAGCGGTAGCGGCCTGTGGTATCTTGCTGGCGTCGCTACTGTCAGTCAACGAGCATACACCGTGGGTCTCTAATTTACTGGGCGGTACCATTCCTATGTCCGGCATAGCCGGCGGACTATTTGGCGCTAAGGTGATGATCGGTAAGTTCGTCAAGGCAGAGCTCAAGCCGTCGCAGCTATCTATCATCGTCTTATCAGTGGCTATCGCCGGGTTAAGCTTGGCTTCCATCGCTGTACTGGTGAAGACCCACACTCCATCTACCAGTACCGAGAGCTTGATGCAGCACTATTACGACGTCAACACCCTCTCCAGGTAGATAGCTCTCCGGAGCGCAAGTTTTGGGCGACAAGAGTGTATAATGAAGAGCGATGAGTGTTAGTTTAGAAGATGTGCGCCATCTGGCGGAGCTAAGTCAGATTAGACTGAGTAAGGCTGAGCTGACTTCGCTAGCTAGTGATATTGACAGGATAGTTGGCTATATAGATCAGTTAGACGAGCTGGATACCGCCGGAGTCGAACCGACCTTTCAGCTAACCGGGCTAGAGAATGTCTGGCGGACGGATGAAGTCAAACCCCAGCTGGAGCGACGGGAGCTATTGCAACTGGCGCCCGATAGTGAAGATGGTCAGGTAAAAGTCCCCAAGGTACTATAGGATGAAGAGCGAAATAGAGCGGATTGTGGCTGACGTTAAATCCGGTCGTACCTCAGCCAGGGCAGAGGTAGAGCGGGCGCTAGCTCAAGCTAGGGAGCGAGATGAGCTGCACTGTCTGCTGGAGATCTGTGCCGAGCAGGCACTGGCCCGAGCAGATCAGCTTGATGCTAGGCTCAAGAAGGGCGAGTCTGTGGGGAGGCTAGCCGGAGTACCATACGTAGCCAAGGATAACTTCCTGACTAAGGTTGGTCACACGACAGCTGCCAGTAAAATGCTGGACAACTTTCGTTCGCCAATTGATGCCACGGCGATCGAACGAATTGAGGCTGAGGATGCCATAATGATTGGCAAGGCGAACCTGGACGCCTTTGCTCACGGTGGGTCGACCGAGAATAGTGCTTTCGGTCCGACTCGTAACGCCATTGACAAGGGGCGAGTGGCAGGTGGCTCTTCGGGTGGTTCAGCGGTGGCGGTGGCTAGCGGTATCGTACCCTTTGCCCTAGGGTCGGATACCGGGGGGTCAATCCGTCAGCCGGCCAGCTTTAACGGTGTGGTAGGCTATAAGCCAACTTATGGCATGATTAGCCGTTATGGCGTAGTGGCGATGGCCAGCTCGACCGATACGGTCGGTCCGATAACTCGGACGGTGCGGGATAGTGAGATTATAGCCGATATTCTAGCGGGTCAAGATCAGCGAGATAGTACAGTCTACCCCAGGTATTTTTCTCCGCTAACTGAGTCTCCCAGCGGGAAGCGTATCGGCCTGATTGAGGACTTCATTGGTGAGGGGGTTGATGATGACGTAGCTAGTCAGACCAACCAATTAGCACAGCGCTTACGTGAGTCGGGACATCAGGTGGACTTAGTGAAGCTGCCGATGGCGCAATATGCCCTAGCGATCTACTACATAGTGATACCTGCTGAACTGTCGTCAAATATGGCTCGCTATGATGGCATCCGTTATGGTGAGCGCTCGCCCGAGGCACATCGGCTGGATGATGTCTACGGTATGAGCCGAGACGATGGGCTGATGCCGGAGAACAAACGTCGCATCATGATCGGCTCTTATGTGCTGTCTAGCGGCTATTATGATGCGTATTACCTTAAGGCGCAGCAGGCTCGTACACTTCTGATTAGACAGTTAGACAAGCTATTTGAGAGCTACGATTTCTTGCTCTCTCCAGTTTCACCGACACCAGCTTTTAAGTTGGGCGAGAATACTCATGATCCGCTCAAGATGTATCTGGCGGATGCTATGACCGTACCTGCTTCGCTGGCTGGTTTACCTGCTATATCTGTACCAAACGGTCGTAGCGGGGCGGGGTTACCAATTGGGATACAGCTGATTGCTCCGGCCAAGGCGGACGCTAGCTTACTTGCTATGGCGAAGCAACTGGAGGCGGACAATGCCTAGCACATTTTCGACTGCGATCATGGTAGCTATCGTGGCGGTTGTCGGTGGTGTACTCTTGGCGATCATTGCTTTAACCAGAGGCCATGGCAAGGTTCTTAATAAAGAACGGTATCGGACTGCTTGGCTGGAGATTGATAATAATATCGATAGAAATAACTTAGCCTCGTATCAATTTGCTATTCTCAGTGCCGATAAACTGCTGGACAAAGCACTGCGAGAGAGCGGAGTGGCTGGACAGACGATGGGCGATCGCCTGAAGAAATCAAATAAGCTATTTAGCGATATTAATGGAGTTTGGGCGGCGCATAAAGTGCGCAATCGGATTGCCCACGAGGTGAATGGTTCGGTCAATAAATCCGTGGCCACTCGGATGCTGGCGATATATAAGAAAGCCCTGCGGGATTTAGGAGCGATATAAAGCGATGACGAAAGATGTATTAGGCAGTGCCGGTGAACATGGCAGTAGAATTGATGGCGAGGTTAATCGTTATCTGGTGGATGGCTACTTGCCAACTATTGGTATAGAGTGTCATGTTCAGCTAAATACTGCCACCAAGCTCTTCAGCGCTACTGACAATGACGCCCGGGAGGCGGAGCCAAATAGTAAGGTCAGCGTGATTGACTATGCTCTGCCGGGGATGCTACCGGTGTTAAACCGAGAGGCTATCGTCAAGGCAGTGCGAGCCGGTAAGGCGCTAGGTAGTCGGATCGCTCACGAGAGTCGTTTCGACCGTAAGCATTATTTCTACCCCGATCTACCTAAGGGTTATCAGATATCTCAGATGTATCAGCCTCTTATCATCGGCGGGCTGGTTGAGCTACCTGGCGGTGAGCAAGTGCGGATTCACCACGCTCATGTTGAAGAAGACGCCGGAAAGCTAACCCATCTGGGTAGCTACTCGTTAGTTGATCTGAACCGAGCCGGTACTCCATTGATTGAGATCGTTGCCGAGCCGGATATTCACTCAGCTAGCATGGCACGGGCTTATACGGAGGAGCTCCATCTGCTTATGACTTATGCCGATGTGACTATCGGCGACCTGTACCACGGTAATATGCGTTTCGATGTCAATATCTCAGTGGCGAAGCCGGGTGATCAATTAGGGACTAGAACCGAGCTTAAGAATCTGAATTCATTTCGAGCGGTTGAACGAGCCACTGATTACGAGATTCGTCGGCAGATTAGCGTCCTGAAGAGCGGGCAATTGATCAAACAGCAGACTAGGGGCTGGTCAGAAGCGGAAGGGAAAACTTTTGAGCAGCGAAACAAAGAGGATGCCCAAGATTACCGCTATATGCCTGACGCCGATATCCCACCGGTCGTCTTGACCGAAGCGGACGTCGCCGAGATGCAAGCTGACTTCCCGTTAATGCCCGCTGATTATCGGGCGAAGTTTATCCGGCTCAAGCTTGATGACTCGGTGGTGCGAGTGTTGCTATCGCACCGGCAGGTTGCCGCTGTCATTAGCGATATCCTGGACCAATCGGGCGAGGCAGCAGCTCGGCGGGTCGCTAATCTGTTTGCTAGTTGTCTGCCGAGTGGCGACGATGAGACTGCGTCCGGTGAGCTGGATCGTCTACCGTCCGTTACTCATCTGATCAAGCTGGCTCAAATGCTTGATGGTAATGAAGTGTCGTCGACGGCCGGTAAAGAGATCTTCGCCGAGATATTGCAGACTAATGCAGACCCGCTAGCAGTCGCTGAGTCAAAGCATCTTCTACAGGTCAGTGACGAGGAAGCTATTGAAGCGATCGTTGATCAAGTAATTACTGCGCCGGGTTGCGCTAAGGCGGTGGCTGACTTTAAGTCAGGGCAAGATAAGGTGATCGGTTTCTTAGTCGGTCAAGTTATGAAACAATCCAAAGGTCAAGCCAACCCCGCCCTCGCCCAAAAGATCCTACGTCAAAAGCTGAAATAGTATGCAGTCCCTGGTGGGAAAAAGAGGGCTAGTCATATTCAGACCTGTGACTCAGGACGAAGTCTGTAATTTCCCCTCTACGCATAGTCCTATGACATACGAGCAGTACAGGTGGTCTCCTCAGGCTCCAGCACGATACTTAACGCTCATAACCACAAAGGGAACCTAAGGTATAACAATACTTTGTTGTATCCGGGTAGACTCTGTTAGCATCAGCTGGACAGGTTGGCACCGCATAAACTACCACGTGCACTGGATAGCTTACTGATATATCAACAGCCTTCGTCAACCACACTGTACTACTCGTACTAGGAGCGTTCATCTTTGACTGAAGCTGGACTAAGTGGTGAGACCAGGGAAATTGCGTGTGTCAACGCTCTAGCCAGAGTAACTCACCTAGCTTCCTCAGGCTCCAGCATGATGCTTAACGCTCACGACCACAAAGGAAACCTAAGGCATAATAATGCTTTGCTATGTCTAGTTAGTCTGACTAGCATCAGTTGGACAGGCTGGCGACGTAGCGATTGCCACTGGCAATTGCCAGCCTACTGCTGTATCAACAGCCATCGGAAGCTTAGGTGAGCTACTCTGGCACATATAGTCCTTAGCACATAGAGGGGTGTCTATTGTTCTTCATCTACATCGTCATTTCCTGAAGACTGTGCACGCTTGAAGCTCAGCAGTGCACGAGCCAG